>WNFJ01077471.1_pt1 | contig 14273 bp, 7 predicted proteins | sample 5400461 | NCBI WGS metagenome assembly WNFJ01 (sample SAMN13153349, study PRJNA577476) | soil metagenome | isolation source: 115 cm saprolite on Douglas fir-dominated hillslope | place: USA:California | collected 2013-09-17 | reverse complement strand
TTGCCGAACTCAGCCGCGCCGATCCACGCTTGCTGCTCCTTCACGCGCCTGCGCAGCTCCAATGCCAGCTCCGCCGCCCACGCGAGGGCCTCGTCAGGCACCTCCATGTCCGGATCCGGCCAGAGCAGCTTCAGCAGGCCGTTGACCGTGTTGTTGACCGCCTTGCGGTCACGACCGCTCAGCTGGGCGCCCCACTCCAGCCGGCCCTGTGCGACGTCCAGGCGGGAGGTTCGCCGGAGCTGGGGCCAGCACTCGGCGAGGAAATCGCTGACGAATCCGAAATGAATGGTCAAGTACGACGGGTCGAGCTTCGGCACGTCCCAGCCCGGCAGGTACGCGTGAATGCGGTCGTGAAACGCCGTGTCGTTACGCATCTCCTTGGGCATCGGGCCGAACAGGTGGCCTTGCCGGAGTTCAGCCTCAACATCAACGTCGAAGTTCCCCACCATCACGATGCCGCCATCAGCGCGGATGCTCTCCTTGCCCCGGCTGAACTCCCCTGCCTCCATGTAGCCCTTCAGGATGTTGACGCCTTCCTTGGTGTCGAACGACACACCCGAGATCTCGTCGAAGCAGACGACGTCGTACTGAGCGACGAGCCCTCGCCGCCCGGTCGCGTTGTTCACGAACATGTTGGCGATGGTCGCCTTGCCGCCGGACACAAGGTGCGCGTACGGCGAGACCTGTTGGAAGAGGTGAGACTTGCCCGTGCCGCGGGGGCCGAGTTCGACCATGTTGTAGTTGGGAACGACAAACGGCACCATGCGGGCGATGAGGATGTCCTGCTCACGGCGTGTGAACCTGCTCGGCTCGAAGCCGGCGCTCCGCAGGAGAAGATCGCGCCACTGGTCCAGCGTGAAGTGAGACCGGCCGCGAACGAACGTGTCGAGCGCATCCCGGGTGGACATCTGTATCGGCCGCACCGACTCGACCCGGAACGGCTGGCCGCCAGACTCCCGGGCGAGCGCGGCGATGTACTCAAGGGTGACCTCAGCGTAGAACCCGCCAGTCAGCATCCTGTCGTGCTCATTCACCAGATTGTCGGAGATGTGGATGTCACTGAGCTGGAGGCTGGGCAGCTCCGCCTTGTACGCGTCCGCTCTGGCGTCAAGGCGTGCGCGCAGAAGGTCGATGATCTTGACCCTGCCCTTCTCACGGGCACGAGACTTGAACAGCTCCTCCTCGCCAGCGCGGACGGTTCGCTCCTTCATCGACCGTTCGACGATCGCGAGACCCTCGGCGATCTCGTCGGCGTTAGTTGTGGCGCAGTACCGTCCCAGCAGGAACTCGCCGACGTAGGTCGGCACCGGATACTGGCCGCGGAACTGCTGGGCGAGGTCCTTGCGGACCAGGAAACCCTCGAAGACGTCGGCCGCGAGCCGGTCGAGTTCATCGAGCTCGGTCACCGGTTCCTCCCGACGACCACCTCGCGCTGGGCAAGGAGGCGCCCGTCCGAGCCCGCAAGAACGAGGTAGGCCTTCTCGCCTTCAAGGTCCTCGTCGGGCACTTGCAGCGACACCCTGTCGGCACCTGCCGTCTCCTTAGCCGCCTCCGCGATGCTGGTGTTTGGATCTCCCGGCAGACCGCGGAGATCAGCCACAATGCCGGCAGTGTCTCCCGCCAGCGCGATCCGGCAGAGCAGGCCGAGCCACTTGATGCTGGCGATCTCCGGCCCTGCTGCCGTCGGCTGGGCGGAGCCCACCTTCACGGACAGCCGGGGAACGATGCACTCCTGCGGGCTGACTCCGCCGTGCTCGTACTCTTTGTTCGCCTCGAAGCAGCTCGCGCCGGGAGCGACGGCGATCCGCACATCCTGGTCCCAGAACCACGGTACCGTCGGGCCGTCGATCACCGCGCCCTCCTTCAAACGCGCACAGCGGCCCTTCTTCTTCGCAGTCGCCGCCACCGGCAGGTCTACCTTTTCCATGCCGCCGGGCAGGAGGATCCAGCCGTGGTCGGTGACGACATCGACCTGCTGCCAGCCAGCCTTGAGCAAGTGGCGGACACGCAAGGCGATCCTCTCTATCTCCTGGTCGATTTCATCGACGAGCTGGGCGCCGAGATCATGGCCAAAGTGATCGACTTGGCCAGCCTCGGTCCAGGCCACGCCAGACGGGTCGCCGGTCTCTGCCTGCGACAGCCACTGCACGCCCGCCTCCGCAGCCAAGGACTCCAAGACGGCCTTGGCCGCCTGCGCGCCACTCGATGCCCGCGCTGCCCAGAGTTCCTCACCTGCACTGAGCGATCCTGCCGGGACGGGGACGAGGGCCGGCTTCGCTGTTTCAGTAACAGTGGGAAGCGCCGCGAGGGTAGTCGTCGCTTGCACGTCCAGCCCGGTGCTCGCGAGGCGATCCTGCAGGCGGTGCCCAAGGTCGAGCCGGAGCCCGTCGACGAAGACTGTCGCCGTCCCCTTCGCCGCCGAGGCCGGCGGGCCGGGCTTGTACGTCTGCGAATTGGCCATCGGCCCGATCGCTGCGAGGAGTGCCTTGGCGGCCGCATCAAGCCACCAGCGATACATCGCTGACACCGCAGCGGCGACGGCGGCCTGGTCTTGGTCTTGCGGCGCGAGCGCGAGCGCGCGCACCGCCGCATCATCGGCGCGCCATCCGCGCTCGGCATAATCCGCCGTCAGCGACTCCAGGTCCGTCTCAGGCAGCGGCTGGGCTGTGAGCTCAGCGAGCACGGCGAGCTGCTCAAGGGCGAACGCCAGCGGTGCCCTGTCCAGCTTCGCCCAGACCGTCCGCCGGCGCCAGGCATGATCTCCGTCGAGCCGCGCCGCCTCCTTCCGGGCGCCTTCCGGCGTCAGCGCTTCGAAGTCCCGCAGGCGCCTGCGCAGCTGGTCCTCGGCGATCTGGTTGTCCTGCGGCCACACCTCCGATTGAGCGACACCGACGAGAGAGAGTTGTTCCTCGGGCCTAGCCTTCCCAAGCTGGTCGGGAATGCCGGGATACCGCTCGGGTGCGGAGGCGAAGATCTCCCAGACGCTGGCCCACTTGCCTTCGCGCCCGGCGAGTTTCCGCGCAGCGATCACCTCGCCGTCGGTTCGAGGGTTGAAGCCGAAGTCGCTCTTGCATTGCTGCGCGAACGCGGTCCACCGCGCGGGCTCCAGCCGCCCGCGGTAGTCCTGCGGGTCGTCGAGCCACCCTAGAAGGCTCCGCATCGGGTCCGGGCTCACGAGTTCGTGGAAGAAGTCCGCGTCGAGAAGACTAGCGAGCCGGTCGATCTTCTCATCGAGCAGGCGGCCCAGCGCCAGCCGTAGCGCGTCGGTGGTCGCTGGGTCATCAGAGATCCGAAGGCCCAGGCCGCGGCCAGGATGGGACAACAGAGCTCGGGCAGTCCAGTCACGGCCGTTCGGGTGAGCGAACCACTGGCTGCGGTGCTGAAGCTCTGCGATCGGGGCCAGCTCGGCCGGACATTGCTCGACCGCCCTCAGCGCACTGCGGCCGACACCAGGCAGATAGACGATCGGCGTGGTCTCGGGCAGGCCGATGTCGATCGTGCGAGCCACCACGCATCGGATCCAGTAAGCGGGGCCGCGCCGCACCTCGAGCTCGTAGGTGCCCAGCGTGACGACAGGAAGCTGCTCGCTAAGCCGGTTCATGACCGGCTCCCACTGTTTTGTCTCATCTGGCCACAGAAGCGCCCACGGAGCGACCCTGACGTTCTGGTCGTACGTCAGGGCTTTTCGGAGGCACGCGACGAGCCGGTCGAGGACGGTATCCGTCATGAAAGCTTTGCCCGCTCCCTCGCTTCTCGCTTCTGGACGAGCGAGAGATGGATGTCATTCTGCCGCTCACTGCCGTCAGGGTTCCCTCCACGGTCCTTACGCCAGTGAATATTGGACTCTGACCGAAGTACGCCAGCTTTGACGAATGGCCGGATGTTAAGTCGCACTCCGTCATTGAGATCAGGATTCCAGCCGATTGGCTGCTCGTGAAGTTCCTTCCAGCGGACGTAGATGTCGTAAGGCGTTTCGCCTTCGAGGATGAGGACGAGCTTCTGCTGGAGCGTCAACGCCGCCGACAAGCGGGCTTCAGCTCCCGCTACGCCATCACGAATATCGGCGCGTTGGCGTTCCACCCAGTCCTGACCTAGGTAGGTGTAGGTCAGCTTCTCCAGCGTCTTGCGGTCGAGTCGGTGATAGTTGACCAACGCGGAGAACCCATCGCGCTGGCCGTCCCAGATGTGCCACACGAACGGCCGGTTCCCGAACAACGAGCAGTGCTGCTTGAAGAACTCGTCCCGCAGCCAGTCCGCGAGGTTCTTTTTCTGGCTCCCCGCCCGCTCCAGCAGCTCCTTCACCCTCGCCGGTGACCACGACGCGCTGAACGCCGCCGCAAGGAACTGCTGCACACGATCCGCCGCCGGCGGCTCACCCGCTACCGCAGGCAAGCACACGATCCCGTCGGCGTCAGCGAACACGTCGAGACCGTCGGACTCAGCCTGCTCCGGCCAGCGGAAGCCAACCAGCCGCGCGACTGCCACCTGGAACGGCGCTGTAGAGACCTCAGGCCGACCCTGAAACAACCACTGCGTTGGATCATCCGAAAACGGTTCCGGCAATGAACCCGAGGCCTCTGCTACGGCCATCCACCGCTCTGAATCAAAGGGAACCTTGCCCAGGGTGGCAGCCGGGACCTTGAGGGAATGGTCGATCGCTCGGACCTGATCTGCATACTCTGGCGAAGAACAATAGGCCCAGAGCGCGGCTAGCATCTGCCCGTCATGCGGCACGAGCGCGGTAGTCGTATCATCGAACCGTTCACCAGTATACAAGCTCGCGCCGATGCTCATCTGCGAAATCAATACGCCAAGTCGGCCGAGTACATGCACGCCACGAAGGTGCGTGTTCTTTCGGACGGCTTTGTGGGCCTCATTGAATTCATGAAGCTGACCACGACCATATTCCCAGTGCAACGCATTAGACCGTCCGCCATACATGTTGGGTGAAGAAACGCCACTGAGCCATTTCACCCACTCACCGCCAAGATCGTCCACTTCCCAGAACCGGCGGCCGAACCTAGCTAGGTCTCCCGTGGCCAACCCCTGGTGAACCGCCACGAACTGGTTGAGCAGCTGGCCGCCGGTGATGTTCGTCGGAACCAGCCGCGCAGTCGGATTAGCCGCATTGCCGAGAATGCTGGAAGTAATCTCAGGGATGATCGGTGACGATCTCAGCGAGTTCGCTTTCGCGACTGACGACCCGACATCGATCTTCTTGATCCCGATGCCTGCGTTGTTGAGGCCATGGCGTATGAGCGCCAGAGCAACGTTAACCACGGCACCCGAGATCTGTGAGAAGGCGCCTGCTCCCAGCCACGCGATCATTGCCACTGACTCATCCGATAGGATTCGCCGCCGGAAGCTTTCATAACTGCCTAGATACAACCAATTCGATGGGCTCACCGCAGCGACGTAACCTTCGGGCGCCGACAACTGCAGGCATCTGTGAAGCATGCTGACCGCCAGATCCCCACACGCATCTGGGAAGAGCCGTTCGCAGAAACGTCGCAACAGGTCAGCCTGTGCCCCACGAACGAGGTACGGCGGGTTTGTAATGATAAGGGTGTAGTTGGAGGCGAGGAGGGTGGCAGCGTGCGCCACACCGGCCGCGGCGTGTCCGAACACTGCGGCCGCCGGGTCGTCGGGGTCATTGGCAAGCGCCATCTCCAGCAGCGGTTCAACGTTGGTGTAGTCGATGTCGTACAGGTCGCCGCGTCGGGCTGCACGGACCGGGTCGATCAAGCTGCCTAGAGTGTCAGCGTCTTTGAAGAGCGCATGCAGCGTGGCGAGCGCCTGCTCAAGCTTGGCGTCGCCGTGAGCGAGCGTCAGCCAATCCTGCAGTGTGCCTTTCGTGGGGACGCCGGAGCAGGCGACATTCGGCACCGGCAACCGACGGTATCCATTCGCTTTCCACGCCGTCAGCGCCAACGCGAATGCCGCGATCTGCACGCAGCGTGGGTCGAGCTCAAGCCCGAAGAGGTTGTCGCGCAGCACAGCGTCCTGCGCCTCGACGGGCGCGAACCCCTCCTCTTCGGCGCGCATCTGCCAGAGCATCGAGAAGGCCTCGACGAGGAAGTGACCCGATCCGCAGCACGGGTCCATCACGGTGATCTCGGCGACGCGGTCGGGCCAACCGTCGAAGCCGCCCGCAGCGGGCTTGCCGTCGTCCTCGAATCGGAGGTACTCGAACCGCTTCACGAGCTGGCTGTCGGGATGTCGGGTGGCCCACCATGCACCGAGGGAGTTCTCGAGCAGGAAGCGGACCATGTAGTTCTCGGTGAACAACTGGGTCACCGGTCCCAGGTCCGCACCGCCGATCTTGCGCTCTGATGCGTTGACCTCGTCCTTCTTGTTCTTCTGCCAGAACTGGTAGACCCATCCGAGCGCGTCATCGGCGGTGAAGATCTCGTGGGGTAGTTCGTCGAGGATTTGTTCAAGCGCATACCGCCCTTCGGGGGCAAGGCGCAGTTCGACGCATGGGTCGTCGAGCCGGAAGATCCCTGGCAGTATCTCAGCTGCGAACCGAGCTGCCACCGACCAGCCGTCGGGCTCGCCGAGCTGCTCCGCGAGCTCGTCACAATCGCCGAGCGTTACTGGTGCCTTGTATTGCGGGTGCAGCAAAAGGCGGTTCTCGGCCAGGAACCGCGCGAACAGCAGGCGGTGCCACTGCTCGTACGCGCACTCCGCGACCAGTAGGTCCTTCGCCTGCTCGTCGCCGCCGACCTGGCGCCACTTCTGCCGAAGGCCGTTGCGGAGCGCGGCCCGTTCTGCGTCGAGGTGGCCGGGCTTCTCGCTCTGGAATACGCCGAGGCCCGCGATAGCGGCTCGGGACGCGCTCTCGGCGGCGCGGCGGGCAGCGAGTACGGCGCCTTCGAGCTGCTTGCGAAGCGGAGACGACAGAGCGCGCACGTGACTCCTCAGATGATCACGGTCTTACCTGAGTCAAGATGCGGCTGTACTTCTGCGCGCACCTGGTCGAGATAGAGGTCGAGTTCGGCGGTCGCCTTGATCGTGGCCGATGGCAGCGTCATGCTTACGCTCTCGGGCATGAGCAGTTTGGCGGCGCGCTGCCGGGCTTGATCACGGCGACTGGGGACGACGCCGATGCGGTCGTCCCACGAGCTTAGCGGTGTGGCGTCGAGAACGGAGAGCAGCTTCTCATCGGTGGCCACATCGGGCGGATCCGTGGGTGCCAGCTTCGTTTCCGCGATAATGGCGTCCCGGTCACTGGCGCCGAGTTCAGACCACTCATCGCAGGCTTCGAGGTCGGTCAGCGCCGCACTCTGCGCCGCAGCGACTTCCGCCACCCGGCGTGCAACTTCTTGGCGCAAGGCCTCAGTCAGCTCGGTGAGGACTGGTGCGGTTGGATCGGGGTCGTCCAGGAGCTGCCGGCCGTCGCGGATCGCGGTGACAGCAGGTGTGACGGATGATGCGACAGGAAGTCCATGAGCATGGCGCAGCAGACGCTGAAGCTCCTGCCAACGCTGCTCGCGCTTCTCGCGCCGCTGGTCGGCGCTCCGCCATCGCTGCAGGTTTTCGCCCAGCTGCTCATTGTCGTCAGCAACCGCGCGGAACCGCTGGTTGCCACCAAGGGCAAGGAGGGCATCCAGGTGATCAGTGACGACTAGCTCGGGGAGGGGGGGCGCACCGCCGGCTCGCGCAGCCAGGTCCTTAAGCCGCTGTAGAAGGGCCGGGATCTGCGTGCCCTCCTGTCCCGGCTGGTACTGGATTCCGGCTGCAGTGAGCAGACTGCGCAGCTTGAGCCGCTGTTCTAGCGTTGGCGGCTCGTCCTCCTTATAGAAGGTTGCCCTGCCGATCTGGTTAGGGGGCAGCTCCTTGGGACCGGCGAGTTCCTTGCCGTCCTGGGCGGCTCTGATGTTGCCTGCGGAAATGAGCGTCAGCAGCGCACCGTTAACCGCGTCCTTCGGCCAGCCGTACGGGCTGCCCGTGAACTTGTGATGCAGTTCCGCGCCCTTGGTGCCGCTGGCGCTGACGGCCGCGAGCACTTCTTTGCACACCGGATGCGTGGTCGGCTCTCCGCTGTGCCCCACTGCTTCGAGGGCGTCAGGGGCGCCATCGCGCGCCTTTACTACCACCTTGTCCCAGTGCGGGTTGTCACCCATCGTGAACTTCGGGAACAGGCGGATGAGCGCCTTCTGCGCTGCCGCGCTCACGCCTTCGTGAAGCGACGGGACCGTGAGCTCGCCGACGCCGCCCATGAGCACTCGCCCTCGCCCGGCAACCTCGCCGAACAACTCGGCTAGCCGCTCGTCGTCCCCCTCCGCTCGGGTCCTCATCGCCCGCTGAGCCTCTTTGCCCTCGTCGGTCTGCGGCGTTGGCCGACGCAGCGTCTCCTCGGCGGCTGCATAGCTCGCAAGCCTGTCCTTGATCTGGTCGGCTTCGTGCCTAGGCAGGAACACGAAGACCACCGGACTCTGGTCGCCCGCCTCGGCAGCCGACTTCTTCACCGACGCTTCGGTCGCGGACCACTCATCTCTGACCCACACAGGCACTTCGGCTTCATCGGCCGACGGCTCCTCCTGGCCCCAATGGAGTCCGACCTTGCGCGGGGTCCTGCTTGAACCCTGCGTCAGCTTCAGGCCTCCGAGGGCGGACTCGACGGCAGCGACCAGCCGCTCGCTGCGCAGGGTGCTCAAGCGGGCCGCGTCGTCGCGTATCGCGGCGACGCGGCCACGGTAGTCCTTCTCCCACTCTGCGCCTTCTGCGGTCTGGAGCCGGTACTCCACGCCGATCCGCATCAGGCGGCCGTCGGCCACCAGGCTGTCGAGCAACTCCGGTACCCGCTTGCGCAGCCGCGCCCCATCGGTGGCGAGGTCTTCCACAAGCAGGTCGGCCAGGAACGGCGCCGTCGCGCGCAGCCCTGTCTCCCCGCCTATGGTGCGGGGCGGGATCTGGGAAATGAGAAATATGAGGGAGCAGATGCGGGATCTGAGTTCTCCGTCCCCGCCCGCCGTGCGAAGCCCGCGAATGAGCTCGTCGATCTCCTTGAGCACAACCCCGCTCTGGAGCATGTCTGGCGACTTCTCCTCGTAAAGGAAGTCGGCGCCGACGACGTGGCCGACAGGTTTGCTGGCGACACGGGCTGCAGCTTCGTGCACGATCCGGAGCTGGGAGCGGAGAACCCCAGCCTTGCCAGCCCGGTCGATGCTGCGAAGAGCAAGCTCCCAGAATCGCCGACGCGTCGGCAGCAGCGGATAGTCAGGGACGAGGTCCGGCTTGTCGGCTGCCTTCGGCGCGAGCATGGTGCCGCCGAGGTGCTTGTCGATCTCTCCGCTCACTGCGTCGAGCGCCGACTTCAGCACGGGCACATGCTCAGCCTTCTTGCGAAGAACGACTTCCCGGACCACCGTCTCGACGTCCTTGTCCGAGAGCGGGACCGGCACGGTGAAGCGGTCGGTCAGTTTCTGCAAGGTGGGCCTCGCCACCAGCGCGCTCTGCCCGGTGGCGACAAAGAGAATCTGGCTCTCGAAACGGGCAGAGCATCCTTCGACGATGTCCTGAACGATGAGCGCTTTGTCGTTGTCGTCGCCGATGTACTGCTGCATCTCGTCGAGTACCACGAGGGTCAGCGGGAGCTTGGCTGGTGTCGTTGACTGAAGCCGGAGGACGTCGTCCATGACCTCGAACATCTGGGCGTCAGTGATGTCCCTGGTCGTGGGCGGGAACTCGTCCCTCAGCAAGTCCCGCACATCCTTCACCGAATTCCCGAGGGTTGGATCGGCATCGAGGAGGGCCTTGGCGATGACGGGCGAGGCGTAGAGGTCGTGGATTTCCTTCGCAAGAGTGCGGCCTTCGGCCTCTACTGCCGCGCGGACGGTGCCGAGGTAGCCGTTCTTGAGAGCCCAGATAGTGAAGCGCGCACGGGCATACTCCTCGGGCAAGCCAGCGCTGCCCAACAGCACCGACAGGAACGCAAGCCGGACCGCATCGCTCGTGCCTGCGGCCAGGGTGCCTGCAGCGGACCAAAGTCCCCCGAGCCGCTTGCCAGCCGTGGATAGTTCCGCCAGATCGGCCTTGATGCCGTCTGGGAGCGTCACCAGATCTCGGGCGCGATCGCCACCGGGTAGCTCGACATCACGCCAGAGATGCTCAAGCACGCGCGCGAAGTGCGACTTACCGCTGCCATAGAAGCCGCTTACCCAGACCGCGGGCTGCTGCTTCTGGCTCAGGTTGGCAAGGAACGTGTCGAGAACTCGTTCGAGGCCTCGGGCGTACTCGCCCTCGCACACGAAGCTCCGCAGCTCCCAGCGCAGCACATCCCATTGCTGTTGAGTCTCCGGGCGGACGACCTTCGCGACACCGTCGTTCGGGATCTTCGTCTCGGTCGGATCGCGGTAGAAGAGCTCCCGATTGCTAATCGTCATCGGCTATTCCCGTTGGGTGTGATCGGAATCGCGAGGTAGTTCCATCCATCGCGGGCGTCGAGCAGCCGGTAACTGCTGCCTTCGTGATGGCCTGGGAAGAAGACGAGCAGCCGGCCTGCTATGGAGTCGCTCACGGCATTGATCAAGGCGGACACCTTCACCGCGCTTCCCAGCCCGAACATCGTCCCGGCCCCTACGAGGCCAACTACGCCGTCTGCCACGTCAAAGGCTGCGAGCCGGGTGCGGACATACGCCACGAGGTAGTCAAAGAAGGCCGAGAGCGCGGTTTCAAGCAATTCTGGGTCCTCAAAGTACGTCTCTCGGTAATCGTGTGCGGCCATCCATGCCTCGAACGAGGTCGTGATGTCGATCTCGTTCCAGGGATGGTCCGCCTTCATCGTGGCTGTTTTGAACTCAATGAGATGACGCCGCAGGCGCCGTTCGTCTTCCGGCGGGTAGACGGCCATCCACACCCGCTGCGGAGGTGCCAGGTTCTCGTGCCAGGGCAGTGCTACGAACCTTGCGTAGGCTGCGAGAAGGTCATCGATGTAGCTCACAAGAGGGCCCCTTGGCCATCATCGAAGAGGCGCAGCAGCTGGTGAAAGGTGACCTCCACTATGCCGCCAGCGCTGCGGAACTCCAGCAGCCCTTCCTGGGACGCCGAGCCCGCAAGATCAATCAGGTGAGAGACGGGCTGATCAAGGACTCGCGTCCACAGGGTCTTGAACAATGCCTGGCCGCGTGATCCCTCCAGGTAGCCGAGCATGAGCGCGTAGGTGGTGTTGGCCGACGTCGGGCACACCCTCGTTCTGATCTTGCTTCCCGGCCTCTCTTGGTGCAAGTGCCCGGACTGGTCCCATGACGACGCCACCTTCTGAGCGGTCGTCCGGCGAGTGATCTCCTTGTACGCGCTCGGGAACTTAGCCTCAATCGCTGCCTCAAAATCCGCAGACGTCACGGTCTGGCCGGGCTCGGTTGCGATGATCACAGAAGCGCTCGCGCGCAGGACGGGGTCCCTAGCCAAAGCGCAGAGCAGGGCCAGGAGAGGCTGGCCAGCCTTGTCGTGATCCCACAGATCGCGGAGCGCCCGGAAGAGCAAGGACTGTGGGTTCAGCGCATAGAACCGGCGGAGCTGCCGGAACGCCCACTCCCGCCCGCTCGCTGTCTGCTTGCCAAGGACGTTCTCATCCATAACGGCAGCCCGGTATGAGGCAGGCGGGGAGTCGGACGGCACGATCGCCAGGAGGCGCTGAAGGCTCGACACCATGATCGTCTGACTGGTGCTCGGCCCGCCGGGCACGTCACCAGTGACGATCTCGCCGCCCGCCATCCAGACGCCCGCCCCAGTCAATGCCAGCCCTTCTAAGTTCACGAGCGGCTTGCCCGCTGCCCCTCCCCTGCTTCACCTCGCCGGGCAACCAGAACCGGCGCGGTGCGGGCCATCGAAGTCAGCCGCATCGCGCGCCGGGTGATGGTCGCCGCGAACTAGGAGTTCAGCGTACACATCCAGACTGCCAGCGAGCGCGGCCGACGAGACCTCGGACATGCGACTGTGGCCGGTGCGGCAGATGGGAGCGCCCAGCGGCACCCAGTTGTGCCCCGCCGTGGCCTCCTCTTGACATCCTGCGCCGGACAGTGCCGCGGCGACGACGGTATGGGCGCGGCGCGCTGGGCTTGTCAGATCTCGCCACTAGCGTTGGCGGCAACGATCGGCGGCACGAGGGGCTTGGTTGCGTGAAGCTACATGACTACTTCGCAGGGCTGCTCGATGGCGCTGTGAACATCAACCCCGACCGCCTTCGCCAGCTGGATGACCATGTCGCAGCCATTAAGGGCTGCGTGCGAGACGACGATGACCTGTCATCCGTTGTGCGGTCTTTCGTGCCTCAGGGATCCTGGGCTCATCGCACGATCATCAGGCCGCTGCCCGGAACGGAGTTCGATGCTGACCTGCTCGTTGAGATGCAGCGTCAGCGCAAGTGGTCGAAGGACCCGAAGCAGTACCTGCTGGCCGTCCACGCCGCGCTGCGGGCATCCCCCCGGTACCGCGACCGTGTCCAGCTGAAGACCAGGTGCGTGCGGGTCACCTACGCGAACGACTGCCATGTTGATCTCGTGCCGTACGTGCACATCCCTGGCCTTTACGAGGGACTGTACGAGCGGCATCTCATCGTGAACCAGGTCGCGAACTGCTTCGAAGAAGTGAATCCACGCGGGTTCTCCGAGTGGATGCGCGGGAAGGACAGCCTCGCGAACGGCAACCTGCGCAGGACGATCCGGCTGCTGAAGTACCTGCGGGACTACAAGCAGACCTTCGCTGTTCCGTCGGTGATCCTCACCGTCATCGTCGGCAGCCGGGTCAACTGGTGGCGGTCCCAAATCCTGGAAGGGTACGCGGACCTGCCGACCGCATTTGCCAGGCTCGTGGCAGACACAGACCGGTGGCTTCAGCAACGCCGGCGCCTACCGGCGATCTCCGACCCGAGCTGCGCTCGCGCCCGGTTCGATCACCGTCTGAGCCAGCAGGGATACGAGAACTTCCGGCGCAGGTTCCACGGCTACGCCGACAAGATCAGCACCGCGTTCGACGCCGCTGACCGCGACGAGAGCACCAGGCTATGGCGGGAGATCTTCGGCGACGCGTTCACGCCCGCACGCCAGTAGCCGCAGTCGCCATTCTGACCGTGCGGCCGCAGCCTGCCTTCAGACCCGTAGGTCCTGGTCGCCGACCGGCACGGCAAGCAGAGGTGGAAAGCATCGACGCGAGGTGGAAGTGGAAGGGTGAGTTCGAGCCGATTCGCGTGGACGATCTCGACCGAATCGCACAGCGGCTGATGGACGGCTCTCATGTACGTGATCAGGCGTCAGGGCCGAGGGCTCACGACCTTGTGCTCGTCCACAACCCAATCCTGGATCTGGTGGCGGAAGACGATCTTTCCTCCTGAGCCCTCTAGCGCGGCGGGGAGCGTGTCCGCCGGATCGGCGTCGTCGGCCAACTGGACAGTACGCAGAATCAAGTCCGCCACGCTTCTGCTGCTGATCTCAAGCTGTTGGGAAATGTGCAGGACGGGCACCCGCCATTCGAGCCTGGAGAATTCAGCGAGCTTGTCACCGGCGGAAAGCCAAACACCATGCGGCAGAGTGTAGACTCCCGAGATTTCTGGTGTGCCGTCCACCGGCACACTTCTCCGGAGTTCGCGTTTCCAGTCTTCCAAGAGCGTGCTCAGATCGCCCTGGACCACTCCGCCTTCGTCGTAGTAGTACGCATCGTCGAGGTGGGTTCCGCCTGAGATAGCTGGCAGCCCTTCCGGGGCGTTCACGACCCGGCCGCTGGCGATCCAGTTGGTAACGGGGATGCCGAGGAAGAACGCCACGCCGCTGATGTTGATCTGTGTCAGGCGACCGACGTTGTCCGCGTCAGTGAACGGGCGCAGCTGCACCAGGGTGATGTGCTCGTCGTAGGCGTAGGAGCAAGCTGACTCGGTGTAGCCCACCGTCGTTACGAAGATGCCGCGCGAACCCGGAAACTGAATGAGCCGACCGTTGAAGGCGAGGATCTCTTCCAGCCCCACCTTCGTGCCCTCGCCGTAGTCCTTGCATTCCACGAGTATCCGGTGAGCCGTATGCAAAGGCCCACTTGAGACGACGACGTCGATCTGATGCATGGTCCGTCTGCCGTCACCACGCAGCCGGAGATCGTGAACCACGTACGAGTTCTCCCGAAGGATCTTGAAGACGATTGCCGTGAGCCGCTCGTACTTGGTTCCGTCCTTCAGCTTCTCCGCAGCCCAACACCACGGACTTTAGGTGTTTGGGGTGTTCAGGGTGTTCCTAGCCTCGTGTCCTGTGTCTGTTCTTGAGTCCGTTTCCGCGGTGGCGGCGGTG
>WNFJ01686593.1_pt1 | contig 14276 bp, 14 predicted proteins | sample 5400461 | NCBI WGS metagenome assembly WNFJ01 (sample SAMN13153349, study PRJNA577476) | soil metagenome | isolation source: 115 cm saprolite on Douglas fir-dominated hillslope | place: USA:California | collected 2013-09-17 | reverse complement strand
AGCGTGCCTTCCCAGTCGCTGGTCTGTCGCAACAGATCGTCCCAGGTGATCGTGCGGTTGTGCGGCGATTCAAACGGGAACAGCAGATCGGACCTGTTGAGCCAATCCGATTTGTTGGTGGTCGAAGGCGGGGCGTAGAGCTGTATCGGCGCGACATAATCCCGTACGACATCATGGACGCTTTTGATCATGCCCCGCTCGACGGCAATTCCGACGACGCTGGAAAGGAAGCTCTTCGTCACGCTGTGAGTCATGTCGACCCTCAGCGGTTCTCCCCATTCGGCCACGATGTAGCCCTTATGAATGATGATTCTCGCGGCCGAAGGTTTGATAATGGTTCATCACCAGGTCGCGGGGTGCCTTCGTCTCCCCGGCGACTGCAAAATCGATCGCCTGCTTCAGGAGGTCGGGACGGACGCCCGACTCTGAAGGCGTCCTGTGCTGCCACGTCGCATCGGGGTAATAGGCCGTAGCCGGATTCGCGTCCTGGTCAGGTTGATTGGTTGGTCCACGGAGGCTGGAACGACGAGAGGTCATGACTTTCCTTCAATCAGGATTCTTCAGGAGCCCGGCCGCCGGCCGACCTCCGGCTTCGACGGATTGAGCAAGATGTTCGCCGAAGTGTGTCCTGACCGCCTACACCATCCCACTGTAATTGCCTACCGTCCGATGGAGCGGCACAGGTCTGCGCGCGCAAGACCGGTGGCCGCGACGCCCAGGGGGGTGGCAGAGACAGGTAGGCCATCAGCACCGCCCATAGCGAGATGGTGGGCGCTTGCTATGGCCCGAGTTTCGAATCTGGATGGGACGCACGCGCAAGACTGATGAAGACGCGACGTTCGTGCAAGGAGCGAACTGTAACTCCGTCACCTACGCTGATCTGTCTTCGGTAAGGGGCTCAGCGCCGCCGCCGCGGTGTTCGCGATCTCGGCGTCGATCTCCTTGCTCATGCCGGCAACACCTACCGCGCCCACGACTTCGCCGTTGGAAAGCAAGCAGATCGCCGGCAGGATCGACCACCACGATTGCCGAGGGCGCATTCCGCTGCACGGTTTGGTCGTCTCTCACCTGAGAAATGTTTGCATAACAAAGGTGGCAACCATGAAGTCGACGGTAAACGCATCACGCTCTCCGTCCGCGGTCGATCACGATGAATGGATCAGCTATTCTCACTGGGGCCCGTTTCCGGTTTGACGGAAATCCTCGAACTCGCGCGGCGAGGCATGACCTCAGGTTAGTTTCCCGCGGAAAAGCGCGCTGGGTTGTTAATGCCGGTCGAAATCCGCACTTAGACGGCGCATCCATCTAACGAGGGCAAAACGCGGCAACTTCCCGACCTCCGCCCCGATCGGCTCGAAAAGCTGCAATGCGGCTGCTGCCAAGCGCGGAGACCCCCACGGTCGTCGGCCGGGCTTTCTGTATTCGACATAAGGCGCGGCCGTGACCTCCAGCGGGAGTTCATCGATACGCTAGGCCAAGCATTCCTCCAACGCTTCAGCCGAACTCCCGCTCCAATCCTCAACCACAGGAAAAAATCGTCTCTGTGGGGAATTTGTCCGAAATCAATTCCGGCCCAGCAGTACGGATCACGAACATATCCTGGATGTGCCAGTGATCGACGTGAGGCTCCATGGCAATCACCATTCCCTCTTCCAGGCGCCGCGGGTTATCGCGTGAGATAACGGGCTCCTGCTGGTGCCACCAGGCGCCGACGCTGTGACCGGCCAGCATCGACTTGTAGGCCATGCCTGCCGTGGCGAACCGCTCCACCACGAATTGATAGACCTCGCCCGCCGTACGCCCCGGTATCAATTGGTCGTTGGCTGCCCGGTAGATGTCGCGGATCAACGCGTATTGACGACGCTGCTCAGCGCTCGGCGTGCCGAGCACGGCACACCGCGATTGATGGCCGGGATAGCCCTTTACATAGGCCACGTAATCGGTGCGGATCGCATCCCCCGCCGCAAATGGGAAATCACTTTCGCCGGCATAAGGAACCGTGTTGCGCTGTGAGTTGAGAATGCCGTGGGTGAATTCCGATCCGCCAGCCAGGCAATGCGCGACCAGCGCGGCGTGCAGGTCGCGTTCGCGCATGCCGGGCCGGACGGTTGGAAAATGTGCGAGGTAAGCTTCATCAAGAAGATCGGCGCCGCGCTTCAAGCGGGCCAGTTCAGCGGGTGTCTTCACCGCGCGCACCATATCCATCAGGTCGACCGAATCCGAAGGCTGCATTCGCGGCAGGCGGCTGCGCAGGATGTCCCAATCGGCGGCGCTGATGAAGTTGGTCTCGAAGCCGACCTTCGATTCGGCCAGTCCCATGGCGGCGATGACTTTGGCGAGCCGCTCGACCGGCGGCTCGGTATAACCCTCATACACGTCAAAATGCTCGATGAATGAGTCCCGTCGCGCAAGCCCTTCGGCGATCGCATTGACTACCATGCGTGGTTCACCGGTCCGCGGCCAAACCAGATAGACCCCTCTCGGGGAGTCGGCGAGGTCGAGATGACGCGCCAGCGTCCCTGGATAGGCCAGGCCGGACAAATAGGTGAAGTTGATACCGGCCCGCGCCACGATGGCATCAAGGCCATGCTCATCCATCTGCTGGGCGAGGCGTTCAGTCTGCACAAAATCCGAAACCGCTGCCTTCATATCCGTCAACTCTCCAACGTAAGATTTTCTAGTGCGCTCACGGCTGGGCGAGCGCGGCGGGATTTAGCTCGCTTGCTGTTCGACCATTCTGAGGAAGCGCTGGGTTCGCTCGTGTCTGGGTCGGTCCAACACGTCTTCAGGGGTGCCTTGTTCAACGATATAACCTTCGTCCATGAAGATGACGCGATCGGCGACTTCGCGCGCAAATCGCACTTCATGGGTCACCACGATCATGGTCATCCCCGCTTCGGCGAGGCGGCGGATCACGGCAAGGACTTCTCCGACCAGTTCAGGGTCGAGCGCCGAAGTGGGTTCATCGAACAGCATCAGGCGAGGCGAGATGGCGAGAGCGCGAGCAATCGCCACGCGCTGCTGCTGGCCGCCTGACAGACGATGCGGGAGATGATCGGCATGGTTGGCGAGACCCACCATGCGCAGCAAATTCATCGCAAGCGCGCGCATCTTCTCGGTCGCTTCGCCATAAACCTGGATCGGCGCTTCTATGATGTTTTCCAGCGCCGTGAGGTGATCGAACAAATTGAAATGCTGGAACACCATGCCAATACGCGCATCGGCACGGGCCTTGGCAACGTTTCGGGTAGGCTTCAATCCGCCCCCGATCTGATCCTGGTATCCGACATATTTGCCGTCGACAGTGATCTCGCCCCAGTCCAGCGGCTCCAAATGGTTGACCAGCCGCAGCAAGGTGCTCTTGCCTGAACCGCTCGGGCCCATTAGCACGACGACTTCGCCACGTTTAACGGAGAGATCGATGCCGCGAAGGATTTCCCTGTCGCCATAGGATTTTTGGACGTTTCGGCAGATCACGAAGGGCTGGTCGGGCGCCGAGCCTTCCGTACGCCCTGTCTGGAGACCGTCCATCCAGGCGGTCGGCGAAGACGCAGGCGCGCTTGAGCCGCCTCCCGCGACGACTTCGCCGGCTGGAATGGCTTTGGCGGGCTTCTTTGTCGAAGCCTCGAGGCTGTAGTATTTTTCCAGATAGAATTGCGCCAACGCCACAGCGCTCGTCAGGAGGAGGTAGATGATGCCGGCAGCAGCAAACACCGTGAAAAACTTGAAGTTCTGACCCACGATCTGTTGGGCGCGGAAGGTGAGTTCGTTGACGAAGATCACTGACGCGATCGATGTTCCCTTGATCATGGAGATGGTCTGGTTAGCCAGACCGGGCAGAATGGCCCGCATCGCCTGAGGCAGAATGATGCGCCGAAGCGTCAGAAAAGGCCCCATGCCGAAGGAGGCGGCGGCCAGGCTTTGCTTGCGATCCACCGAAAGAATGCCGCCACGGATGATCTCTGCGCTGAACGCGGCCTCGTTCAGCATGAAGCCGACGACGGCCGTCGTGAAACTGTCGAGCTTGATCCCGACAACCGGAAGCGCGTCGTAGAGAAAGACGAGTTGCAGGATGAGTGGGGTGCCGCGGATGAACCAGATGTAGAGCCATGCCGTTCCACGCAACGGCGGCAGTGTGGAGAGGCGCATCAAAGCCAGCACCAGACCGAGCATGACGCCGCCCACCATCGCCACCGCCGCGATCTCTATTGCCGTCAGAGCACCGTCCAGCAGGAAGGAGGAGGATGCATAGGAGAGCACCTCCATGAATGGCTGGGGTATCAGGCTGGAGTGCCAGCCAAAGGCAGCGGCGACCACGACGATGAGAGCCGCGCCGCCGCCCAGAAGGGTAGGTCTACGCTGCCCGGCAATACGTGCCGCCGTCGCAATGTCTGTCCCTAAGCCGCTCATGGTCAGCCACACAATCTGGCGGTTGCATAGGCCACCGCTCGGGCGGCGGTGACAAGATCGGAGAGCAGCACGCGCTCATCGGCGGTGGGCCATTCCTTGTAGATGCGAATGTCGCCTGGGCCATACTGCACGGTGGGAATGCCATGAGCGGCGATAATATTGCCGTCGCCGACATTGCCCAGCCGTCCCCAACCACCAATGATAGCCTTGGCGCCCGATGCCGATTCCTGACCCGCTGCCAAAGCGGCCACCAAGGAATGGTCCGTCGCGCAAGCCATGGGCTCCTGGCACCATCCTTCCTCGGTGCCCTTGGCCGGCACTTCGAAGCTGTAATTGAACGCAGGATGGTCGCGCCGGATGCCCTCGAGCAGGTTGGAGACATCCGCTCTGACGCTTTGCAGTGTTTGTCCTGGGACTGTGCGGAACTGCAGCAACAACTCGGCCTGCTTGCTGTGAAGGCCGGTGTGGTTCTTCTGATAATAATGCTCTTTATGGAAAGTATCGAAGGTGTGGGTTGGAAAGCCCGGCAGTTCGGTGTGAGAGTTGAAGTTCATCCAGCTTCCTTCCGAAATCGGATCGAGGCTTGGCCCGATTCGGCGAATGACCTCGCAAAGCTGCTCGATTGGATTCCAGTACAAGGCCTTTGCTTCGGCACTGTAGCGGAAGAACAGCTCCGGAGCCTCGACCCGGATGCGCACCATCACGATACCCACGCAGACATTGGCGATGGTATTGTTGGAGTGCTCCATATTGATGCACAGGTCGGCCCGCACGCCGCTGCGCAGCAGCGCTCGGGTGCCGGCCCCACCGAGCTTGTGCGCGATCACCGGACACAGCAACACGTCACCCTTGAGCCGCGTGCCAGAACGAATGATAGCCTCCACGCCGCAGAAGGCGGCGGCGATGCCGCCTTTGTCATCGTGGGCGCCCATCCCCCAAACCCAGCCGTCCTCGAATTTGGCGCCATAGGGGTCCACGGACCACCCCGGCATTTCGACGCCGGGATCCATGTGCCCGTTGAGCATCAGGCTCGGCCCATCGCCGGTGCCGCGCAAAATGCCTATGGGCTGGCGACTGGTAATCGTGGGATCGAAGGGATGCACGACATCCATCATGGTCACGTCGAGACCGATGTCATTCATCCGTTCGGCGAGATGATCCGCGATCTGTTGCTCCCGGAAGGCGGAGCTGGGAATGCGGAGCAGCGCCTGCTCCACTTCGAGCACGCGCGCAGCATCGACGTGCTTCTGGACGCTGGACAGTTCGGTGGTCATGGTCGTTTCTCCGATACGCGCCGCCGGCAACTGGCCCACTGCGCCGTCATGGCCACCGGCATCAAGCGTTTGGCGTGATGGCCAGGATCCAGTTCACTCCGTCAAGATCGTAGGGTCCGTGGTGAGGCTATAGTCCACGTGATAGCGGTCATAGATCGCCTTCTCGGCTCCGCTGGCGCGTATTGCCGCGAGGCCGTCGCGCAGCGCCTTGACCAGATCCGGATTTCCCTTTGCCGTGCCTACCGCAATCTTGGCGCCGGTGACCACGTCGAACGCGCTCTCAATCGTGGTGGAGTTAGCCGCAACCATGCTGTCGCCGACGAACTTGTTGACCGAAACCAGATCCGCGCGCCCGTTCTGCACAAGCCGCAAGCCGCTCGGCATGTCGGTGGACGTGATGATATTGACCGCGGGCTTGCCGGCGGCGACGCACTTGCTGCTGGAGTCGCGGAGCATGGCTTCCTGAGTGGTGCCGAGCGTCGTGGTAGCGGTCAGGCCGCACAGGTCACCGACCGCATGGATGTTCTTTGGGTTCCCTTTGGCGACGAGCATCCCGGTAGCGGCATTCATGTAGACCACGAAGTCCAGCTTCTTGGCCCGCTCGGGCGTGTAGAGCAGGGTGTCCCACATGAGGTCGATCTGGCCTGACATCGCCGCCGGAATGAGCCCTGACCACGTTCCGATCACGTACTGCATGGGGACGCCGATGCAGGCAAAGGTCGCCTGGGCAAGATCGGCATCCAGTCCGACAAGCTTCGAAAAATCCTTGGGGTCGCGCATGCTGAACGGCACGCTTTCGCCGTCCTGGCCGATCTTGATCGTTTTGCCGGCGAGGCCGGGATATTTGGTTGCGAGTTTTGCCGGCTCGCAGGTTGCGTCGTCGGCTCTTGCGCTGCACAATGAGGAGACGAGCAGGAAGGCGAGGCAAGCAGTGCCGCTCAGGATCGGAAGCACAGACCTATAAAAATTGCGCATGAATTGAAAGCCCCACATTTGAGAGTTCGACCTCCGGGATAAGGACTATTTCGCTGGCGCCGGTCCAATTACAAATGAATTATAGACATTTTATTCATGCGCATGTTTTATATGGGAATGGATTCCCGGAATTTGGAAACGCTATTGTGGGTGGTCCGGCTTGGCGGAATTGGCGCTGCGGCGCAGCATCTCAATCTCACCCAGCCGGCCGTTACCCGTCGCATTCAGGAGCTTGAGCGCGAGCTCGGCGCCAAGGTTCTGCGCCGCCAAGGGCGGAATGTGGTGCCGACGCCGGTTGGCCAGACCTGCCTTGTTAGCGCCGAGCGCATCCTGTCGGAAGTCGCCACCATGCGCGTCGCGGCGAGCGACAAAGCGGCTGTCGGTACCATCCGTGTCGGCGTGGTCGAAAGCATCGCGCTGACGTGGTTTCAAAATTTTCTCGCGCGGATCGAGGGACGCTATCCCAAGGTGCAGATGGAGATCGACGTCGATTTATCGAATCGATTGCTTACCAAGCTTGCCCGCCGTCAGATCGACATCGCGTTGCTTCCCGGTCCAGTCCATCTGCCAGGGGTCGTGCGAGTGTCGCTCGGCGATTGCGTCATGAAGTGGTTGGGCCATCCGCAATTGTGCCCAAAGGATCGCGAAATGAAGGCCGCAGACCTCGCCGAACTGCCGATCATCGGCATGCCGCAAGACGCTAATGCTTATCATTCCATCATCAACTGGTTCGAAGAGGCGCAGGTCAGTCCCGGCCTCATGCACTGTTGCAACTGCAACAGCTTCAGCGTGGTGGCTCTGCTGGTACGGCGTGGCGTAGGGGTCAGTCTGCTGCCGCCGGACATGTTCGCTGGCGACCTCGAGTCAGGCGTCCTGAAGATACTCATTGAACAGCCTGACGTTCCGAAGGTGGAATATTCTGCTGCTTATTTGCCTGCCATAGAGGTCTCGATTCTTCCCGAAGTAGCCGCGATTGCGCGGGAGGAGAGCTGGTTCTTCGGCCCGCCGCGAACACGAAGCAAGAACTTTGGCGTGGGGCCTTTTCCCGCGCTGCAAGTCGGGACGAGCTTGAAGAATGAGCTCTCCTAGCGTCATTTTGTGATCTATTCGTGTTCGAAGAGCTTATTTCTTAGGTTGGCTATTTACGCCAGTTGATCCGCGTTCGGCGCTCAATCTTCATCGGGGGCGGGATTATAGGCCGGTGAGGCTTGACCCAGGTCCGTATAAACTGGCTCCATTCATTCGACGGCAACGGCCAATTGTCGCCGCTCCGGACAGCGTCACGGAGCCATGAGAGGTGCAAGGCATTTATTGCTCAAAGAGCAAAGCAAAGAATGTCTAAAAATCGACTTTCGCGAGATTTTCGGAATCGATTTTTGATTTTTGCAATCTTCGTATCCCCAGTGGCAAGGCTTCTGATGAGCAAAGCTGTTGGGGAACCGGCGAGCCGGGCGTTTCGCGCTCTTCCGCCGTATCCTCGCCTGGCTGATGGATCTTTTGCGCCTATTCCTGATCGCGCTCCTGCGCAGCTTCATCATCCTATCAGCGCTCAATCCGGAGCCGACTTCTGACGCAAAGCGGGCCTGATCCTGCTTGGTCGAACGTCGGATTAGAGGGACGACGGAGATCGATTGTCCGCAAGATTTGTACACGAAACGTTTGCGCTGGGCTTGCGGGCGATACCATTCATCCTGCGGCGATCCAACCGCTGCAAGAGTTAGCCTCCAAGATATGCCTCGCGAATCCGCGGATCGTCGGCAAGGGCCGCTGATGGCCCGGACAGTGTGATTGTGCCGGTCTCCATCACGAAGGCGCGCGCGGAAATATCGAGCGCCATCGCCGAATTTTGCTCTACCAGAAGGACGCTGAGGCCGGTACGCTTGTTGAGTTCCAGGATCTTGTCAAATACCTGTTCAATCACAATGGGTGCCAATCCGAGCGATGGTTCGTCCAGCATCAGCAGGCTGGGGCGGCTCATCAGCGCGCGGCCGATGGCCAGCATCTGCTGTTCGCCGCCGGAAAGCGACCAACCGCCCTGCGTGAAACGCTCCTTCAGGCGCGGAAACAGGTCGAGCACCAGCGCCAGATCGGCCTCGATTTCAGATTTCCTGTAAGAGCGCGATGCCGTGCCTGTGATCAGATTCTCGCGCACCGTGAGGCCGGGAAAGATACGACGGCCTTCAGGGCAATGGGCGACGCCGGCGCTGACGATGTTCTCCACGGCCGCGCCATTTATCGTCTCGCCTTTCCAGGTAATTTTGCCCGAGGTCGGCCGGAGCAGACCGGAAATCGTACTCAGCGTCGTGGTCTTGCCGGCACCGTTGCCGCCGATCAGGGCCACGATTTCGCCCGGATCGACATCAAAGGAAATGCCCTTCAGCACTTCGATATGGCCATAGGAAACCCTGAGGTTTTCGACCTTAAGCATGCCGGTGCCGCCTGCCCAAATAGGCCTCGATAACCTTCGGATTACGCTGCACCTCCTCTGGCGTGCCTTCTGCAATCTTCTTGCCGAAATCCAGCACCACCACGCGGTCGCTGATGCCCATCACCAGGCGCACATTGTGCTCGACCAGCAGGATCGTTATGCCGCTGGTTTTCAAGTCCGCGATCGTACCAAGCAGTTTCATGCTTTCGGTCATGTTCATGCCGGCCGCCGGTTCATCGAGCAGCAACACGTCAGGTTTCGACGCGAGCGCTCGCGCAATCTCCAGCAATCGTTGCTGGGCGTAAGGCAGTTGTGCAGCCCGATCATTGGCACGGCCGCCGAGGCCGACGACCTCCAGCGCCTCGCGCGCGCGGTGCTCGATCTCCGCTTCATTTTGCTTTTGACGGGCATCCTCTGTGACGATGCCAAACAGGGATATTGGCGTGTTGCACGCGCCGGCAACCTTGACGTTTTCGATCACGCTCAGGTTATTGAAAATCCGGATGGTCTGAAATGTACGGGCAAGCCCAAGCCGTGCGATTCGATGTGGCTTAAGTCTGAACAGCTCCTGGCCGTCGATTTGAATCGAACCGGCATCGGCATGCGAGGCGCCGCTGAGTGCATTGAGCAGTGTGGTCTTGCCGGAGCCGTTCGGTCCGATGATCGCCTGGACAACGCCGCGCGGAATATCGAGATCGACGCCATCCAGCGCGACAAGGCCACCGAACCGTTTGGTCACGCCACGCGCGGCGAGGATCGGGCGGTCGCTCATCGCGCCCCCGCAAGGCGAAGCCGGATCGTGGAGGCAATGGATGCGAGACCGCCGGGAGCCAGGACGATAACGACGATGACGCCGAGACCATAGAGCACCAGGTACCATTGTCCGAGAAACCGCAGAGCCTCCGGCAAAAGCGTCAGCGCCACCGCGCCGATGATACAGCCGGCAATCGAGCCCATGCCGCCAACGATCAGCATCGTCATGAGTAGGACGGCCTGGATTCCGGAGAAGCTGTCGGGGCTGATGAAACGGATGGAGGAGGCATACAGGCAGCCGGCCAGGCCGGCGTAGATCGCGCCTATGATGAAGGCGAGCAGCTTGGTTCGTGTGGTGTCGACGCCGCTCTGTTCGGCGGCAATCTCGGAATCCTTTGTCGCAATCATGGCGCGGCCGAGCGCCGAATGCCTGATCCGCACCGCAACCAGCACAGCGACCGCCAGTACGGCGATCAACACGTAATAGTGCTGAATCTGTCCTTGCGGACCGAAGCCGAACAGGCTGATGCCAGGTATCGCTCGCAAGCCCGAGGTGCCACCCGTGACCGGCTCCCAATGCACGATGATCAGCCGTACGATTTCGCCGAAGCCGATCGTGGTCATGGCGAGATAGTAGGTTCGCAGACGCAGCGTCGGCAGGCCGAGTACGAGGCTTGCGGCGACCACGACCGCCACCGAAAGGAACGGTGTTGAGATCCAGGGCAGACCGACCTTGGTGGCAATGGCAGTGGTATAGGCGCCGAGCCCATAAAAGGCCGCCTGGCCGAAGTTGATCTGGCCAGTCCAGCCGGTCGCGAAATTCAGACCGAGCACCACGATCGCGTTGAGCATGGCGATGTTGAGCAGTTGAATGATGTAGCCATCACGGGCCGCCAACGGAATCGTCAGCACGGCAATGGCGAACAGCGCGAGGGCGATCCGAGTCTTCAAGCTCGAGGTCTTCAACTTACACCTTCTCGCTGCTCTTTTCGCCGAACAGGCCACGCGGCCATGCGACCAGTACGGCGATCATGACGATGAAGGCATAGGCGTCGCGAAAATTTGACGAGATGTAGCGAGCGCCGAAAGTCTCGATCAACCCGAGAAAGAGCCCGCCGATGACGGCCCCCGGCAGGTTGCCGAAGCCGCCGATGACGCTGACGACAAATCCCTTCAGGCCCAAGCTGCCCCCCATGGTGGGTTCGGCGAGGAATATCGGCGCCACCAGCAGGCCGGCCACGCCGGAAAGCATCGCACCGAGCGCGAAGGCCACTGCAATGGTACGGTTGACGGGAATTCCGACCAGGCGGGCCGTGTGCAGGTCCTGCGCGGTAGCCTGCATCAAGATGCCGAACCGCGTCTTTGTAAGCAGCAGGAATTGCAGCAGCAGGATTACCGCTAGTGTCACGAAGATGAAAATCTGATGCATGGAAATGACGACGCCGGAAAATCGTAGTGGGGCGCCGTGGACCGGGGAGGGCATCGACACCGGCAATGGTCCCCAGATGATCAGCGCGAGGTTCTCCAGAACGATCCCCATGGCGATCGTCGTCAGGATCACCAGAAAGGGCGGTCGCCCGCGGAGCGGAAAATAAACCAGAACCATGAAGACGATGCCGACGAAGGCCATTGCCACCATGGTGATGATCCATGCCATCGCGACCGGCAATTCATGCGTCACAGCGCTGCTGATCCCAATGAACGCCCCCAGCATCAGGAGCTGTCCCTGGGCGAAATTGACGATCTGAACGGTGTTGAAGATCAGCAGCAGGCCTAGGGCGACGAGAGCGTAGATGCTCCCGAGTGCAAGACCGTTGATAACGAGCTGGCCCATGAAGGATTTAGAATCCGCTTTCCTTAATCGGCCCGGCAAGCTCCGGTGTCTTGCCTTTGTTGCGGTAGATGCCGAGCGCGTGTGCGAGGTCGCCCCGCGCGTCCGCCTGGTAGTCAATCAGCATGCCTTTCCAGTCTTTGGTGGCCGCCAATGCGTCACGTATCGCCGGCTTGTCGCAGCCGACTTTTTCGATGATCGATTTCAGCATATAGACGGTGTCGTAGTACGAGACGGTAAAATTGTCTGCCGGTACCTTGTATTTTTCCTGCACTCGCTTCGCCCAATCCAGGATTTTGGTGTCGGTCGATGTTTGCGGAATCATGCCGCCGATGGCATAGCCGCCGTCGGCCTCTGCCGCCGACAGATTATTGAGTGTTGTCTGCGCAACCATGCTGGCGTTTCCGATCGTCGTCAGCTTGATGCCGAGATCGTTCATCTGCTTGATCACGAGCGTCACGTCGGCGGGCCGGCCGAACAGGATCAGGCTGTCCGCTCCCTTGTCCTTGATTTCCAGAAGCTGCGCGCTCATGTCCTTGTCGGACGGGGCATATGATGTCACCGCCGCCGGCGTCGCGTTGAGTTTGGCGAGCGCGGCCTGAATGCCCTTGGAAGCACCAAGGCCGTAATCGTCTGCCACGGCCATGATACCGGGCTTGGTCTTCCCGAGCGATTTCACCAGATATTCGGGAATGAGATCGGCCAGCTGGCCGTCATGGACATGGGTCCGGAACAGCCACTTGCTGCCTTGCGCAGTGACCTTGGCATTTGTGGCGCCGACAAGAAACGGCGTCTCCGATTTGGTGACACCCTCGGTCTGCGCGAAAATATGCGGGCTGATCATCGATCCAAAGATAATCAGCGGCTTGCCTTCGAGTATACGATTCATCGCGTTGAGTGCGTCGGTGCTGGATGCACCGGTGTCTTCCGTCGTCAGGGCGAGTTTCTTGCCGGCAATCCCCCCATTGGCATTGATTTCATCGACAGCGAATTCGACGCCGTTGCGGGCCTGCGTGCCGAGCAACGCCAGATTGCCGGTGAGGGCGGTGGTCAGACCAAGCGGGATCGGTGATGCGCAACTCGCAGCGTCGGCCTTCGATTCACGTGCCACGCCCGCGGACAGGCAGATGACCGCCGCGCCGACGATCGCGCTCTTGAATGAATTTTGAAGCATCTGCATCCCTTTCCCTGATCGGTTATCGCTTGCATGCAAACAAAGTGCCACCTTTGACCTTTCGCCTGTCTGTTGCCTATTTGACCAGGAGCCGGCCGGCAGATGTAGCGTCGGCGTCATTGTCCCCGCTGCGCTCGGTCATGGATTTGACCAGCGATGCCTTCACGCTCGAGACGTGCTCGCGCATCAACATCTCCGCCCGCCACGGCTCGCGGGCAATGATTGCCTCATCGGCGGCGAACGTCGCGATGCTCGAAGGCAACGATGTTGCGGCTCGACGACACCGGCACGTGATGGCAGATCCGGATCATCTCGGCCAGCATCCGGTTGCGCGCGGCGGCGAGCAGTGTGTCGTGGAAGTCACCATTTATGTCGCGATAGATTGTGAGGTCGCCGGTTTCGAACGAGCCGCGCTCCAGCAATCTGTCGCCGGCGCGGAGGCTGCGCTCGATCGTCGCCTTTTCGTCCGGACTGAGCCCGCGTTCTGCGGCAAACCGCGCAGCAACCCCTTCGAGCGAGGCGCGGATCTCGTAGGCATCGACAATGGCATCGATCGGAAATTCGCGGACGGTGAAGCCGCGATTGGGCGCGTAATCCAGCAATCCTTCGCCCGCGAGCGCTTGCAATGCGGCGCGCACCGGCGTGCGCGAGACCGCCAGCGCCCGGCTGAGCCTGACTTCGTTGAGCCGCTCGCCGGCAGCGACCGAGCCGTTCAGAACGGCTTCCCGGATCTGGTCCATCACCGAGAGGGCTCGATTGCCAGCGCGCGATCCGCCGGTTGGCTCGAGAACAGCTTGGTCGGCCATTGAGTGGGCTACCTCACAGGGTGAGTACACTTTAAAATCCTGCCGCAGCATTCGACCACATGCTCGCTGAAAAATCCATATTTGGCTGCAAAATTATCGTGCCTAGATGCTGGGCATGGCGCGGAAATGATATGCAACGGCCAAAGTGTATGTAATTTCCATTGACTCGGCACTGACTTCAAAGAACCATGGATCGTCCAACGATGGTGAAAATGGCGTAGGTCCGATGGCGACGGCGAATCCCAACATAAGTGAGAGCGCCATCGAGCAGATCACTGCTGATCGCGGTCCGCACTACGAGCCATTTGGCTGGCATCATTGGCCGGAACATCCCTGGCTGGCTTATCAATTCCGTCGCGGCTTGGGCGAAACCCAGGAAGGGGGTGGCAGCGTCAGCGAGGTAATGCAGGCGGGATCGCGGATGACTCCGGGCGATCTGGAAAGCTGGCACGCCGAGTGGATGCGGATTGCCGACCGCAACTGGGATCGCGGGCTCACGGAAGAGAAGTCCGGTCACATCCGCACTGCGATGAACTGCTTCCTGCGCGCGGCAGATTATTACCGGCAGGCTGAATTCCATCTTGAACCTGACGATCCGCGCCGGCTTCCCACTTTCGAGAAGATG
>WNFJ01131477.1_pt2 | contig 14279 bp, 20 predicted proteins | sample 5400461 | NCBI WGS metagenome assembly WNFJ01 (sample SAMN13153349, study PRJNA577476) | soil metagenome | isolation source: 115 cm saprolite on Douglas fir-dominated hillslope | place: USA:California | collected 2013-09-17 | reverse complement strand
AAGAGCTGATCATGGGGCGCGCGCTTTGCGCGTGGCTTGCCTGGAAGCTGCAGGGATGACGGCGGCGAGGTCTCGCGATGAATGCTCGGGACCTCCTCCAACTAAGGGGGAGCCATGAAGCGACGCGAGTTCATCACGCTGCTCGGCGGCGCGGCTGCTGCATTGCCGCTCGCGGCGCGCGCGAACCTCTCACGGGAGGTCACATGGCAATCGTTATCGGCCGACGAGAGCCCTGGAGTGGGTACATGAAAAAATTCTTTTCATTTGCACTCGCGCTTCTCACGACGAGCATCGTAAGTGCTTTGGCTCAGACCTATCCGACGCGGACGATCACCATCGTTATCGCGTTTCCACCAGGCGGGCCCAATGAAGGGGTCGTTCGCTTTCTAGCAGAAAAGTTGACGCCATCACTTGGTCAGGTGGTCATCATCGAGAATCGCCCAGGCGGCGCCGGTGGAACTGTCGGTACAAGGTCGGTCGCGAACGCGGCACCCGACGGTCACACCCTGCTGCTTAGCCCTCCCGGTCCGCTTGTTGTTGCCCCGCTGATTTATAAGAACGTCGGTTACGATCCGACCAAAGCCTTTACTCCGATCACGGCCCTCTTCAGCATCCCGCAAATGTTGGTCGTCAATCCGGCTGTTCCCGTGAAATCTGTCCAGGAACTCATTGCTTATGCGAAGACCAATCCGGGAAAGATAAGCTTTCCATCACCTGGTTATGGGACACAGCCCCATCTGTTAGGCGAGATGTTCAAGTTGATGGCAGGTATCGACATTATTCACATCCCTTACAAGGGCCCGGCCGCGGCGGTCACGGATTTGCTGGCCGGACAAGTCCAAATGTATTTCGAAAACATCGGTCTTTTGCTCCCACATATTGAAGCGGGAAAACTGAGGGCGCTCGCAGTGGCCGATGAGGCCCGCAGCCTGCAGCTTCCGAACGTCCCGACAACGGTCGAGAGGGGGTGGCCAAAATTGAAGGCTGCGTACTGGTCAGCCATGCTCGCACCCGCCGGAACCCCGACATCTATTGTCAACAGGCTCAACACTGAGATTAACGCGATTATGAGAACTAAGGAGATGGAAGCGATCCTCGCCAAGCTCAGCGCTAAACCCGAGGTGGGCTCTCCCAAGGACCTCTCCACCTTCATCGCTGCAGAGACACAGAAATGGGCAGCTGTCGTGAATGCTGCGAACATCAAGGTCGATTGATTTTCTGACTTTCAAGGCACTCGGCCTCGACGTGCCTGCGACACTGCTCGCCCGCGCCGACGAGGTGATCGAATGAAGTGAACGAGAGGGAGGTTCAAAATGAAACTTCGCCGCCGACAATTTCTCCATCTGGCCGCAGGCGCTGCCGCGCTACCGGCTATGTCGCGCATGGCAAGCGCGGAAGCCTATCCAGCGAGGCCCGTTACGATTGTCGCTCCGTTTGCTGCCGGCGGGTCCAGCGACGTTAGTGCGCGTATTGTCGGCGAGTACATGGCGCGCACGCTTGGACAGCAGTTCATCATTGAGAATGTGGTTGGAGCCGGTGGTACGACCGGCTCACTCCGCGCAATGCGCGCAAGACCTGACGGCTACACCATCCTGATGGGCCACATAGGAACTCATGCCTTCTCAGTCTCGCTCTACCCCAGACTTGCCTACAAACCAGATGTCGATTTCGAGCCGATTGGTTTGGTTTTCCAACAGCCTACCGTAATCGTGGCAAGGAAGGACTTTCCGGCAAAAGACTTGAAGGAGTTTATTGGTTACGCAAAGGCCAATACCGAGAAGTTGAATATGGGCCACGCCGGCGTCGGCTCCATCACATTTACCCTCCCCCTCTTGCTTAATTCGCTGCTGGGTATCAAGCCAACGATGGTGCCATTCAACGGCGCTGCACCCGCCGCGAATGCGCTAATCGGCGGTCAAGTCGATTACATGTGCAGCGGAATCGCAGACATCGGACAGCAGGTTCAGACCGGGACCATTAAGGCGTATGCAGTCGTCGCTACCGAACGTCACCCGATCCTACCAAATGTCCCAACTACAATAGAGGCCGGCCTGCCTGAATTTCAGGCGTTGCCTTGGTGGGCGTTGTTTGCGCCGAAGGGCGTACCGCAACCGATTCTCAACGCGCTCACGGATGCACTCGACAAGGCACTCGATGACGAGCAGGTACGCAAGCGCTTCTCCGACCTCGGCGGCGACATTCCGGGCAAAGAGAGGCCGAGGCCAGCAGCCACTCGCAGCATTGGTAAAAAGCGAGATTGCTCGTTGGACACCGATCATCAAAGCGGCGAACGTCACAATAGGGTGAGGCCGACTCCGGACATTCCATAAATCCCGATACGCGAATGTCGGCAATGGCCGCGCTATTCGGATGTCGCGATGTCCGACTTGAGTCCGCTTTCGGGGGTAATCCGCGGACGATGCGGAGGGACACGCGCGCCTGACGGCGTTCGCGCAAGGCTTGCAGCAATTGGGTTGGACCGTCGGGCAGAACATCCGCATCGACTATCGTTGGGGTGACGGCAAGCCCGCTATCTCAAGGGAGAGAAGCCAGCCGATCTGCCGGTGCAGGCGCTGACCAAGTACGAGACGGTAATCAACCTCAAGACCGAATGCGACCGCGTCGCGCCCAGCGCCGGCGCGGCGCGAGAAACGCTGTGGAGCAAGCAAATTGAAAGCCTATGAGCTACAGGGCCCCGGCGGGGTCGACGCCATGATGCTGGTCGAGAAGCCCGTGCCCGCACCCGGCCCCGGGCAGGTGCTGGTGAAGCTGAAGGCTGTGACCATCAACTATCGCGATCTCCTCACGGTGAAGGGCGGCTATGGCTCGCGGCAAAAATTTCCGCTGGTGCCACTGTCCGATGGCGCGGGCGTGGTGGAAAGCGTCGGCGCCGGTGTCACGAGCTTCAAGGCTGGCGACCGCGTGACTGGCAGTTTTTTCGAGGGTTGGCTCGGCGGCGAGCCGAGCGAGGAAAAGATGCGCTCTAATCTCGGCGGCGCCCTCGATGGCGTGTTGTGCGAATACCGCGTCTGGCCTGCGGCCGCGCTGGTGCGCACGCCGGATCATCTCAGCGATGCCGAGGCGGCTTCGCTCCCCTGTGCCGGGCTGACGGCGTGGAGCGCGGTGATAAAACTCGGCAACATCAGGTCGGGGCAGACGGTGCTGACCCAAGGCACCGGCGGCGTTTCGATCTTCGCACTGCAATTCGCAAAAATGAGCGGCGCGCGCGTGATCGCGACCTCGTCGAGCGAGGCCAAGATCGAAAAGCTCAAGCAACTCGGCGCCGACGTCACCATCAACTACAAGACCACGCCGGAATGGGGCAAGCTCGCGCGGCAAATGACCGGCCATGGCGTCGATCTCGTCGTCGAAGTCGGCGGCGTCGGCACGCTGAACGAGTCGATCCGCGCGACGAAGATCGGCGGCACCATCGCCTTCATCGGCGTGCTCGCCGGCCGGCCCGAGTCGGAATCGCGCCTGCCGCTGATGGTGATGCAGCAGCAGCGGCTGCAGGGCACCACCGTAGGCTCGGTAGAAGACCTGCAGGCGATGGCCGACGCGATCGCCGTCAACCGCATGAAGCCGGTGGTGGACAAGGTGTTTCCATTCAGCGAGGCCAAGGCGGCGTTCGCCCACATGGCGAGCGGCGCGCATTTCGGCAAGGTGGCGATCGCGATTCCGTGACGCCCGGCGAAGGCACTCGGCCTAGAAATAACCGCCCACGCTGCTTGCCCGCGCCGACGAGGTGATCGAACGAAGAGGCGCGCGTTCATGTCGCTCCTCGGCAGCGCGGCGGCCGCGTCAAGACTAAGACAGATCCGTCTTGGGGGCTGTTCATGTCGGCACAGAACGTAAGTCGCAAGTACGATCGCGACTTTCTACTCAGTCCAGAGAAACGCAATCAGATCGTCGAGTTATGGGAAGTTGAGAAGTATGGACGTGACTGCTTCAATGACCCCAACCACGTTCATCTCTACGGCATGTCGCCCAATGAGTGGTATGGGCGCGGTGTCCGCATTTTGGCTCGCACTTGTCTCGAGGCCGTCAAAGACCCACTGGGAAATGAGATCGGGAGGGATGTTGCAGAGATCATCGCGCGGGCGCCCGCGAACCGTGCTGTCGGCGTGGTTGATCCGTTCGCAGGCTCGTGCAACGGCCTCTACGCGATCTTACGGCATCTACCCGGCTCAAAGGGCATCGGTTTTGAGGTCGAGCCCGCCGTCTTCGATCTGACGACCCGGAATATCGTGCACCTCACCGCGCCCATCGAACTCGTCCACGGTAGTTACAAGGACCTCGTGGGCTCGCGGAGGCACCCTGCCGATCATCTCATCGTCGTTTTCCTCGGCCCTCCATGGGGCGACGCGCTTCAGCCGGGCACGGGCCTACACCTCGACCGTACCAAGCCGCCTATTCTGGAGATTGTTAATGATTTCGAGCAGGTCTACGGCACCCAGCCCGTACTTTATGTGACGGAGGTTCACGAGGTGAATGAACCGAACGCGTTAAGGGCAGCTGAAACGGCATTCGACTGGTCAGATTTGCGGATCTACGATGTCAACGTGCCCGGGCTTCAACATGGTGTCCTTCTCGGCACTCGCCGATGGTCACCGTGAGTAGACCATGTCCGACCACTCCGCCGATGCTGCTCGCGCGCGCCGACGAGGTGATTGAATGATACAACGCAAGTTCATAGGCCTATTTGGGGGTGTGGCTGCGGCATGGTCGGTTGCAGCATATGCGCAGGGGTCGGCGACGATGCCGACGACGAGCGGTACGAGCATGAGCTTGCCGCAAATCGAAGTGGCGCGCGTAAAACCTGTCGACCAGATGCCTCCGAACGTTCGATTGAGCGACGATCTGGTTGACCTGATGAAGGGCTTCAGCCTTTCGAGCGCCGAGGGGATTGGTAGTGCCTGGGGGACACCATTGCGCCCACCGACTCTCTTCGACGAACGTTTCGGCCAGTGGGAAACTCGTTTATGGCCGCAGTAGTACATGCACAGGCGCCCGACGAGGTGATCGAGTAGAGGTGCTTGGTGCGATTGCTCACAGCCACTTTTGGCACGAACGCGAAGTGTTTCCCTGTCCGCTTTGTCGCCGCTCTTGGAGCATAAGCGGACGTAACGCGGACATCGCGGAATCGACGCGATTGATGCTGTGGACGGCGCCCACTCCGCGGCATCAAGGTGCCATAGGGTGGTTGCGTCGAATCGCACCACTTGAGGGCGCAAGTTGTTCTGAGAGAGCCCGACGGCCTGCCTCGGTGATGCGCACCCGCGCTCTTTCCCCTTGGTAACCGCCGGCCACGAACCACTCGCCCTGCACTGTCGCGAGTCCCGAGTTGATCAGTTCGACCATCATATCGATGGAGAAGCCGTGAGCGAGCATCGTCGTCTCAGTGCAGCCGTCGCGGCACGGGGCGAGCAATTCGAGCGCGCGGCGGCTCTCAGGCTTGAGGAGATGACACGTTGTCGGCATGTGAGGCGCGCGGGGCCAATAGTCCGACAGCAGAGTGTCGGTTCGGCGCGATCCATCGTTGACGCGCAAAGGCCGCTCGCAAAAACCGAGCGGCCTTCTGGTTTTTGCTCACGGATTGCTCAATGAAATACGAAAGTGTAGTCGGCAAACTCTGGGGCAGGCAGTGCCCTGGCATTCATCATTAAGTGCTGCGGATTAATCCCCTGACCTAACGAAGGGACACGCGCGTTGGTCGGCGAGGCCGCCCATACTCCGAAAACCCCAGTGGCGATGACGGCAGCGGCAACGGCAAACAGAGTGATCTTGCGCATCTGAGTTCTCCCCACTCAGCTCTACCGCATCATGCGGTAACAAGCATGGGAAGCAGGATGCCGGACTATCGCTTCGGCTGCTGTGATGGCCATCACGAAATACTCGATTTCAGATTTCTGCCAAACGAGAACCCCCCGCCCTAGCAACCTTAGTGGGGAGCAAGGGGGGAGGCCGGGAACCCTCGCGCGTCTCCCTCTCAGGCCGGAGGGCCCGCTGAGGAAAACACAATGTGGCGCGCCACGGGTTCCTACTGACGGGGGCCTGCCCCGATGGCTAGGTAGATCTGTGGGGTGGGGCCCCAAGCCCTAGCGGTGGCTTGTAGCGGGTTCTGAGTGGAAAGCTCGCTGTGGGGCTTGCTAGGGGGAACGTCATTCCCAATGCTGCGCAGGTCGCGCTGTTGGCAAATCCGAAACTTCCAGAGGCCGCGCGCACGCAAAGCGACGCGCAGGAGGCCGCGCGCGCCCTTGGCCTCCAGTTGCTCGTTCTCAATGCCAGCAGGGCGAGAGAGATCGACGCCGCGTTCGCCGCCATGCGCCAGCGGCGCGCCGACGCGCTTCTGGTCGGTTCTGATCCGTTCTTTGCCAGCCGGCTCCAGCAAATCGTGACGTTGGCGGCGCGCGACGCCATCCCGGCCATGTACCTCGGCAACCGCGAATTTGTCGATGAGGGCGGGCTGATAAGCTATGGCAACGACACGGCAGATGGATATCGCCGGGCCGGAGTCTACGTGGGACGCATTCTCAAGGGCGCGGCACCCGCCGACCTGCCAGTCGATCAGGCCACCAAATTCGAATTCCTGATCAACCTGACGACCGCCAAAACGCTTGGCCTCGAAGTGCCGCCAGGGCTCTCCGCTCGCGCCGACGAGGTGATCGAATGATGTGAGGGAGGTTCAAAATGAAACTCCCCGCCGAAATTTTCTGCAGCTGACCGCTGGCGCTGCCGCGCTGCCAGGGGTGTCGCGAAGCACTGAAGCCGGCTTCCGCTAAGCCTCCTGGAGCGCCGCCTCCTTGAAGGCGCCCTTCGGCCAGGCCAAGCCGTAATGCTCGCGCAGCGTCTTGCCCTCATAGGCCGTGCGGCGGAACAGCCCGCGCCGCTGCAGCAGCGGGATCACCTCCGCGCTGAAGACGTCTAGCATCGCCGGCAGGAGCGGAGGCATGATGTTGAAGCCATCCGCCGCGCCGTCGGTGAACCAGTCCTCGATCAGGTCGGCGACCTGCTCCGGCGTGCCGGCAAAGGTGAAATGACCGCGGGCGCCGGCAAGGCTCGCCAGCAATCGCCGCAGCGTTGGCTTCTCGCGTCGGACGAGGCTCAGGATCACCTCGGTCCGGCTGCGCGCCGCCTCGACCGAGGCCGGCGGAGGGAAATCCTCCGGCACCAGCGGGCGATCTAGCGGCAAGTGCGAGAAGTCATGCCCGCCGAACCGACCGGACAGCCGCTTGCGCCCCACGTCGGGGTCCGAAAGCTCGTTCGTCTCGCGCGCCAGACGTTGCGCCTCGGCCTCGGTGGACGCGATCATGGGGCTCAAGCCCGGCAAGATCAGCACCTGCTCAGGCGCCCGGCCCTCGGCCGCCACTAGCGCCTTCAGGTCGGCGTAGAACGCCTGCGCGGTGGCGAAGCGGCGACCGGTGTCGGACGATCCGGCCTGCACAAATACGGGCCGACCCTGCGGGCAGCGCGGAAGGTTCAGCGGCCCGGCCACCTGGTAGTACTGGCCCGTGTGGTTGATCGATCGGATGCGGTCCGCCTTCGCATAACGACCGCTGCTCCGGTCGTCGATCACCGCATCGTCGGCCCAGCTGTCCCATAGCGCCTTGACCACGGTCATGAACTCTTCACCGCGGGCATAGCGGTCTGCGTGGCTCACCTGGCCCGTACCGCCGAAGTTGCGAGCTGCCGTGGCAAGCCACGACGTGACAATGTTCCAACCCACGCGACCGTTGCTGATGTGGTCCAGTGATCCGAACTGGCGTGCGAGATTGAACGGCTCGGTATAGGTGGTCGACGCGGTGGCAATCATTCCGATCCGACTGGTCGCCACCGCCACCGCCGCGAGCACGGTGACGGGCTCGAGCCAGGTACGCGCCGCCTGGTCCACGTCATCGCCCAGCGCGAGCTGGTCGGCCAGGAAGATTGAGTCGAACAAGCCTGCTTCTGCCCGCTGCGCCAGATCCTGATAGTAGCGGATGTCGGTCAGCGCCAGCGGCGAGGAAGCTGGATGCCGCCACGATGCTTCATGGTGCCCGCGGCTGTGTATGAACAAGTTCAGGTGCAACTGCCGCGTCATTCTACCCATACCGCGTCAGTGCTTGCGTTTCCACTCATGCCGGCTCCCCCACAGGACGAAAACTAGCCACCGACTGGTGGCCTAGGCAAGACGCTCGCAAAGGGGGCACGCCGCCCTCAACTTCCGGAATCCACCCGTGATCACCGCGTGAATGGTGTCAAGCGCTCCTTCAGGTGGATTTGCGTTACATGCTCAACGGCCTGATGGCACAGCGATGACCCGCTAGCCGCATTCGGTGCGCCTACAAAGCTATGGGCATCCCACCCCCGTTCCATTTTCTAGAAAATGATGCTGCAATCGCTCCGAGAGTTCTGACGTATTCCGCGTGGGTTCCCGAGTCTTGCGTGACGCAATGCGACGGCGCGATTTTATCAAAGCGATTGTTGGCATGGCGGCAGCGTGGCCGATAGCGGCGCGTGCACAAACCTATCCGTCACGACCGATCACCATGTTTGTACCGTTTGCCGCCGGAGGCGGATTCGACGTCATGGGCCGAATCCTTGCAGCCCGTATGAGCGAAATTCTTGGCCAACAGGTGATCATTGAGAACGCGACCGGTGCCGCAGGCATCATCGGAGTGAACCGCGTCGTGAATGCCGCCCCAGACGGCTATACGTTCCTGTTCGGCAGCATCGGCACGCATGCCTATAACCAGACGATCTACAAAAAGCGGCGGTACGACGCAATCGCTGATTTCACGCCGGTTGCCCTGTTCGCCGAACAGCCCATGGTGCTGAATACACGCAAGGACTTTCCGGCCAACAACCTTCCGGAGTTCATCGACTACGTGAAGAAAAATGGTGCGAAGCTGCAATTCGGTTCAGCGGGACCCGGCACGACGACGCACCTCGGATGCGCGCTGCTCAACGCAGTTATCGGCGTACACGTCACGCATGTTCCTTATCGAGGAGGCGGGCCGGCTGCGAATGATTTGATTGGGGGACAGATCGATTACATGTGCCTCAACATGGGTGGCGCGGCTCCCCTCATCATCGGCAAACAGATAAAGGCTATTGCGACGCTGTCGCGCAGTCGCTCGCCGCTTATGCCGGATTTGTCAACCGCGCACGAGCAGGGACTAGCCGACTTCGACGTCGTGACCTGGAATGCCTTTTTTCTTCCGAAAGGCGCGCCCCCAGAGATCGTCAAGAAGCTCAACGATGCAACGAGCCAGGCAATGGACACGCCGGCGATTAAGAACCGAATGCACGAGCTCGGTATTACGGGCGTCGCGCTTGAGCGCAGGTCGCCGGAATACCTCGCCAAGTTTGTCATTGATGAGATCGCAAGATGGGCAGGTCCAATTAAGGCGAATGGGCTTCAGGTGGATTAAGGGCTGACGCCCTTTTGGAGCCCCTCCAGCAATTGAGAGGGCACATGGAGGCCCCTTCGTTCGATCATCCGGAAGCGATTGCTGCAGCTATGGGTGTGCTCGATCGACACCTTGCGGCGCTTAATTCAGGCGATGCAGCCGCTCTGGCGCAGACGCTTCACTTTCCGCATTATCGCTTAGCTGGAGGACGCATGAAAATATGGGAGCGCCCAGAAACCTATCTGCAGGACTTTTATGACCGCGTGGGGCATGAATGGCATCACAGCGCTTGGGATTTCCGTAAACCGATCAGTTCCAGTTCTGACAAAGTGCACCTCGACGTGCAGTTCAGCCGGCACCGCGCTGACGGATCACTATTGGGTCGGTATCGCGCTATGTGGGTCGTTAGTTTGGTCAACCAACGTTGGGCTGCACAGCTGCGGTCGAGCTTTGCTGCCTAGGTGTCGCTCTCGCCGTCAGCAACATCAGGACCATAGGAAATCAGGCCGGACGATCCGCGGCCGGCTCCCAAAGTAGTCTACGTTTTTGGGACCCCGGCGCTCAGGATCGCAGGAAGGAACGCCATCTCGTCGACGCCAGGCGGCAACTTAGTGGTGAGCTGTTTCAAGCGGTCGTCCAATAACAGCATCGCAAAGCCGTGCACCAGCGACCATGCGACTACCATTTGAGCAGCTTGAGGCAGCGTCAGCGTCGCCTGCATCGGTTCATCGCGAACCGCTCTCACCGTGCCTGCGAGCACATCGAGCGCGGCGTCTGCAGCCGATCGCAACGCCGGTCGGGTGAAATCGAGACGTTCGCTGCGAAACATCAGCAGAAAAAGATCGGGATGTGTCCGCGCGAAGGTGACATAGCCGCGTCCGATTGCTTCCAACCGTGCAGGGGCCGAATCGCTCTTGCGAACATGTGCCTCCATCGTGGCCCGAAACCGCGCGAAGCCAACCGCAGCGAGATCGCTCAGCAAGCCCATGGCGTCTCCGAAGTGATTTTTCGGAGCAGCGTGCGACACGCCCGCCTCACGGGCAGCTGCGCGTAATGTCAATCCCCCAATACCATCGCGCTCCAGGATACTTTCGGCAGCCCGAAGCATCGCCTCTCGCAACGAGCCATGATGATAGGGCGCTGCGCGCTTGGCCGCCCGCCGCTTTTTGCCTGCCTGAGGAGCTTTGTGGCTAGGGGCTCGTTTTGTCCTGGTCATCGCTGCGCAATTTCCATATATTGACGATGTCAATATTAAACTTGACAGACCTTACTTTTGCCAGTAACCGCATCTTTACACTGTCAACATTTGGTAGCGCAATACAAGCGCGTCTCGGCCAGTATCGGGCATCCAACATCGCCATCGCGTCCCGGTCACCTCCCCCCAGCCCCCCGACCGGGTTCGCGCGCGGCCGGTTCTTCACCTCGAAGGACCGGCCGCATTGCCACCGCAATCTTGATCGCCTACCGCCATGGGTTACGTGCCAGCGAGCTTTGCGAATTGACCTGGAACATGATCGAGCTTGATAGCGGCCGCGTCCATGTGCGGCGCGCTAAGCACGGCCTTGACAGCACGCACCCACTCACCGGCAAGGCGAGCACTGCGCCAGCCGCGGCAGGAGAATCTCTTCTGGAAGGATTGATCTGGCGTTTCTTGCGGGGACTTGGCTGCACCATAAAGACCTGCCGCCGCACAGGCCGGTTGGAAAAGAGAAATCCGATGCTCGCGGAGGTACAGTCGTGGTCGGGCGCATCATGAAGGTCACTGCGGTACGGGAGGATACCCCGTGGGTGTAGGATGGTCAGGTCTCAACGCCGCCGCCGGGGCGGCCATAACCGGGAATGAGTTGCCCCCATGCTGCCGCCAAGGCCACCGAAGCCGCCGCCCCCGAGGCCACCGAAGCCGCCACCGCCGCCCCCCGCCGCATAGTGGGCATGCCGCGCACGGCTACGCAGCGACACGCGAGGGCGCCATGGCGGCGTTCGCCAAGGGCTGGCGACGGGAGTAGGCCATGGCAAAGGCGACAACGAAGCTTAATGCACAGGATCGGGTGACCTTGTTCTGCGCCGCGACCGGCATCGACCACGCTGCGGTCGGCATCCTCGCGCATGCGATGCAGTCTATGACCATTCGGGGATTCATCGCGCACAATCGCGAGAGCGGGGCGTATGCGCTCACGGGCAGCGGACGCGCTACGCTCATGGCGATCCTTGAGGATGCCGGATTGAAATAAGCCGCGCCGGCGTCCGAAGCGAATGCCGCGATTGGTGAGTCCTCTCCTAGCTCAATGGCCGTTGTTGCATGATTTCTCGACTCAACTCAGCCGCAGCCGAGTCGAGGCATGCCTTTTGTTGTTCTTTGGTTAGATACTGCTCAGGGTTCTTATGGCCGTGAGGTGCGGCGAGCATATGGCACCTTCGACGCCATTTTTGTGCCAGCCACGAAAGGACCAGCGTAAACCCAGGTGTATCCCATATCTCCGGGTCATAGAGTGCTTCTGGGTCGTTGATCGTCTCCGCGATGTATTCCTTCACCTCCGGCACTATCCTTTCAGCTGGCACTTCTTCTCCATCAAAGCCAGGCACGCAGCCTGTTTCGTTGAACATCTCGCTCGCTTGTTTTAGAAGCGCCATACACTCTTTAGGTATTGCCTTGCTCATTGGACACAGACGGGACACTGGGCGATCGCAAAAACATAACTCATTGATATTGCTGGCGCTCCCTAGGGGACTCGAACCCCTGTTTTCGCCGTGATTGTGCGCGCCGCACTCGCTCCAGCATGTCCTCGACCGCGCGCTTCGCAAGCGCGAGCTTCTGTGGATCGCGGGCGCGCAGTACCACATTCATGTTGGCCCCGTGCTGCGGATCGAAAAACGGATAGCTCCCGATCGCGACCTCAGGATTGGCCTTGGCGATCTCACCGAGTTGCATGCCGATGTCGCCCTCGCGTGCATCCGCGCGCACCGTTTCCGAGAGCATGCGAACGCCGCTCTTGAGCTTAGTCACCACCTCATCGAGCATCGCCTGCATGATCGAGGGCATTCCCGCCATCACGATTACATTGCCGATCCAGAAGCCAGGCGCCCCCGACACCTTGTTGAGAACGAGATCCGCGCCCTTGGGATGCGCGTCAAGCGCAGGCGCGCCTTGTTCATCTCGGCACCGGTCGTCTTCACCCATTCGTGCAGGATGGCGAGCGCGCGCGGATCGCTGTCGATCGGCACACCGAACGCCTTCGCCACGCAGTCGGCAGTGATGTCACTGTGGGTCGGCCCGATTCCGCCGGTGGTGAAAACATAGATGTAGCGATGCCGGAGCGCATTGAGTGCATCGACGATCGCTTTCTCCTCATTGCCGACCAGCCGCACTTCCTTGAGATCGATGCCGACCGTGGTCAGACCTTGCTACCGATCACCAGGAGCGCGGCCGTGACAACCTCTTTGGAAGCGGACGAGTTGGCGGTTGACATGATCACCTGCGAGTCAGCCCAGAATCCTGGAGTTCGGCCGTCTGATCAACAGAGGCGGCGCCTTAAAGGTGCCCAGGGGCCAGGGGGGATGGAAGAAAATTCTTAAGCCCCCCAATCCCGAGCGCGGCGGCGCGTCGGCTGTACCGCAATTAATCCGAGATTAGCGGTCGGCTCCATTTGGGAGTAGAACACTGGGGATTTGGGGCTAACAATGCCGAGAACCCCTGCGCAACCGGCTCTCTCCATCGTTTCACCTGAAACGACCGGCGGCTCTCCCCCGCGCGATCTCGGCCAACATGGTCGCGAGCTGTGGGACGCGGTGCAGCGCGAGTACGGCATCGCCGATCGCGGCGGGATCGAGCTTCTGGCGCAGGCTTGCGGGGCGCTTGATCTGATCGAGGCCCTAGGCGAGGCGATCGCGCGCGACGGGGCCATCGTCTACGGCCGCGCCGGCCCCAAGGCCCACCCCGCGGTCAAGGATCAGCTCGGCGCGCGCGCCTTCCTCGTGCGGACGCTGGAAAAGCTCGGCGTCACCACCGAGAACATCAAACCCGGTCCCGGACGGCCGCCGAGCGCCTTCGGCTGGACGGGTGGGACATGACCCCCGGTGGCGCAGATCACGGCGCGCGCGGTCGATTTGTTCGTGGCCATGGGCAAGCTGCGTTGCACCTGCCCACCACCACCACCCGAGTATTGGAAGCGCAAAATGTGCGCCGGGTGCGATCGGTGGTACGAGCTGCACGCCGAGCTGAACGACGAGCTTGGCTGCAAGCCCTGGGAATGGCCGTGTGTCGCCCGCCAGAGCCCGAAGCGCGCGGGCTCTCCCGCCTGGAACGAGGACATCGCCGCCCGCATGGCGATGCTCGATGACGCCGCAAGGGCGCGGCGCACGGCATCGCACCGCTCGAAGAGCGGACCCCCAATGCCACCGTCGCTGACCAGGAGGTAAGCTGAAATGGGCAGACAAGTAGCTGTCGTGCTTTACGTGGTGGCGATGATCGTCGTCATAGTCGGTGTAGATTTTGTGTTCTTCAGAAACCGATTCTGGGAACGGTTGATAGTGAATATTGGCATTGTCTTGGTGTTCGCAGCTTTCTACTTGAGATTCCTCAAGGACGCGGTCACCTGAGTCGCCCGATCAGCGGCCCCGCAAGAGGACGGAGCCGCGAGAGCACGGTCTATCGGAAACCAAACGCGCTAGGTCTGCTCCAGACCGTGGTCCGTCATCTGATGGATCGCTCGCGCTCCGACTTACTGATGATCAACTCACCGAGGTCATGCGCCTCTGTCAGCCGCTCGCGCTGCAGTGTCGCGACGCGCTGTTGCGCATCCTCGCCCACGAGCTACGCGGCCGCCGCGATGTTGGCGACGGCGAACTGCATCGGCTCGCGCGCACCATCATCAAGGACAATCGCTTGTT
>WNFJ01095491.1_pt1 | contig 14279 bp, 14 predicted proteins | sample 5400461 | NCBI WGS metagenome assembly WNFJ01 (sample SAMN13153349, study PRJNA577476) | soil metagenome | isolation source: 115 cm saprolite on Douglas fir-dominated hillslope | place: USA:California | collected 2013-09-17 | reverse complement strand
GCGGAAGGTCACAGGCGTGAAATCTCCAGTTCGACCATTCCCTTGCAGCAGGGCCAATTGGAAACAAGAAACGCCTCTGAACAGTTCGAGGCTTCTCGGCAACGGAGCCGCTGCGACGCGCATCAGCATGCCCGAGCCTATGTGTGACCTTGCAAAGTTCAGCCAGCGATATTTGCCAGCTCCAAAAATCGCCCGCATCGCACCGGCGGTGTCGGTGTGTGCACGGGCTGGGTTGCGGTTTCTCATCGGCGATTCCGACTCTGATGAGTAGGTTTGTTTCTTTCCGGCCGCTGCATAGTTTTGCTGCAGCAAGATATGAATTGAAGCAATTATCGCTCTAACAACACGATTGACATCATATTCGATCTAAGGGAGCCTAAGCCACGAGCGTTGGGCAAAGCTGCCCATTAACGCGACAAGTTCAAACCATTTCCAACACCACGCTCGAATTCAAGCGTGTCCAGTTGGTGGCGAGGGCGCCCTCGGCTTCACAGCCGGTGGGCGTTTTTTGTTTTGGATTGAGGCGGATGGCGCGGAAGCAGTGTCGTATCGGCGTGATGTTCTCGACGACGGGGTCTTATAGCGTCGTCGCGCGCTCGATGCTGAACGGCGCGCTGCTCGCCTTTCGCGAAATCGCGGAAGCCGCCGGGGCGGTGACGCTCGAACCGGTCGTGGTCAATCCATCGGGCGATCTCGCACGCTACCGCGCGCTCAGTCTCGAACTGCTCGGCGCCGGCATCCGCCAGGTGGTCGGCTGCTATACGTCCTCGAGCCGGAAGGAGGTCATTCCGTGCTTCGAGAAGTTCGACGGGCTGCTCTGGTATCCGTCGCATTACGAGGGCTTTGAAAGCTCGGACAATGTGATCTACACCGGCGCCTCGCCCAATCAGCACGTGCTTCCGCTGGTCGACTATCTCGCCTCGCGAGTCGGCGCCCGCGCGTTCTGCGTTGGCTCCAACTACATCTGGGCCTGGGAGAACAACCGTATCTTTCGCGAGGCGCTGACCGCGCGCGGCGGCACCGTGGTCGCGGAGCGGTACCTGTCCGTGGGTGACACCGAATTCGACCAGGTGAATGCCGCGATTCTCGATCAGCGTCCTGATTTCGTCTTCAACAACCTGATCGGCACCAGCGCCTACGCCTTCTTCCGCGCCTTCCGCGCCGCCTGCCGCGCCCACGGCATCGATCAGGCCAGCGATATTCCGGTGGCGAGCTGCACGTTGTCGGAACCGGAGCTCGCGGAAATCGGAGAGGATGCCGTTGACGGGCATCTCAGTTCCAGCGTGTATTTCTCCTCACTGGACTCGTCGGCGAACGCGACATTCATTCGGGCATATGCCAAGGCCTTTCCCGACGGGCCAGTGTCGTCTGCCGATGCGGAAGCGTCATACATCGCGGTCAAACTTCTGGCTGCGGCGCTGGAGCAGGCCGGCACCGATGATGCACGCACCGTGCGCGCCGCGGTCGCGAACCAGCGCCTGCAGGCGCCCCAGGGTGAAGTGCGGATTGACCCGCAAACCTATCACGCCTGGCTGACGCCACGGATCGGCCGCTCAGCCGTCGATGGACAATTCGAGGTGCTGCTGGAAGCGCGCAACCCCGTCGCCCCGGATCCCTATCTCGTCCAGTCGTCGCCGCGCTTCGCGGTCGCAATGCGGTCCCCCGTGCTCAGAGTGGTGCAATCATGACGTCTCGACTGCTGCAGAATTTCAAAGGTGGCCGCGCCCTGATGGTCACGGGGCGCTGCGGATGGGAAGGCACGCTCGAGACCACGCTCGCCAAGCTCGGCGTCACCAGCGAATATCCTCGGATCGTCGGCGGCCGCGCGCAGATCGACGTCGGCAGCCTGCAGCCCGATCGCGACATCCTGTTCGTCGACGGCGACCTCGAAGGTGCGGTTGCGATCGAGGTCAGGTGATCGGCTTGGTCGGCGTCGAGGCGCCGAGCCGGCTCAAGGCGCTGGTCAATCTCGGCGCCACCTCCTTCCTGCGCAAGCCGGTATATGGCGGAGCTGTTTACGCCTCGCTGTTCATGGGCATCAACCAGTTCCTGCTGCGCAGCGACATGTATGCCCGTCTTCAGGATCTCGAAGGGCGCCGCCGCGGCCGACGCGCGGTGATCCACGCGGTCATCCTGCTGATGCAGCAGGATGGTCTCGATGAAGAGGGCGCCTATTCCCAGCTCCGCCGCGGGAGCATGCGCGCGCGGCAGAATCTGGAACTCTACTGCGAGGAGTTTCTGAGCAGGCGGGCGAAATCGCCCGACATTCCCCGCCGCGCGACCAGCATGACGCTGCAAGGCGGCAACAAGCAAGCGATGTAGGAGACACCGACATGACCAAGAATGTGTTGCGGGGGCTGCGCGCCGTAGCCCTCACGGGGACGCTTGTCCTCTCGTCTGGCGCGGCTTTCGCGGAAAATTCCATCAAGCTCGGCGTGCTGGAGGATCAATCCGGCGATTTCGCGGCGGCCACCATCGGCAAGGTCCATGCGATCCAGCTCGCCGCCGACGAGATCAACAAGGCTGGCGGGATCGCGGGCCGGCCCCTCGAACTCGTCACCTACGACACTCAGTCCGACAACACGCGTTATCAGGAGTTCATGCGGCGCGTGCTGCAGCGTGACAAGGTCGACGTGGTGTTCGCCGGCTTCTCATCCGCGTCGCGCGAGGCCTATCGACCGATCGTCGACCAGTTCAACGGCTTCGCGTTCTATAACAACCAGTACGAAGGCGGCGTCTGCGACGGACACATGGTGGTCACCGGCGCAGTGCCGGAGCAGCAGTTCTCCACGCTCATTCCCTACATGATGGAGAAGTACGGCAAGAAGGTCTATACGCTCGCCGCCGATTACAATTTCGGCCAGATCTCGGCGGAATGGGTCCGCAAAATCGTCAAGGAGAACGGTGGCGAAATGGCGGGCGAGGAGTTCATCCCGCTTGGCGTGTCGCAGTTCTCGCAGAGCATCCAGAACATCCAGAAGGCCAAGCCGGATTTCGTGGTGACGCTCCTGGTCGGCACCGCGCAGGCCTCCTACTACGAGCAGGCGGCTTCCGCCAACGTCAACCTGCCGATGGCCTCGTCGGTCAATGTCGGGCAGGGCTACGAGCACAAGCGTTTCAAGCCGCCGAGCCTGAAGGACATGTACGTGACCACCAACTACATCGAGGAGATCGACTCGCCGGCCAGCAAGGCTTTCTACGCGAAGTTCAAGGCCAAGTTTCCCAGCGAACCCTACGTGAACCAGGAGGCCGAGAACTCCTATCTCGCGATCTACCTCTACAAGCAGATGGTCGAACGGGCGAAGTCGACAAATCGGGAAGATATCCGCAAGGTGATCGCGCTCGGCGACGTCTGCATGGACGCCCCGGAGGGCAAGGTCTGCATCGACCCGAAGAGTCAGCATATGTCGCACACCATTTATCTCGCCAAGGTCGGGGCTGATCACTCGATCTCCTTCCCGAAAGTATGGGAGGACATCAAGCCGTACTGGCTCGGCGAAGCGGGCTGCGACCTGACCAAGAAAGATCCGATGGCGCAGTACACGCCATCGAACCCGCCGCCGAAACCCTGACAAGGTGTCGGCGTCGCCCCGGCGAATGCTGCTGCGCGCCGGGGCGGCGGCCTTGAACCATTGAAGCTCGCGATGGCACGGCATCGCATTTCGAATTTGCAACATCCGGTTAGTTCATGGACATCGCGACCCTCGCATTCTCCGCGCTCTATCAATTCGGCGACGCGTTCGCGTTCCTTGTGCTGTCGGCATGTGGGCTCGCGGTGATCTTTGGCATGATGGGCGTGATCAATCTCGCCCACGGTGAATTCATTATGTGCGGAGCCTATGTGACGGCATCGACGGCCCATGCCGGCCTGCCGCTTCCGCTGGCCATCATGGCCGGCGCCATCGTCGCCGCGCTGGTCGGCGCGCTGGTTGAGCTTGCGGTGATCCGACACCTCTACGACCGGCCGCTTGACACGATCGTGGCGACCTGGGGCCTGAGCCTGATTGCGACCCAAGGAACGCTGATCGTGGTGGGCTCCACGATGGCAGGTATCGGCACGCCGTTCGGCAGCTTTCAAGTCGGCCAGTACTCCTATTCCATTTACCGCCTTGTGCTGTTTGCATCCGCGCTGGGAGTTCTTGGCGGCCTCTACATGCTGTTCAATTGGACCCGTTTCGGCGTCCTCGCGCGCGCCACGATCCAGGTGCCGCACATGGCCGCGGCGCTCGGCGTCGATACGCGCCTGATCTACAGTCTCACCTTTGCCTGCGGCGCCGGCCTCGCCGGCCTCGCAGGCGGCTTGTACGCCCCTACCATGACACTGGTGCCGACCATGGGCGCCACCTTCATCATGGAAGCCTTCGTCACGGTGGTGATCGGCGGCGCCGACGTATTCCTCGGCACGGCGCCGGCCGGTGGCGTGCTCGCCGTGGTGAAGTCGGCGATGACATCCTGGCAGGGGCAGCTATTCGGCCAGATTGGTCTGCTGGTTGCCGTGATCATCGTCGTGCGGATTCTGCCGAAGGGTATCTCCGGCTTCCTGCTGCGCGAACGCACCTGAAGGATCGCGGCAGTGAACGGCTTTCTTGTTTTCCTCCGCCGCCTCGAAGGACCGCAGACCGTGGGCCGCGGTCCGGCCTTCTGGGCGCTGTTCGCCATCGTGCTTGCGTTCGCCTGTGCCTATCCACTGTTCAGCGATGGCTACACGGTTGGCAACACCGTCTACTTCTTCGTCTGGGTGTTCATCGCGCTCAGCCTATGCGTGATTTGGGGCTATGGCGGCTCGCTCAGCTTCGGCCAGACCGCGTTCTTCGGCATTGCCGGTTACGGCTACGGCATCCTCACCATCAACTTCGGTTCGGCCCATGGCTTCACCCTGATCGCCCTGCTGCTGGCGATCGGCTTTGCCGCGCTGTTCGCTTTGCTGCTCGGCTACTTCATGTTCTTCGGTCGCATCGCCGGCGTCTTCCTCGGCATCGTGACGCTGGCGGTGACGCTGATGCTGGAGCGCTTCATGGCCCAGACCGCGGGTCCCGAGTGGCACATCGGCGTCGCGCGTCTGAACGGTTTCAACGGCATGAGCGCCATGCCGCCGCTGACCATCCCCTGGCCGGGCGGCGACATCGTGCTGTTCGCGGACATAGGCCTCTATTACGCCGTGCTCGGTCTTCTGGTGCTGGTCTATCTCGGCCTGCGCATCCTCATGAATTCCGCATTCGGCAATGTGATCGTTGCGATTCGGGAAAATCCGGAGCGCGCAGAGATGTTGGGCTACGACGTGCGCAAGTATCAGCTCATCACTTTCGTGATCGGCGCGGCGCTCGCCGGCCTCTCCGGCGTGCTCTACACGGTATGGGGGCAATACATCACGCCGTCGAGCATGGGCATGACGGCGGCCGCGCTGCCCCTGATCTGGGTTGCGGTCGGCGGGCGTTCCGATCTGACATCGACGCTGATCGGAACGCTGGTGGTGCTCGCGGCCTTCCAGGCCCTGACCATCTACGGCAGCCAGTACGCGCTGGTGTTCATGGGCGTGCTGCTGGTGCTGACCGTCCTGATCGCGCCGAACGGGCTCGTTCTCGCCGTCATGAATCTCATCTCACGGCTCGCCGCCGGCCGCAGCAAGGGAGACGCCTGATGGCGCTCCTCGAACTTCGCAGGCTCAACAAGCATTTCGGCGGCCTGCACGTCACCAACTTGGTCGACCTTGCGCTCGAAACCGGCGAAATCCATTGCCTGATCGGTCCCAACGGCGCCGGCAAGAGCACGCTGTTCAGGCTGATCCTCGGCGAGCACCACCCGGGCAGCGGCGATATCTTCTTCGCCGGCGAGAACATCACCGCGCTGAAATCGTTCGCGCGCATCCACCGCGGGCTCTCGGTCAAGTTCCAGGTGCCTGGCGTGTTCAAGGGGCTGTCGGTCCGCCAGAACCTCGAAATCGCCTTGCAGCGGCAGCACCGCGCTGGCGCGCTTGCGCGCGAGATCGACCGGCTGCTGACCTTCCTCGGCCTCGAAGCCGAGCGGGCGCAGAGTGCCGGCAACCTCAGTCATGGCCAGAAGCAGTGGCTCGAAATCGGCATGGCAATCAGCCTGAAACCGCGCCTGCTGCTGCTCGACGAGCCGACCGCGGGTATGTCGCCGGAAGAAACGCATTTGACCGGCGAGATGGTGCAGCGGCTGAATGCGGAAGGCATGACCGTGCTCGCGATCGAGCACGACATGGCCTTCGTGCGCCAGGTCGCGCAGCGGGTCACGGTGCTGCATCTCGGCCAAGTGTTTGCGCAAGGTTCGATCGAGGAGATCGTCGCCGACGAGCGCGTCGCCGCCATCTATCTGGGGCAGGTGCATGCGTAAGGAAGTGATCCTCTCGACGCTTGGCCTGCGCGCCGGCTACGGCGGCAAGCCGGTGCTGCAGGGCCTCGAAATCGAGGTGCGGGAAGGCGAGATCGTCGCCGTGATCGGCCGCAACGGCGTCGGCAAGTCGACATTGATGAAGAGCCTGATCGGATTGGTGCCGGCGATGAGCGGGTCGATCGTCTATCGTGGCCAGGCCATCGAACTGTTGCCGGCGCACAAGCGGGCGCGCCTTGGCGTGGGCTACGTTCCGCAGGGGCGCGACGTGTTTCCGCGCCTGACGGTGGCCGAGAACATCGCCGTCGGCGCTGCCGTCAGGGGCGACATCCCCGAGGAAGGACGGCAACGGATCGTGGAAGCTTTTCCGATCCTCGCGGAGCGCTGGAGCCAGCGCGCCGGCACCATGTCCGGCGGCCAGCAGCAGCAACTCGCGATCGGGCGTGTGCTGATCGCCGACCCCAACCTGATTTTGCTCGACGAGCCGTCCGAAGGCATTCAGCCTAATATCGTCCAGGACATCGCCCGCAATATGGTCGAGCTCAACCGTAAGACCGGCGTGACGATCATCCTGGTCGAGCAGAATCTCGACATGATCCGCGCCATGGCGCAGCGCTGCTACGTAATGGACAAGGGTCGCATCGTCGCAACCCTCGACCGTGCGGGGCTCGACGACGAAGCGGAGATGCGCCGCCACCTCGCGGTCTGACGCCATCTCACGCCGAACAACAACAGAGAAGGAGAACATCGATGGCCTGGCAGCACAATTCGATCATGGCAAGCAAAGGCATCGCCAAGGGCAAACCCGGCATCCATCACATGATCACCGAGGCGGATCAGGGCAAGTACCACTATGTCTACGGCCCCTACGTCGAGCCGGTGCTGTCGGTCGATCCGGGCGCGCTGGTCTCCGCCGAAACCCATGACGCATTCGAGGGTGCGATCAAGCACGAGACCGACAGCCCGTCCAAAATTCTCAACTTTCCTTTTCTCAATCCGCAGAACGGGCCGATCTGGATCAACGGAGCCGAAAAGGGCGATACGCTTGCGGTCTATATCCAGAGCATCGTGCCGCGCGGGCCGCAGCCACGCGGCACCACTGTCATCATGCCGGAATTCGGCGGCCTCGTCGGCACCGGCCAGACCGCGCTCCTGAATCCGCCATTGCCCGAGCGGGTCAAGAAGCTCGAGATCGATCTCAACACCGGCACCAAATGGAACGACAAGATCACGCTGCCCTATGAGCCGTTCATCGGCACCATCGGCACGTCGCCGGAGATCGAGGCGATCTCGTCGCTGCAGCCGGATTATTACGGCGGCAACATGGACCTGCCCGACGTCGGCGGCGGTGCGGTGGTCTATCTGCCTGCCAATATCAAGGGCGGGCTGCTCTATCTCGGCGATTGCCATGCCGCGCAAGGCGACGGCGAACTCTGCGGCGTCGCTATCGAGCATCCGACCGTGACCACGCTCCAGGTCGACCTGATCAAGGGCTGGACTATCGCATGGCCGCGGCTCGAAACCGAGCAGTTCATCATGACGATCGGCTCGGCACGGCCGATGGAGGACGCCGCGCGTATCGCCTATCGCGAACTATGCCGCTGGATGGCGGCTGATTACGGCTTTGAGGAGATCGATGCTTACATGCTGCTGACCCAGGCCGGACGGGTCCGGCTCGGCAACATGGTGGATCCCAAATACACCCTGTAAAGGGGCAGATCGATGACGTCGCGCGTGCACAAGGTCGCCACCGTTCAGTTCGAACCGACCATGTTCGAAAAGGAGCGCAACATTGCGCGGCTGCTCGAACTCTGCGAGGCGGCGGCACTTGCCGGCGCCCGTCTCATCGTCACGCCGGAAATGGGCACGACAGGCTATTGCTGGTTCGACCGGGCGGAGGTGACGCCCTTTGTCGAGAAGATCCCGGGGCCGACGACCGATCGCTTTGTCGCGCTCGCCCGGAAACATGATTGCCATATCGTCGTCGGCATGCCGGAGGTCGACGGCGACGGCATCTATTTCAACTGTGCCGCCCTGATCGGACCTGACGGCATCGTCGGCCGGCACCGCAAAACGCATCCCTACATTTCGGAACCGAAATGGGCGGCGCCGGGCGATCTCGGCCATCAGGTGTTCGATACGCCGATCGGGCGCATTGCACTTCTGATCTGCATGGATATCCATTTTATCGAGACCGCGCGGCTCGCGGCGCTACGCGGCGCCGACATCATCTGCCACATCTCGAACTGGCTGGCCGAGCGTACGCCCGCGCCATACTGGATCAGCCGCGCCTTCGAGAATGGTTGCTATGTCATCGAGAGCAATCGCTGGGGGCTCGAACGCACCGTTCAGTTCAGCGGCGGCAGTTGCGTGATTGCGCCGGATGGGAGCGTGACGGCTGTGCTCGACAGCGGCGACGGTTTTGTCGTCGCGGACATCGATCTCGATACCGCGCGGTCGCGCCTCGTTGGCGGCGAAGCCGTCTTTGCGCAGCGCCGGCCGGAGCTCTATGCGGAGCTTCTGAGCAACACTTTCAGCTGGAATCCAGGCGATTTCTTCGGGCTCTATGGGCATCAGCCCTGGCCGGATGGACGGCAATCGCGGCTCAGCGTCGCGCAGTTCATGCCTGGAAATAAGGTCGCGGCGAATCTCGACCGGATCGCGGATCTCGCGCGCGAGGCCAAAGCTGACGGCGCCGAGCTTGTCGTGTTTCCGGAACTGGCGGCGACCGGCCTCAGCGATTCCGCCGCATCGGCGGAGCTCATCCCCGGACCGACGACGGACCGGCTTTGCGCGCTGGCTGCGCAGCTTGATCTTTATCTCGTCTGCGGGCTGGCCGAACGGTCCGGCGAGGCCGTCTACAACAGCGCCTGCCTGGTTGTTCCGGACGGAACAGTTGCGGTCTATCGCAAGATCCATCTGACCTCGGCGGAGCGGAGCTGGGCCATGGCCGGCGACCAATGGACGGTCGTCGACACGCCGATCGGGCGCATCGGACTGATGATCGGTCATGACGCGTCGTTTCCAGAGGCCGGGCGTATCCTTGCGCTACGCGGCTGCGACATCATCGCCTGTCCGGCGGCGATCAAGCAGCGCTTCAGCACGCCGCACGCGGGATCACAGGTGGCGCAGCGCTTCCCGATTCCGACCGGCGCCGATCCGCACCACTGGCATCATTTCCGCGTTCGTGCCGGCGAGAACAACGTCTTCTTCGCCTTTGCCAACATCGTTGATCCGGAGAACGGTTATCCCGGGCTAAGCGGCGTGTTCGGCCCGGATACGTTTGAATTTCCGCGTCGTGAAGCGATTGTGGCTGATGTCGAAGGCGTCACGACAGGGGTGGTCGACACCACCAATCTTGATACGAATTACCCAACCAATGTTGTTCGGCGGAAGGATCTCGTCTCTATGCGAATGCCGCATAGCTATCGCGAGCTGATCAGGACCGAGCGGGTTTCAGGCGATTGACCCCAGGGAGGATCGCATGTTCGGCAGGTAAGAGGAAAGGCGGCAACGCTCCCCACCACCAGCCGCGCCCTCTATCGCTGCGTATGGGCAGGTTTCGAACAGTGGCGGCTGATTCCAAGACACTGCGCACCCAGCTAGCCTATTTGGTGCCGTAGGCACGGTCGCCGGCGTCGCCAAGACCCGGAAAAATGTAGGCGTTTTCGTCCAGCCCTTTGTCGATCGCGGCGAGCCAGATCGGAACGTCCGGGTGAATGCCACGCATGCGCTCGACACCTTCCGGCGCGCCGATAAGGCACACCAGTCGAATGTCGTTCGCGCCGCGCTCCTTCAGTCGGTCGACCGCCGCGACGGCGGAGTTCGCCGTTGCCAGCACCGGCGAGATCACAATCACCAGCCGCTCGTGCAGATCGCTCGGCGCCTTGAAGAAATATTCTACGGCAACGAAGGTTTCCGGTTCGCGGTAAAGGCCGATATGGGCGATCCGTGCGGTCGGCACCAGATCGAGCATGCCTTCCGCAAAGGTCACGCCGGCCCGCAGCACCGGCGCGAACACCAGCTTCTTGCCTGCGATCTGCGGCGACTTCATATGCGCAAGCGGCGTCTCGATATCGATATCGGCCAGCGGTAGATCGCGCGTGATTTCGTAACACAGCAGCATCCCGATCTCCTTGAGGAGCTCGCGAAACGACTTGGTCGAAATTTCTTTTCTCCGCAATAACGTCAGCTTGTGCTGCACCAGCGGGTGGCTAACGATCGTGACGCCGTCCATGTTGCTGATCCGTGATCTAGAAGACAGTGCCGTCGCTGATAACTTTCACCGGAGGCGAAACGTCCGCACGGCGTTCGCGCGCCAGCAATCGACCCGCGGCCCATGTTCCACCCTCGAGAATTTTCGCCAACGGCAGCGAGCTGGCATCGAGCTTAAGTCGGTGCCGCAAGCCATCGGCGACGCCGTCGAGCAGCGCCACCGTCAGCGCGCGCCATTCCACGACCAGCGATGACGCTACCTCATGCTCTCGTTGCGCATCTTCTGCATCGCGAAACGCGAGCACGCCGTTATCGACGAACAGCCCGCCGTTGCGATATTCCGCAAGGCCCGTGAGGCCATCGATATCGGTTACGCGGATGCCGGCTGTCTGTAGCGGCTCGATGAGCGAATAGGCCAGCCATTGCGAGAGCTTGTGCAGCGGCATCAAACCGCTGGTCGCATCCACCGTCGTCAGCATCGGATGCTTCCAACAGTCGCCGAGCGCGATCCCGCCCAGCGTCAGCCGCGATGGCCAGATCGGTCCGAGTGTTTGCAGCAGCTCCGATAGAATGGTTGGGGCGGGAAGCTGTCTGTCGTCTGCCAGCATCGCAAGTCGATCGAACAGGCCGCCGGGCCGCGGCGTGTCGTGGCTGCCGAATACGTCCGGCTTCGAGGCCACAAGCCGGCCGAGGCGGCGCAACAGGTCAGCGCGGCCGTCAATGCCGAGCAGCGGATTGACATCCGAGACCTGCATGCCGCGCTCGAGGTCCGCGACGGAGAAATGTGCAAGTACGTTGGCATCGACCCGCAAGGGCTCAAGCGGATCAGCCGAGAATGCGCCGCCAGCGAACATTGCGAGGCTGGCCAGTCCTAATCCCTCCGAACGGCCAATAGCTGATCGCCGGCGTCGAGGAAGACACTGACGATTGCCAGATCGAATTCAGCCCGGGCGTGGGCAGCGCCATCGGGCCACCTGGTCTGGTCGGCTATGGTCGCCCAGCGATTGTCCCCATTCGTGACGAAGTGTCGCCAGCGTGAATGAAAGGGCACGTCGAACGAAGGATAAGCCTCGCGCGTCGTCTTCAGCACCAGATCGACTGTGCTTTCCATGCGATCGAAGTGGATGCGGAAGTGCGGAAGCCTGTCTTCAAGGCCGATCGCTAGAATACGATGCGCGCGCTCGCGAACCGCCTTGGCATTTAACAATGACAAAGCGGCTGACGTCTCGAGATCTACAAGGGACACTGTCGCCCCTCTCAATATTTTTCGAGCGAACGGCCGACCGCGTTGATCGGGTCTTGCTGCGGCTCGGACGTGTAGTAACCGGCGGCTTTCTTTGCCGCAATTTCCACATGCGCGTCGGCGGGCACAAGATCGTCGGGAATCGGCACACGTTCGACGATTTCGATGCCCTGGCCGGTCAGCGCATCGTGCTTCATATCGCTCATGGAAACGAAGCGGTCGATTCGCTTCAGGCCGAGCCAGTGCACCACATCCGGCATCAATTGCTGGAATCGGGCATCCTGCACCCCGGCGACACATTCGGTGCGCTCGAAATACTGGGCCGCAGCGTCGCCGCCTTCCTGACGCTTGCGCGCGTTGTAGACAAGAAATTTTGTGACTTCGCCGAGCGCGCGGCCTTCCTTGCGATTATAGATGATGATGCCGAGTCCGCCGGTTTGCCCGGCGCGCGCGCATTCCTCGATGCCGTGGAGCAGGTATGGACGGCAAGTGCAGATGTCCGAGCCAAACACGTCGGAGCCGTTGCATTCGTCATGCACGCGGCAGGTTATCTTGGTGCGGTGGTCCGGCAGTTTGGTAACGTCGCCAAATAGATAGGCTGTCGTGCCGCCGATCGGCGGCAGAAAAACCCGCAAGTCAGGCCGTGTCACCAGCTCCGGAAACATGCCCGCGGTCTGTTCGAACAGTTGTCGGCGCAGATTGTTCTCGGTGGTTGCGAAGCGCGCCGCCATGCCCGGCAGATACCATACCGGGTCGATCGCGATCTTGACCACGGAGACGCTTCCATTCTTGTGCACGACCTCGCCGTCATGCTTGAGCCGGCCGGCTTCGATCGCCGCCTGCAGTTCGGGCAGATCAAGGCGCGCGCGAGTGACGGCAATGCTCGGACGGATATCGATGCCTTCGGCGATTTCTTTCGCGAAGTTTTCCGCGACGAGATGGCCCCACGGATCGAGCGAAACGATCCGCTGCGGATCGGCCCATTGCGAAAACGGCCCGATCGTCTCGGCGGGATGGGTGTTGGTGAGGTCCGGACGCCGGATCGGATCGAGTGCGCCCGAAGAGACGGCGAGCGCGCGATAAACCGAATAGGAGCCGCCATGGGTACCGATGACGTTGCGATCCTGTGGGCGCGAGACCGTGCCAATCACCGGTCCGCGTTCGCGTGCGCTGGCCGCGCCCCAGTCGATCGGGTAGTCGTGCTTGGCACCCGGTGCCGGGTGCGAGGTAATACGAATATGGTCAACCCGATTGGAACCAGTCATCGCCATGGACCCTGAAATGGCGACGGCCCGCCTAAGCAGACGGGCCTGGTCACCAACGATAATATTAGTAGCGCGGCCGTAGCCGAACACGGAAGTATAATCAAATCGCGACCGAACACAACGGCGATTCGAATCCCGGGGACGCCTTGGCTGCTAACTTCTTCAGCGTGGACGCCGCGCCCGGTCGTGCCGTGCTCCGGCGATATGAGTAGGCGTAGCGAAGAATAGTCTTATTCAGGAAGCCCGTCACCTGAATAAAGTGCCGAACTTACAGGGTCCACGTAAACGGCAGGACGCGATTAAAAATCTATCTACGGGGGCAATCAAACTTGCGCAAGCCGATAACCATCGCGGCAACGATGCCCTCGATTGAAATGCGAGCTTCGCTCACCAACCTCGCAACTTAAGGTCGATATTCGAGTTCGCGGATGAAAACGCAAGCCTTCGGGTAATGTCGCTCTGGTCGTCAGCGTTTTAGACTATCGCCACGCCATCTCGGCCGGCATGATATGCAGAACCGTTTTACAGACCTTCGCTGAACTGAATTGACTTCGCGGCAATCGGAATTCTAATGGTGAAATCGAATTTGGAATGGACTGCGAAAGGCGCGGCGCTCGACTGCTCCTTTTTTGTCCAATGCAGCGTGAAATTAAAGCAGCCAGGAAGTTCACTATGCGAGTCATCAATGTCGCAGCCGCTCAGATGGGGCCGATCCAGCGCGCCGATAGCCGGGAAGTCGCCGTTAAGCGCATGCTCGCTCTGATGGACGAGGCCAAGGCCGGCGGAGCAGACCTGATCGTTTATCCGGAGCTCGCACTCACCACATTTTTTCCGCGCTGGTATATGGAAGATCAAGCCGAGGTCGATACCTGGTTTGAGCGCGAGATGCCGAACACAGCGACAATGCCGCTGTTCGCGCGCGCTGCGGAACATCAGATGGCGATGAGCTTCGGCTATGCCGAGCTGACGCATGACGGACATCATTTCAATACCTGCATCCTCACCGACAAGTCAGCGAAAATCGTTGGCAAGTATCGCAAGGTTCATCTCCCGGGCCATTCGGAATTCGATACCGAGCGCGCCTTCCAGCACCTTGAAAAACGTTATTTCGAGCCGGGCGATATCGGCTTCGATGTGTGGCGGGCGATGGGCGGCATCATCGGCATGGCGATCTGCAACGACCGGCGCTGGCCGGAGACCTATCG
>WNFJ01673313.1_pt1 | contig 14280 bp, 11 predicted proteins | sample 5400461 | NCBI WGS metagenome assembly WNFJ01 (sample SAMN13153349, study PRJNA577476) | soil metagenome | isolation source: 115 cm saprolite on Douglas fir-dominated hillslope | place: USA:California | collected 2013-09-17 | reverse complement strand
ATCCGAGGCGAAAAAATCGAGAACACTTTTCGCAACCACCGGCCCGACTTCGGTCACGATGCCGCTTTGCTTGTCGATCTTGTTTTTTGAGCGCTTGGCAAAACCGGCTCTGATCAAGCGTTCGGCGATTTCTTTGCGCTCGCTCTTTCCCTTCGCATGATAATCCACCACGTCACGCAGTAACGTCGAGTCAGCCACATCTTCGATATTCTCGTGAAAGCGAGCGAGCTGCGTCGCGGTCGTTTTGCCGACATCCGAGATCGCGAGTGCAAAGAGCCAGCGCGACAGCGGCAAAGTTTTCGCGCGCTCAATCGCGCGCACAGCTTTGGTAGCGTTTTTCTCGCCGAAAACGCGTGGCGCTTCGTCGGTGCCGAGATTTAGTTTCGCGAGTTGGTCAATTTTCAGCTCAAATAAATCGAGCGGCTCACGTGCGAGTCCGCGTTCCACCAATTTGTCCGCGACAATTCCGCCCACGCTCTCAATGTCCAGGGCGCCGCGCGCTGCAAAGAATTCCAAACGCCGTGTTGTTTGCGCCGGACACTGAAGATTTTCGCAACGCCAGGCAACGAATTGCGGATCGCGCCGGATCGGTCCGCCGCACACCGGACATTTGCCCTGGATATAATCGAAAAAATCAAATGGCCTCGCGCCCCGCGGCCGCTTCGATTTCACTACTTCGATAACCGCCGGAATCACTTCGCCGGCTTTTTCGATGACGACCGTGTCGCCGATGCGGATGTCCTTGCGCTTGATTTCGTCCTCGTTGTGCAACGTCGCGCGTGAGACGCGGCTCCCGCTCACCGTTACGGGCTCGAGCACCGCAACCGGCGTGAGAATTCCAGTCCGGCCGACTTGAACGACGATGTCGCTCAAACGCGTCTCGACGCGCTCGGCAGCGTATTTATAGGCAATCGCCCAGCGCGGTGACTTGGCTGTGAACCCAAGCCGCTCACGTTGCGCGAATGAATCCACTTTCACCACCGCGCCGTCGGTTTGATAGGCAAAGCCGCCGCGAATTTTGTCGAGCTCGCGGATAGCGCTCAAAACTCCCTCGACCGAATCGGACAGCCACCATCGCTCGCTATGCGGCAGCCCGAGCTTCTTGAACAAAGAAAAAACTTGTGAATGAAGTTCAAGATCGACTCCTTCGGTTGCGCCCGTGCCGTAAAAAACGATTCCGAGCGGCCGTTTGGCCACGAGCGACGGATCGAGTTGCTTAAGCGAGCCGGCCGCAGCATTTCTCGGATTTGCCAAAAGCGGGAGGCCGCTCTTGCTCCGCTCTTCATTTAGTTTTGCGAAACCATCCTTGTCCATGAAAGCTTCGCCACGCACTTCCAGAATTCTCGGCGTTGCGCCGCGCAACCGTTCCGGCACGGACCGGATTGTGCGAATATTTTGCGTGATGTCGTCGCCCACCAAACCGTCGCCGCGCGTGGCCGCGTATTTGAGCTTCCCCTTTTCGTAAAGCAACGACACGGCCACGCCATCCACTTTTGGCTCAATCACCACCGGAATCTTTTCGTTAGGCAGAAGGCGCGTGATCCTCGCGTAAAAGTTCGCGACTTCTTCTTCGGAATAAGTATTGTCCAAGCTAAGCATCGGCACACGATGTTCGATTTGCGCGAAAGCCTGCAGCGGTTTGCCGCCGACACGCTGCGTCGGCGAATCCGGCGTCACCAGCTGTGGAAAGCGCGTCTCAAGATCGACAAGCTCGGCGTAAAGCCGGTCGTATTGGCGATCCGGGATGGTCGGTGCGGCTTCTTCGTAATAACGGCGATTGTGCTCCTCGATCTCACGACGCAACTGCGCGATGCGCTTGGCGGCTTGCGCCTCGTTTTCTGCCATGAGCCATGATACAAACGCGGCAAAACTCGACAATGGACAGCGGTGAAAAAATCCTTGGCGTCGAAGGGGGCGGCACGAAGACAGCCTGGGTGTTGGTCGAACGCGCCACCGATGAGCTGCGCATTTTCGATCAAGGCAAACTGCCACCGTCGAATTTTCGCCTTACGTCATTGGAGCGATTGCGCGCAATCCTGTCGGAACTCCCAAAGGAGATCGATCGCGCCGGCATTTTTCTCGCGGGTTGTGGCGTCGGCGACGATCAACAAACAGTTTCGCGCCTTGCGGCGGAGATTTGGCCTGAGGCGAAAATCATTGTTGGCAATGACCGCGATTCCGGCCTCGCCGCAGCGCTTGGACGTGCCGACGGCATCGTGGTGAACGCGGGAAGCGGCTCATCCGTGACCGGGCGCCGCGGGGACAAAATCGAGAAGGCGGGAGGATGGGGACATATTCTCGGCGATGCCGGCGGCGCCTATTTTCTGGTGATCCAGGCGTTACGTCTCATTCTGCGCGAATATGACCTGCACCGCGGCGAGGTGCAGTTCACCACAAAAATCTTGCATGCTCTCTCGCTGAACAATCTTGATGAACTCGTGCGGTGGGCGCAGACCGCCGACAAGATGGAAATCGCACTGCTTGCGCCGGTTGTTTTCGAGGCCGCCGCGAACGGCGACAAACATGTCGTTGAAATTTTAGAAGAAGGCGCGCGCGCGCTATGCGAGTACACCGAAGCAGTGGCCACGCGCCTGCATTTACTCGCGCCGAAGATCGTGTTGTCGGGCGGGCTTTTTCATCGGGATTCGATTTACACCCACGCATTTCGCCGTCGGCTCAAAAAGAATCTGCCAGATGTGCGTGTGACGAATGCCGAACGACCGCCTGAACTGGGAGCGGCTTGGCTGGCCGCCGAAATGAGCGAACTGAAAACTGCTCACGAAAAAATTGCGGATAAGAAGATAGATAATCTGGCGGCGGCCCTGACCGAGCAACGCAATCCGCGTTCCGACAATTTGGAAAAGATGAGCGCGCGCGAGATTGTCGAGCTTTTCGTCGACGAAGAAAAATCTGTCGAGCAAGCGTTGCGTAGCGCGATTGCGGATCTTGCGCGGGCGATCGAGATGGTGGCTGGGTCTCTGGACGAAGGCGGACGCTTGTTTTATGTCGGAGCCGGAAGCAGCGGCCGACTCGGCGTGCTCGACGCGAGCGAAATTCCGCCGACGTTCGGCGCTTCGTCCGAACTGGTGCAAGGAATCATCGCCGGCGGCAGCAGCGCGCTCTCGCACAGTATCGAAGGCGCGGAAGATGAGGAGAGCGGCGGCGCGCTGGCCATACACGAGCGCGGCGTGAAGGATGCCGATGTTGTCATCGGCATCACCGCGAGCGGCCGAACGCCCTTTGTGCTTGGTGCGCTCGCGTCCGCGAAGTCATTAGGCACAAAGACGATTTTGCTCACGTGCAATCCGGCTCGCACTGTAGCGGCAGGTGTGTCGCCTGCCATGCCTGGGTCAGCGGCCGACACGGCCGCCACTGCAGTAATTGTCGATCTTGCGATTGATCTTGGGGTCGGTCCCGAAATCCTGACCGGATCGACAAGATTGAAAGCGGGCACGGCGACAAAGGTCGCGCTCAACATCATCAGCACGGGTGCGATGGTCGCGCTCGGAAAAGTGCGCGGGAATTTGATGATTGATCTCCATGCTTCGAGCGCGAAATTGCGCGATCGGGCGACGCGACTCGTCGCGCAGCTATTGCAATGCGATTACGCTACGGCCCGCCAGCAGCTCGAAGCAAATGGCTGGAACCTGCGCGCGGTCGTGAACAAAATCGACAAATAGAAACAATTAGATAAGCGCAGACCGGCACCGCCGACCGAAATATGATTAAAAAAAAAGGAACTTTATGCTCTGGACTATATTTGTCATTCTGCTGGTTCTGTGGCTGCTCGGATTAGTTAGCTCCTACACGCTGGGCGGATTCATTCATCTGCTGCTCGTCATCGCTCTCGTTGTTCTGATAATCCAATTGATCACTGGCCGGCGGGCGCTCTAGGGTCGGCACCGATTTCGCACATGAAGCCAACGGGAATCCTCGGCATCATTCTCATCCTGATCGGCATCATCGCGCTCGCTTATGGCTGGTTTGGATCGGTCAGTTACACCACCAGAGAAAACGTGGCAAAATTCGGTCCGCTGGAAGTGAACCAGGAAAAAGAACATCGCGTCCCGGTCGGACCAATTGTTGGCGGCGTGTGTCTGGTCGGCGGCATTGTTCTCTTGGTGGCCGGTGGCCGACGGGCGTAGTGATGTCGATCTAATTATCGCTAGGCGCTTCGGTGCCGGTGGCCTTGAGAACGGCGAAGGTTTTGCTCCCTTTGCGATCGATATAGAGAAGGACGCCGCGTTTCGGGTCGGCTCTGTTTATAGCTTCGCGAAACGATTTCACGTCCGTGACCGGTTTACCGTCCACTTCGGTGATCACGTCTTCGCGCTCGATTCCTTGTTGGGCGGCGATGCTGTTCTCAGCCACGTCAGTCACGATTACACCTTGTTGGACACCGAGATGAAGACGCTCGGAGACTTCCTTGCTTAAGTCCTGCACCTGTAATCCAAATTTCCCAAGTTCCTCCTCGCGCGGCTCGTTAGGCTGCGGCGCCGATTCGTTTGATGCCCGTGCGACTTCGTTAGGCAATTCACCGGTTGCCACCGGAATTTTTATGGTCTGACCTTTTCGCCAAACCGTAAGATCGACGTGTTGGCCGACTTTCTTTTTCAAAATCTCATGCTGCAACTGCGAGTCGGTCGTCACGGGCGCTCCATCGACCCGCGTGATCACGTCGCCCGGTCGCAGATCGCTCTTGTTAGCTGGCGCGTCGGCTTCGATCGCGCGCACCACCACTCCATGATCCAGCCCCTTGAACAAATCGCGGATCGACGGATCGGGATCGTCGCCGAGTGTTTCGATGCGGATGCCGAGCGACGGGCGCACAATTTTATGGCCGGCGATGAGCTCAGCCCCGATTTCCTTCGCCATATTGATCGGAATGGCAAAACCAAGCCCGCGATTTAATCCATTGATGAGCGTGTTCATGCCGATAACCTTGCCGTCGATATCGCAAAGCGGCCCGCCACTGTTGCCCGGGTTAATTGATGCATCGGTCTGAATATAATCCGAGACAGAGTATCCGTTGCTCGCGAACAATTTGCTCCGACCTTTCCCGCTGATCACGCCGTAGGTGAAGGTGTAATCTAGTTTGAACGGCGCGCCGATCGCGAACGCAAACTCACCCACCCGCAGGGCATCGCTGTCGCCCAATTGCACAACGGGCAAATCTTTCGCCTCAATCTTGACTACCGCAATGTCGGTCTTCTCATCAGTGCCGACAACTTTTGCCGGAAACTCACGGCCGTCCTTTAATTTTACGTCGATCTTGTCCGCGCCTTCCACGACATGAAAATTGGTAAAAATGTAACCGTCCCGCCTGACGATGAACCCGGACCCTTCACTTTGAATCGGTTGGAGATTTCGCTGACCTCGCCGTGGATTATTTTCATCTGGGGGACCCTGGAAGAAGAAATCCTCGAAAGTCGGGCCTTCGCTGCCTTCGTTCTTTTTCGAGATTTCAATGATCACCACGCTGGGGGCAACAGTCTCGAAGACTTTGGCGAAAGCATTGTTTAGCGCGTGGACGACATCCTTGCCCTGCTCGGCAGCGGCCGCCGGAACCGTCGACGTCGGCGCGACCTCGGGCGTCGCGGCGAAGATCGACATCGTGCTGGCTGCCAAAAGCGGACTCAAGATCGACAATAAGCGCATACGTCTGGATTTGGACAGCACTAAACTTGCTACGTTCAACTAGACAACTCTAACCCTACCGCGCGCGATTGCTCGGCAGGAGTTTTGTCGCCAAATCGCTTGACGCTAGGTATAATATATTCGTCTTCAGATCTATTGATGCGCACGTCCAGGCGTGAAATTATCGCAAGTGCAGCGGCAATTTTGCTGCTGTTTGGCGGCAGCGAGCTCGGCCCCGAGCCACTGGTGCGCAGCACGGTCTCAGGAGATGAATTTGTTCACGCCATCGCCACGCATCGCACGTCGCTGATCGATTTTTACCTCAGCGAGCATCTCGATCTGAACGCGCGCGCGGCGCAAGATCGACCATTGATTCTGGCTGCGGCGCTGCAACAGGACTGGACGACCGTTCGCCGGTTGCTCGATGCGGACGCGAGCGTCGATTTGGCCGACGAGAACAAACTCACTCCACTGATGATCGCCGCGATGCAGGGCAACGTCGACACGGTGCGCGAGTTCATCAGTCGCGTGATGAATCTGGAGGCAACAGATCGAAATGGATGGTCGGCGTTGCACTACGCGATCGCTTCGGGAAAGAGGGAGACGGTCAATCTCCTTCTTTCGGTTATGCCGATTCTGGAGGCTGGCAATAGCGGTCCGCTCGATGCGGCCCTCGATGCCCGCGATGAAAAAATCATCGCCGCGATCGCTGGGCGCCTTGCACGGATGCAAGATTGGACGAACGGGACGAGGCGGGCACTTGGCATGGCACTCGCGATCGGCGACACAGATTTGGTGCGTTTACTTCTGAAAAAGCACGCTGCACCGCCGACGCCTGAGGGTAAAAAGGTGCCGCTGCTGGCTTACGCCATAGCGTCGCACGATGCCCAGCTCTTCAACACGCTGATCGAGTGCGGCGCAGACCCGAACACGACTCTTCCGTCGCACTACGACAAAGATTTTTTAGGAATCCTTCCGGCGAAGGGCTTGCGCAACTACATCGAGGATGACAAAGGCGTGACCGTGCTGATGCTGGCCGCCGGACTCGGGCAGGCTGAATGCCTGCAAGCGCTGCTCGATGCGGGGGCCGATCGCAACCGGGCGACGGGTCGTTACAAAATGCTCGCGCTCTATCTCGCCGCCCAAACCGGGCAATGGCGCTGCACACAAGTTCTTCTCGGCAGCGGCCCGCCCCCCGAACGGTTGCACATCGAAATCTCTCTCGCGTCGCAACACGTCTCGCTCGTCAAAGACGGCGTGCCTGTGTTCAACTCGATTTGTTCGACGGGACGCGGCGGTTATTCCCCTCGCCGGGGCGAGTATGTCATCACTGACAAGGAGCGGAATCATCGTTCCACCATCTACAAAGTGGACATGCCGTATTTTATGCGCTTGAGTTGCCTCGATTTCGGGATGCACGAAGGCATGGTACCGAATTATCCCGCGTCCCACGGGTGCATCCGTTTGCCTGGCGATGCCGCCCGGAAATTCTTCACCGAGATTCCAATCGGCACGCTTGTGACCGTTCAATAATAACAAGGGCTAGTCGAAACGGATGATTTCGCTCAGCCGAAAGGCAGGAGGGGGAATTCGACACGCACGTTGAGCCAAGCGACAGATTTGCAGTTGCTGCTCGCGTGATGAACGCCCGGGTGATTCACGACTGATACGCTGAGTGTCTGTGCGGCATCGCCAAACGGAGCGCGCGTTTACTTTGAGGACAACACAGGACGCTTTCTTATTACGGATGGGAAGCTTGAGAAAATCGGTATCGCCGAATAGCCGCAGGCAGGGGAAACTGAGGTTCGTGGCGCACCCAAAAGTGCCCACGTTGACACGTTTGTTAAGGCCCTTAACCTTTCGCTTCTCAACACACAATGCATGTTTTTGCCGCAGGGAATGGCAATGGGAAAGAGTTCGTCTCGCACGCGCCCGGTTACTGGTCCGGCAGCCGCCGGATCGCGCCGGAACTCTGGAATAATTGGAAATGGCAGCTCAAAAACCGGGTCAACTCGCTGGCTCAGCTCGAGCAACATCTCGATCTCAGCGAAGAAGAACGGAGCGGCGTTCTGCTGTCCGGTGACAAACTCGCGCTCGCCGTTACGCCACACTTTTTCAACCTGATTCCACGGGATAATCCCGGCGATCCGATTCGGCGTCAGGTCATTCCGCGGATCGAAGAAACATGGGCGTCGCCGTACGACATGGCTGATCCGTGTGGTGAAGATTCGCACATGCCGGTGCCGGGGTTGGTGCATCGCTATCCTGATCGCGTGCTATTTCTCGTGACCGATCGTTGCGCGAGCTATTGTCGATACTGCACACGGAGTCGCGTGGTCAGCGGTGTCGGCGAGCAGGAATTGCACACCGACTTCGAAGAAGCGTTCCACTATCTCGAAGAACACACCGAAGTGCGTGACGTGCTGTTGAGCGGCGGTGACGCGCTCATTTTCAGCGACGATAAGATCGACAACTTGCTCTCGCGACTGCGCACGATTTCGCACATCGAATTTCTTCGAATCGGTACACGCGTACCGATTTTCCTCCCGCAGCGCATCACGCCGGAGCTTTGCGCGATGCTCGCGAAACATCATCCGCTTTGGATGAGCGTGCACGTCAATCACCCGCGCGAGTTGACTATTGAAGTAAAGGAGGCGCTCGAGCGCCTGGCTAATGCCGGCATTCCGTTAGGCAACCAAAGCGTGTTGCTAGCGGGCGTGAACGACGATCTCGAAACGATGAAAACGCTCGTGCACAAATTGCTCATGTGCCGGGTCCGTCCGTATTACATTTACCAGTGCGACCTGATCAACGGGTCATCGCATCTGCGCACATCGGTCGCGAAAGGCATCGAGATCATCGAAGGCCTGCGTGGGCATACCACCGGTTACGCCGTGCCGCAGTTCGTCATCGACGCGCCCGGCGGCGGCGGCAAAGTGCCGATCAATCCCGGCTACATCCTCTATCACGACAACGAAAAAATCGTTATCCGCAATTACGAAGGAAAAATCTTCGAGTATCCCGAAACCGGAAACGAAAACGTTCAGTTCGCGCCCCAGCGGGAATATCACGACGAGTATTTGTACTCTTAGAGGAGCTAGATAGGATTAACTCCGAAAGCTTGCGCGAGCAGGCAGGACTGATCTGGATTCCAGGAGCGCAGCTACTGAGTTCAAGAAGCCATCAGCAAACTGCCGCCGCGTCACTTTGATTCCATGGCGGTGGCGCGCGCTGCGCCCATCAACGCGCCTCGACGTTGCGGCGCCTGGGCTAAGGTGGAGTCGAATTCTTTCAGCGCCTCTTTCGCGTTGCCTGTTTCCAGCAAGAGATCGCCAAGTTGTTCGCGAGCTGGCACGATTGCCCCCGGCGTGACGGGGCGCTTCTCGATCGCGTCTTCTTCATTGGCGGCTGTGCGCATCACCTTGATTGCCTCGTCAGATTTGCCTTCGGCATACTCGATCCAGGCGAGCGCTTCGTTGATTTGCACGTGCACTTGGGTAGCCCAGTAATCATCCCCGGCGGCCCGCAACTGCTCGTATGCGCTTTTTAATTTTTCGATCTCCTGACGCGCCGCGGCCAGCTTTCCGCTGCGCGCGAGGCCAACACTGTGGGCCCAGAGCGTGTTCGCCAAGACCGCTGGCTGCGCTCGATCGACGGGGACCAGTTGCGCGGCCTCCGACCACTGCCGGCGTTCAATCGCGTAGCGCGCCGGAATTGCGCTCGCGGCGTAGCCCATTTTGAAATCACTACCGTCGAGGCCAGACATCGCTCGCAATTCATCGAGCACATGCGCGGCCTCGGCACCACGGCCAAGCTGCAGATACGCGTACGCGAGATAATCCATCGCGTGCAACTCTTCGCCTTTGTCGCCTTGTCCGCGCGCCGCCGTTCGCGCAGCCAGATTGGAGGCAATCGACTCCTCCCACATTCCCAGGCGCGTGTAAATGTGCGAGGGCATGTGCAAAGCGTGCGGCGCTGATGGAGCGATCTGCGAATAAGCCCGCGCCGGAGCCAGGCCGCGGCTCGCCATTTCAGAATTGTCGCAGGCGTGAATCAGGTAATGCGCGATTCCCGGATGCTGCGGATATTTCTGAAAGAGCGGCTCGAGGATGGCGGCGGCCTCTTTCTGTTTTGCGTGCGTTGCGTCACTCGCAGGCGCCGTGGCGATGAGCGCCAGTGCGTAAAAAATCTGGCACTCGGCATCGTCGGGATGGCGTTCAGCAGGTTCTCGCATCGCCTGTGCGTAACGATTCAGCCGCTTCTGGTAAGGCACGGAATCGGCGTTTGCGTAGACCAAGCTGAGCGCATCGATGAATGCGCGCTCGCGTTCGGAGCCGCCCAGCTGTTTGGCTCGTTCGATCTCGGCTTGTCCCTGCCCGATCTTTTGCGGTGCGATCGGCGGCTCCCAGAGCTGATGGAAATAAGTCATAGCCACGCCCCAGTGCGCCATCACACAATTCGGGTCCGCTTTAATCACCTCGCTGAAAGTCTTTTCCGCAGCTGAATAGGCAAATGAATGCAAGAGCGCTACGCTCCGCTCGAAATTTTTCTGCACCTTGCTCGAGCACGAGGTAGGAAATTGTACTCTGCCCAGTTTCTCCGGCACAGGATGTTCGTGCTCTTCGGCCGGCGCGGGCGATTGGCCATGTGCAGCTGCCAACCACATCACGAAAAACGGCAACACGAAGAAGGCCGCCCTTCTTTTCCCCGTATCGCGGATCAGCATGATCATGGAATGATGGACCGATAATTTACTTGAAATTCTTGTCGTCAAAAGCCTCTCGCTGCAAATCGATTGTCGATCTTTAGCGCCACGCTTGATAGAATATACGCATGCAAAACGCGCACCTATCGGAGGCAACGCTTTACCTGCTTCAGGGCCTGGTTTCCCTCTTTCTCGCGATCCTGTTTCTTCAATCGGGCATCGACAAAGTGATAGATCGACAAGGCAACCTCGAATGGTTGCGAAGTCATTTCGCCAAAAGTCCGCTGGCTGGAATGGTGCCACTTTTGTTCGGAGTTCTTACGATTGTTGAAGTCTCAGCGGGCGGGTTGAGCGGGATTGGATTTCTCGCGTTGATCTTTTCACACAATTCCACGATCGCATTCTACGGCGCGATCCTTTCCGCAACTGCGGTCATCGCGCTTTTCTTCGGTCAGCGAATAGCGAAGGAGTACGCCGGCGCGGCCATACTCGTTCCGTATTTTTTGGTTACGCTCGTTGCGATTTACTTACTCGCGAACTAACCGAACCGGGGATAACCGCCATGGTCGCCACCCGCCGCGGCGGGCAGGCTTCGACCAGGATGGGCAGGCAGCGGATAACAGGGATGCATTCGGCCAGCGGCCGAATGCTACAGGCTGGGTCGCCGCGGCGACTGCTCCCCAGAAACGGATTGAGCTGTCCGATCCCGTATGTCTTTAGCGGCAAAGGCGCGGCGGTGCTCGCGATCATTTTCGGAACTATCGCGGCACGAGGGTCGGCGGCACCCAGATGGATCATTGTTGTTCTCGCATTAATACCTGTCGCGACTGCCGGGTTTGTTTATCACTTCATCGGCAATTTCATCGGGGGCCATGTCTTCCTGACCGCGGGAGTCGCGGCAATTTTGGGCGGACCTTTGTATCCCGGAAGAGGACAGGATTAACAGCCTTTAAACGACGCATGGGATTGCAGGGCAACCACTCCGGTTGGCGAGATGGCAGGCGGTGCGCCTGCCCTATAACACCATTGTCGATTCTTCGCATGACGCGTGACCGAACGCATGCGTCGCAGGCGATTCACTTGTGAGGTATGCTGACGAGAGAAGAAACGACCTTTCGGGCTGCCTACCGCACGGTCAAGCTAGTTTCCATGCCCTTCTTTTGATTATCCCCCACCGGGCAATAAACAGTGTAAGTTCCGCGCTTAAGGCGGACATGCAGTACCTTCGTCTGCTCGGGCGTGAGGTCCGTGATGAACTTCTGATCGGTCCCGTTGCCTTTGACCTCGAAGTTGTGTTTCTGTTTGCCCGCGTTTTTGACGATGAATGCTGTCTTGCCAGGCTTTAGGCTCGTTGGCATGTCGATCTTGTATTCGCCCAGCGTCACATTGACTCGGCGCGCGTCCGCATCGGGGGTAAGCGCATCGACTACAGTGTTCACGGCTTTTTTTGTGCCTTTGGCAACGCTGTGCCCGACATTCTTGGCTGTCTCAGCAGTGTCCTCCGCCACGTCAGTTGCCTTTTGGACGGGTCCCTGCGCCCGAACAGTGCCAATTGAGACGATGACGGCGAGAACGATCGAAAAGATTGTTTTCATGGTACTAAAGTATCGCCGCCGCAAGCTCTCGCGCGCTTACTCAAAGTCGGAACAGGATTAACTCCGAAAGCCTTCGCGAGCAGGCAGGATTGAATTCGATTTCAGAACCACAAATCCTGTGAATCTTGTTAGTCCTATCTAGTTTTAGTCTTCCTCGGAGCGTACCCAGTGCACGTAAAGGATCTCGCCGCCGATGACGGTTATTTCACTGCGCGTTTTTAGAATCTCCCGTTCGGGAATTTTCATGATGTCCTGGGAGAGAACGGTGAAGTCGGCTAGTTTGCCGGGTTCGATTGAGCCTTTGTCGTTTTCTTCGAAGGCGGCGTAAGCGGGCCAGATCGTGAACATTTTGAGCGCTTGCTCGCGCGAGACAGCTTGCTCCAGGTGCCAGCCTTCGCCCGATTCGCCTTTGATGCTTTTTCGCGCCACTGCGGCGTAAAATTCGATCATCGGTTCACCGCGCTCAACCGGCGCATCGGAGCCGCCGGGGATGATGCAGCCGGATTTGAGAAAACTCTGCCAGGCGTACGCGTCGGCGAGGCGGTCCATCCCGAGGCGCGCCGGCGCGAAAAACAAATCGCTGATCGCGTGCGACGGTTGCATGGACGGAATCACGCCGAGTTTCGCGAACCGCGGAATGTCCGCAGGATCGACAATCTGCGCGTGCTCGACTCGCCAGCGGGGTTCACGGATCTTCCGCTCGTTAGGCGGAACCGCTTTGAACGCTTGCTCGTAAAGATCGAGAATCGTTCGATTGGCACGGTCACCGATGGCGTGCGTCTCGACCTGGATGCCGCGCCGTAATGCTTCTTCAAACATCGGCCTCAACTCTTCAGGCTTCTGGGTGAGAAAACCTGATGTGTCGGGCGCGTCGTTGTACGGTCTCAACAACGCCGCCCCGCGCGAGCCGAGCGCTCCATCGAAAATCACTTTGATCGTGCGCTGAGTGAAGCGATGATTGAATGCGTTGATTGTCGCTCTTTCTTTCAAGAAGCGTTGGGCATCTTCGCCGGGACCGTAAACGGCGTTGATAAATCGGATTTTCGCTTGGCCGTCTACGAACGCCTTCTTGATAAGATCGATATCTTCTTTGTGACTGCCGGCGTTTTGGATCTCGCACCAGCCGAGCCCGATCTCACGATTGATGCCGGTTAATAGCGCTTGCTCGCGCTCGGCTTGCGTCGGCTTCGGAATATTTTTTTCAACGAGGTCCTGCGCGTTATCGAGCAGCATCCCGGTGGGCTCGCCGGTTTTCTTGTCGTTCAAAATTTCGCCACCGAAGGGGTTTGGCATGTTCTTGTCGATCTTGGCGATTTTCAGCGCGGCACTGTTCGCAATCGCCGCGTGACCGTCAGCACGCGTGAGAAATACTGGATTATCTGGCGCGATGGCATCGACATCCTGGCGGGTGGGAAACTGCGCCGGTTTCCAAAAAGTTTCGATCCAGCCGCGGCCGGTGATCCACTTCCGGCGCGGAGTTTGCGCGACGCGCGCTTTCACTTTGGCGAGAAAATCCTGGAGCGTGTTGGTTCCTTCGAGATTTAAATTCATCTCGCGCTCGCCGATTCCGAAGATGTGACAATGCGAATCGGTGAGGCCAGGAACGACAGTGTGGCCATGAAGATCGATCACGCGTGTTTTGTCGCCTTTCAGTTTTTCCGCATCTTCATTCGAGCCCACGAATGTGATCCGATCACCTTTGACCGCGATCGCTTTGGCGTGCGGCTGTTTCTCGTTGACCGTGTAAATGTTCCCCTCAGCTAAAATGAGATCGACATCTTGGGCACCCCTCACGCGACAATTTGAAACCAGAAGAATCAGGCTGGCTAAAAGAAATGCTTTCACTTGACGCTGAGGCGAAGTTTTGACGTGATCAGTTTTGCGAATCGGCCGCTTTTCCGTATCGGAAGCCGAGGCCGCTCGGACTTTTTGGATCGACATGAACTTGAACGATGAATTTTCTTTTGCCGGAGTGAGTTCGATTCATAGACTGTTCGCGTTGTTTGACCCGCGCAAATCAACACAACCCGCTCAATTCTTGAAGGAAGCACATCCTAATTCCGGCTGGGACTCGTTTTTAGATTGGTGGCTGCGGCTGGGCAGCGAGGGGCTCCGCTAATTTTATGGCGAAGAACTTTTTTCCACGCTGGACAAACTGGCTGCCGCTCCAAATGGCGGTGGCCGGCATCGTCATCGCCTGCGGGTTGACCGCGGCCACGTGGTATTACGTGACTCCGAAGTATACGCGTGTCGGCTACGAACCGATTCAGCCGGTGCCGTTCCCGCACGACGTGAACGTGACTCAGCTGGGGATGGATTGTCGCTACTGCCATAGCTTTGTCG
>WNFJ01518326.1_pt2 | contig 14281 bp, 12 predicted proteins | sample 5400461 | NCBI WGS metagenome assembly WNFJ01 (sample SAMN13153349, study PRJNA577476) | soil metagenome | isolation source: 115 cm saprolite on Douglas fir-dominated hillslope | place: USA:California | collected 2013-09-17 | reverse complement strand
TTGTCGCGGCCGTGCTGCCTGACCTCGAAATGGACCGCGGGCGCATACCTGTTGTCGGTTTGGAAGCGCCGTCGTCGGAATCGGGTGTCTTCAACTGGAAGGATTTCTACAAGCGGCTCCTTTACGCGTTAGACGAACCTTTAGTCGAGTACAAGATCAACACCGACCCGACCAACCGCAAGGGCTTATCAACTTTGCCCGCGGGACACAACGCCGTAACCACGGAACTGAGGCTCGCCATCGAGCAAACGCTCCGGTACCGTCGGACCTCTCATATGCTCATCGATGAGGCCCAGCACTTTTCAAGGATCGCCACGGGCCGCAGACTCCAGGACCAGCTAGACACGCTCAAGTCGCTCTCAAACATGACCGGCACTCTGCTCGTGCTCTTTGGCTCATACGAACTGCACCACTTCAGGAATCTCTCGGGCCAGTTGAGCCGCCGCAGCATCGATGTTCATTTTCCCCGTTACGACATCCGCGTCGAGGATGACGTCGAGGCCTTCCGCAATTTGCTTTTTACCTTCCAAGGCGAACTTCCGCTTGCAGAGGAGCCGGACCTGGACGCGCGCTGGGACTACTTCTACGAGCGGTCGCTCGGATGCGCCGGCGTGTTGAAGGATTGGCTCAAGCGTGCCTACGAAGACGCTCTCAAGGGTGGCGGCAAGCGCTGCCGACCAGATCGAAAGTAACGAACTCTCGACTTCACAGCTCGATAAGATGCTCGATGACGTGCTCGACGGGGAGCAGAACCTTAAAGACACTGAAGAGAAGCGCTGCAGGCTGCGCGCCAGGTTGGGTCTGGAAGTAAAGAAGACATTACCGGCCGAACAGGCTGATAGCAGAGATGAGGGCCAAGGTGCTGCCGACTTGCCTGTGAACCTAAAACCGCTCAGGCCAAGAGGTCGTGTCGGTAGGCGCAAGCCGGTGCGTGACCGAGTCGGGGAGAAGAGGCGGGCGAGTTAACCAATTCGCGCCCATGGTTGATTCCAGACCGTGCTCGCATACAGCCTAGCCTGCAAGGAGGCCTTTGGCGAACGGTAGTCTATCGATGCCGCTATCACCATACCAATGCTGGGATCTCAGATCGCTGATAGTTCCGCCGCGCACCCATCTAGTTCCTCTGGAGCCGATCGGTGTAGGCACTGCTTACATTGAGAGCCTGACTAGCTACACCTGTCGTTTGGAGCAAGTCCACTCAATCACAGTGGGAAAATTGTTCAACCATGAGATCGGTCCGACGATCAACAGGCTGTACATGGTCAGCGAACATAGGGGAACCAACGGAAACTTCTGCGAAAATTACTTCACCAATCGTGGACAGGAAGACCTGGTGCGTGCTCTCCAGGCCCTCACTCTCCGCCAGGACTTACGGTTCCTGACCTACCTCACATGGAAGGAGGTGTTCTCCGACATCGGATTACTGCGTCGCACGCGGGCTTGGTGCCCGCCCTGCTTTGCTGAATGGCTTTGCGAAGGCCGAGAGATATACGAGCCGCTGCTGTGGCGCTTACACGCAGTGGCAGTCTGTCCGTTGCATCGTCGCGATCTACAGATCACGTGCCCGAACTGCAGAAGACACCTTCGACTGATCGAGAGCCATTCACGCGCGGGTTATTGCCAACATTGCGATGCTTGGCTGGGAAAGACCGGAACCGAAATGATTGAAGAGCGCCAGCGTGCCGAAGATTTTGATTTTCGGCTTTGGTCGGCGTTGGAGATGGGACACCTAATAGCTGCGAGCAAAGGCCATCAAAGTGTGCACCGAGCGCTTGGCGGCGGGTAATGCACACGTATTCGCACGACTCTCACACCTGCCGAAAAATCGTGCGCATTTCTGGATTCAGCGCAACACGCTACCGCTACACAATTCACTACTGAAAATCTGCTACAAGATGTGCATCTCACTCGTTGACTTTCTTACCCTCGAGGACCCGCTCACCCACCTAGGCATAGCGGGCGTTGCGATCAGACTCGAAGCTGAGAAGATCACAGAGCACAAAAGGAGAAAGGCGCGGGCAGTAATGCGCGAGGCCCTCATCGCAAACCCGGCGCCATCAACTCAGGAGATTGCCAGGCGCCTCGGGTACAAGAGTAAATGTTCGCTCAGGAAAGTTAGCCCGGAACTTTATTTGAAGATAGTCGAAAGACGGCGTGCGACAGTGGCTAGGGAGTCGGCGCGCGAAGAGCGCAGGGCAGTGCCACCCCACGATAGAGACGAAGTTCGCAATGCGCTAGAGGCGGCACTGTCGCGTGAGCCGGCACTTACGCTGCATGACGTGGCGAAAGAACTAGGTTACTCCTCGAACGATGGCGGGCTATCAAAGACGTTCCCGAGGTTATGTAAGTCTTTGGTGAGACAGCGAACGGCATACCTGGCGAAACGTCACCAGGAACAGGAGAGGGCGTTACGAAAGGTCCTACGAGAGAATCCTCCCCCGCCCTTCCGCGAAGTCGAAACGAGGCTCGGTTACAAAAACGGCAGCTCGCTGCGAAAACGTTTCCCGGAACTCGGTGCGGCGATACTGGCCAATCACAAAGCGTACCGTCGGAGGCAAGCCGCCCAACTGATCGCCAGACTGCAGTCCGTGCTGATGGAAGATGAGCCGCCATCGCTCGCGTCGGCAGCCCGACGCTTTAGTCAGGAACGGAACTCTGTGCGGAAACAGTTCCCAATTCCCGGATGTCTGTAGGGAAATCAAAGAACGCCACGCAGAATTCACAAGGAGCCAGGCAGCAAGAACGAGAGCTATGTGTGAAGAAGAGATCAGACGGTTGACGGCTGATCTGCACGCCGAGGGAAAATATCCTACGATGATACTCGTCAAGAGTCGAATGACCAGGCCTGATTATCTTAACTATGTAAAATTCTGGGCCATCCTATGTGATGAGAGGAGGCGGATGGCAATCAATTTAGGGCGGAGCATTCGCTGCTTTCAATAATCGGACCTCGGTTGTAAGTAGTCATAAGCGATCGGTTGCGCTCTTGATCAGCTGATGAACGAAATTGGAAGCATAAGTTGGCGGCTTGCTAATTGGAAGCATCAGCTGTCGTTTGCCGCCAACTCATGCTTCCAGTCACACCACCCCTGGTCAAAGAACCTCCATCCGGTGATGAGTGGCTGCACGAACTGAAATTCGATGGCTATCGAATGCTCTGCCGCATCGATCGCGGACGCGTCACTGTCTGGAGCCGAAACGGAAAAGACTGGACAGAGAAATTTCAGGATGTCGTCGAAGCGGTTAAGTCGTTAAAGGTAACCAGCGCAATGCTCGATGGCGAAATCGTGATCGTTGATGCGCAAGGCCGGTCGAGTTTTCAAAAGCTACAGCGCGCAATGGGCAAAGCCACGACGACTGGCTTTGCTTACGAGGTCTTCGATCTCATTTATCTCGACGGCTTCACCCTCACTGAGACTCCGCTCAAACATCGGAAGGAACTGCTGAAGAGTCTGGTGGCCTCGAATTCGCGCGGCGTTATTCGCTACAGCGAACACATCAGCGGACATGGCGACGAGTTCTTCAAACATGCCTGCGAGTACGGAATTGAAGGAATCGTTTCGAAGCTCGCTAACTCACATTACGAATCAACGCGCAATCGAAACTGGCTGAAGGTGAAGTGTGCGAAGCAACAGGAGTTCGTGATCGCGGGATACACACCTTCCTCAAAGGGACTCCCAGGCTTCGGTTCGCTAGTTCTTGGTGTTTATGAGAAGGGGAAACTCGTTTACGCGGGGCGCGTTGGTACGGGCTTCACTTTCAAACAGCGTAGTGACTTGAAGAAGCAGCTTGATAAGCTTTCACGTCAGACGTCGCCGCTTGCAGTCGTACCGAAAGACCCAGGATTGCGGCAAACGCATTGGACCGAACCGAAAATGATCGCAGAAGTAGCCTTCACAGAGTGGACTTCTGACGGGTCGATCAGGCACCCCTCATTTCAAGGCTTGCGCGAGGATAAGAACCCAAAAGAGGTCGTGCGCGAAGAGCCAACACTCAGATCTGGCAAACCTAAAACAAAACCGAAGCGATCACGCTGACAGCAGAGTTCTCAATCGTTCCTTTAGGACTGCCTCTTTCGGCGATCTGACTCCACGCTGCAACCACTCGCGCACCTTCGTTACCGTCAAAGTGTGCGTAATTGAGCTGCGGACTTCCACCTCTAGTTCAGTCAAGCCTCCTGGCTCAAGGTCGTGCTTTTGAAAAGCGCAGAGGCCCAAAACCGAAGCCTCATATAACCCTGCGGCCTAAACTCCACTGAATGACGGATGCCGTCCAAATCCACAAATGACACGATGCAGGCCGCCATGCGGCGCAGAATAGCATTTTCGGTAATTTTCGCCAATCGGACAATGTGCCATTTACGGCACAAGCCTTCAAAGTGCTTCCAACTCTCAGTCGAAGATAATGCGGTGAACCTGAGACCACGAACCAATACGGGGTATAATGCGCCGATTAGCGGACTTGGGCCACACCGTGTGGCCTAATACGTAGTTGGGCGGCTGTATAGCTAAGTCAATGACACATTGCTCAGAACAGGAGGCGGTAGATGGATCCCCTTACAATTACTACCCTATTGACTCCAACGGTCGTGCAAGCTGGCAAGCTGTTAAGCACAAAGGTCGTTGAATTATTATCCCAGCGCGCCGCCACAATAGCGCCAACTGCTCCCGATTCGCCAGAACAAGTTCGAGCCCTATTCAGGGAGACAAAGAAACGGCTTGCGTTCGCCTGGAACGTAGGACTAATCATGACCATTGTCCTATTCGCTGTATTTGTCGGAATGGCAATTACGGCGGTCGTTACGGGGCTCGTATTTGATAAGCCGACATATTCCTTAATCTTTGGTGGTGTGAGCGCGTCTTCTTTTTTTGGTGCGGTTATTTGGAAGCCGTATGAAAAGATGTATCAGACAATTAACACACTTCAAAGCTTGGATATAGTTCTGGCCGGCCTCGAAGAACGATGGGTGGCATGCAGGGCCAAGCCGGAACAAGATCGACCAGACTGCATTGCTGAAGCTAGCCAAGCCGCCTTAGACCAAATGGCCCAGATTAAACATTGACCGCGTCCGCCGCCCAACAAATCGTTGGACGCGAGCGGCGGGAGCGTGTTTCTTAACTTGCTTGGTTCGGCGGAGGGTGCTTTGATTCGCGCCGCCGCGTCAACTCAGACGTTGGGCGGCTTCCTACTGAGCCTACTTTTACCAGAGCATGCTGAGTAAAAAGGTCCTACAATTTATTCTCTTAGCATTCCTGATTAGTTGGTCAGTGGCTGGGGCCACTTACCTGCTCCACATAACCTACGGCTCAATCCCGAGCTTACTCATCATCGCGGTTTGTTATATGCCCGCGCCCGCGTATGCCACTCTGATCTTACAGAAGCTGGTATATCGCGGTTCGTTGAAGCCATACGGGTTCACGTTCAAAAACTTGTCGCTGCGTTGGCTCTTGATAACTACCGTCGGCTTTGCATGGTTTATCGTCCTGGGAACATTTGTGGTAATTGGCGTCCTTGGAAACGTATTCGGAGTAGCTCTCTTTGGCAGAATTGATTTCAGCGAAGCTGCAGTCTTACACCAGATCACGATCTTTACGCACGGTGCTTTTGGCGACTTGCCCCAACATTTTCCCATTCCGCCCATCGCCATCTTTCTGCTAAGCCTGGTCCAAGGGGTCATCGCCGGGTTTACCATTAATCTCCCATTCACTTTTGGGGAGGAGTTAGGTTGGCGCGGATTATTGTTGAGAGAAACACAAAAGTCAGGCCTTCTCAAAAGCAACGTATTTATTGGCGTGGTGTGGGGATTATGGCACGCACCGATCATTGTGCAGGGACACAACTATCCGGGCCATCCGGTAGCGGGAATATTTATGATGACGTTATTTACCATGTCTCTGTCTTTTCCGATGGCCTATTGCCGGTTTAAGTCAAAGACTATTCTGGGGCCAAGTGCACTTCATGGAATGTTCAACCCGCTGGGAATGTTGACGGCGTTCTTCGTGATAGGCGCAAACCCGCTCTTTGGTTTTGTTGCAGGCATCGCTGGTATTGCGGTCATCTTGTTGTTGACCGTCGGTATATATTTCTTCGATAAGAAATTTGTGCGAGACTATCAGACACTGTGAGTTGAAGGTGGAGAGTAGAGCAGGCCGCTGATCAGGCTCAGCCGCCGTCCAACAAATCGTTGGCCGCGAGCGGCGGGAGCGTGTTTCGCAACTTGATTCGTCCGGCGACGCTTGAATGAATTCGCGCCGCCGCGGCAACTCTGACGTTCGGCGGCAATCATTTCGAGGCCTATCATGAACCTTGATCGAGTTACGCTCTCCAATGATGTTGTCTACGTGCTGGTCAACGCGGCCATTCAGGGATACGAAGCCTCTTACAAACAGGAGCGACTTGGAATCCTTCTCGGTCGTGTCCATCAAAATGGTGCCTTTGTAGAACACGCGACCCCGTATCGCGGTGGTGACCGCACGCGTTCAGCCGCCGTCGTGAACGGCGATCGCTTTACCCGGCGCGTTCGCCAGCTCTCGACGAAACACAACTCGCTGTTCCTGGGAACATTTCATACGCACAACGAAATTGCCGGTACTCTGAGTTCAGCGATGTCTCTGGAAGATCGCAATCATTTGTGCGAAGATCCGCCACATCTGGTTGAACTCATCGTGGCCGTTTGGGGATCGGCTCAACCGTCTCGTCCTACTCAGCGATATCTTCAGGGCGACGTTGGGAGCTATCGGTTTCGAATTGCTGGATATCAAATGTATCCGCCGTACAATCTAATTCCTGTTTACTCGCATGACGCTAACTGATTGCCGCCGAACAAATCGTCGGACGCGAGCGGCGGGAGCGCGTTTCGCAACTGGCTTGGTGCGGCGAAGGGTGTTTTGATTCGCGCCGCTGCGTCAACTCTAACGTTGGGTTGCTACCTCAGTGATTTCCATAATTCATATTTCGGACCCGCATTATGAAAGGCCGGAAACGATGCCGCGTCTGAACAACCTCGCACATTCACAACCTGAACATGCGATTATCGCGCTTACGGGGGACTGTACGTCTGACACACATAAACAACTGCCCACACTGTGGAATCAATGGCCGCAAACGACAAAGCTTGCTGTTCCTGGCAATCACGACCTCGACAACACTTTTGATTTGCTCGACGACTGGATCTATTGCACACCGTGGGTGACGCGCGTCAATGGCCTTGTCTTTGTAGGTTTGGACACATCCACAAATTTTCTTCTCGTTCAATATCAACTCGATAGAATCAGATCGCGCGCGGCGGGCGGGGACGCAGTTGTAATCTTGTCTCATCGCTGGCCAACAGCAAACGAAACGTGGGTTGGTGACCGATGGCGAGAATTTGCTGCGGGTCGTACCTTACTTGTCCTTCATGGACACGAGCATCCTCGCCAATTCAGTGGTAGCCTCTGGGAACCTCGCGCGCGACTCGGGACGCTCACGTGTTATCGCTCCAAAGTCTATAGCTCAACGAATGGGCGGCGCGGCTTGTCGCACGTCATTACTTGGGAGAACCAACAGTTTACTTATGCCGCTGTGCAGGGCGATCTGCACGTAGGGGCGCAACCCAACAAATTGTTGGACGCGAGCGGCGGGAGCGTGTTTCTCAAAGAGGATTGTGCGGCGAAGGGGGTTTGAATCGCGCCGCAGCGTCAACTCCGACGTTGGGCATTTACATTTCCTTCGATTTCGAGGTGCAACATGGTTGCCAAGAAAGAAGCTCTATCTCGGCTGGCTCAAAAACGCAAAACCGACGTGTGGCCCGGCTACTTTTCAATTGCTGATTTCCATGGGGGCATTTATGAGTGTGACTACGTGTCTCCCTACACGAAAACCGCGAGCAATCTGAACGCCGACGTGTTCGTAATGCTGCAGGACTGGAGTTCAACAGATTCTCTAAATGGTCCCATCTGCCACGACTCAATCAAATATGGGCACACTGTCGCGAAGTTCACCAATTCGAATCTGAAAGATCTTCTTCAACGGTACTTCGGTCTAAAGTTGTCGCAAACATACGGAACAAATCTGTTCCCATTCATCAAACCGGGTCCGATGAATGCCGGCATCCCGCAACGTCTAATGGATCGCGCTGCCATGGATTACGGCTTGCCGCAAATTGAAATCATTAAACCCAAATTGGTTATTAGTTTCGGCAAGAGCACCTTCAACGCGCTACGTACCGCGGCTGGAATCCCAAAGGTTTCCTCCGTTGACGAAGGCATCGAACGGCCGTTCAAAGTTGGCGACACGTCTGTTTGGTTGCAAGCGCATACTGGTATGCTTGGACAAAACAACCGGAACCAAGGCGGCGTTAATCGCGTGGACGCTGACTGGCGAAAGATGGCTCGTTTAGTTTCGACGTAACGCCAACAACTGGAACAACTGGTTGGGCGCGAGCGGCGCCGCGTGGGCGGACCGGTGCGTAGCATCCATTGACACCCTAACCAGACGAAATGAGTGCCACGATGGAATCGAGAAATATTGTTCTGTCCCGTCGTTCGCGCCGACCCCTAGTGTTGGCGCTGTTCGCCGCAACGCTCGGTTTGGCGGGGTGCAATCACTACGAACCCAAGCAGACAATTGAGGGCGTATACCGACCACGACCCGACTGCGCTAATCTGCAGGGTCATCGCGACGATTGGCTCTCGTTTAGTACGGTGTATCCCACCGTATGCAACCCGATTCGTGTTAGTGAACTTGGCAATTTTACCTATGGGGGTAACTGGTCGTCTGCGTTCCAGACGGTGGAGATGGGTCGGCTAGAGTTCTCTGATAGTGGCGTTTACGTAAGAACAGATTCCTTAAGACTCACAGGTACTTTCGAATATCGCGCCCGACAGGCGACTCTCGACGACTGGACGCGCCAAAACCCGTTCACGACAGTCCTGCTCGTTCTCGTTGGCCTAACCGTCGGAGTGACCATTCCTTTGGGATTGAACGCAATAGCGTCGAAGAGGAGACGTGAGCGCGAAAGGCTTGAAGCGGAACTCGCTCGCGAGGCGGCCGCACGGGCTGCAGAAGAGGCCGCACGGGTTGCAGCACGTGCTGCAGCACTGGCTCAACTCCAACGGTTAATCTCAGAGGCTAAGCGCGCGGCTGCATCGCTGCCGATCATCCTCGGAGAAGCGGAACTAACGTTGAATCAAGCCGACGAAGAGCTGCGAAGCCAGTTGCCATCGCCGTTTTGGGAGGCTATGGAGGAAGCGGTCGAGAAGCTCCAGGCCTTTCAGGGTGCGATGTCGATAATTGAGGCGCGAAGAGCCGAGTATTCTGCACAGGTATCGAACCTTGACGGTGGAGCTCCGGGATTCCGTCTTGGTGTGTCCGTCTTGCCTGATCCGACTGGCACACAGAGTCGCCTCACGCACTTGTATCGGCAGGCTCAGGCGATTCCTCATTTTTCAATCGTCTATGAGCAGCGTCGGACAACATCGACGCTAGTAGCTGGATTTCGGTCTCTGGGTCAGGCTGTCGAACGACTTGGGCACCGAATCGTCGACGAAATTGGTAGCCTTGCGACCTCCCTCGATTCACGCATGGATAGCCTGGAGAAATCACTCGAGTCGACAGCTGCCGCAGCTGCGGAAGAGAGTGCCGCCTTGCGGATGCAACTTGAGGGCGCGGTCGGCAGCAGTGACAGCCTCAGCCGTCAACTCCGTCAGGATGCCGAGGCGCACTCCGAGACCGAGCGTCGTGCACTTCGCATGCTCGACAACATCCAGCACCGACGTAAGCCATCGATCTTTGATCCACCATAGAACAAACCGCGACCTAACGGTCTTTGGATCGGGGCAGCGGTTGCGCATTCTTGTATCTTCACCGTTCCAGCGAGGCTGAATGAATTCGCGCCGCCTGGGCGACTCAGACGTTATGAGGTCTTTGTTTGTTCCTGGCTGAATGATCTGATGAGTAACGACAGACAAACTCTAAACACTTCTGGCGACAAGTCGCTCGCCTTGTGGGCCGAGAAGAAATGCTCGCTCTTTGTCATCTTCAAATTCCCGGGAAACTCGGGCGGTTCTACGTCGTGCGTGATCGACGAATTCTCTCCCGCCGTCTTGCGGTTGTCGTGGACGGGCGAAACGGAATTGCACCGGCGCGGGGAACTCATCATCTCAATTCAGGGCGCATCTCGGATCATCACGGCTATCGATGCGCCTGCATTGGTCTCGGGCACGGACTTCATCGATCCAAACGAACCCTTTGTGCTCGTGACGCTTCCGTCTGGTGACAGATACTGGCTTGTGATGTCGCGTCCGTCCGAGTTGGACGACGCATAACAAGTCGCAGAGAATAACTTAAATTTGCGACAATTGGCTTCCGGGTTGGAGTGGGCTATCGTGACTTGGACTTCCGTCTCGGCTTCGATAGCTGCTCGAAAAGCTCTTTTGCCGTATCCACGTTAACCTTCTGTCGAAGCCTCATTAGCGCCTCAAGATGGCACTCTCTTAACCTTTTTCCGCTCCCGCAATAACACGGCCAATGACCTTTGACCTCTGCCTTACTCGCGTACTCGACCAGTTTTCGAATTCCTTGACGGTCAGCGGCCAAGTCCGTGTCGGAGTTAACGAATTTCGAGAACTCTGGTGAGAGCGTTATCTGGTCTTCGTGTCGGCGCTTTTCAAATCTTGCGAGGGCGCTTATGACAGGTGGGTTTTCGACCCCCTCAGGAATGATCGGATTCGTATCGTCCTGAATACCAATTACGTCTGGATCGTGCTCACCGATTTGCCAAGCTGGAACAATCCGAATTTCTGTCTTGCCGATGCTGAGATCGAATAGAGGTTCAGGCTGATCCGGAGGCTCCTTAAAATGAGCCGGCAGCAAGACGTATTTACGAACTTTTTCGTAACGTTCACGAAACATATCGAGGTTTTTCGAACTTGTCGGATCCATTCTATGTCTTCGTGAGACCAACACGTAATGCGATCCGGCTGGATCATCTCGCGCGATCTTGGGATTTGTTCCGATCATTACTGTGTAACTAAATGGGTGCTCTTTGTCGATTCCCGTAATAATAGAAATCTTCAAAGTCTCTTCACGATCGATCCGTCCTATCCGGTTGAGCCACCCCCTGAAAATCGCTTTTCCAGCTTCAGGGTTTTTGAAGGCCAGTGCCACGCGTGGCGGCCAAGACATATCTGGGACGACGATATAAACGATCCCTTGCCACTCTGCTTGGTCCCACAGCGGAAGATTCACGAGTGAATATACCCGGCGGTTCTTATGCTTGAGCTTGTCGAAATTGAGGAGTTCAGACGGTGTTTCGCCTGCCCCTGGCTTCAGCGTGGATACTGAATCGGTCAAGGTGGTCCTTGTATGATCGACCTCCTGATCCCAAGGGACGTTGCGTCGCAACGGGAATCGTTTTGAGATATCACTACTCTCCCAGTCTGAGAGTCTGAATTTTGGAGACGCTCCCAAGATGTTGCCTATGGGAATAATTGTTTCGGAGAAATTGAGAGCTCTACCTAAGCCTTCCTCGTTACGGAAAAGCTGCCGACCCCATGCCTCTATGTCCTGTATAAACACTATCCTAACAAGAACTTTGATGAGGAATTCATGCAACCATTCTCTGAAAGCAGATTGATCCTTCCCAATTTGATCCGCTAAGTTCGGAGAATGCTTGAGACTCACAGACGGAAATAATTCTCCTTGGTCGATCACGTAAGTCGGCAAATCTTGAACCATATCAAATGGTTGGAGATGAATCGCCATCTCAGAAACCGTAGGCACCAATTCAGAGTCGAGGCTAGTGGCTAACAAAGACTCGAACGACGCCAGAATGGTTTCTGCCAATTGAACCGACTGTAAATTATTGGCGGCATGAATTGTGATCTCGCAACCGAGAACGAACGACCGTAGCTTAACTGTGCGTTCCTGGAGCAATTCTGGCCGTTCAGGCAAGTCGTTGCTGGCGGGTTGATGAATCCAATCAGTCAATAATTTGAGGACGCTCGCTTCGTCTTCGCTCTCTGGAATCGACCCTTCGGATCTCAGGAACTCTTCATGTCCAAGTGAGAATATGAGCGCCAAACGAGAAGAGTCTAGAACAAAGCGATCCAGAACATCAGGAAGAAAGTCGAGCCACTTCAGTTCCCAGAAATCTGTCTTGAGAAGAAGGATCGCAAGTATTCGGTCCTGTAACTCCCGCTCATCCATGAACCGTTGTTTTTGCTCTTCTGTTCTTAACAGCTGTTCGGCAATGAGGAATGACAACTCCATCCATTGAAGCACCCAAGGCACTCGACCAAGTTGCAACTCCAGCCAGACCAATTTCCGCAGACATGAGAGAGCTTCAGGTAGTATCTCGCCGTGCTCCCAGTATTCAGACAAAGCCTGATTGGCGGCGGCTATCACGTTTGCGCGAGCGGCCCAAAGAAGCCCTGCCGATTCGTAAGCCGATCCACATCCCATAAGGGCAACGATGAGTTCTTCTCTGTATTCGCGAAGGGCCAACTTGTGCTGGGCACGCCCCAGAAGTCGGATCGCATCATATGTTTTGTGACTCCGCAGCTTTTGATAACCGCGTTCCAAGAGTACTCGGCCTGATTCACCTTGGCTCGCCCGCCTCTCCGTCACCGAAACCACCGTTTCGAACAATTTGTCATAGGCAGCGCTTTCGACGAAGACATCGCCGAGTTCGCGAATGATTCGTGCGATTGCGTCAAGCGGATATGCGGTTAATCCTTCCGCAGCTCTAATAATCTCCCCAAGGTTGACTAGAACCGCGTCCAAACGTTTTGGATCTCCTACTGCTTCAGGTAACTCAATCAGAAGTAAGTGAGTCTGTGCTTGCAGCGCTGTATTCGGCCTTGTTCCGTCGGCGCCGAGTCGTTGCAGTTCGGACTTAAGCGTGTTTGTTCGCTCAATAAACTTGGCCGAGGTTGAGTTGAGGTGACCTCTCTTGATCGATTGCATTAACAAGGACCACACATTCGCAAGCAGCTCAAGATCGTTCGCTTGCTGACTACTGATGGCAAGATTCTCGATCTGATCGTACAAAGCATCCAGCGTTTCGTAATCCTCGTACCACCAAAATGCGGTCCATGCTTTTTTATATGCGACACGAAGCTGCTGTTGACGATGATCTAGTCGCTCGGCTATACGTTCTGCGCGAAGGAAACGAGCTTCAACCTCTGAACGCGGATGCTCAAGAGCCCGAGCTAGGAGGGCGCTCTGTAGACAATCCTCACCGAGTTGATAATCGACTCCTTGATACCGATCAGAATCCGCAATTTGTTCATCCAGACTCTTCAACTCGCTCTCACGCTGAAAATCAAGAGGCCCTAGCACCTTGTGCTCCAGTTCGTCGAAAGCTTTCAAATTCAGCGTTTCTATCGCTACCGTCATTCGACCACGCTCGAAGACGGATGTGATAATCCAAGTACGATCTAGAATGTGAACAGGTATTTCATAAGTCTTTTGCAGGCTTGCCTCTACATCAGCACGATCTTTGTCTTTTATGTACTGGTTGCTTATGAAGAAAATGTTCTTATAGTCGCGGCCAGTTTCTGAGATCTTCTTTACATCCGATTGCACTTTTGCTCGCCATTGCTTTTTGGCGCTGAATGCAAAGGCCCATCGCTCACGGTTGCTCCCTTCTAATCCTTCATACCACCTAAGAGCGACGTCTTCAGCTACGGGGTACGTCTCTGAGTCGACCTTGCTGTCTCCGCCTCCGGTCGGTCCCGTCTGGGGAAGTAAGTTCGGACAAATCTCCTTCTCAGCTAGTCGACGGGCGAAATACTCGAAGACAGTTTCCTCTTTACGGCTGGTCAACGTTTCGAGGTGATGATCAAATACCTCGCGGCTTAGCTTTGGCTCTCTAATCACGCTTGAGTCGGAAAACAACTCTGGCCGCCGTGCCCGCATGAATTCCGATGGACGGAAGCTCTGATTTGCAGACGGCTGCTCAGAATTTGTATCGCTAGTCGCTTTCTTTCGAGTCCGCGCCATACTGTTTAGCTCTGTCACTTAGCCGCTTTCTGGAAGGTCGCATATTATCCCACGATTAAAGCCCCATAACTCTATCCGTAGCTTGGTAGCAATGAAGCCTCAGATCCTGTTCAGTTTGCGACTTCCGATGCCAACCCAATCAATAACGCCTCGCCTTAATTCCGCTTCGCTCCATTCCAGCCGAGAAGCTTTGATTTAGTTTCCCCCTTCTGCGCTCTCATTCTGCCACGGGAGCCCAACCGCCAACTCTCCGCAAAGCCTCCGAGTCCTCCACTCCGTTCCGGCAGTGCCTGTGTCG
>WNFJ01287558.1_pt1 | contig 14283 bp, 17 predicted proteins | sample 5400461 | NCBI WGS metagenome assembly WNFJ01 (sample SAMN13153349, study PRJNA577476) | soil metagenome | isolation source: 115 cm saprolite on Douglas fir-dominated hillslope | place: USA:California | collected 2013-09-17 | reverse complement strand
AAGCTTAAGGGAAAGGGAGGCCCCGATAATTACTTGGGAGGATACGGCCTGTTTTCTCGGGATGCGAAGCGCTATGTCGCACTCGACAGGGCCGGAAACGTCTTGTTGTGGGATTTGGCCAAACAAAAGCTGGAACACAGTTTCTCGATAGGGATTCAATCCAGCCACCGTTTTACCATTAGCCCAGACGGCAAGACGCTTGCAGTAGGCTGGACGCCAGAATACGATTCGGCGGGCATAAGGGAGCTAGAACCAGACCCCGCGGACTTGCCGCAGCCCCGCGTAACCCTTGTGGACCTCTTGGGCAATGCCCCGCCGCGGATTCTTGTCGCCCCGCATGGCTACGTTGGCGATTTGGCATTCTCCCCGGACGGCAAGACGCTCGCCTTTGGCAGCTCCGGGGCGGTTCACCTGTTTGACCTGAGCAGGTAGGGGGGGTGTGTAAAACTTGCAGGCGCAAGGCAATGAATTGAGGGGACTTCCTACCCCGTTGGCCTGAGGGTGTGTGTAAAACTTGCAGGCGCAAGGCAATGAATTGTGAGGAGCAAACAGTCAAAATGACTGTTTGAAGGCAGCCAGGCCATTTCGTTGCCGGGGGGTGTCTGAGGGGGTAGCAACGCAACGAATTTTTTTTTCATCGATCTCTCATCTTTGTCTTGCGACCTTGTCGAGCAAAGGTCCATTTTGGACCTTTGCTCCTGCAAACGGTCAAAATGACCACTTGCTCGGTGCCGGATCAAACCAACATTTTGTTGGTTTGATCGGTTAGCGGAAAAGTTGGAGGTTTCAGTTGGTTTCCGCGATTTCGCAAATCCTGAACAAAGCTGTCGAAGGCAAGCGCCTGACATTCGACGAAGGCTGCGCTCTGTTCGATTGCCATGACCTGGCCCAGCTTGGCCGGGCGGCGGATGCGGTCACGCGCCGGCTGCATCCGGAGCCATTCCGCACCTACAACATCGACCGCAACATCAACTACACCAACATCTGCGCTGCCGTGTGCGACTTCTGCGCGTTTTATCGCAAGAGCACCGATGCCGATGCCTATGTGTTGCCGCGCGAGGTCCTTTATCAAAAAATCGAGGAGACCATCGCCCTGGGCGGCGATCAGGCCCTGATGCAGGGCGGTTTGCACCCAACCCTCAAGCTGGAATGGTATGAGGATTTGCTGCGCGATTTGAAGGCCCGCTATCCAAAGTTCAACCTGCACGCTTTCAGCCCGCCGGAGATTTGGTTTTTCCACAAGCTCAACAAGATTCCCCTGCGCGAGGTCCTGCGGCGGCTCAAGGACGCCGGCATGGGCAGCCTGCCGGGCGGCGGCGGCGAAATCCTCGTCGATCGCGTCCGCAAGGCCATGACCGTCAACAAGTGCCTCACCGACGAATGGCTCGAAGTCCACCGCGTCTGGCACGAATTGGGCGGCCGCTCCACCTGCACCATGATGTTCGGCCATATTGAAACCTTGCCCGAGCGCATCGAAACCCTGGAGCGCATCCGGCAACTGCAAGACGAGACGGGTGGCTTCACCGCTTTCATCTGCTGGACCTTTCAGCCCGAGCACACCGCCATGGCCGACGTGCATCCCGCCGGGGCTTTCGAATACCTCCGCACCCAGGCCATCGCCCGCCTCTACCTCGACAACATCGCCAATATCCAGAGTTCATGGGTAACGCAGGGCCTCAAGATCGGCCAGTTCGCCCTGCTCTACGGCGCCAACGACATGGGCAGCCTGATGATCGAGGAGAACGTGGTCGCCTCCGCCGGCACCGTTCATTATTTGACGCTCGAGCAGATCAAGAACGCCATCCGTGAAGTTGGCTATATCCCGCGGCAGCGGAATGTGTTTTATGAATACATCGACACGGAACCGGTGGCTTGTGCCGTGTAACTACTTGTCGAGGGAGGAATGGTTCTCCATTCTCTTCTGACCATCGCCCATGTTCTCACCGCCGCCGTCTGGCTTGGCGCCATGTTCTACAGTTTTTTTCTCCTGCATCCGCGTGCCCGGAGCTTTTTTCAGAAGCCGCAGGAATTCGAAGCTTTTATCGCCACGGTGAGCCAGGGAGCGCGCTGGAAAGTGCTGGCTGCCCTGGGGGTAATCGGCCTGACCGGAGCGGCCCTGGTGGTTTATCGCCGGCCGCAACCGCTGACGGGAAAGTGGGTTGCCCTCATGGCTGCCAAGGCCGTTCTCTTCACGGCGGCCCTGGGATTGTTTGTGCACGTATCCTGGCGGCTCTGGCCCGCGCGCATCCTGGCGACGACCGAGGAAATACCCCGCCAGCAAAAAACCTTCACCCGCGTGGCCGCCGCCATGCTCCTCCTCGCCGGACTGAGCATGACCCTGGGCATTCTCGCCCATACCTGGTAAGTTACTTGGTCAAGGCGAACGAGTTCAGAATCCGGCTGCGGAATGTGTTTTATGAATACATCGATTCGGAACCGGTGGCCTGCGCGATGTAGGCATCCGTGTTCAGGGCTCTTCGCCGGCCCCAATTCGAACCAGGTCATAAAGTTCCTGGCTGATGAAAAAACCTTTTGCTTTTAGGGTATCCAGATGGGGTAACACAGCCGAAATATAGCCATGCCGTTTCCCCGCCAACAACACCCCGAGGGTTCCAATAACCGGTATGCCAAGTTTCTGGGCAAAATTTCGGGCGGCGCGGTCGTCCAGAACAATCCAGGCTGCATTTAATTCCAAAGCCAAGGCCATGGCCTCCCGTTCCCCGGAACCGAGACCGGTTGCCAAAGTTCGGGGGTCCAATGGCTTCGACAAGGGTTTTTCAATAATCCAAGTCGGCAAGGCGAGAGGCGGAGTGGTTTCGGAAACTACAGCTGAAGGGACCAAAATTTGTTGGAAAAGCAATTCAAGCAAAGCCAGTTGGCCGATCTGATCAAGAGCGATCAATGGACTGGCATTGGAAACGACGGGCCCGGTCATAAGGTGGCGCTCCGTCGAACCTCGTTGTCCCATTCATCGGGTGTGTAATCCACATAAGGAATACCGATACTGGAAGCATAGCGGATAAAATCGATAAGAAGCATGCCGAGCAAGGAACTGGCTTTGCCGCTGGAAATCCGGCCCCGGCGATACAGTTCCAGAACGATTACTTCGCGCACCGCGGTTTCAACCGGTTCCCCAAGCTCCTGGAGCAGGTCTGCCAATTCGTCTTCCAATTCCACGTGGATCGTACTCATTCCCATTTTTTATAATAAATAAGTCACTTGATCAAGGCGAACGAGTTCAGAAACCGGGTGGCCTGGTTGGCCCGTTCCAGTGCGTTGCATGGCATTGCCCCCCGTTGGTGAAACAAGGATGGTTTCCCTTAACGCGAAGGCATTTTAAGCGGGCGGAAGGGCAATGGACACAAGAAACCGGCGAGGTCCGTTATTTTTCGGCGGGCCGGGCCGGTTTGCGCTCGCGGTGGCAGCCAAAGCGGAAGCGGCGCGGGTTTTCCAGTCGCTCGAAATCCTTGTAGTGCATGCAAATGGTGACGGCGTGCATCTGCGCCTCGAAGGTGATGGGGGCCTCGGGGTCCAGGGATTCGTCAACGATGGTCACCAGGCCGTAAAGGGCGCCGAAGGGTGTCAGGGCGCCCCATTCGCAATCGCGGAAGCGGTCGGCAATTTCCAGTTGGTTGGCCAGCCGCAGCGGGTAGCCCAGGGCTTGGCAGACGGCTTTGAGGTCGATCTGGTGGCTGGCGGACAAGACGGCGAGCACGAAATCGGTCGGGCCGGCCAGGAGCACGCTCTTGGCCACCTGCTTGCCAGGCACGTGCAGATAATGGGCACGCCGCTGGGCCGTGTACGCCGGAGCATGCACCACCGTTTCAAAGGCAATGTGCTGGTCGCTCAAAAATTGATCCACGCGCATGGCCATGCTCTTTCTGAATCCGGACCGGGGTCCGGGGGACAAATCCACGCGCTCGGCTGGGAGAGATTGCCGTTTATCCCATGTGAATTATACCCCTTTTGTTTCCTCATATCGGGAATAAAATGCCCGGCTTGCCCCGGTTCTCCTTGCCCGGCAGCGGCTGGTATGGACAATAGCGGATATACGGTCCGTTGCCCGCTAAAAGCTTTGGAGTGCGGCGTTCGTCGCCGCTTTGGATTGAGGGTTGTCCTGGCAGGGAAGGTGAAAATCCAAAGCGGCGACGAACGCCGCACTCCAAAATTGGAGCTGCCCGTAATGCTCGATAGCGCCATGGAAATTCTGAATCCGCATTTGCGGCGCGGGCGCTTTCGCTCCGTTCTTTTCGATTTTGACGGCACCCTGTCCCTCATCCGCGAGGGCTGGCCCCAGGTCATGATCCCCATGATGGTCGCGGTCCTGAAGGAGACCGGGACGCCGGAAAGCGATGTGGAGCTGGCGGCGCGGGTGGAAGAGTTCGTGATGCTTCTCAATGGCCGGCAAACCATCTATCAGATGATCCAGCTGGCGGAAGAGGTGCGCCGCCGCGGCGGCCGGCCCCGCGATCCCCTCGAATACAAGCACCGTTATCATGCCCTTCTCATGGGCCGGATTCAGAAGCGCCTGGATGCCCTGGCCGGCGGGGCCGCGCAGCCAACCGACTGGACCGTCCCCGGCAGCCATGAATTCCTGGCCGAGCTGCGCCGCCGCGGCCTGACCCTGTACCTGGCCAGCGGCACCGACCTGAACTTCGTCCGCCGGGAGGCCGAGCTATTGGCTTTGAGCGACTTCTTCGGCGGCCACATTTACGGCGCCCTGGATGACTACCGGAATTTCTCCAAAAAGATGATCATCGAGCGCATCCTGGCGGACAATCAATTGCGCGGCGAGGAATTGCTGGGTTTCGGCGACGGTTTTGTTGAGATTGAGGAGATCAAGCGCGCCGGCGGGGTGGCCGTCGCGGTGGCCAGTGACGAAGTCAAGCGCCAGGGGGTCAACGCCTGGAAGCGCGACCGACTCATCCGCGCCGGCGCCGACCTCGTCATCCCGGAATACCGGGAGCGCGACCGGCTGCTGGAATTTTTGTTTTAACACACCACCCCGGCGACGAATTTATCAACCCCCCGTCGGATTTAAAATTCCACTCGGCGCAATCACTAATGCCAAAATCACTTGTGATAGGTTAACGAAAAAGTAACTTTTTCACGATCGGCGATGCATCGCAGGAGGTGTGTGTGAGGTGCGCTGCAACGCATTTTATCATGTCTCGGCGGTTGCAAGGATCGGTGCTTCGGGCTGTGCGGTTGTCGCAAGGCCGCCCTTGCTCAGGAAGACGCCTTCCCAGGATCGAGCGACGATCACCAGCACGCCGGCACAGGCCAAGGAAGCCAGGGCGAATATCAGAAAGGCGTAGGAGAAGGTGCCGCTGAGCTGCTTGATGCTGCCAAGAAGGTTGGGCAGAAAAAAGCCGCCCAGGCCGCCGGCGGCGCCGACAATCCCCGTGATGACGCCGATCTCCTTGGGGAAGCGCTGCGGCACCAGCTGGAAGACGGAACCGTTGCCCATGCCCAGCATGCCCATGCCCAGGAACAGCAAGACGGTGCCAAGGACGAGTGGCGGCAGGGTGGCGACTCCCAGCATCATGGCGCCGGCGCCGACGTAGAGCACCGTCAACATGCGGATGCCGCCGAAGCGGTCAGCCAGGTAGCCGCCCACCGGCCGCAGGAACGAGCCGGCCATCACGCATGCGGTGGCGAAGTAGCCCGCCGTCACCTTATCCAGTTGATACTGCACGAAAAAGAAGCTGTTGAGAAAAACCGCCAAGCCGACGAAGCCGCCAAACGTCACCGAGTAGAACAGGCAGAACCACCAGGTATCCTTCATGCCCAGGACCGCGGCGTAGGCGGAAAGGGGTTTCGGGGCCGGCTGCGCGGGACTGTCTTTGGCCAGGAAAACGAACAGGGCCAGGGTCAGCAGAATGGGAATGAGCGCCAGTCCGAAAACCGCTTGCCAGCCAAAAGACTGGGCCAGGATGGGGCCGCAGAGGGTGGCCAGGGCCGTGCCGCTGTTGCCCGCGCCGGCGATGCCCATGGCCATGCCCTGGTAGTGCGGCGGATACCAGCGACTGGCCAGGGGCAAGGCCGCCGCAAAACTCGCCCCCGCCACCCCAAGCATCAGCCCCACCAAGAGGAGCGTATCAAAGCTGTCCGCCCACTGCCAGCCGATCACCAGCGGAATGAGCGTCAACACCAGGCCGAGGATGCTGGTGCGGCGGGCGCCGATGTGATCGGTCAACAGACCCAGAACCAGTCGCAAGAGCGAGCCCCCCAAAAGCGGCAGGGCCAGCATCATGCCGCGCTCCGCCTCGGTCAAACCGAATTCCGGTACGATCGAGTTGGCCAGGGCGCCCAGCAGAACCCAAACCATGAAGCTAATGTCAAAATACAAAAAGGCGCAGAACAAAGTCGGCGTGTGCCCCGACTTCAGAAAGCCGCGCAGTTGCATGGATGTTTCCTCTCTTCAAGAGTGGCCGACCGCGGGAGCGCAAGAGCGCGGAGCGCCCATGGCGCGCGCGCGCTCCGCGCTCGCGCGCTCGCGCGCTTTCGGCACTTTTTCCAGATTGACCGCGCAGAACTTCAGCTCCGGCTGCTTGGCGACGCGGCCAATGGCGCTGATGGTCAGGTAGTTGGCGGCATTGCCCTGGCCGAACAGGTCGCCCCAGTGGAAGGGGACGAAAACCATGCCGGGCGTGACACCCTGGCTGATGCGGACCGGCAGCTGCACGGTGCCGCGCCGGCTGGATACTTGCACCAGGTCGCCCGCCGCCACTTCGAGCCGCTTCGCGTCATCGGGATTGACCTCGATGAACGGCCCCGGCTCGCTCTTGACCAGCTTGTCGGCTTTGGCGGTGCGCGTAAGGGTGTGCCAGTGGGCATAAAGCCGGCCGGTGGTCAAGACATAGGGAAATTCATGATCGGGCAGCTCGCGCGGCTCGCGGTTCTCGCAAACGATGAAACGGGCGCGGCCGTCCGGGGTAGGAAAACTCTTATCCAGATAGCGCCGCTTGGTGCCCGGATGGTCGGGCGCAGGGCAAGGCCACTGCAAGCTGTCGAGCTGCCGGAGACGGGCGCTTGTAACGCCGCTCATGTCGCAGGGCCGGCCCGCCGTAAGCTGGATGAACTCGTCCCAGACCTGGTCGCGGGATTGGTAATCGAAGCCTTTGAGCCCAAGCGTCGTGGCGAAACGGGCCATGATTTCCCAGTCCGGCAAGGCCTGACCCGGCGGCTCGAACAGCTTCGGACTGAAGCCGATGGTCCGCTCGCTGTTCGTGCTGGTCCACTCCTTTTCCCCCCACTGGGCGGCAGGCAGAATCACGTCCGCCAGGCGCGTGGTCTCCGTTGGATGGTAGGCGTCTTGCACGACCACCAACCTGGCTCGCGCCAGAGCACGGTGAATGTGGTGCAAGTCGGGTAGACTGACCGCTGGATTGGTAGCGGCAATCCAGATTGCCTTGAGCTGGCCCTTCTCCAGCGCCCGGAACATCTCGACGGCGGTGAGGCCGATCCCGGGCTGGATGGCCCCCGGCCGGCGTCCCCAAAATTCCTCGATCTGCCGCCGATGTTCGGCGTCCTCGACGGTGCGGTAACCGGGCAACTGATGCGACAGTAATCCCGCCTCACGCCCGCCCATCGCGTTGGGCTGGCCAGTCAAGGAGAACGGCCCGGCGCCTGGCGTGCCGATCTGACCCGTCAGCAGGTGAAGATTGATGAGGCTGTTGTTCTTCCACATGCCGACGGTACTCTGGTTGAGCCCCATGCAATAGAAGCTGAGAAATCCCTTCGCTCCGGCAATGATGCGGGCCAGGCGATCCAGCTGCGCTTCCTGCAAACCCGTGGCGGCGCACAGCTCGCCCAGGTCCTGGGCCATGAGGAATTGCCGATACGCTTCAAATCCGCTGGTGTGGTCGGTGATGAAGGGCTCATCCGCGGCACCCATGAGCAACAGGATTCGGCCCAGGGCGGTTAACAGGGCGATGTCGCTGCCCGGAGCCAGCGCCAGGTAGAGGTCCGCATCCCGGGCGGTTTCGGTCCGGCGCGGGTCGAGGACTATGATCCGTAAGTCCGGCCTGGCTTTCTTGGCGGCGCGGATGCGGTCGAAGGTAACCGGATGGGCCTCGGCCATGTTGCTGCCGATAACCAGGATCACGTCGGCCACGTCAATGTCGTCGTAACAGCACGGCGGTCCATCGCTTCCCAGGCTGGTGCGGTAGCCGGCGACCGCCGCCGCCATACACAGCCGGCTATTCGAATCGGTGTTGTTGCATCCCAGATAGCCCTTGAACAGCTTGGTAACGAGGTAGGCGGCTTCGGTGTCGAGCTGGCCGCTGCCGTAGAAGGCCAGCGCATCCGGACCGTGCGCGTGCAGGATGTTGGTGAAGATCTCGGCGATGTATGCCAGGCTGGTGCCCCAATCGGCGGATCGAAAAGAATCTTGCCGGCCCAGGCGAAACAAAGGCGTCGTCAGGCGATCCGGGGTGCGGATGGTCGGCCCGAGCTGAGCCCCCTTGGCGCAGATGCGTCCGAGGTTCGCGGCGGCACTCTCCACCCCCCGGATGCGGCTAACATGCTCCGCGGTCCCCTCCAGGCGCAAGCGGCAACCCACCCCGCAGTAGGGGCATATCGTTTCGCCAAGCGTGGCCAACCTCATCCCCTCCGCCAGAAATAGTGGAAGGCAAGGGGGAATACCCCCATGCCCTCGGCTGAATTCGATTTATTGCATTGCCAGTTACCAATCCGGCCCCAAAGTGTTGCCGTCATTTGGACGAATGGCATTGCCCCAGGTGCCGGAACTGATGTCGGGAGTAACAGTCCGGACAGAGCCATCTCCCAAGCCAACCTGGATCCCCCCGGAATTATAAGATTGAACGCGATGCGGATCGCATAAGACATCGGTAGGCGCCCATTGAGGCATTGCAGCGGCGGTATAGGGATAGGTAGGATCGCCCGTTTGATCCTGAACGCCGTTAGGGGCGTCCATGGGCCAGAAAGTGGAATTTGGGTCCCCCCAAACTCCCATCTGGGTATAATCGTGGGAAAAACCCTGGCACAAGTTGTAGCGCGTGAAGTAAGTAATGGTGTTTGAGGTTCCGTCTTTAAATGTTTGTGGAATACGGGCAAAGGGGAAGCCGCTCGAACCGCCCGCTCCATTGCCGCCAACGACTGCGGAATTAACCGCGAAGCAGCTGACGCCGATTCCGCCGCTGGAAATTCCGCTGGCGGGCAGGGTTGGATCAGCGGGGGCTTGATACGGGGCCACAGCCGGTGCTGCGGAATTAGAACTGAAAGTGTTGAAAATGGTTGTCTGTTCAACGTAGGGCAACAAAAACCAAAAATGAGATCCAAAAGAAGCCGGAGGCCCAAACCCGGTTCCGCTGTTTCGAGGGAAATACCCGGTTCCCGTAGGAATCATCTTGATGGCGTCGTGCACTCCATGCATGGCCAAACTGACTTGCTTGAGGTTGTTTATGGTTTGCGTCCTGGCAGCGGCTTCGCGAACCTTTTGCACGGCCGGCACCAGCAAGGCAATCAGGATGGCAATGATCGCAATCACAACTAAAAGTTCGATGAGGGTGAAGCCCCGCCCCCCCTTCCGGAATCGAGCCCGCATGTAGATGTCTCCTAAAAAACAAATATGGCCCCCCAGGCCACAGTAGGGGCAAATCGTTTCACCGAGCGTGGCCAAAACGCTGGCGCGCAGCGTACCTGCCCCGGTTTCTGGAAAAAGCTTGGGAAAAAGGAATCAATCCAAGGAGAGAATGGAGGATAGAGCAAATCCTGTGCCGGGGTCTTCGGCTAGTATGGCAAACGCTAAATCCTTGATGGAAGTTCAGATAAAGCTTGAATCCGGAACAAGAAGGTAAGATGAGGATCGCCCGATTGCCCAAGAGTAATGCAATTTTGTGCGAAAAGGAAGCAGATGGCTTTGCTCATCGATCAAAACCGGTTTCAAGATCAGAACGACGAGTCAGCATCATTTTCTCAGGCGGCGTCATTGGACTTTGCCGGTTTCACGGGAAAAAAGGGGATGCGGTAGGGCGGTCAAGGAACTTTTTTGCTTTTGCTTCAATTCTTGTTCCCTCTGTGACGGCTGGGATAGTTTGACCAGAAGCGCGTCAAGAGCGACTTTAGCCACAGGCAAGATTTTCGCCGACTAACCCGGCCAAGGGAGGGATTATTCTGCCTGGCCAGGCCATTTCGGTTGGCAACCAGACGGTCCGTGGGCAATGTTTACGTGCCTGAGCGATGACTGCTCTCTACGGTGAGACGTGACTCGGGCACACATCTACACAGGGTGATTCCACCATGAAGAAGATACTCGTGTTGGGCGCGTTGGCCCTGTCGATCGGCCTGTTGAGCGAACAACCGGCCTCGGCCTGGGTCAATTGCAAATTCGGCGTCGGCCTGAACTGGAACTGGCAGAGCGGCGGCAACAATTTCCTCTGGGGCTTATTCCGCAACGGCCAGCCTCCGGGACCGGATTGTGCCTATGCGGGCCACCCTGGCGGCGGTCAGCCGGGACATGGCCCAACCTTCCCCGGGGGGTTCACCCCTTACGGGCCCTATGACTTCCAGTATTTCGGGGAACGGCACCAATCCCGCACAAAATACCCAGACCGCTCCCGCCGCCCCTCAAACCCCGGCCGGCAGCAACCAGGTTTCCTGGTACAACAATTCGCTCTATCAGCCGGTCAGCTACTCTCCCGCCGCCTATTACGGTTACAACTCGGGCTACTATTATCCGGCCCAAAGCTATTACGGCTACCAGGCCCCATCCTACTGGTACGGCCGATAAGAACAGGTCGGACCTCTGAAGACAGCGGCCGGGACCTTTCATCGGGTCTCGGCCGCTTTTTTTGTTTTTCCCGGTTCTACCGCGTGCCTGCCCTTCCTGGAGTAAGCCTGGCAGGGAGCACGCAACTTTAATCAAAAATATCTTTTTCGCCGATTTGCTGGTTCCTGAGGCGGAAAACGCCGAATCGCCCCTATCTTTTACCCGACCGGAACATTTTCTCATGGCCAGGTCCAGGCGCGTGGGTAATGTTTGCTTGCTCGGGCAAGTTCGTTCTCCGCGGGGGAACGGGTTCGAGCGGCAAACATGTCTAGGCGGATTCTCACACATTCGCCAACGGAGAGAAGAGGACCATGAAAAAGTTTCTGGCAATGGGAGCGCTGGCCCTGGCCGTGGCCGCAATCCCGCAACACCAGGCCAAGGCCTGGCACAACTCCAGCTTCAGCTTCGGCATGAACTGGAGCCACTCGTGCGGCGGTAACAATTTGCTCTGGGGCCTTTACCGTAATGGCCAACCCGGCGAAGGCGATCTGCCCAACTGCCCCAACCATAACCATGGGCAAAACTATGGCTACGGCTATCCGCAGGCATATGGCCATGGCTTTGAAGGTTATGAGGGCCAGTTCCAGGCACCCCAGTTCCAGGCGCCAATGCCGAGCCCCGTTCCGAGCCCGGCTTCGGCCCCGGTCCCGCCGGCTCCCCAAGGCCATGCGTACTGGTATGGCCAACCCGCCTACCAGGCCGTCAATTACGCCCCCTCGTTCTCCGGCGGTTATTACATGCCGGTGAATTGGTACGGCCGTTAATCAACTCACATCCCGCTTGCGGCTTGGTTTGTAATGAACCGGCCAAGCCGCAAGCGGCGACGTATCGAATTCACCAATCACACCGCCTGCCGGCCCGGCAAAATATTCTGCGCCGCCGATTTTCCCTGGCCGGCTCACCCTCCATGAGTAATGCTGGAGTGGATGCAGCCCGCGCTGCGCCCCGTCCCTGGGCACTGGCTCGTTCGAGCAGGAGCTGAATGGGGCGGATCACTTTTCCGAGCACCATCACATGATCAGCATAAAAAAAACCAGTCTGTGGCTTTGCCTGAGCGGCTTTGGCTTGTTGGCCTCGGCGGCGCCCGCGTTGGCCTGGGGCTCGCCATCCGAGGTGGATGTGGGCTTCCATGTCAATTGCGTGCACGGGGGGGTGCAGGCCCATCTGGGGCCCTGGTTCACTTATTTCCCCTACGATGCCTACTTCCAAACGCCGGCGCCGATCGCGCCCTATCCGAATTGGCCGACCCCCTTTCCACCGCGACCACTGATGCCGCCCGCCGCAGCGTACCAGCCGCCTCCTCCTCCGGTGGCCGCTCCGCCGGGACCGCCGGTGCTGCCCGTTGGATACTACGGCTATCAGATGCCGGGGTACTGGTACGGTTACGGCTATGGGGGCTACAGCGGGCGCTAAAAATTCCCGCTTGAAGCCGTAGGGTGCGTTCCCTTTTCGGTCCGCCACGGTCACCCAAGAATTGGGAGCCTTTGCGGTCCGAAAAGGGAACGCACCCTACGAAAAAAGCCGTTATTTACAAAGAGGAAGCGAAAGGCGGGAACGGCCTGGACTACCCGGAGCAGCGTTCGCCACGTTTTTCCCTTGGCGGCTGTCGCGGCGCAACAGCTCCGCGTCGATGGCCGCCAGAAGAGCAGGCTTGTCCAGGCACCACAACGGGGCAACCAGATAATCGGGCGGAGCGTCGCCGTTCAAGCGGTGAATGACCATGGTCGGCGGCAGCCGTTCTAGAAAATCGCACACCAGTCCGACGTATTCGGCAAATTCAAGCATGCGCACTTGCCCCGAGCGAAACATGCCTTCCAGCGGCGTGTCCCGGACTACGTGCAGGTTGTGGATCTTGACGGCGTCCACGGGAAGGCTGGCCAGGGCGTCGGCCGTGGCCAACATATCGTCGCGGCTCTCTCCCGGCAGACCCAGAATGACGTGGGCGCATAGGTCCAGCCCGCGTCCCTGGCAGCGGTTGACCGCATCCACGAAGGCGTCAAAGTGATGACCGCGGTTCATCCAGTCCAGCGAGCGCTCGTGAATGCTTTGCAAGCCGATTTCCAGGCAGACATAGCGATTCCGGGCATAGTCCTCCAGCAAATCAAGGATCTCATCCGGAAGGCAATCGGGGCGGGTGCCGATGGCCAGGCCGACAACTCGTCATAGAGCCGGCGCAGCTTGGCCACGGGCGCATAGGTATTGGTGGCGGCTTGAAAATAGGCCAGAAAGCGGCCGGCCCGGTAGCGCGCCGACAGAATGTCCACGCCGCGCTGGACTTGCTCGCGAATGCTGCTGCGGGGCAGACGGCGGTTGGGACTGAAGCTGCGATTGTCGCAAAAGACGCAGCCGCCCACCGCCACCGTGCCGTCCACATTGGGGCAAGTGAAGCCGCCGTCCAGCGTCACCCGGTACACCCGGACGCCGAAGCGCTCCTTGAGAAATCGGCTCAGGGCATAATAACGCCGCATGGAAACTTCTTCCGCAAAGCCCGGAGCGTTAGCGATGGGTGGACGGTCAACCCCATCGCTAACGCTCCGGGCTCTGAAAAAACGCTCCGGCCTCTGAAAAACGCTCCGGCCTCTGAAAATCAGCTACAGTAGATTTAGAAGGAAATCGGGGCCCATGTCAAGTCGATGCTGGACTGCCCCGCCCGGATGATTTATCATTCACTTTGAGGGGGAACCTGAAACTTTAATCATTTCGGGAAGTGAAATCTTCCCGGCATCGCCCACGGGCCGGAGTTGGTCGGATGAGTCAGCCATGCAACGGGGAGCTCATTCCGGTTGGGGGCGGAGACCCCATTCCCCTGATTCGGCCTACCTTGACCATAGGCAGGCGGGAATCGTGTGATATCCCCATGCGCTTTCCCAACGTCTCCGGCCTGCACTGCGAGCTGGCCTTCAAGGACGGACACTGGGCCATCCGCGACCTGGGCAGCACCAACGGCATCAAGGTCAACGGCATCCGCGTGCAAAAAAAAGTCCTCCATCCCCGCGACACCATCACCATCGCCAAGCGGCATTTCACCATCGATTACGTGCCCATCACCGTGCAGCGCCTGGAAGAAATCCTGGAAGACGAGGAAGACATTCTCAGCCAGCCCCTTCTGGAACGCGCCGGCCTGGTCCGCCCTCCCCGCGAGGAAGACACCCCCACCCCGCGCAAGCGCCGCCGCCGCAAAAAGATCAGCGACGATGATGAAGACGAAGATTAATTTCGAATGTTTTTTGGATCACCCAAAGCACGAATGTCCTTGAGTGTTTTTTCAAAAAACCCTACCACTTTCGAAAGATAACTCCTTTCACGCCAGATGGTTAAAAAACCAGGAGGAGTGTTTTTTCGGCTCTATCTCAAAATGGTTCTTTTCAAGGGATGGGAAGTGGACAATCACTTGGAGGGTTTTTATCACGGAACTACCCCCATGTGATAAAACACTGTGAAGACATAACTATTTTATTTGCAATCAGTTGCACTTAAACATGGGAGGG
>WNFJ01641108.1_pt2 | contig 14285 bp, 13 predicted proteins | sample 5400461 | NCBI WGS metagenome assembly WNFJ01 (sample SAMN13153349, study PRJNA577476) | soil metagenome | isolation source: 115 cm saprolite on Douglas fir-dominated hillslope | place: USA:California | collected 2013-09-17 | reverse complement strand
ATCTCTCAACTTATCGCAGGTTTCCCCAACTTCCATCTGGCGCAATGCGATGGGACCGACCCGGTCGCCAGCTATGCGACTCTCACCAAGGCAGTCGAATATTGCCGCGCCGGAAAGGGCCCGGCGCTGGTGCATGGCAAGGTAATTCGCCCTTATTCGCATTCGCTTTCGGACGACGAGAAGCTCTACCGTCCCGATGCCGAGCGGCAGAAGGACGCGCAACGCGACCCCATCACCCGCATGCAGATGTTCCTGATTCGGGAAAATATCCTGGATGAAAACGGCATCAACAAGCTGGAAAAGCAGGTGGAAGAAGAAATTCAAGAGGCCACCGACCGGGCGCTGGCTGCGGCGCTGCCGCCCAGCGGCTCCTGGAAGACCTTCATCTACTCGCCGAATATCGACCCGGCATCACCTTCTTTTGCCACCGAACCGCTGCGTGAAGGCGCGGAAAAGACCATGGCCGACCTCATCAACGTCTGCCTGCGTGATGAGATGCGCCGCGACCCCCGCATCCTCGTCTTCGGAGAAGATGTCGCCGACTGCAGCCGTGAAGAGTACCTGAAGCAGAAGCAGGTCAAAGGCAAAGGAGGCGTGTTCAAGCTCACCGCCAACCTGCAGCGCGAGTTTGGCTCCGAGCGCGTCTTCAACTCGCCGCTGGCTGAGGCCAACATCGTCGGCCGCGCCACCGGCATGGCCACCCGCGGGCTCAAACCCGTGGCCGAAATCCAGTTCTTCGATTACATCTGGCCCGCGATGCACCAGCTCCACAATGAGCTTCCCGTGATTCGCTGGCGCTCGAACAATAATTTTTCCTGCCCTATCGTCCTGCGCGTCGCCATTGGCGGCTACCTGACCGGGGGCGCTATCTACCACTCGCAGAGCGGCGAGAGTATTTTCACTCACATTCCGGGATTACGGGTCTGCTTCCCCTCGAACGCTCTGGACGCCAACGGCCTTCTGCGCACCGCCATTCGCTGCGACGATCCCGTGTTGTTCCTCGAGCATAAGCGGCTGTATCGCGAGCCCTTCGGACGCGCTCCCTATCCCGGCCCCGACTTCATGGTTCCTTTTGCCAACGCGCGCATCTGGAAAGAAGGCCGCGACCTCAGCCTGATTACCTACGGTGCAGTCGTGCCGCGTGCATTGCAAGCGGCCCAACGCATCGAACGCGAGCAGGGCATCAGTGTCGAGATTATCGACCTGCGCACCCTTTCGCCCTATGACTGGGAGGCCATTGCCAGATCGGTGCGCAAGACCAGCCGGGTGATTGTGGCCCACGAAGATATGCTGAGCTTCGGCTACGGCGCCGAAATTGCCGCGCGCATCGCCGACGAGCTCTTCGAAGACCTGGATGCCCCCGTTCGCCGCGTGGCCGCCGCCGACAGCTTCGTCGCCTATCAGCCCAAGCTTGAAGATGAAATCCTGCCCCAAGCGGCTGATTTGTATAAGGCGATGGAAGAGTTGGCGAAGTTTTAAGTAGTCAGCACTCAGCAGTCAGCACTCAGCCCTGAAGTCAGAAGCATACGAGGCTTTAATTAAGCAATATGGGAAAAATGGTCAGGCCATCCCCGGAGATTCTTAAGTTACCCCTGGTTGTGCGCGCTGAGATGGCAATGAAGGTTGCCTTCGACAAAGTCATAGAAGAACACGTCCGGGAGGGTCGCCCCGTGTGCGTCTGGCGTGATGGCAAGGTGATTGAAGTGCCGCCCGAAGAACTGCGCACTTATCCTTCACACCCACACTAACTCTCAATTCCTCCCGCCCGCGACACCTCAATTCCTGCACTAATAAGCAATAATGTCTGAGCACTGATTGTTAGCTCGCTTCATGTTCAATCGCAATTCCGCGTTTTTTCATTTCGACTAGGAACTTCTGTGCTGGCACGTCGCTTTCCTGCTTGATGCTGCCGCGCTTTGTGATCTCACCCGAGGCCATCATCATGACTACAATCGAAGCCGGCCAGGCGGTGGTGCGCATCATGGCGGTCATTCCGGTCGCGGGATCGTAATAATCCACCACGCTGTAAGAAGCCACGCGGCCGTTGTACTGGGCTTCAATGCGCATGATACAGACATCGGGGGCATCGCTGGTGAGCTTCTCCAGAAAGAGCTTCGCGGTGAGCTCGCGCGGGGCGATCTCGTTTTTGCCGATTTTGATCTTTTTGTTCGAAAAAAATCCCAGGTCATAGAGCGAGCGGATCATGGGAAAGTGCGAGGGATAGCGTAAGGTCTTTTCGAAGCACTCGCCCACCTTGCCGGCAAAAGTTTCCGGCATGGTTGAGGTCCCGCCGGAAGTATGAAATGCAACCAGCTTGTCGAAGCCGGAGATATGAAAATCTTCCGGTTCCGTCAGGGGCTCGATGGTCGTGACCTTGCCGCCGCGCAGCACGATCGCGGGCTCGACATATTCATTGATCAGCCCTTCGACCGAAAAGATCAGGTGATATAAAAACGGCGGCTTGGGGTCTTTTGGCAATCCCCCAACGTAGAGTTTCAGCGCATCTGCCTTGCCTCCGACCTGGCGCAGCACCTCTCCCGCCAGGACGGACGCCATACCCGGCGACAGTCCGCAATCCGGGGCAATCGCGACCCCGCGCTTTTCCGCCTGCTTTGCCAGGGCGTGCTCCTGGCGCACTACCGTGTTGTTGCCGCCCAAATCAGCGAAGTGGCAACCGGCCCCGATGGCGGCTTTGCAGAGAGCGAGATTGTAGAAATAAGGGACCGCGGAGAGCACCGCATCGTGTCCACGCATGAGCTTGCCTGCGGCGGATGGGCTGCTGACGTCAACCTTGGCTGGCCGAATCTTTTTTCCGCCAGCCAGCTTGTTCAATCGCGCGGCCTGTAATTTGGCGCGTTTTACGTCGGAATCAGCGAGTGTCACCGCTTCCACTTGCGGTGAGCGCGCCATGTCGTAAGCCGCCGCTGAACCCATCAACCCTGCACCGAATACGAGAAGTTTCATGGCGTCCAGATTATCGGAAAAAAAGAATTTTCACTACCATCTGTGAAAGATCACAAAATACCGCCACCACGATCAGCGAAAATCCCACCGCATAGTTCCAGCGAAGCGGCTCTTTCAGGTAGACCACGGAAAAAACCGAGAACACCGCCAGGGTTATGACCTCCTAAATGGTCTTCAGCTCGGCGCCATTGAACCTGCCGTAACCAATGCGGTTTGCCGGCACCTGAAAGCAGTACTCGAAAAATGCGATTAGCCAGCTCGCCCCGATCACCAGCAGCAAGGGCTTATCGCGGTATCTCAAGTGCCCATACCAGGCAAAAGTCATAAAGATGTTGGAGACGGCCAGCAGCAGAATGGTTAGCATGGCAGAATTGTATCCGGTATGCTTTACGCAGGAGACAAACCATGCGATGGCTTCTGCATTGGGTATTCAGCGCCGCCAGTCTTTTGGTTGTCGCGCACTTCGTGCATGGCTTCCACGTGAATGGCTTTCTTTATGCCATGCTCGCTGCTGCCATCATCGGATTGGTGAATGCGACCTTGGGGCTGTTCCTCAAGATCATTACTTTCCCCCTGACCGTGCTTACCTTTGGCTTGTTCCTCATTGTGATTAACGCGTGCATGCTCAAGTTCGCCAGCTTCTTTACCCCAGGTTTCGTGGTGGAGGACTGGTGGGCGGCGCTCTGGGGAAGCATCATCTTGAGCCTGCTGCACTTGATCTTTCGCCGGCTCACGCGCAAGGAAAGGGAGCAGGACTGATTGCGCGACCAAGGTTGTTTTTTCAGATGGGAGCTGTCACTGCATTGAGAATTCGTCGGGGGTCCATTCTTTAAAAACTGTTCTGACTTTTTCCGGGGATATTTCTTTTTGCGCGAGCAGTTCGGCAGCGGCCGATTTCTCTCAATATGTTTGTTCGACAGAGCATCTGCTTCTGTTGCCGTATAAGCGAGTATTCGTTTACTGGCATTATCAAGAGGAAGATCGGTGTCTTTGGACAAGGCTGGCCGAACCTCTGCATCTCGTTTTATTTCATCTTCGAACCAAGAGTCCCATTCCAGTAAGAGAAATGAGCGCACGGGAGTATTTTGGTCAGTGATTAGACCCAGTAACAGATGCTCTGGGCGTATTGCCGATGCTCCGAGTTGCTGAGCATGCCAGCGAGCGAAGAAAATCATGCGGCGGGCACTCGGGGTATATCTCGGGAAAATCGGAGTTTTTAAAGGCGGAGTTTTTTTGCGTGCCGAATGTGTAAATATCCAGAGCAAGGCTACCATCACGATGATTACCAAAATGGGGTACATAGACTTGAATCTCTTGTGACCTTACAACAGCCTGAAAAATCTTCCATGAAATGGACCGATCATTTTCTCAATTTCAAAAAAGTCTCAACCGCGTCCCTATATTTTTCTCCGCCGACAATGGCACAATCTTCGTGTCCGGCGTCTTCGATCAGCACCAATTTTTTCGGACCTACGGCTGCGCCATAAAGCCGCTCGCTCATGTGATACGGGGCAAGTTCATCCCCGGTGCCATGGATGAACAAGACCGGCATTTTGATAGCAGGAATTTTCGATAAGGAGGCAAATTCCTGGCTCAGGAGCAGATGAATCGGGAAGAAAGAATAAACGCGCTCCTTTTTGGACATGTCCTCGATAGAAGTGAATGTGCTCTCCGCGATGAGGCCCCCGGCCTCCGGGTGGTGCGATGCCAGTTCGATAGCGATTGCGCCGCCGAGCGAGTGTCCATAGATGATGATCTCCTCAGGTTTGATCTTCCGCTCGCGCACAAGGTATTGCCACGCAGCCTCGGCATCTTCGTAAACGCGGGATTCAGAAGGGAAGCTGCCGGTGCTGCGGCCGTATCCGCGGTAGTCGACAATCAGGACTGAAGCTCCGAAGTTGCGCAGCCGTACCGCATGTTCAAGATTGCTGGCGATGTTGCCGCCGTTGCCGTGCAGATAGAGCAGCACGCGGTTCGAGGAGGGGTTGGGTAGCCACCAGCCGTGCAGCCTTTCGGGTGACGAGTTTCCCGAAGAAGCGAAATTTTCCTGCGACGAAAAAGGAACTGGGACCCATACATCCTGAAAGGGGACCTTGAAGCCAACCGGAGTGAGGTATTCAGGGCCACTGGGGAAAAATATGAAGTGGGCCTGATCAAACCACAAAAACCCGCACAGGCTGGTGTACACCAAGGCAATCCCAATCGCGAGTGCGCGAACAACCCGTTTCAGCGAAAGGCGCCGCGATTTTGCTGGCGCGGGTGAAGGTGCAGAAGAAGCCGCCTGAGTTCCTGCGGAGCTGTTCATCCGTTATCCCATCGGCGCTTCCAGCGGCGTGCCGCACACGCGGCAGATCACCGCCGAGCAGTCGCCGCAGGTCAGGGGATCGGTGACATCGCGCCCGCAAGTGGGGCAGTACAGCACAACCGGTTCAGAGGTTTGTGACATCGGATAGGAAGACTGTAGCATAGGAGTGACATGGCAAACCAAGGCTTCGCCGGATTACGAGTGCTCACCCTCGAAAGCCGCCGCGCACAGGAAATGGCCAAACTCATCACCAACTCCGGCGGAGCGCCGGTGGTTGCGCCTTCAATGCGCGAGGTGCCGCTGGAATCGAACATCGAAGCGCTGCAGTTCGCCTCCGCGCTGCTCGATGGCCGGCTCGACGTCGTGATCTTTCTCACAGGGGTAGGAACGCGCGCGCTCACCCGCGTGATCGAAACCGCGCACTCCAGAGAGAAGTTTGTAGCGGCGCTCAGCCGGGTCGCGGTCGTAGCCCGCGGGCCCAAGCCGGTGGCGGCCCTGCGCGAGATAGGCGTGCCCATTACTTTGATGGTTCCTGAGCCTAACACCTGGCACGAAATCCTGCAGGCCCTCGATACCTCCAAATTGCTCTATACCCAGGGACACCGGGTTGCAGTGCAGGAGTATGGTGTTCCCAATCAGGAACTTCTCGCAGGCTTGGCCGAGCGCGGCGCCCAGGTGACCTCCGTGCCGGTTTATGAATGGACTCTGCCGGAAGACACCGCTCCGCTGCGCACCGCCATCACCGCGCTGTGCCGAGGTGAGATTGACGTCGCGCTGTTTACCAGCTCTGTCCAGCTCCGGAACCTGCTGCAGGTAGCCGATGAGATGGGTGCGAGAGAAGCGGTTTTACAGGCATTGGCGCGTGTGCTGGTTGTCTCTATCGGACCGATCACAAGCGAAGAGTTGCAGAAGAACGGAATCGCAGTGGACCTGGAGCCCACGCACCCCAAGATGGGGTTTTTGATCAATGAAGCCGCCGAGCGTGGCCGCACCCTGCTGGAGCGAAAGCGGAGCCATGCTTGAGCTAGTGCCAAACCGCGTGTCTGCCTTCTCAGCGTCCTCTGCGGCCAAGCCTTTTCAAACGAGAAGCGCCTTTGAAGCTACAACCCGCTGTAGTATATTTCCCTCATGTCACTGCGAAAGACCACCCTCCTGCATTTGCTGTTCGGCATATTAGCCTTGAGCGCCGCTTGTCCCTTTGCCGCCGCCCAGAACTCGCGCCCCAAAAAAGAAGCTGCGCCGCGATTCACGGCGAAAACGCTTACCGGCGAAAAATTCAGCAACGACTCCCTGAAGGGCAAGGTGGTGCTGCTCGAGTTCTGGACCACTTGGTGCCCGTACTGCCGTCATGAGCAATCCCTGGTCGACAACATCAATCATGAATTCGCCGATAAAGGTCTGGTGGTGCTGGCGGTCGACGTAGGCGAGTCCAAGAAGAAGGTCAAGAAGTATCTGGAAGACAATCCAAGCACGTGCCGCATCGTACTCACTGAAGACACCAACCTGGCTGCCATGTATGCCGCGACCTCGTATCCAATCTACGTGGCCATTGACCGCGAAGGAAACATCGCCGGCATTCAGCGCGGCGCCGGCGGGGAAGATGCCCTCCGCGATCTGCTGAGCAAGGCCGGACTGGAAAGTTCAGACACGGCGCCTCAGTAGGCAGCAGTACTCAGAATCGTGCGGCCATCGGAGAACCGGCGTTGATCTGCGTGAAAACCTCTTTGTATTCCTTTGTGTCCTTGATGGTTAAGCGTTTTCCCCGAGCCAAAACGGGCTACCGGTTCCATTGTGAAAATCCACGGACGAAATTCCCACACGATGGTGGATGTACCTTGGTTATCTATTACGAGAAGAGATGTAGTACTACCATCGCCTCCATCCGGAACCATTGGACAGTACGTTCCTGGTAAATACCCCCCATTTGTTGCAGGGACATGTAGCGCACAATTTTCCCCCGGGGGCTGTTACCAACCGCGTGCTTTTATCAGGAGCATAGACCAGGCAGCGCGCTGGGGCCCCCGGGGCTTGTCACCCCCGTCATCGCGGCGGGTAAACCGAAATATGCACGCTGAGACAGCGCGAAGGCCGGAATGCGAGCGCTGGATCGCGCGAGCACTTGGCGAGGGCGAAACACTCCCGCGAAACGGGACTGCGGAGCCCTTAGAAATAAATAAAGGACTTAAGAGCAATGTGGAACCAAAGTAACGCGCAGAACACGTCCACCCCGGCCACCAAGCCGCCGCTGACGAATGGTCCCGCTGCGGCGATGAGCGAGAGTCCATTGGTCCGCACTTCATTGGCGGCCTCCGCGTCCGCAGAGCAGGCGGCCACCATCGGCAAATCTCTCGTCATTAAAGGCGAGGTCACCGGTTCGGAGTCGCTTTACATCGATGGCAGGGTTGAAGGAACCATAAACCTGCCGGGCAATCGCGTCACCGTAGGCCGCAACGGGCAAGTCTCCGCCAATGTCACGGCGCGTGAGGTTGTTGTCCAGGGCCGGATCGTTGGTAATGTCACCGCCAGCGACCGCCTCGACGTTCGCAGCGAAGGCTCGCTCACCGGAGACGTTGTTGCCCAGCGCATCAGTGTCGAAGATGGCGCGTTCTTCAAGGGCAAGATTGATATTCGCCGGCCCGCTGAGAAAGCGGGTCTGAGCTCGGAACCCAGGGAAACAACGGCCAGCGAAGAGCCCAGCACGAAGATCGCGTGAAGATGGTTGCCGGCTGCGGGCCATCCGGTCCGTTGCTGGAAGCCAAAAATCAAAACAGCGGCCGGCTCTAAGCTCCAGGCTGCATAACAAAAAACAAAGTAACCCGAGGTCCCTTTGACTCGGGTTTCTTTGTCTGAGCACCTCTCGGTCACCTTTCAGTTTATTTTTCGAACCCCGACAGCAGCCCGGAATTTGCAGTCCACAACTGCAGTCAGTTGGTATTCCTTCCCTGCAATGATTTTCTCCGTGGCTCCGCGCCGTCACGGTGAGTAAACCCTCGCTTCTCCAATGATCTGACAACTCGATCTAAGTTCTGGCAACGGTCTGCTGGTGACTGGTCTTTGACCATGAAACAGCTATAATGCTGCGAACGAAATACCCTGAACCCCGTGTTTCCCTCTTTCCTATTAATCATTGCTATCGCCGGCGGCGCACTCCTTAGCTATGTCTATAGCCCCGAAATGCACTTTGCTGCCCGCCTGTGCGCGGGCACATGCACCGGGTTCGCGCTGTTGGCGACCGTTGGATTCATCGCGGCTTCCTTTCTTGGGATGGGGCTGGCTGCACTGGCAATTTCAGCAGCCATGATGGTCCTGCCATTATTGTTGCTGCTTCGCGAAAAATACCGGGCGCAGATTGCGAGCGACTTGGCAAATACGGCCCAGGGAATCAGGCAAGCGGTTTTGCATCCTGGTGAGGCTGCCAACGGCTACACGCTCTTCTATATGGGAGTGGCGCTACTGCTTGGTTTGCTTTTTGCCCGCGTCATGTTCCTGCAGCCCGATGGGTTGTACACCGGGCTGGTCAACAACCTGGGTGATCTGCCCTTTCACCTGCAAATTGTTTCCAGCTTTGCCTACGGTCAAAATTTTCCGCCCGAAGATCCAGCCTTTGCAGGGGTACGTTTTGCATATCCGTTCATGGCTGATTTCTTGACGGCGATGCTGGTGCGCGCCGGAGCATCACTCATTTTCGCAATGTGGATGCAGAATTTCGCCCTGGTGCTTGCGCTGGTCGGCATGATGCACTACTGGACGCTCAAACTTACAGGCAACCGCCTGGCAGCGGTGATTGCACCTCTGCTGGTCCTGTTCAGCGGTGGTTTGGGGTGGTGGCTCTTCTTCGGCGAAGTGACCACCAGCGATACCGGCCTGTTTGCGTTTCTGCGGCATCTGCCCCACGACTACACCATCGCCGGTGACACCATCTGGCGTTGGGGAAACTCTCTGACGACTTTGTTCATACCGCAACGCAGCATCTTGTTTGGTGTGCCGTTGGCGGTATTCATCTTTTCCGAGTGGTGGCTGGCGTTACAGGAAGGAATCCAGCCGCCCGAGGCGGCAGCAGCGAAAGTAGAGAAACCTTCCGCTGCTGCGCGGCGCATGATAGCCGCCGGCGTCTTCGCAGGATTGCTGCCTCTGGTGCATGCCCATAGCTTTATCGTTGTGATGGGAATGGCTGGATGCATGGCGTTGCTGTTCCCGCAATGGCGCGTGTGGATGGCATTCTCTGTGCCGGCACTTGTCATTGCCTTGCCGGAGATTTTCTGGTCCACGCACGGCAGCGGAATTCACGCACAGACCTTTTGGGGATGGTCAATGGGCTGGGACCGAGACCACACCGGCGTGGTCTGGTTCTGGCTGGCCAACACCGGAGCGTTCATCCCGCTGCTGATTGCGGCCATCTTCTGGCGCCGGCAGGAACGCGACCTCGTCTCTTCGCGCCTGCTGCGTTTTTATTTGCCCTTCCTGCTTTGCTTCGTTGTGCCAAACCTGGTGAAGCTGGCGCCTTGGGTGTGGGATAACATCAAAGTTCTCTTTTACTGGTATGTCGCCTCTGTGCCCCTGGTTGCGCTGATGCTGGCTACGTGGTTCAAACAGGCAAAGCGGCGTTGGCTCGCGACTGGCCTCCTTGCTGTGCTTACGTTGTCTGGCACGCTGGATATCGTGCGGGTCCTGAGCGGGGCCACAGAATACCGGGAGTTCGATGCTGATGGAATCGCCATCGCGCGCGAGATCCGGCAGCGCACGGAGCCGCGCGCGCTGGTGCTGCATGCGCCTGTCTATAATCCTCCGGTATTCGTGACGGGAAGACGGTCGCTGCTCGGATATCCGGGAAGCATCTGGTCGCGCGGCCTCGATTCCGGGCAGCGCGAGACAGATATCCAGAAGATTTATAGTGGCGCGCCGGAGGCGGCCGCGTTATTGCGGCGTAACCGGGTGAACTACGTTTTGCTCGGTCCTCTGGAGCGTCAGTATCTGAACGAGAATAATTTCAACGTCAATGAAGGATTCTGGAGCCAGTTTCCAGTGATCGCACAATCGGGTGAGTATCGTCTTTATAAAATTGAGGTTTCACCATGAGCCCCGCTGGGCAAAAAACAACCCGTTCGATGCTGGAAGTCCGGAATCGCCAGAATCGCCAGGATGCGAACGGCACGTCTGAGATCACCAGTCAGGAAACATTCAGGCGCGCAGTTCTTCAAGATCGCTGGTGGCAGGCCGGCATCGTCATCCTGATCATTGCTGCGGGCCTGCGTTTTACTTATCTTGAGTCGAAGCCGCTGCACAATGATGAAGGCGTCAACGGGAACTTCATGACGCAGCTCTTTCGCAGTAACGATTATCATTACGATCCGGAAAACTATCACGGACCAAGTCTTTACTATGTGACACTAATCGTCACAAGACTTAACAGTCTGTTTCATGGCCAGGCTTTCAGTCTGTTTCATGGCCAGGCTTTTCACGGCGAAGCGGGCCTGAGCACGGTTGCCTTGCGCATCGTGCCGGCTGTCTTTGGGATAGCAACCATCTGGCTTATCCTGCAACTGAAGCCATACCTCGGCCGCTACGGAGCCCTCGGGGCAGCGGTACTGGTGGCGATTTCACCTGGCGCGGTTTATTTTTCGCGTTATTTCATCCACGAAATATTGTTCGTTTTTTTTACTCTCGGCATCGTGGTGGCTGGCTTGCGTTTTTATGAGACTGCGCGTCCAGTCTACCTGATGCTGGCGTCGGCTTCCGCTGCACTATTGGTGGCGACCAAAGAAACGTCGGTAATCTCCTTGGTGGTACTGGGATTGGCATATCTGTGCACCACGATTTACACGGCGCTGAGGAAATGGTGGCAGCGAGAAGAGATTAAGGCGAGCGCACAAATCTCGCGCACCCGGGCTGCCCGCCGCGATGGTAAAGAGCAAGACATTTTGCCGAAGGGGCCGCTGGCGCAACTGGCACAGCGCGCCGGAGGCTGGCGAAAAATGGCAGTTTTGCTGCTCATTGCGTTGGCCTTGTTCGTCAGCATCCACGTGGTGTTGTATTCATCATTCTTCAGCAATTTTCCCAAGGGCATTTACGATTCCGTCGGCACCTACCAACAGTGGCTGGAACGAGGACAGGGCGACCATACGCACGATATCTATACCTATCTCCGCTGGTTGTGGGAGGAGGAGTTGCCCTCGCTGTTATTGGGAGCGATGGGTATTGCACTCGCACTCTATCGGGGCGTAAATCGTTTTGTGATTTTCGCGAGCTTTTGGGCCATTGGAATCCTGGCCGCGCATTCGCTGATTACCTACAAGACGCCCTGGCTGACTTTAAACATCAGCATCCCGCTGGCAGTTGTGGGTGGGTACGCGATCCAGGAAATCTGTGAGAAAGCGCTGCAGAGCCGGCGCCAGCGAGTCAGGGTCTCGGTGATCGGTCTTGCTGGAATTCTTGTGGCTGTTTCCACCTACCAGGCGATTGATGTCAGCTTCTTCCGCTATGACGACGATTCGCTGGCATATGTCTACGCGCACACCACCCGCCAGATTTTTTCGCTGCTCGACACGATCAACCAGGTTGTGGCCCGCGGCGGCAAGGGCACACAGACCGGCATCATGGTCGCCTCGCCGGACTACTGGCCGCTGCCGTGGTATTTGCGTGACTTTCCCAATGCGGGATATTGGGGCAAGGTGGTACCGCCGACGCAAGAGGCCTTGGTTATTGGCGAAGACACGCAAGAAGTTGAGCTGCAACAGAAACTAGGCGACAAGTATGAACGGATAGGTACGTATATATTGCGGCCGGGTGCAACGCTCGTTCTCTACGTTCGGAAAGATTTGAAATAAAAAACAGCAATCAGCAATCAGCAGTCAGCACTTAGCATTTAGCACTTAGCATTTATGCATGAGAGATGATTTTTGGCTGTTGAATCTTGTTTCAAAAATTTTTGTATCAGGGCACGACTTCAGTCGTGCCGAAAAGCTCAATATATCTCGGGCTTTAGCCCCTGAGGTTAAGCGTTCGAATCGTCCAAAACGTTTTTTGTAACAATCCCTGGAATTGTTGACGCATGAACAATCCAACGAAGCCAACCCACTCTCGCTCAGAAGATCTTGTGGAACTTCGCATCCACCCCAACGTTTCCATACTGGTCGCGCACGGCGCTCACCGACCAGCGTTTGGTCAATTGATACTCGCCCTGCACAAGCTGGTCTTGCGTCGAAGTCACGTCGGTTGAATAGGTGAAGAAGAAATTCTTGGTCACGCGCTGCTGGATAGAGAGGCGCGCGCCAGGGTTGCGATTGTTGCCGCCGATCAAGGGATCGATCTGCAAGCTGGAGATGCCCGCCAATTTTTGTATGCTCCCGCTGACCTGGCTGGCGAGGCCGGAAGCAAAGAGTTGATTCGCGCCCATGTTGGCGGGGGCTGCAGCGGCTTCTTCCGTAGTCTGGCCGCGAGCCAGCAGGTTGATGATATCGACCGGCGGCAGCGGAGGGTCAGAAACGTAGTGCGTGCGCAGGCGGTCGAGCGGGCCAATCAGCGTCAGGCTCAGATCATATTGATTCACTTTGGTAGTCACCAGAAAATTCAGCACCGGCTCGGTGTGGAAGGGATTGTTGAACTGGGCGATGCCACGCTCGATCTGGTAACGCTTGCCCATGAAGAAGATTTCTCCATGATTGATGTCGGCGCGTCCCAGGATGACAGGATCAGCCGCTGTGCCCACAACCCTGAGATTCATCGCTCCCTGCAGACTGACCTCGTTGCTCATCAATCCCAGGTCGCTCGCGGATTGTACCGCAATGTTGAGGCGCAGCTTCTCAGCAAAGCCGGGATTGGGCGAGCCCGCAGTCGAGGCACTTGAACTCTGGCTCATGAATGAGGCCAGATCGAAGCCTTGTGCAAACGACATGCTGTTGAGCAATACCCGCCCGCTGAGCTGCGCGGATTGCGTGCTGCCCGCAAGCAGAAGATCACTCTCCAGGATGGTGCGCAGGCCTTCGGGGTACAACAAGCGCACATGGTTCGCCTTCAGGCTGACGTTAAATTGGGTCTCAGGACGGTAGGCAACGGTTCCGGTGGCGGTGAACTCGCCGCCGCCCATCTCTCCGGCAAAATTCTGGATTTGAATTTCGTTGTTGCTGATGGCGAGCACGCCGTTTACGTTCTCAACGCCAACTGGGGTACTCAGGCTGGTGAAGCCGGCATTCACCAGCCGCACCTGCCCGTGAATCCCCGGGGCGCTGGCGAAACCGCTGCCGTGAATATCAAGCTCGATGCGTCCGGCGCTGGTGAGATCAGGATCCAGCAGGTGCAGCAGGCCGAGATCGATTCCCCCGGTCGCGGTGAAATTCGCGGGCTGCTTGCTTTGCACAGGAATGCTGCCTTGCAGGTTGATGTCCGTCGCCGTGCCCTTGAGCTCAGTGGGTTCAAGGATTACAACACCGTTGCGATAGTTTGCGACGATAGGACGCGCTGCGCCGATCTGCACTTCTTTGTATGAAGCGCTGAAGACTGGAATCTGCAATTGCGCCTGCATCTGGAGAGGCTGGCTGATAGGCCCCGAAGCGGTGGCATGCAATTCAAGCTCGCCCTGAAGCTCCTGCGCCTGGGGCGGAAGATAGGCAGCGAGCAAAGTGTGCAGGGCAATTCCTTTGGAATCGAGCCGCAGGGTGGCATATTTGTCGCCGGTGAGCGCAACCGTACCGCGCGCTTCGATAAACGACTGTGCGAGATTGGAGTTCACCGCAAAGTTTGCGCTCTGGTTGGCGACTTCAATCTGCGCGTTGATGCCGCTAATGGCCTTGTCGTGGATTTGCAACTGTGGAATCGACGCCGTGGCGCTGAGCTGTGGGTCTTTGAGCGTGCCGCGTCCGGTGGCCGAGGCAGAGAGCAATCCGCTGATGTAGAGCGCCTGGGCTTTCTCGATCTGCTCCAGATGCAACTGGCGCACGTCGACGCGGGTGGTGTATCCCTGATTGCGAGGGTAGTAGGTCAGGGTGGCATTGATGTCGCCACCGGCGAGAGAAGCATTGGC
>WNFJ01547921.1_pt2 | contig 14286 bp, 13 predicted proteins | sample 5400461 | NCBI WGS metagenome assembly WNFJ01 (sample SAMN13153349, study PRJNA577476) | soil metagenome | isolation source: 115 cm saprolite on Douglas fir-dominated hillslope | place: USA:California | collected 2013-09-17 | reverse complement strand
CGACCCCCATCGTCGCGAGCCGGTGGTCGAGCGCCCACGCGATCACCCGCCGGTAGCGTTGGCCCAGCCCATGGAACGAGTCGTTGAACCGGACGAGCGCGCGGCCGATCGGCCCGCGGGGGGCGCCACCCTCCGCCTGGGGGTCGTACCACAGCGAGGAGAGCATCGGATCGAGCGTGAAGGAGACAAACAGCGACACCAGCACCGCGAACGCCACGGTGATGCCAAACGGGAAGAAGAACCGCCCCACGATGCCCTTCATGAAGGCGACCGGGATGAACACGGCGATCACCGAGAACGTGGTGGCCATGACCGCAAAGCCGATCTCGGCCGTGCCGTGCTTCGCCGCGGTGTAGTGGTCCTCCCCCCGCTCGACGTGACGCACGATGTTTTCCCGCACCACGATGGCATCGTCGATCAGGATGCCGATCGCGAGCGACAGGGCCATCAGCGTCATGATGTTCAACGTGAAGCCGAACGCATAGATCGCCAGGAACGACGCGATCACCGACACCGGCAGCGTCAGTCCCGTGATCACCGTCGAACGCCACGAGTTGAGGAACAAGAAGACGATCAGCACCGTGAGGAACGCGCCCTCGAGGAGGGTCTTCTGCACGTCGTCCACCGAGTTGCGGATCCAGGGCGAGTTGTCCTGGACCGTCGCCAGCGCCACGCCGTGCGGCAGGTTGCGATTCAGTTGCTCGATCACGCCCTTCACGCCCTCGGCGACCGCGACCGTGTTCGCCCCCGACGTCTTGCGCACTTCGAGCGCCACCGCCCGCTCCCCGTTCACGAAGGCCGCGTCGCGTTCCTCCTCCTGCGCGTCTTCGATGCGCGCGATCTGCCCGAGCCGGACCGGGATGCCACCCCGGGTCGTGACGATGAGCTTCGCAAAGTCCCGCGGGTCGCGGATCTTCCCGGCCACGCGCACGAGGTTCTCGGCGTTCCCCTGCTCCACCCGACCGGCCGGGACGTCCCCATTTTCCCGCTGCACCGCGCTCGTCACCATGTCGGGCGATACGCCGAGTGCGTGCATGCGGTCGGGGAGGAGCAGCACATGGATCTCGCGCTTCAACCCTCCCACGAGTGTCACGCTGCCGACCCCCGCGATGTTCTCGATGCGGCGGCTCACGACTTCATCGGCGAGCCGGGTGAGGTCGCGCAGCGCCCACTCCTGGCCACGCACCGAGAGCACGAATATCGGCTGGTCCGACGGGTTGGCCCGCGAGATCACCGGCGGATCGATATCCTTGGGCAGGTCCTGGCGGATGGCGTCGATCTTGGACCGGACGTCCGCCTGGGCGTCCATGACCTTGGTGCCGAGGTTGAACTGCACGACAATCGTGGAGAAGCCCTCGGTCGAGGTCGACTGGATCTGCTTGACGCCTTCGACGGTGTTCACCTGCTCTTCGATCTTCTTCGAGACTTCCCGTTCGACGGACGTGGGGCTGGCGCCACTGTAGCGCGTCTGGATCACGAGGAAGGGAAACTCGACGTCGGGGAACTGGTCGATGTTGAGCCGCCGGTAGGAGAACAGGCCCAGCACGACGAGCGCCAGGATCATCATCGTGGCGAACACCGGGCGCTTGATGGAGAGGTCGCTCAGGAACATGGCTCAGCCCTCGCCGCCGGCGATCGTGACGGGCTCTCCCACCTCGAGCCCACTGGCGGGGCCCACAATGACGGTCTCGCCACCGGCGAGCCCCGCTGTGATCTCCACCAGCGAGGCCTGCTCGTCGGTCGCCCCGGTCGTCACCTCGCGGCGGGCGATGCGTCCGTTCTCGACCACCAGGACATAGCTGTTTTTGCCGCCCGAGTCGCTGCGCACGCCCGCCACCGGCACGGCGACCGCCCCATGGACCTGGCGCAGCACGATCCGTCCCGCGGCGAAGAGCCCGCCCACGAGCCGCCCGCCGCGGTTGGGCACGGTGACGTACACCTTGACCTGCCGCGTCGCCGGGTCAACGGTCGCATTCACCCGGGACACCCGCCCGCCGAGCGCCCCGTCGGCCACGCCGGTCACGACCAGCGCCACGGGGGCGCCGACGCGCACGGTCGCCACGTACTCGCTCGGCACCGTCGCTTCGAACTCGAGCTCGGTCGTGTTCACGAGCTGGAACAGGAGGTCGCCGTCCTTGACGCGGTTCCCCCCGTCGACGGCGCGCTGGCTGATGACGCCGCTGATGGGCGCCCGTACCGTCGCTTCATCGAGGCTCTTCTTGGCCTGCGCCTCGTTGGCCTCGGCGGAGCGCAGGTTCACCTCGGCGTTCTCCACGTCCTGCTCGGCCACGGCGCCCTCTTTCAGCAGGTTCTGCATCCGCGCGTAGTCCGCGGCGGCCTTGCGCCGCTGCGCCTCCGCCGCCAGCGCCGCGGGCGCCATGGCGTTGGTGCGGAACCGCGCCAGCGCTTCGCCCTGGCGCACGGGTTGCCCTTCTTTCACGAAGACCTGTTCCACGACCTCGGCAATCGGCGACGCGATGCGGACCTCGAGCGACGGCTTCAGGGTGCCCGACACCGGCACCCCCGCGATGAGGTCCGCGTGCGCCGCGCGCGCCACGTCGTTCCCGCCGAGCACCGCCACGCGGGTCGAGTCGGACGCGCTGCGCGTGGCCGCCCCGGCCCGCTCGCCGCGTCGCGCGGCGAGCACTCCGATGAGGACCACGCCCGCAAGCGCGCCCCCGATGATGTAACGCTTCATGGCCGTGCTTCCCTCAAGTTGGAGGCCTGGGCCACGCGCTCGATCGACTGCTGGACGACCGGTACCGGTCGTCCCAAGGCCCGCTCGAGCTGCGCCAGCGCCACGAGATAGTCCCGCGTCGCCTGCACCTCGTTCACTTCCGACTGCTGCGCGGCGACGCGCGCGTCCGACACGTCCAGCTGCGTCGCCATCCCGTTCGTGTAGCGCACCCCCGCGAGGTACTGCGCCCGTTGGGCTTGGCGCACGGTCTCACGCCGCGCCACGAGCAGGGCGCGCGTGCGCGCCACCTCCGCCTTCGCCTGCGCCACGTCCAGCGCCACCTGGGAGCGCATCGAGTCACGCTGCGCCTCCGCGCGCAGCACCGCCGCCCGCGCCTGCTCGACTGATCCCGCGGTCTTAAACCCGTCGAACAGCGGGAAGGAGAGCTTCAGCTCGCCGTTCCAGCCGCGCCGGAACTGGTCGCCCGAGGCCGGGAACACGCTCTGCGGGAACGCCTGCTCGTTGTATGTGGTCGTCACCTTGAGCGTCGGCCAGCGGTCCGCTCGCGCCACCTTGAGGAGGAGCTCCTGCTGCTGCACGGTGACCTCCGCAGCCGCGAGCCCCGGCCGATTCGGCTCGCCCAAGGAATCCGTGGCGAGCACGGGGATCATCGCCTCCGGCGACTCGAGTCTCGTCTCGAGCACGAGCGGCTGCTCCGGCGCGATCGTGAGGAGGCGCTTCAAGTCAAGCATCGCGATATCGTAGCTGTTCCGCGTCTGCACGACGGGCGGTTCCTGATTCGCCGCATCGACCTCGGCCCGCAACAGGTCGTACTCGGCGCGCGTGCCCGCCTGGCGAAACAGCCGCACTTGACGCAGTTGCTGGCGCGCCTGTTCCAGGTTCTCGACCGCGATCGCCGTGAGCCGTCCCTGGAGCGCCGCATTCCAGTACGCTTGCTTCACCTGGTAGGTCACGTCGCCCGCCGTTTCCGACTGCGTGAGCGTGGCGATCTGGCGCACCGACTTCGCGGCCGCGAGCCCCGCCCCGACCTTGCCGCCCTCCCACAGGATCTGAGTGGCTTGCAGCTGGAAGTTCCAGGTGTTGGCCGCACCGAACGGCGTGTTCTTAAACAGCTTCGCGAGCGAGTCTCCCGACCCGCCCAAGTTCTGGTAGATCGACGCGAACTGCCGCGTGTAGATGATGGAGCCGGTGACGTTGGGTAGCGCCCCCGACAACGCCTCGCGCACCTGACCCCGAGCATCGACCACATTGGCCCGGGCCAGACGCATGGCGATGCCCTGGTCGAGGGCTCGATGCACCGCGGCGTCGAGGGTCAGGCGGAGGGTATCGCTGGGCGTCTGCGCGCCCACTGGGCGGGCGGTCGCGAGGGCGCAGCACGCCACCGCTGCGAGGCGTTTCATCGGCCCTCCTTCGCGGACGGCGCAACGCCGTCCACTACGAGTGTCAGCCGCTGGCGCAGTTCGTCCTTGAGGGGAAACGGCGGCTGCGGCGATTCGAGCCACCGCATGATCGTGCTGTGGTAGACGTCGGCGAGCACGTGATGGACCCGCTCGGGCGGCACGTCCCGCCGTAGCTCGCCCTTGGCCTGGAGCTGACGCACGACGTGCACGCCCAAATCGTCCCAGCGACGGCTCACCGTATCGGCGGGGTCATGCATGCAGCGGGTCCACTCCAGGAGCATGTGCTTCGACACGTCCCGGTCTTCCTCATAGAAGCTCGCGAACTCGAGAAACACGTCGCGCACCTTCTCCCAGGCGGGGAGGCCCTTCGCCAGGACCTCGCCGACTTTCTCCTCCGCGTCGGCCACCCACTGTTCCGAGAGGGAGCCGAACACCGCCTCTTTGCGCGGGAAATAATTGAAGAAGGTGCCCTTCGCGACGTCGGCCCTCTCGCAGATCTCCTCGACCGTTGTCGCCGCCACGCCGCGCTTCCGAAACAGCGCAAAGGCGGCTTGGACGATCCGCTCTTTGGTCTCTTCTTTCTTGCGCTCCCGGCGCGAAACCTCAAACCCTGTAGTCATTTAGCACCTGTACCGAGAACAATTATGACTGGGGTCATTCTTGGAGCGCGAACAATAGTTGAACCGCCCACAGTACGTCAAGGCTCGCCGCGCGGTCTCTGTCGCGCGCTGAAACGCGGGCGCACTCGGCACGCCCCGCACCGCTGCTAACGCGGTACGACGCGCGCCGGCCCGACCGAGCGAGCTACGGAGCGGTGCCGACGGCGGCCCGGTCGTGTGGGGGCCGCCCCACGACGAGCAGCGAACTGCCGAAGGGGAGGGAAAGTGGCGTGAGCACCCGTTGCTCGAGGCGCGAAGCGAGGTAGAGCAACCGATTCAAGCTGCGCGGCGGCACCCGAGGTGGCGCGGGTGGCGGTCGCACGGCGGCCTCGTAAAGGCGCACGAGGAGCTTGGCCGCGAACCCCCAGTGGAAGAAGTAGCGGGCGCGTTCGACCCGGAGACCGGCCTCGCGCGCCAGCGCCCGGAAACTGCGCTGCGTGTAGCGCGCGACGTGGTGGTTCAGGTCGTCGTGGGTCGTCCACAGTAGCGGAAACGCCGGGACCGTCGCCACTAGGATCCCGTCGGGCGCGAGCAGGTCGACGGCCCGGCGCACAGCGGCCACCGGATCCGGGAAGTGCTCGATGACGTCGAGCATCAGGATGAGGGAATAGCGCTTCCGCGGCTGGAACCGCGCGTCGAACGGCGCCACGTGAATGCGGCTCCGGTGGCGGCCCGCGGCGCTCACCGTGGTGGGGTCCGCTTCCACGCCCTCGACATCCCCGAAGGCAGCCAGTCGGTCGAACAGCACGCCGTCACCGCAGCCGACATCGAGGATCGTCCGCCATCCGCCTGGGGGCTGATAGCGCCGGAGGGTCGCGAGGATCAGGTGCTCACGCGCCCGCCACCACCAGTGCCGCTCATACAAGTCGCGGTAGCGCCGTGCGTATTCCGGGTCCATGGCGTTCGGTCAAGCTGACGGCGTCCGGGCCGCGGCGTGGCGGATCGTGCGGCCGACGATGTAGAGGGGCCGTCGCTTGACCTCCTCGTACACGCGGCCCACATACTCCCCGACGATGCCGAGGAAGAACAGGTTGACGCCCGACAGAAACGTGATGACCAGGATCAGCGCGGTGAAGCCCTGCGGCGACTGGCGCAGCACGAGCCGCGCGTACAGGGCATAGAGGGCAAACGCCGTGGACAGGGCCATCGCGATCGCCCCGAGCAGCGCTGCGGCGCGGATAGGAACGATGGAGAACGCGAACACGCCGTCCAACGCCAAGCCGACCAACCGCCGCAATCCGTACTTGCTCCTGCCCGCGCGGCGCACCTGGCGCTCCACGGGCAGCGCCTGCTGGCGAAAGCCGACCCAGCTGCGCAAGCCGCGGAGGAAGCGATGCCGCTCCGGCGCCTGGCGCAGTTGCTCGACCACGCGCCGCGACATCAGGCCGAAATCCCCGGCGTCGACCGGGACGGCCACGCTGGAGAGCCGACGCAGGGCGCGGTAGAACACGAAGTAGCACAGCCGCAGCCACCACGCCTCTTTGCGTCGGAGGCGCTGGGCGTACACCACGTCATAACCTCGCGCGTACTGCTCCAGAAACGCCGGGATCAGCTCCGGCGCGTCCTGCAGGTCGCCGTCCATGACGACGGTTACGTCGCCGGACACTTGGTCGAGCGCCGCGCTCAGGGCGGCTTGGTGGCCGAAGTTCCGCGACAACGACAGGACCACGAGCCGTTCGTCGCCCGCGGCCGCTGCCTCGAGGAGGGCGAGAGTCCCATCGGTGCTGCCGTCGTCGACGAGGACGATCTCGTGCGGCCCGCCCGGCAGGCGATCCAAGGTGGCGCTAATGCGGCGCAGCAGCTCGGGGATCCCGCTCGCCTCGTTGTAGAGCGGCACGGCGACGGAGACCCGGGGCGGCGCAGACGCGCTCATCGCCGCAGGCGGCCTTTGAAGTACACCATGTGCCACAGCGTCACGCCGAGCGCGGTGAGCGCGTACGGCTCGAACACGACGGGCTCAAAGCGTTCAGTGAACATCGCATACCAGTCATCGAGGGGGCGCGGGAACTCCCCGCGGTCCCAGCGCGCCAGGAGCAAGGCAGCCGAGCGACGCCGGGGCAACACGAGGTCGAGAATGTGCACGTGGCCATCCGCGCTCACCAGCCCCTCGAGCCGCGACAGCACCCGTCGCGCGCCCGTCGCGTCCAGATGATGGAGCAGGCTGTTCGCGAGAATGCAGTCGAATCGGGCGTCGGCCGAGACGGCGTAGGTCGTCGCGTCGGCCACGACAAAGGCGCGACCATAGCGGCGACGCGCGTAGGCGATGTAGCGCGGGTTATAGTCGATGCCCAAGTAGTCGGCATGCGCGAAGTGCCGGGTGTTCGTGCCCGGCCCGCAGCCCACGTCGAGCACGCGCCGGACGGCCTGCAGGTCATTGTGGGCGAACAGGGGTGCGAGCTTCCGGTCGGCCATGGGGGCCTGCCATAGGCGATAGGGCAGGGTCCAGTCGAGGAGCTTCGCCGCCTTCACGGCCGCCACCGCACCAGGAACCCGTCGACGGGTTCGCGCTGCGGATAGCGACGAGCGAGGGAGTCGATGAGGTCAGGGGACAGGGGCCCTGAAAACGGCGGACGAGTGTCGATCGCGACCGCGGTCACGTAGTGATCGTCCAGCGCCCGGACCACCCGCGCCGTGCGGTCGGCCGAGTCGTCCAAAAAGTCCCAGATCGTCCGGGTCGGGTTTCGCAGGGCCGCGAGAAAGTACACCTCGGGGCAGTCGGGGGCCGCGTACGCGTAGGCACCCGTCGCATGCGCCCGCAGGAGCGAGACGAGGCTGTCGTACCGGGCGGCCTCCCGCGCCGGGACGATAAGTCCCCCGCGTGCGAGCGCGAGCGGCGCGGACTGCTCGTGGCTGGGATGCGTGTTGACGACCGCGAAAACGAGGTAGAGGGCGAGCACGGCGCCGGGAAACAGGCGCAGACGCCGCCGCTCGGCTGCCACGACCGTCAGCGCGGCGAGCGCCGCCAGCGGTGCCACGTAGGCGAAGTAGATCGGCGCGGCGAAGGGAAACTGCACCAGGCTCACGAGCGCCGCGACGCTCAGCACGAGGAATAGCTGCTGACGCGATTGGGGAGCCAGGTCCGCCCCGGCACGGCCGAGCTGCCAGACTCCCACCAACACCGTGAGGGGCAGCAAGGGGCGCACCGAGTACCAGACCGCGTGCCGGGACAGGACGAGAAACCCGAGCAGCACGAGTAGCAGCAACCCGAGCACCGCGCGTTGGGCGCCGACGCGCGGCAGCGGCACGATACCGAGCAGCGCCGCGACCGGGAGGGCGGCAAGCGCGCTCGCGGCGCCGGGGAGGCCGCGCGCCGCGAAATCGAGCCGCCGTGCAGGCGTCGTAAAGACGCCGTGCCACAACGCCGCAGCCGAACCCGACCGCAGGTAGGGGAGGAGGAACACCGCGACGGGAATCAGCACCCCGAGGGCGAAGGGCGAAAGGAGTCGGAACAGCGTCGAGACCCGCTGCCCCGTCGGGGCGTCCGTCGCGGCGCTCTCGCGGTATGCCAGCCCCGCCAGCGCGGCCCCCGGCAGGACGAAATGGAGGACGCTCGCCGCGTCCAGGTGCCGATGCACCAGCCACACGAGCAGCGCCACAAACCCGAGCAGCCCCGCCCCGACCGCGACCGGGTAGGGCTGCCGGCGGGCGACCGGGCGCCCAAGACGAGGAAGAGCAGCACAGCCGCGACGTAATAGAGCCCGACCACCTTGACGAGACAGGACAGGCCCCCGACGAGGCCGGCCGCGACCAACCACCGCCGCTGGCCCGTCTCGACGTGGCGCAACAGCGCCGCCGTCCCCCAGGTGGCGAAGAACAGGTTGTACCAAGACGGCATGGCCGCCGAATAGGTGGGCAGGCTCCAAGCGACGCCCAAGGCCGTGACCAAGCCCGCCACGGCGGGCCGGGCGAACCGGGTAGCGCAGTAGTAGAGGGCCGGCACGCAGGCGAGAAACGCGACGAACAAGAGCAAGCGGAGCGACACGAGGTTCGTCCCCAGCGCCCGGAACGCGGCCGCGTTCGCGTAGCTCAGGCCACCCGTGTACACCTCGTCGAAATCGCGGTGCGGCAGCTCCCCGTCGAGCGTACGCTCGGCACTCTGCGCCAGCGTTCCCTCGTCGTGGGGAATCCAGCCGCGGTTGAGACCGTGGCCTACGTACGCCGCGGAGACCACCCAGACGACAGCCAAGACGCGCCACCAGGTGGCCCGGCGTGCGTCGAACGAGCCGCCCGCCAACACTGGGGTCGCGCCGTGTGGCGTCACGGTCCGACAGCGTGACGCAACGCCGCAAAGTACTGCCGGATGCGCCGGGCATTCGCGCCGACATCGCTCTTGCCGACCCGGGACTTGGAACGCATGTCGACGATCGCGCTGTCGGCCCCCTGCGGCGTGATGCGGATGACGATGTCGTCCTTAAACCCGAACCAGGACGTCGTGGCGGTGGCTTCGATGCGACCTGTGGCGGAGTCCGTGCCGGTGATCTCCCACCCTTGCTGGCTGCGCGCTGTCGCGAGGGCGAGCGCGAACGCCCGCGCTGCCGGCAGGGCGAGCGTGAGCGACCGCAGGTCGGGGTAACCGCGGCGCACCGAATCCGCGAAGCCGGCCGGGTAGCGCAGGTCTTTTCCCTTCCAGAAGTCGTTCGCCGCCGCCGTGACATAGGCCGGCGGGTTGACGAGGTCGGTCGTGATGTCGTTGATCGGCGGCACGGCGCGCACCAGCCGGTACTGGCGGTAGAACATGGCGGCAGGCCCCGCGCCGATGATGACGCCGACGAGCGCGAGCGCCGCGCCGCGCGATTTCCCCGCGATCGCCAGCCCCAGGGCGCCGAGCGAGGTGGCGCATCCGAGAATCGCGATCACCCCGCCCGCCGCGTACACGCCGCGCAGGGCGACCCGCAGGCCCCACCAGCCGTGGCGGTAGCCCCAGCCCGACAGCACCACCATCACCAGCCCCACGACCGCGAGCGTGAGCCCGGCGCGGGCCGCCCACAGCGTTGCAGTGCCACCGGCCGACTGCGTGTCCATGGCCGCTCCTTTCCGCTAGTAGTAGATCAGGCCCTTCCGGATCGCGAGTCCCCAGCGGCCGCCAGGCCTGAATCCCGCTCCAAAGCGATAGCCGATGGCGAACTCCGCCACGTCCCCGCCGCCGGCGCGCGTCGGTCCCAGCCGGAGCGACAGGCCGACGTCACCGCCCAGTCGCGCCGCCTCGGTGGGATACCACGCACCGCCCAAGTCGTAGAACGGCGCCACCCCGATGCCCAGCAGGCCCCACACCTCGTCCGCGACGAGCACGCGGTCTTCGAACGCGAGCCAGGCCATGCGAGTGCCGGTGAACTCGTGGATCGCGAAGACCCGCGGCCCGTTCCGGGTGGTCCACAAATCGAACTGGTAGCCGGTCGGCGGGCGGCGCAGCCGTGCCCCCTCAAGGTGCAAGATCAACGTCTGGCGGCTGAGACTCTGGCTCGCGATGGTGAACGCCCCCGAGACGCGCCCGGAATCGGGGCGGCCCGCCGTGAATACCCCATCGCCGGCGCCCCGCAGCGCCGCGAACCCGCCGCGCCAGCGCGCCGCAAGCTGGGCGCTCGCCTCCACCCCGACGCCCGCCTGACCGGCGCCGTATCCCCATGCTTGAGGCGCCGCCCAGACGCCGAGATGGCCGAGCTGCGACACGTCGAGGTACTCGCGCCGCGCGTACGAGTTGAAGCGCTCGAGCACTTGAAACCGCACGTGCCCGACGTCGAGCCCCGCGCCCACGGCCCCAAACACCGACTGCGGCACCGGCGATTGGGGAGCATAGCCCTCGCGGCGCCACTGCCCACTGATCCACAGCCGTAGGTAGTCGCGGGTCGTGGCTCGGCGCGCGAGACCCGCCGTAACCCCGAACCGCAGCTCGCGATGCTGGAGCGTCGTGTCGAGGCTGCCGTCCTTGTAGACGAGCACGCGTTCCGACGCTGCGTTGCCGTCGGTGGTCAGGGCGCGTCGCGCCGCCGTCTCGTAGAACGGCACGCCCAATTGCCAGACGCCGGTCCTGCCGTCCGACTTCACGGCATACTCGGCGGCCAGTCGGGTCCGCCGCCCGAAGAAATGCGGGCTCAGATAGGCGATATCGACGATGTTCCGGTCCGGTGTGTGGTTGTAGACGGCGGTGAGCGAGGTCGCCGTGCCGAGCAAGTTGTCTTCCACAACTCCGGCCAGCCAGCTCGTCGACCCGCCCGCGGTGGAGTAGCCCAGCTGCGGCTTGGTGCTCCAGCCGTCCGTGGTCGTCACGCGCAGGGCGAGGCGGCCGGCCACGGAGGTGGTGTCGATGCGCACGCCACTGAACACGTTCAAGCGGCGCAGCGCGCGCTCGCTCTCGACGACCCGGGCCGAGTCGTAGCGATCGCCGGGATTGATGAGCAGGCTGCGGCGAATGATCCCGGCGTGGGTCGTCACATGCAGCGCATTCGCGAGGCGGGCCAGCACGCCGAGGCTCTGGTCAGCTGGGTCAAACACGTTGCCATTCTGCACGACGATCGTGTCGATCACGGGGGCTGGGGTCTGAGCCAGGGCCTGAGCGGGCGGCGCGGCGCAGCAGAGCGCCGTCGCGGCACCGATCCTACTTAACCAAGTCAATGCGTTGATGCAGCGGATAGGTGGCGTGGCGCGTCGGGTCGCTCCACTCCGTGAAGTACAGGGTGGCATCGACCCGGCCGGCGATGTGCCGGAGACCGCGGGTCGCGAGGAGGAAGGTGCCCCGCACCGAGTCGGGCCGCAGGGGACGGCAGAAGCAGGTGACGGTGGCGTAGGCAGGAATCCGCGCTGGCAGCGCACCGATGCCGTAAGAGATGTTCTGGCGCAGGTCGCGCACGCGCCCGAAGTCGAGGCCCAGGGTGAGGGCATAGGTCGCCGCTTCCCCCGCCCCGGGATTGAAATCGTAGCGCGCCAGCCCCACATCGCCACCCCCGTGCGTCGTGTCGAGCGTGAGGCGCACGAGCGTTAACTGCGGGTCGGGCTGCGCGCTGACCCGGCCGTGCCACTCCCAGCGACCGTAGCTCTGCACGCCCGGCGTGTCGCCCGGCCGATACGTGGTGTCACACGCGGTGACAAGACACACGACGGCCAGCACGGGCTGCCAGCCGGCGCGCGGCCTCAAGAAGAGGACGGGGCGGCAGGGCAGAGTGACGTCAGCGCGCGTGCGCCGCAGTGAGGTCTCCTCGAGCATGTTCGGGAGCCCGGGCCAACGGGGATGCTCATCGGTCGGCGCCGGCGGGCCGGACCTCCTAGTACTGCCCCAGGTAGCGGTTCAGTTCCCACTCGCTGACCTGCCCGATGTACTCCTGCCACTCCTCGCGTTTCGCGTCGACGAAGCGCTCGTAGATGTGCGACCCCAGCGCTTCGCGAACCACGGTGTCCTTTTCGAGCATTTCCAGCGCCTCGTGAAGGTCGCGCGGCAGCTCGTCGATGCGGTAACGCCGCCGCTCGCGAAAGCTCATGGTGAAGATGTTCTTGTTCACCGGGTCGGGGGGCACGAGCTTGCTGGCGATCCCGTCCAGGCCGGCGGCGAGTTGCACGGCGAGGGCGAGGTAGGGGTTGGCGGAGGGATCGGGCATGCGGAGCTCGCAGCGCGTTCCGATGCCGCGACGGTCCGGGATCCGGATCAAGGGCGAGCGGTTCCGCATCGACCACGCGACATTGGTGGGCGCCTCGTAGCCGGGGACGAGCCGCTTGTAACTGTTCACCAGGGGATTGGTGACCGCGCAGAAGCCGCGGGCGTGCCGTAGCAGTCCTGCCACATATTGCCGCGCGGTGTCGGACAGCTCCCACTTCCCCTGCGGATCGTGGAACGCGTTCTTGCCCTTCCGAAACAGCGACTGGTGGGTGTGCATCCCGGAACCGTTCTGGCCAAAGATCGGCTTGGGCATGAAGGTGGCGAGGAAGCCGTGGCGGTAGGCGACGTTCCGGACGATGAAGCGGAAGGTGGCGAGGTTATCGGCGGTATCGAGGGCCGGCGTGTAGCGGAAGTCGATCTCGTGCTGCCCCGGCGCCACCTCGTGATGCCCCGCCTCCACCTCGAACCCCATCGACACGAGGTCCCGAATGATGAGCCGCCGGATTTCCTCCGCTTTGTCGACAGGCGTTTGGTCGAAATAGCCCCCCTTGTCGTGCGTCTCCGTCGTGGGGTCGCCGCTCGCGTCGAGCTGGAAGATGAAGAACTCCGCTTCGACCCCAGCCATCATCTCATAGCCCAACGCCTCGGCCCGGGCCAGCTGGCGCCGCAGCGCCTGTCGCGTACACCCCGCGAACGCGCTGCCGTCGGGGTTGTAGATATCGCAGATCAGGCGGGCGACGCGGCCCCCCTCGTCGTCATAGGGGAGAATGCGGAACGTCTCCAAATCGGGCTTGAGCATCATGTCGGACTCTTCGATCCGGACAAAGCCCTCGATCGAGGAGCCGTCAAACATGATGTCGCCCTCCAGCGCCTTCTCGAACTGGCTGTCGGGCACTTCGACATTCTTGTTGATGCCCAGGATGTCGGTGAACTGGAGGCGCAAGAAACTGATGCCCTCCTTCTTACACAGCTCGAGGAGCTCGCGTTTAGAGGCGCCGGTGGTCTTTTCTGGCATGCGCGTTCAGGGGCGGGCGGTCCTGGGCGCCAAAAGGCGGCAACGAGCTAAGAGGTGCCCGTTGCCGCCCGTCACCGCCATCACCGCCTCAGGTCACACGTCGTAGTACAGGAAGAACTCGTAGGGGTGCGGTCGCAGTGCCACCGGGTCGATTTCCTTGGCGCGCTTGTAGGAGAGCCACGTCTCGATCAGGTCGGGCGTGAACACGCCCCCCTCCAGCAGGAAGTCCGAATCCGCCTCGAGCGCGGCCAGCGACTCGGCGAGCGAGCCCGGAGTGTTCTTGACGTGCTGGCGCTCCTCGGGTTCGAGCTCGTAGAGATCGACATCCATCGGTTTCGGCGGTTCGACCTTGTGCTTGATGCCGTCGAGCGCGGCGAACGTGAGGTACGGGTTGCTCGCCGGATCGGGGGCCGGGAACTCGATACGCTTCGCCTTCGCGGACTTCGAGTACACGGGGATGCGGCAGATGGCCGACCGGTTGCGCTGCGAGTAAATGAGGTTGATCGGCGCCTCGTAGCCCGGCACCAGCCGCCGATAACTGTTCGTGGTGGGGGCGGCAAATGCGAGCAGCGCCGCGGCGTGCTTGATGAGGCCGCCGATGTACCAGCGGGCGGCGTCCGAGATCAGCGCATAGCCCTTGGGGTCGAAGAACAGGTTCTTGCCGTCCTGCCACAGGCTCATGTGCACGTGCATGCCCGAGCCGTTGTCTCCGAACATCGGCTTCGGCATGAACGTCGCGGTGAACCCGTGTTGGTGGCAGACGTTCTTGACGATGTACTTGTACATCATCAGCTGATCGGCCATGCGGGTGAGCGTCGTGAACCGCATGTCGATCTCCGTCTGCCCGGCGGTGCCCACCTCGTGGTGATGCACCTCGACGTCGATCCCCGAAGCCATCATCGCGAGCATGATCTTGGAGCGCAGGTCCT
>WNFJ01089063.1_pt5 | contig 14286 bp, 13 predicted proteins | sample 5400461 | NCBI WGS metagenome assembly WNFJ01 (sample SAMN13153349, study PRJNA577476) | soil metagenome | isolation source: 115 cm saprolite on Douglas fir-dominated hillslope | place: USA:California | collected 2013-09-17 | reverse complement strand
CAGGCTTCGCCGGCGGCACCGCCGTGACGCTCACTGCCACACCGGCCACGGGCTCGACCTTTAGCGGCTGGAGCGGGGGCGGCTGCTCCGGCACCGGCGTCTGCACCGTGACCCTGAGCGCCGCGACCACCGTCACCGCCACCTTCACCCTTCAAACCTTCACCCTCACGGTCAGCAAAGCGGGAACCGGGAGCGGCACGGTCACCAGCTCGCCCGCAGGGATCACCTGCGGCACCACATGCTCGGCGGCACCGCCGTGACGCTCACTGCCACACCGGCCACGGGCTCGACCTTTAGCGGCTGGAGCGGGGGCGGCTGCTCCGGCACCGGCGCCTGCACCGTGACGTTGAGCGCAGCGACCACGGTCACGGCCAGTTTGACCGATACCACGCCTCCGACGGTCTCCATCACGGCGCCGCTCGCAGCAGCCACGGTCAGCGGCACCATCACCGTCAGCGCCACCGCCGCGGACAACGTGGGCGTCGCCGGAGTCCAGTTCCAGCTCGACGGCGTGAACCTCGGCGCGGAGGTCACGGTGGCGCCCTACACCGTGTTGTGGGCCACCGCGACGGCCGCCAACGGCGCCCACAGCCTGACCGCGGTCGCCCGCGACGCCGCCGGCAACCGCACCACCTCCACCGCAGTCGGCGTGACCGTCGCCAACGCGGTCCCCGTCCCGACCTTCAATCCGGCCGCCGGCCTCGTGGCCTACTGGAAATTCGATGAAGGGACCGGCACGATCGCGGGAGATTCCTCGGGAAACGGTAACACCGGTACCCTCGTGAACGCGCCCGCGTGGACGGTCGGCAAGCTCGGCCAGGCGCTGCTGTTCGACGGCCTGACCAACTACGTCAGCGTCCCCTCCACGGCGGCGCTCAACGCGTATCCCCTCACCGTCGCGTTCTGGATGAAGACGGGCGCGACCACCGGCGTGAGGGGGATCGTCAGCAAATACGTCGCCGCCGCGGTGAACGGCTACCAGGTCTTCATGAGCGCCGGCAACCTCTGTGCGTGGTACCTACGCGACGGCACGAATTACGTGTACGACGGAAGCGCCTGCCCCCTGAGCACCGGAGGGTACAACGATAACCAGTGGCACTACGTCGTCTACGCGGTCGATGCGTCGGGCGGCAAGCTGTACGTCGACAGCATCCTCAAGGCGAGCCTCGGGTGGACCGGAACGCCCGGCGCGCCCACGACCACGCAGGACGTCCACATCGGCCACTACCCTGGGCTCGTGGGCGATGGATTCTTCCAGGGCACTCTCGATGACGTCCGGATCTACGATCCCGCGCTGAGCGCGTCGGACGTCGTCGCGCTGTACGGCGCGGTGAGTCCTCCGGTGATCTCCGCCATCGCCGCCTCCAGCGTGTCGTACGTCGGAGCGACGATCACCTGGACCACCAACGTACTCAGCGACTCGCAGGTCGAGTATGGCCCGACAACCGCCTACGGCAGCTCCACGGCGGTGAACGCGAGTCTCGTTACCGCGCATTCGCAGGCGCTGAGCGGGCTCGCCCCGAGCACCGTCTACCACTATCGGGTGAAGTCACGGGACGGGTTGGGCAGCCTGGCGACGTCGGGCGACGGGACGTTCACCACGGCCCCCGCCCCCCAGAGCGGTCCAGCACACCGCAAGAAAAAGGCTGATTGGTTCGACCAGGTCGCGAAATTCTTCAATCGCCTGTTCTGACGGAGGCGACCGGCGTCACCGGTTGTAACCCAGTCTTTGAAGGGAGTGGCGGACCAGGCGCCGCAGCGCCGTTTCGACGTATCCCCGTCGCCGGAAGCGGATTTCGCGATCGAGAAGCCTCAGATGGTCATCTGCCAGCCGCCACCCCGAGGCTCCGCAGTCTTCTTCGACGTGGTCGACGGAGGACGCTTTCGGAATCGCGATGACGGCGTCCTTCCCGATGCACCAGTTGAGCGCGACCTGCGCTTGGCTCTTGCCCGTCATCACGGACACGCGCTGCAGGACCCGTCCGCGATCGCGTTCCTCGATGTAGCGCAAGCCGCGGGCGAGCGGGCTGTAGGCGATGACGGCGATGCCGTGCTCCTGACAGTAGCGCAGGAGCCCGGCCTCGATGGTCCGGTCGACGAGGCTGTAGCGGACCTGGTTGGAGAAGAGCTTGTACTTGGACAGAGCGGCTTGCGCCTTCTTGAGATCGGCGATCGAGAAGTTGCTGACCCCGATGAATCGAACTTTCCCTCGATCGACCAGGGTTTCCATCGCCGCCATCGTCTCTTCGATCGGGACCGCGTGGTGCGGCCAATGGAGCTGGTAGAGGTCGATGTGACCGATTCCCAGGCGCTTGAGGCTCTGATCGGCCGCCAGCAACAGGTCGGTGTGTCTGAAGTTCCTCGGCAGCGCCTTGGTCGCGACGAAGACACGGTCCCGGACACCCCTGATGGCCTCGCCGACCACCCCCTCGGTTCCGTACCCCTCGGCCGTATCGATCAGACACGCCCCGAGCTCGATCCCTCTCCTGAGAGGCCCCACCCCGCCCCGGTACTGCCAGGTCCCGAGTCCGATCTCGGGCAACCTCAATCCCGCGAAGTCTTTGTCGTTCACGCCGGCGTCTTCGGGGGGCCCGAGCGGGATGCCTTCGACTAGACGGCGGCGGTCAGATGCTGGAGGGCGTGCGAGAACGCGAGATTGGCATGATGGAGGTCGTCCTCCTCCGCAGGAATATCCAGAATGAACGTGTGAAATCCCGCGGCGATGTACCGGGCCAATTCGCCGCCCACGCGCGCGTAGCTGCCGACCAGATAGGGGCAGAACGTCTTGTAGTTGTGGAAGGGCACCAGCCAGTAGGGGTCGTCGTCGCTCTCCGCGGGTAGCCGCGACAGTTGCCGGTGCCAGACCGAGTCCGAGACTTTCATCGCCAGCACGTGCGCGATCCTGCCCTTCCGGTCTTCTGGAAAACGCGTCCGGGCAACGGTCCAGGCCTCGTCCTCGCTCTGGCGGGCGATCACCCCGACTCGAATGCCGGCGGGCTGGCCGTTCGCCGAATCGGCGCCGTATTCGTGGGACGGCTTGGGGTAGTGCACGGCCGTCGCGCCGAGCGCGTTGGCGGTGGCGACGCCGGCCTCCGACGACGCGGAGACGAACATGCCGGGCATCAGCTCCGGCGGCAGCACGGGTGTCATCCGGAGGTTGCGCACCGTGTAGAACTCGCCCTGCTGCGTGGCGAGCCTGCCGGCGAGAAGGTCGTTGATGATGAGCGTGTACTCCCTCAGGCGGTCATAGCGCTTGTCGTGAGGCGTGGTGTCGTTCAGCGCGAGGAGATCGTTCTTGAACCCACCGGCCACCATGTTGAGGTAGAGGCGCCGGCCGTAGAGATCGCCTAGCGTGGCGACCATCTTGGCGACCGTGAAGGGGTGCATGTACGCGGGTTGAACCGCGACGAGCGGGCTCAGCGTCGTGGTGTTCTGCACGATCATGTGGCTGACGAGCCACGGGTCGGCGAGCGAGTTGTCCGTGTAGACGAGGATCCCCTTGCAGCCATGGCGCTCGCTCCAGCGGGCGACGTCGGCGACGGCGCCGGCGTACGCGCGCTGGTTCGTGGCGCTCGACATCGGGCAGGTGGAAAAGAGCTCGATCGACGGGGCGCGAGCCTTCTCGTCCATGACGATCACCCGCGGCGCTTCACGCAAACGTCTTCGAGGAACAGGTACTCGATGCCGGTGCCGAGGAAGGTCGCGAGCGCCTCGTCGGGCGTGTTCACGATGGGCTGCCCCCTGACGTTGAAGCTCGTGTTCAGGACCATCGCGCGGCCCGTGCGCCCGCCGACCGCGCGCAGCAGCGCGTGGAACGCGGCGTCGTCCGCCGGCGCCACGGTCTGCACGCGCGCCGAGCCGTTCACGTGCGTGATCGCGGGGAGCGCTTTCCGGTGCTCCTCCCGGACGTCCACCGTGACGATCATGTATGGCAGCGCGGTCCCCGGGGGCACCGCGAACCACCGGTGCACCTCCTCGGCCGCCACCGCGGGCGCGAACGGCCGGAACGCCTCGCGCTTCTTCACCATCGCGTTGACCCGGTCGCGCATCGTGGGATCCCCCGGGTCCGCCAGGATGCTCCGGTGCCCGAGCGCGCGCGGCCCGAACTCCATGCGCCCCCGGTACCAGGCGACGACCCGCCCCTCGGCGATCAGCCGCGCCGCCTCGTCGCACGTCGCCTCGAGCGTCGTGCACTCCACGGTCTCGACCCGATCGGCACAGCGCGCCAGCGCCGCCCGCACTGCGCTCATCGGGTAGCTCGGGCCGAAGAACGGCACCGGGCTCCGCGTGTTCTGGACCTCCCCGTGGAGCGAGGCACGGAGGAGGGCCGCGCCGAGCGCGGCGCCGTCGTCGCCCGCCGCCGGCTGGACGTAGACCTCGTCGAAGAGTCCCGACGCCAGCAGCCGGCCGTTCGCCGTGCAGTTGAGCGCCACGCCCCCGGCGAGGGCCAGCCGCCGCTGCCCCGTCCGGCGCGCGCCCGCCCCGCACACGTGCAGCATCGCCCGGTCCAGGCACGCCTGGAGCGCCGCCGCGACGTCCCGGTGGTCGTCGGTGATGTCCTCGTCCGGGTGCCGCGTCTTGATGAGGTGCTCCTCCAGGAACCGCCGGGTCGCCCCGTACGTCTCGCGCTCGGCCCGGTCCCGGTTCAGGCGGAGAATCGGGATCCGGATCGCGCCCCCGGCCCGGAGCTGCACGTGCTCCGCGAAGAACCCCCGGAACCGCTCCGGGTCGCCGTACGGCGCCAGCCCCATGATCTTGTACTCGTCGGCGTTGAAGTCGAACCCCAGGTGCAGCGTCACCAGCGAGTAGAGGACCCCGAGCGAGTCGTGCGCCGACATCCGGAACAGGGGCTCCAGGCCCCCGGCGCGCGCCGTATAGACCGATACCCCGTGGGCCTCACCCATGCCGTCGGCGACGACGACCAGACAGTCGTCCCAGCCCGAGGTGAAGTAGGCGCTCGCCGCGTGGGCCAGATGGTGGCCGACGTGGTGCAGGCGCTCGGCCGGCACGCCGGGACAGTCCCGCCCCATGAGCGCGAGCAGTGCCTCGCGCGAGAACACCTCGCGGTACTGCCGCGCCGTCACCGGGTCCACCGAGTACGCCGAAGCGTACGGGCCGTAGTCGAAGCCGTGCGCGATCTCATCGACGTCGCCGAGGGTGAGCCCGGCCTCCGCCAGGCAGGAGCCGATCGCGGCCGCCGGGAAGGCGCCCGAGTGCTTCTGGCGGTTGAAGCGCTCCTCGGCCGCCGCCGCCACGCACACGCCGTCCACCACGAGCGCGGCCGCCGCGTCGTGGCCCTGCGCCATCCGGTACTCGCGCTCGTTCAGCCCCGGCCACTGGGCGCGCTTGAACGGCATCGCGTTCTCGAACCCGCTGAGCCCCAGGATCTTCACGGCATTGGAGCGCGAGTCTTCCGGTCGACGGGAGTCAGGCGGCTCAGGAAGAGCTTGTACGGTGTGTCCCAGCTCAGGGGAACGTCGCTGCGGGCGATCGGACGGGCCGGATTTCCCTGGACGACGGTCAATGGAGGAACGGAGCGAGAGACCACGCTGCCCGCCGTCACGACCGCGCCCCGGCCGATGCTCACGTGCGGCAGGATGATGGCCCGGGGGCCGATATTGGCTTCGTCGTCGATCCGGACGGACACGTATCCGTCCAGCTCGCTGGCCTTCGGGGGCAGGCCATGGATGTGCGCGAGAATGAGCGTGCCGATACCGATTTGAACGCCATTGCCGATCGAAACCCAGTGCGGGTACGCGCTGTCGATCATCACATCGAAGCCGATGAGGACATTCGTCCCGATCTTCACGCCTCGCCACCGGTGAAGCAGGATTCTCAAACTCGTCTTGCCTGGGAGAGCCCGCGCGAGGCTCTGCAGCACTCGATTCCTGAGCCCCGTGAGGAGCCGCTCCGGAGGCAGCCGCCTCGCGTCACCTGCCGCGTTCGCCATTTGCCGTCCGCGTCGCATGCTCGTTGAGCCATCCTTCGATGTAGCGGCACAACGGCCCGATGATCGTGAGCTGCTCTGGATCCAGGTGTTCGAAGTCGATCTCGATCCCGAAGTGCTCGTCGATCGCGGCGATCATCTGCACGATCCCCAAGGAGTCGACCACGCCCTGGGTCAACAGATCGAAGTCATCCGGCACCTCCGCGGGCTCGTATCCCAGGGCCGTCAACGGCTCCTTGAGATGCGCCAACACGAGATCGCGCACCACGTCCGCGGACACGAGGCTCATGCGGAGCCCTCCAGGCGCTTGAACAACACCGTGCGATCCACTTTTCCATTCGGGTTGAGGGGAAAGTCCGACAGGACGTGAATCTCCCGCGGAACGGCGTATGGAGGCAGCCGTTTCTTGAGCTTGTCGCGAACGGCCGCGACCTGCAGGGGCGTGTCGCCGATGAACCCCACGACGCCGCCCGCGCCGGTTTGTGAGATCGGCCAGCCCAGGGCTACCGCCAGATCGACGCCGGCCGCCTCCCTCAGCGCGGCCTCGACCTCGCCCAGCTCCACGCGGTGGCCTTGAACCTTGATCTGATGGTCGAGCCGCCCCAGGTACACCAGCGGGGCTTCGCCGACCGGTCTGCGCGCGCGATCGCCCGTTCGGTAGTAGATCCCCCGCCTTCCCGGGACACGGACGAAGGCCGCGGCCGTCCTCTCGGCGTCGTGCCAGTATCCGCGGGTCAGCTGCGGCCCCGTCATCACCAGCTCTCCGTCTTCGCCGGGCTCGACCTCGTTCAACATCTCGTCGACGACGAGGGCCTCCATCCCCGAAAGAGGCCGTCCGATCGGCACGACGCCCAGGCGGCACTCGGCGGGTGACCGCTGGGCATCCCAGGGGTAGCCCGTGCAGGCGATCGTCAGCTCCGTCGGGCCGTACAGGTTCTCCACCCTGGAATTCGGTGCCGCCGCCGACCACTCCGCGGCGATGTCCTGCGGCAGCGCTTCACCGCAGAAGAGGCTCCAGCGCAGGCTCGGGTAGCGTCCGGGCTTCAACGCTCCCAGCTGCCTCATGAACACGCCGACCGACGGAACCGAGAACCAGACGGTCAATTCCTTATCCTGGATGAACGCTCCCGGATTCATGAGCGTCTTCCGCGAGGGGCAACAGACGCACGCGCCGCGCTCCCACGCCACGAACATGTCAAAGGCCGAGAGGTCGAAGGTCATGTCGAAGGTTTGCGAGAACCGGTCGTGTTCGGTGATCCCATAGCGCTCGACCATGACCTCGACGAAGTGACGGACGTTGCCCTGCGTCACCATGACCGCTTTGGGCAGCCCCGTGCTCCCCGACGTGAAGAGCAGATACGCCATCGAGTCTGACGTCCCTTCCTCCAGCCGCCAAGCCTCCGCCGGCTCGAGATCCCGCGGCCCCAGGAACGTGTGCTTCGACCAGCGTGTGGCCAGCGTGTCCCGGTCCCCGCCGTCGGGCAGAACGACGAGCAGGGATTGCTCGACGTGCTCGAGGACCTGGTCCAGCTGCTCCGCGGAGGCCGCATCGACGACGAGCGCACGACAGCCGGCCCGCGAGAGCATCGAGGCCGTGCGGGCCGGCGGGAACGTCCGATTCAGCGGCACGTACCCGTGGCCCCGGAACAGCGCGCCCAGAACGCCGGCGAACGCCGTCGGCGAGCGGTAGGCGAAGACACCCGTCAGGGGCGGCGCGCACGAGCCGGTCCCCCGCCGGAGCGTCGCGGCCAACGACGCGGCCCGCCGCCGGAGCTCGCGGTAGCTCAACGACTCGCCGTCGACTTCGAGCGCGGGGCGCTGCGGGAACCGTGCGGCGGAGCGTAGAAACCCGCTCAGCATGCTGCGGTGATCGCTCAAACCCGGATCCGTTTTGGCTCGGATTTAACCGATATGCCGGTAGAGCGTCTGTCCGGCCGCGACCAGGACGTTATCGGGCATGCGAGCGAAGAGCTGCTTCGCGATTCGCATTCTCCAGCCCGTGCTGAGGGTCGCGGCCGGAGAGGCAGAGCATCGCACGTAGTTGATCAGGGACCGTGTGGTCCCCCACCTGTCCTTGAAAGTCGCCAGTCCCGGGGGGTGTAAGTCCGAACGACCCAGATCCAATTCGCGGAGTCCGTCGCGCTTGGCCTGCTGGATGGCCTTCCAGAGCAAGAAATGCATGCCGCCGAGGCTGTTGAATCTCGCGTCGGAGCAGCCGTACTTGTAAACCAGAGACCCCTTGAAGCGTAGAGTGAGGATGGCCGCGACGGGGCGACTCTCCTTGGAGGCCACATGGATCTTGAGACCGTCACCCACGCAGTCGATCAGGTGACGAAACCAGTCGAGCGGTTGGGGCGGTAGCCGCCTCCGGCGGCACGTCATGAGGAGCAACTGGTAGAACTTACCCAGCAGCACTTCCGATGCTCCTTCTTCGTAGGTGACGGCCTCTCGTTCCGCGCGTCGGATCTTCCTTTGGGTAGAATCCTTGTGAAAGCTGCGAAAGAGCACCTCGAGTGGAGGACGAAGATCCATCCGGTGAAAATAGAAGACGCCGCTCTTCTCAAAACCGGCTAAACCTGCCACCGAACCGCACAAAGGTCTGATCTCGATGTATTTCCATTTCTCCCTCCTCAAGTCGTGCCCGAGGAAGCCGAGAACGTCGTGCAGTTCGTCCTCATTATCCGTCAGTGGTTCGCTATGGTCGGAGAAGGGCAACGATACCAATCGGCGGCCCGTCAGCCAGCTGTCGATGCGGCAGAAGACCAGGCCATTGGCTAGCTCCCCTCTCGGAGGTGAGGTCGTATACGCGATTGGTTCATAGCCGTACGTGCGGCGCAAGGCCGCCAGCCAGCCTCGGGAATGAAATACGCTGGCGCGGGGGTGTCTCTCGAGGAGCTCCGGCCAGCGAGGATCCTGCAGAGGGTCGAGGGTGTGAATCTGCACTGCCTTCTCCGTTCCTTCCCGTCAGCCGCCGGCGCGCGGCCCGGTCGTCATCTCCGATCGTTGTAGCACCCGCAGGAGCGGTACAAGGAGGAGTAGGGCCAGAAGAAAAAATAGGATCCCGCCGCGGCTATGGAGACTGCCCGTGAGAAACCCCGGATCGGCATAAATTGAGAGGAGAGACAGGGTGACGATCCGAATTCCGTTTTTGACCATGAGCAGCGGGAGGGTGGCCATGATGAGGCCGGCTTTCGTCCGCGCGGAGCGGAGAAAGAGATGTCCGGCCAGCAGACTCATGATCAGCAGGGCCAGACTCGAGCGAATGCCGCTGCATTCTTCAGCGACTTCGATAGTGACCCCGGGTAAGGCAAAAGTGAATCCGGTCCGAAAAACGGGAACGCCAACGAGTTCGAACAGCGCAGAGGAGACTTCCGCCGATCCCCTCTGCAGCCAAACGATGGCGTGGTTCAAGAAGAAGTCCGGGATCGGAACCATCAGGAAGAGGAACAGGACGGGAAAGAGGCCCGCTCGGAACGCTCGAAGGCCATAGCACAGAACGAAGCCGCCCACCCAGATGACCACGACGGCGAACGTCGCGATGGAGAGCTGGTCATTCTCGCTCGCCGCGGCGGAGTATCTTTGGCCAAGAGAATAGACGAGCGCGCCGGCCGCGAGCAGCCCCAATCCCGCTCGCCAACGCGTCTCGACATGGAAAAAGATCTTCTTTCTCTCCAGAACGAGGAGAGACGCGCCGATCAAGGGTATCAGGATGATGTGAGAATAGTGTTCCTCCTGGAGAGAGAACCGGATCAGCGTCGTCAGGGGTGCCCAGAAGGCCGCCAGCGTCAGACCCCCAAGCAGCCCGAAGCAGACACTTCTGACAGTTCTTTCACGCGAGCTGGTCTCCATATTCTGGGAGGTCACGTCTGCTCTTCGAGCGTGAAGGCGAGCTTGTCGCCATCGGCAGACGCATAGGCCAGCCGGGCGCGCTCGCTCCCCTTCCCCTCGACGCGCCATTTGTTTCCCTCGCCCACAACTCTCATCTGGCTTCTTTCTCGCCACCACCGATCGACCTCCCTCGGGAGAGGGATCCAGAGCGCGCCCTCGGTGCGCAATTGGGCGAGGTGGCCCAACAACGCCCGGTACGTGTCTCTCGCGCGTTTTTCAATCACGTAATCGGGATGGACGATAAAGCTCGTCAGGCCATGTTGCTCAGTGATGAGAGCGATCTGCCGCTTCCACAGGTCAATGGAGTAGTTGTTCAGGATGTGAAAGAGCGAGTAATCCTGCGTTGTGGTCAGAGGGAGCTCGAGAATCTTGCCGATGAAAAATGGCAGGACGGTGCAGCAGCCGCCTCGTTGAGGCTCCAGGTGCGCGACATTGGGGATCGACATGTCGTAGGAAAAATCCAGCGCCTCGAGCCACTCCGCATTGCGGTATAGACCACCGGAACGAAAACCGATCGCCTCGAATTCCCTGCCGTAGGCGTTGATACTCTCGACGCGTCGTGCGAACACTTCCCGGTTGGCGAAAAGCTGACCGTCATGATTGATGTCGTGGACGTTGATCTCGAACCCACGGTCGCGAAAGCCGCTGAGGAAGCTCGGCGGGATCGGGTACCGCTGCTCCGGCACGATCTCGAAGGACGATTTGATGCCGACGGAGTCGTCCAGATCCATGAGGCGCGAGCAGAAGTTCCTTCCGGCCAAGGCCTCCACGTCGTGCGTGAGGATCGCGCAGCTCGGCACCCCCTCGGGCCAGAACCAGATGAATGGGATTCGCTCGACTGCGTGGGCCTTCAGCGCCAGACTCAACAGCCTTTCGAAGAGACCGTCCACGGTTCGATCGACCGGCCAGTGCGGGAACGAGAGCTTTTCCCAACTACGTAGATACAGTCTCTGGAGGTGCTTTCGTATGGATATGGGCAGGGCCGGCCGCAAGAGGCGATAGGCGTTCCAGAGCGCCCGCTCCCGGGGGGCCTTACCGTTGTGCGAGTTCCGAAGATACCGCTCCCGGCGCAGGTTCTCGGTGATTTCGGTGGGATTGAACGGCAGTCGCAGTGACGCCTCGTCGGCCGTAACGTCGGTGAGTGCATCATAGAGGTCGGCACGAACCTCCGGGGCGAGGAGGCCAGAGGAGCTTGATCCGTAACAGAGGACGTCGTCGCCGAACCGAAAAAACCCCGAGCCTTCGGAAGGCTCGCCGGTCGCAGTGAAGTCGGCAAAGCTCTCGGGGCACCGGTAGTAATCGAGGAATGCTCGGTTCATCGTATCGATGTCACACCCGGGACCGAAAGACGAACACGGCGACCTTGGTGAGCTCGGCCGAATATCTCTCGACGACGTCGAAGTTGCTTTCGATGGTGTGCTCGATGGCCGTGTACTTGCCGCCGCTCTCGTCCATCCTCACGATGAAGACGCCGTGCTCCTTCAAATACTTCGAGTATCGGTCCAGCACGGCCTTGATCTTTCCGTACGGAAGGTAATAAATCGAGTCCCGGAACAGGACCACGTCATATCGCTGACTCGGCACGTAGCTGAGCATGTCCGACTGCACGTAGCAGTTCTTCGCTCCTCGGCCATTCTCGGAAGTCCGCCGTCTGGCTCGCTCGATTGCCACACCAGAAATGTCGACCCCTGTGTAGTGGCGATACGCGCTCGGGTCCAACTCGTTTCCGCTGTTACCAGAGCCACATCCGACATCCAGAATGCTTCCGCCGTTCGCGTACTTCTCGACGTACGGGTACACGCAATCGCCGGGTGTCGTCTCGAGGCAGTCCCACCGGCCCCGCGAGAACTCGCTGTCCCACAGGAGCTTCTTCATCCTCCGCGCCCCGTGAGCCTGGAGGATCGCGCGCAGAATGTTGCTCATCTTTCGTGCCAAGCGCGGTCGTGTCATCGTCGGAGCCCCGGTGGTCGCTCAGAAGGGCGCGCAAGCGCCGGCGAATCGAGGCGATGCCGCTTCGCCGACGCCTACCGAACCAGGACAGGATCAGCGAACGTTGAGACCCGTTGGAGCCGCGGGCGCCGGCCCCCGTCGATAGCACGTGGCCGCGTCGAAATTCAGAATCCCGCCCGTCTTGGACGTGTTGTCGTAGCAGAGGCGCGCTGGATTGCGCCAGGCGAAACCGCCGACGCCGGCGATGTCTCCGCCAATCACGTCGGGGCCGATCGCGGGCCACGGCGTCGTGCCCCACCAGCCCGGCTTCGCGGAGAGGTAAAAGGAAGGCGGCAGCGTCTGACTGGCCGGCACCGGATTCGCGTACTGACCGAGCCCTGATGGAACCTCGCTCGACACCCACCGCACGGCGTTGTTCACGACGTCGTAGTTGCCCCAGCGCATCAACGTGATCTTGGCGCTCGCGTCGTTGGGCACGGGCCCGGAGGCCCCCTCGTTGCCGCCCCATCCCAGTGCATAGATCGATACGTCACCCCGGGTGCCACCGGGGTAGGCATCCTCGTAATTTGTGTGATAGCCGGCTGTCCCCAGCACGTTCCCGATGATGTTGAAGTACCGGCTGTAGGTATAGATATGTATCGGAATCGTCTGCTGCAACTTGCCGAGCTCGAGCCCGCTGAATTGATTTCGAAACACTGTGCCCATCGCGTGGGGACCATGTTCGGCATCCGCAATGAAGCCAGAGCCCTGATTGCCCTCCATGAGTTGCATCGATACGCCGGCCGTGTGCATGAAGATGCCTGGCATCATCCATGGCGGGCTGACGGTGTAGTAGTCGTCCGTCGTGAAGTTGTACGCGGCGACCGAGCCCACGTCATTCTGGAAGATGATAGGCGCCGTGATGTGCTGGAAGATGTTGTTCTCGACGAGGTTGTCCGAGCTGGAAAACCACTCCACCCCGTAGCTTTGCGACGCGGCGTTCTGGCTCCCGTAGAAGTAGCTGTCGCGCACCGTGTTGCGCGCCGAGGTGAAGAACCAGACGTGGTTCCGATTCGCGGTCAGGCTCTTGACGTTCTTCACCCAGGAGCCGTAACTGTTGAAGAAGTAGATCCCCGAGGCGTCGCCCGGCGCGGCGGTGTGGTCGAGCGTCATGTCTTCGATGCCGACGCCCGTGATCGGCATGCTGCTCGACCACCAGGCGCCCGGGGACTGGCTGGAGCGCCAGTTGGGCATGTAGAGGCCGGGGGTGATCGTGACCGTGTTGCCGCCGATCGCGCTGACCTTGACGAGCTGTTGCTGATTTCGGGGCCCCCCGGGCGTTGTCCGATTGTTTCCGCCCGGTCCGCTGATGGAGCTGACGTTCTGGACGTCGTTCACGAAGATCGTGCCGGGGTCGGAGGCGTCGTCGACCTGATCCAGGATGAGGACGCTGCCGACTGTGAGGTTCGTCGTGCTGCTGAGGGTGATTTGCGTCGTCCCCACAGCATAGCCCGCCGTCCAGCTCGCGGTGTTCTGGGGACCGCCACCGTAGTTGACCGCCCCGTCCCAGACGCAGACATGCCCGCCCAGGCCCCCGCAGGCGGGGCCGCCGGTGAATCGGATGATCGTTTGAGTCGGGCCGGCGCCCCGGAGCGGGACGTTGCTCTTCCCGCCGAAATCAATGCCGAGCGAGAGGGTGTAGGTTCCCGCGTTGAGAAAGACGACCTGCCCCGCGGGGCACGCGGCGATCGCGGCGCCGATCTGCGCGCTGGTGGCGCCAGGATTGAGCGTCGAGCAGATCGTCGTCCGCGTCGGGATGCCGCCGGGGACTCCCGCGTTCCTCCAGTCGATGGCGCGAGAGGAGGCCAGGATCCCGGACCACAGCTGCGCATGGGCAGCCATCGGACCCACGATGATCAGGAGAGCGACGAGCCAAGCAATCCTCAGCATCAGGGCCCCCTTTGCAGTCGAATCCTCTGTCGTCCAGCGCGAGCGCCGTTGGAGCGTCGCTATTTTTCCAGCAACCGCTATGCCAAGTACGATTTATGTATAATCTCGCGATGTTGCGCAGACGCCCCGTGATGTCAATTCCGCGGGTCGGTTGCCCGGACGACACAGATCTCACGGCACTCGTGTCCGAGTACTCCGTGGCATGGACTCACGAGGGTGGGCCCTGTCAGCGTCGCGTCAATCGCCCAGCAAGGCTGCGTACACGTTTCGGGTCTTCTGGCCGACCACGTCCCACGAATGGCGTGCGTGGGCGTAATCGCGTATCCCCTGCCGTCGACTCTTCAAGTCCCTGAACACGTCGCTCGAGAAGTACGTCTCGATCGTCCTGGCTAGGTCGACGGGATCCCTCGGCCTGAACACGAACCCGGTCTCGCCCTCGATGATCTCTTCCTTCAGGGCGCCCACGTCGGCCGCGATGACGGGCAGGCCGAAACTGTATCCCAGGAACAGCACGCCGCTCTGGAAGATGTCCCTGTAGGGCAGCACCAGGACGTCGGCCGCCTTGAAGTACA
>WNFJ01076415.1_pt4 | contig 14286 bp, 11 predicted proteins | sample 5400461 | NCBI WGS metagenome assembly WNFJ01 (sample SAMN13153349, study PRJNA577476) | soil metagenome | isolation source: 115 cm saprolite on Douglas fir-dominated hillslope | place: USA:California | collected 2013-09-17 | reverse complement strand
ATGCATGATGGTGAGCGTCGTTTCCAGGCTGTTCTTGATGTCCACTTCTTGCAGTGGCGCCTGGTCCATGTACGAATACTCTTTGATCGCTTTGATGAGGTCCGAAATACGCGCCGTGCTGTGTTCGAGCTCGTCGGCGATGCGCTCCATTTCGAGCAGCGTCCCGAATCGCGTCAGTTCGGGGCCAAGGGAAGTTCCGGCGGCCTCCGCAAAACTTTCCAATTGCGCGTCCGTCAAGTTTGCGTCAGCCAAAAGCGGCGCCAGTTTCCAGGCGTCGGCAACGCCGTGCCCTTCCAGCCAGCTTTGAATCGCTTCCTCCCGCTCCACACGCGCGAACTCATCCTTGGATTCAGCGGGTTTCAGCGAGGAGCGAATCTCTTCTTCGCGCTGTGCCAGGAGGCCGCAATCTTCCGCACCCAGGCTCGAGCTGAGGCCGGCAGCGCGCAAGCGCTGCAGACAATCGCGCAGCGCCGAAGCCGAGCGGCGCGCCGCGGCAGACGGATTGTTCAGCTCGTGCGCGAGTCCCGCCGACAATTTTCCCAGCGCGGCTAGTTTTTCCTTTTGCTGTTCTTCCCGCGTCACGTTTCGAACGCGGTCCGTCAACAATCCCACGAGGCGCTGGGAGAGCTCGGGCATTCGTTGAAAAAGTTCTGGAAACTTGCTGGCGGGAAACGCCAGCACGCGAAGCGGAAGCACCGCGCGGCCGGTCACCCCATACACTTTCATTCTGGAAAACGGCAAGACGCCGGTGACCTCGCCAGCGCGAGCTGTAAAAACCGGGCCATCCTGCGGACCATTCTCCCGCCGGGCCCGCACTTCTCCTTCGAGCATCACAAGCATCGTGTCTGCCGGTGCATCTTCCCTGATGGGAATCCCGCCAACTTCGAAGCGGCGTTCCTCGCAGTGCGCGGCAAACCATTCCAGATCGGCCTGGGGTTGGTCCACAAACGCAGGCACTTTGCGCAAATCCGCAACTAGCGCTTCGAGGCGAGCTTGTTCCTGCGTTCCGCTCATGGGCGTTCCGCTCTCCGCATCTTTTCGCTCATTGAACTTTCGCCAAATACTGATGCATAAACTGCACGACCACCGCGCCTTCGCCCACACCCGAGGCCACGCGCTTCACGGAGCCGTGGCGCACATCACCCACGACAAAAATTCCAGGCACATTGGTTTCCAGCAATCCAGGATCGCGATCCAGCGTCCACGACGGCGGCCTTTTCCCGCCGCGAAGAAGGTCCGGGCCAGACAAAATGAAACCGCGTTCGTCGCGCTCAATCAAATCACCAAGCCATTCCGTACGCGGTTGCGCGCCGATGAAAATATACAGGCTGGTAGCGGGCACATGTTCCTTCTCACCCGTGAGTGCGCGCAGGATGGTAAGGCCGGTGAGCCGCGATTCCCCGTGAACTTCCACCACGCTGCTGCGGGTCTGAAGTTCGATGTTGGGCGTCTTTTCGATCTGCTCGATCAAGTAATGCGACATGGTGCTCGCCAGGGATTCGCCGCGCACCAGCATGACAACTTTTTCGGCGAACTTGGAAAAGTGCATCGCGGCCTGCCCGGCGGAATTCGCGCCGCCAATAATGTGCACGGTTTCGCCTTTGCACGCCATGGCTTCGGTGGTTCCGCCGCCATAATAAACGCCTGCGCCCTGCAAGCGCTCGATCCCGGGTACGCCCAGCGTCCGCCACTGCACACCCATCGCGAGAAGAAGCGCGTGACAGGAAATCTCAAACCCGTCGGCAAGCTTCAGGAAGCGATACGGACCTTCCGCCCGGATGCTGACGGCTTCCTGCGGAGCAAGAATCTCCACGCCGAATCGCCGGGCTTGGGCTACGGCGCGGCGGGCGAGATCGTTGCCGCTAAGTCCCGCAGGAAAACCAAGATAGTTCTCGATGCGCGAGCTGAGCCCGGCCTGGCCACCAGGCGCTTCGCGTTCGATCATCACGGTGTGCAAGCCCTCGCTGGCGCCATAAACGGCGGCAGCGAGTCCCGCAGGGCCGCCTCCGACAATGGCGAGGTCATAGAAACTGGTCTGCGTGTGCGTGCGCAGACCGATTTTGTCGGCAACCGCAGGCAGAGGTGGTTCGGCAAGCCGCGCGCCGTCGGGAAAGAGAATCAGGGGAAGCGTTTCGGCTTCGGGCCCGAGTGAATCGACCAACCCGCGCACTTCTGGATCGCTTTGCGCCAGCTCCACGTCGATCCATTGGTAAGGCACCTGATTTCGCGCGAGAAAATCTCGCAACTCATACGAGCGCGTTGACCAGCGCGTGCCAAGGACGCGAATCCCTTCATACGGAGGGCGAAACGTAGCCGTCCAATCGTGCAGCAGGTCATCGAGAGCGGGAAAGAGTTTTTCCTCGGGAGGATCCCATGGCTTCATCAGGTAGTAATGGATGCGCGCTTCGTTGATGGCATCGATTGCAGCATTTGTGTCCGCATAGGCAGTGAGCAGAGCGCGCTTCGCGAGCGGATGCATCTCCATCGCTTGAGAAAGGAAGCCCACACCGTCCATCAGAGGCATGCGCTGGTCGGCAAGAAGCAACGCCACAGGATTGTTGCGCGCCTTCAATTCCCGCAACGTATCGAGGCCGGCGCTTCCGGAACTCGCGCGCATCACGCGGTAGCGGTTCGCGTAGCGGCTGCGCAGATCGCGCTCAATGGCCCGCAAGACTTCCGGGTCGTCATCCACCGTTAACAAGACTGGTTTCGGCATAACCCTCAGATGCGGCCCAAGCGATTTAGTTGCAGCTCGCGAGAATTGGTGAGTGGCTTCAGCTTCTTTTCGTGCCGTCCTCAAGCTACAATTCCTGATGCCCCCATGTCCAGCCCTCTTGCTTCAGCCATCGGTAACTTATCCTCCGCTGAGCCATCCGTGAGGCTCGCCGGAGCGGACGAAATCTATCGCCTGGGCCGCGCGGCCGCGGGTAGCGCCATAGCTGCCTGGTGGGCCGAGAACGAGCTCTCCGCGCTGCTACTTGGCCCCAAGCCCACTGTGACCGTCGGACTCGCTGTGCAACGCGACACGTTTGGGCGCATCCGAATCGCCAATGGCACTCCCAGGCTTGCCGACGTACCTCCGGACCAGGATGCTGAGGAATTCGAGCTTCATTTCGCGCAGGAGATTCTCCTGGACATCCTCACTACGCGCGAGCCTGGAGGTTCGGGAGCTATCGCAAAATACCTGATGAAGTATGGAGAGGGCCTGCAACAGGTGGAATATCGCTGCTCAAACGTCGAGCGCGCCACCCAGATCCTGAAAGACAAATTCAGAGTTGATCCTGTTTATCCTGCCACCCGGCATGGCGCCGATGGCACTCGTGTCAATTTTTTCCTCGTTGCCTCTCAGGATGGGGGCAAGGTGCTCATCGAACTGTACGAGAGGGGACCATTGAACGCTCTGCCAAAATAGGTCGCGGGCAGGACCCGCTACGCAGTTCCCACCCGGCGCAACAAGCTTGTCCCCCAACGTTAGGTTGAGTCAATCGAATTTGGTCGGGGTTTGAATGTTCTGCCATGCGCGGAGGACTTCCGCGACGGTCCAAGCCTGGGCGATGCAGCCGCGTGGAGTGAAGGGCGCGTCCCCATCGAAAATCTCGCTTAAAGTGCCGAGGCCGCTCGCGTAAATCTGGCGGCCAAGTGGATCGAGGAATCGCAGCGCCGCTTCGCGGTCGTGGTAGACACGGTAGTGCGCGAGCGCGAAAGGACCCAGCAGCCAGCCCCAGACCGTGCCTTGATGATAAGCGGCGTCGCGATCGCGGGGGCCGCCGCCGTAATGGCCGGTATATCCAGCTTCGCCCTGCGCCAGACTCCGCAATCCATGTGAGGTCAAGAGGCGCCGCGCGCAAACGTCGACAATCGCCTTTTGCTGCTCGGGCGTCAGCGGACTTACTGGCAAGGACACGGCAAAAATCTGATTCGGTCTAAGTGACGCATCATTTCCGGCGCCGGGCGAATCGATGACGTCGTAGCAGCAATTTCGCTCTGCGTTCCAGAATCTCTGAAAACTTTTCTTCGCTTTGGCCGCGAGTTTCTCGTAAGCCTCGCTTGGCTTCGCAAGTAACCGGGCAAATCCGGCCATCGTTTCGAGCGCGTTGATCCACAGCCCGTTGATCTCCACGGGCTTCCCCGTGCGGGGCGTCATGACCCAGTCGTCAACTTTTGCATCCATCCACGTGAGTTGAACGCCGGGAGCGCCGGCATAGAGAAGCCCATCGGCCTGGTCGACGTGGATGTTGTAGCGCGTGCCCGCGATGTGCGCGTCGATCATGCCCGCGAGCACCGGGAAAAGTCTTTGCAGCGTCACGGCATCCTGGGTCGCCGCGAAATACTGCCGGATGGATTCGAAATACCAGAGCGCGGCATCCACGGTGTTGTATTCCGGCCTGCCGCCGGCGTCGGGGAAATTGTTCGGGAGCATGCCCGCATCCACATAGCGCGAAAAAGCAAGAAGGATTTGTTTCGCCGCATCCGCGCGTCCGGCCGCCAGCGTCAATCCCGGCAGCGCAATCATGGTGTCGCGGCCCCAGTCGCCGAACCAGTGATAACCGGCAATGATGCTCCGGCCGTCGGGCTCTTCGGGCAAACTGCGCTTCACAATAAATTGATCGGCGGCGAGGATGAGCTGCCAAAGCCACGAGGGCGCTTCTTCCGCAAGGGCCTCGTTTTTCGCTTGCCAGTCCTGGAATAGTTTTACCTCGTAATTCGCGCGCTCCGCCCTCGCGGTCTCGACGGCCAGCGACGCCCCTGCCTCCGTCGACGCCACCAGCGTGACGCTGGAACCTGCTTCCAGTTTGGCTCGGAACAGCGCGGCAAACAGGCGGTCGTCACGGTCACTAAGTCCGCGCTCGGTTTCTTCCGCGAAATAGCAGCCGAGGAACCACTCGTGGCGTGGCTCGCAGGCCGACGAAGTACTTTTCAGGTAAAAAGGAATTGCGCCGTCAAAAGCCAGAACTCTTACGCCATTCTCGACTGGCGCGATATTCATGCGCCAGTTGCCCGCACGCGTCAACGAATGGAAGTCTCGATAATTCACCAGCGCTCTCCATTCCATTTCCAGGGCGCCGCTTCCCCGCGCGAGCGTGTACTGAATGTAGGTGGTATTTTCGCCCTGGCGCATCCACACGCGTTTTTCCAGAAGCGCATCGTCCAGCGCGTAGGTCCACACCGGCGTCGAGCCTTCCAGGTGAAAGTCCTCGAGGAATAGAAAGCCTTGCGGATTGACGGCGCCGCTGGCCCAGCGATGGGTGGCGAGAGGGAAGTCCTCCCCGGCGTAGCGCGCGATTTCGTCGATGGCCGAGACCAGCTGCGTGCGGCCCACGGGCGGCTGCAAAGCAGCAACCAGCAGTCCGTGGTAACGGCGAGTCTGGCTTCCGGCAACGGTGCCGGAGGCGTATCCGCCGATTCCGCTCGTGACCAGCCACTCGCGCGATTCGGCCGCTGCGAGGTCGCCACAAATCTCGCGGCCAAATTGAACTTCAGCCTGTTCCGGCACCCGCCGCTCCTTGGCCACTGAGGATTGCACCCGGCCCGGCAGTCCAGGGCCGCCTAATTCAGATTCATTTCCTGAACGAATGTTTCAGCTATCTCCGTAGACAGGGATAGCGGCGCCGTGAATGACTCTGGCATCGTCACTGCACAAGAACAAGATGACACGCGCGATGTCCTCGGGCTTCGGCCACGACGCAAAATCCGCTTTCGGCATGGCTTTGCGATTGACCTCCGTATCGATGATGCTCGGGAGAATCGTATTTACGCGAATGCCGCTGCCCTTCAAGTCTGCGGCTAGCGAATCCAGCAGCGCCACGGCGGCGGCTTTTGAAGCCGCGTATGCGGCTGCGCCAGCAGCGTGATCGACCGCGGCTTTTGCTGCGACGTTCACGATGGCGCCACGGCCCTCTTTCAACATCGCTCTTACCGCAGCACGCGATAGCGCATATCCCGAGCGCAGATTCAGAGCCAGCATCTGTTCGAAAACTTTCGTCTCCAGTTCCCACAACTTCGTGCCGCCCGCGTATCCGCCCACGGTGTTGACCATGGCATCCAATCGGCGATACTTCCCCACGATTTTCTCGATCAATTGGCGCACGGCAGCTTCATCCGTGACGTCGACAGTGTTCCCTTCGAGCTGTGCGGCGTTCGCGCCCGCTGCATTCTTTAAGGCATCGAATTCTTCCGGTTTTCGGTAGGTGACGGCAACCTTGGCGCCTTCTTCCAGGAACGCCAGGCTCACCGCGCGGCCCAAGCCACCTGTGCCTCCCGCCACCAGAACCACTTTCCCCTCGAATTTCGCATTCATTAGCGCACCTCCCCGATCAGCACCTTACTCACCACTCTGTTCAATGAGTTTTGCGACCAGTCCGGTCCAGCCGGTTTGGTGGCTCGCCCCGATCCCGGCGCCATTGTCGCCGTGAAAATATTCGTAGAAAAGGATGAGGTCGCGCCAGTGCGGATCGTTCTGAAAGAGTTCCGTGCCGCCAGCCACAGGCCGGCGGCCACTTTGATCACGCAAGAAAATGTGGATCAAGCGCCGGGAAATTTCCGCGGCTACCTGCCAGAGATCGGATTCGGAGCCGGAATACGTGGGGCACTCCACTTTGAAATCTTCGCCGAAGTAGTGATGAAATTTCTGCAGAGATTCGACCAGCAAATAGTTCACCGGAAGCCAGATGGGCCCGCGCCAATTCGAATTCCCGCCGAACAGCCCCGTCGAGGATTCCGCAGGCTCGTACTCGACGCGATTCATATTTCCGTTCACGTGAACTTCGTAAGGATGGTCCTTATGAAAGCGCGAAAGGGCGCGCACGCCGTAAGGCGAGAGAAATTCCGATTCGTCCAGCATGCGGCCGAGCACGCGCTTGAGCTGTTTGCGGCTCACGAGCGATAGCAGGCGCCGCACGCCGCGCGCGGAACGCTGCGTCATCTCGATGTGTTCGCACACGTCCGGATGATTGTCGATGAACCATTGCATGCGGCGCTTGAAGCCGGGGAGGCAATCGATGATTTCCGGCTCGAGGGTCTCGACAGCGAATAGCGGAATCAAGCCGACCATCGAACGGATTTTCAGGAAGTGTTCTTCCCCGTTGGAGAGCTTTAAGACGTCATAGTAAAAGCCGTCAGTGTCGTCCCACAGGGAGCGCCCGCTGCTGCCGAAGTCGTTCATGGCGCGGGCGATGTAAACGAAATGCTCGAAGAATTTGCTGGCAACATCCTCGTACGCCGGATCTTCCTTTGACAGTTCCAGGGCGATCGCCAGCATGTTCAGGCAGTACATGCCCATCCAGCTCGTGGCGTCGGACTGTTCGAGGTGGCCGCCGGTGGGGAGAGGCGCCGAGCGGTCAAATACTCCGATGTTGTCGAGTCCGAGGAATCCGCCCTGAAAAATGTTGGCCCCGTCGGGGTCTTTGCGGTTCACCCACCAGGTAAAATTCAGCAGCAGCTTGTGAAATACTCTTTCCAGAAAGGCGCGATCGGCGGTGCCGCGCACACGGCGCTCAATTTTGTAGACGCGCCACGCCGCCCAGGCGTGTACCGGCGGATTCACATCGCCGAAGGCCCACTCGTAGGCGGGCAATTGACCATTCGGGTGCATGTACCATTCGCGAAGGAGCAAAATGAGCTGGTCTTTGGCGAAATCGGGATCGATGAGCGCGAGCGGTATGCAGTGAAACGCCAGGTCCCAAGCCGCGTACCACGGATACTCCCATTTGTCCGGCATGGAAATAACGTCGTCGTTGTAAAGATGCGTCCAGTCCTTGTTGCGGCCGTTCCAGCGCTCTGGCCGTGGAGGCGGGCCGGCGGGATCGCCCTCGAGCCACGTTCGAACGTCGTAATGATAAAACTGCTTGGACCAGAGCATTCCTGAAAACGATTGCCGCATGACGGCTTTCGCTTCGTCGGAAATCTCTTTAGGAATTCTTGTAGCATAAAACTCTTCGGCTTCTTTTTGACGGGTCACGAACAAGCGGTCGAATCCAGCGCCGAAGTCGTTGGTGCCGGGAACGCCTTCGGCGCGCTCCTGACTGCCCGGAGAGACGAATCCACCCACAGTGCCTGCACCCGTTTCCATTCCCTCGAGAGGCTCGAGGTCGGTGAGCCGCAATTTCAGCGTGGCGGACGCGCCGGGCCCAAGCTCAAGTGGGTAATACGCCGCCACCTTCGTTCCCATTTGTTGAGGATTGACCGCCGCCTTGTTGCCGTGAATCACATATTCGTGGCATGCGTCTTTCACGTAGGGCGAGCGATTTTTTCCGCCGAAGAGACGCGCGCTGTTGGTCTCGTTTTCCGTGAACAGCAATTCTGGCCGCCCCGCGCACAACAGCCAGCGCTTGCCGTATTGCCAATGCTGCAACTCCACGCACTCGCTTTCCGGCGGGCCTGTTGCTTTTCGCGCGCACGGCCGCCGCAGATCCCTGCCCCACGACCACGTGTTTCGAAACCAGAGTTGCGGCAGGATGTGCAACGTGGCGGCTTCCGGCCCGCGATTCACCGCCGTGATTCGAATGAGAATGTCCTCGACGTCAGCCTTCGCGTACTCCACGAAAATGTCGAAATAGCGATCGCCGGAAAATACACCGGTATCGAGCAATTCGAATTCCGGCGCCGCGCGCCCGCGCCGGCGATTTTCTTCCACCAGAGATTCGTACGGAAATTCCGCCTGCGGATATTTGTAAAGCATCCGCATATAGCTGTGCGTGGGAGTTGAATCAAGGTAGAAATAATATTCTTTTACGTCTTCGCCGTGGTTGCCCTGATTTCCCGTGAGACCGAACAGTCGCTCTTTTAGAATCGGATCTCGCCCATTCCACAGCGCCAGCGCAAAGCACATCATCTGGTGGCGGTCGCTGATGCCTCCGATGCCGTCTTCTCCCCAGCGGTAGGCGCGGGAGCGCGCGTGGTCGTGCGGAAAAAATTCCCAGGCCGTGCCCCCGGGACTGTAATCCTCACGGACCGTTCCCCACTGCCGCTCGGAAAGATAGGGCCCCCAGCGCTTCCAGTGCTTCTTTCGAATGCGCGCTTCCTCGAGGCGGCGGTCTTCCGTGGTCTGGATTCGTGGCATGATTGGACGGCCCTCCGCCGAAAGTTTCAGGCTATAGTCGCATTTCTTGCAGAAAACAGCAGCGTTGAAGTCGGAGCGCGTGCCTGTTCCGGCAAGCCCCGCCGGCGTCAGATTGACCTCATGCATCGGATGCGGGAGACCGCAATTTGGGTCAGAGTTTTTTACCAGAGGATTGCCATCGACAAGGCCCTTGCTTCTGCTGATTTAGCGGCGAAACGGCAGCGCCAGGTTATTCGTTGTACTCTAGGGGGGCCTCCAAAGCATCAATTGAATCGAGGACTATTTTGAGGAGACTTGCATGTTCGCATCCAACAGCTACCCCACGCTAGGCTGGCGTGCAACGCGACGCCTTGTAAGAGCCCTCTGCAGTTGCGTGGTAATTCTGCTTATTTACTTGCCGACGGCAGGTGCGCAATCTCCGGATCGTTCCAGCGATGAACTTCACAAGTTCAATGAATCCGTGAACGAACTGATTAAAAAGGTTTCACCCAGCGTGGTGCATATCCTGGTGACCGGCTACGGCCCGCTCGAAGAAGGTGAGCACGGAAACACCAACACGGTCATCGGCAGGCAACGGGCGATCGGCTCCGGATTTGTGATCGATGCGAGCGGGTACATCGTGACGAACGCGCACGTGGTGAAAGGCGCGCAAAAAGTACAGGTTGTGCTGCCGTTTATGGAGGCCGATGACTCGCTGGATGCTGCGCTGTCGACTCGAACGACAATCATACCAGCGCGTGTTGTTGGAACGTCCAGCGAGATCGATCTCGCGGTCCTCAAAGTTGATGCGGAAAAACTTCCCGCGCTGGCGCTGGCCCCGTACCGAAAACTGGGCCAGGGAGAAATAGTTTTTGCCTTCGGGAGTCCGGGAGGATTGCGCAATACGGTCACGATGGGGGTAGTTTCGGCAGTAGCGCGCCAGACGGAACCGGATTCGCCGATGGTGTACATCCAGACTGATGCGCCGATCAATCCCGGGAATTCGGGGGGGCCGCTTGTGAACGTGAACGGAGAAGTGGTGGGAGTGAATACTTTTATTCTGTCGCAATCGGGTGGAAACGAAGGGCTGGGATTCGCCATCCCGAGCAACGTGGTGAACGTCGCTTTTCAGCAATTGCGGAAGTTCGGACACGTGCACCGCGCTGAAATTGGAATCGGAATCCAAACGATTACGCCAAACATGGCGGCGGCACTGAGCCTCCCGCGAACGTACGGAGTGGTCGTCTCCGACGTCTTGCCGGGCAGCACGGCCGAAGCGGCAGGGATGAAGATCGGAGACGTTCTGGCGAGCATGGACGGGAGAGCAACAGACAATCTGCCGATCGTGGCATTTCATTTCTATTCGCTGGAAACGGGAGACAAAGTCCATCTTGACGTCTTGCGCGGAAAGGACCGGCTCACATTCGATGTCCCCGTGATGGCGGCGCCGCGCGATATGGACCAGATCACCGCAGTGGCCAACCCGGAGAAAAATCTTGTGCAGACGCTGGGGATTCTCGGAGTGGAGATTGACAAGAAGATCGCTTCGATGGTGTCGGATTTGCGCGACCCTTACGGGATTATCGTGGCCGCGCGCTCGGCGGGCGCCAGCGTGGAAGTGCCGTTGAACGCCGGAGACGTGATTCGCACGCTGAATGGCCAGCCCATGACTTCGCTGGAGCGTTTGCGTAAGGCGCTCAAAACCCTGCCAGCGGGAGCGCCGGTCGTTCTGCAGATCCAGCGCGACGAGAAGCTGCTTTTCCTTTCCTTCACGCTCGATCAGCCGTGATGGGCGGTTCCGAATTTTAAGACGTGTGACTCGGAAGCCGGGAGTAGGGGCACCCCACCCCCGGTGTTTTTTTGTAAGTGCACATTCTAAAGGGGTTACGGAAGAATTTCTTGTAAGTGCGGATTCTAAAAGACTTAAAGTGGCTGTGTTTTCAGTGGTTTGGGAGTGGCTCGCAAGTGCGCATTCTAAAGGGTTTATAGGCGCGCATTGAGTATAAGATAGTAAATAGCTCGGAACTGCGCATTCCAAAGGACTTAGGGAGTTGGATGGGCAGGGGGTAGGGGGTAGGGCTTATGCCAGAGAAAGAATCAAGAAATCGGCGAGGCTGCGTGGCGGGGAACACAGGGAAAGGATAGCACGCAGGTATCAAGTTGTTAAGTACTTTGCAGGGAATGGGGGAAATTGGGGATTGAACGGCTGCGGAGGTGGCGTGAACGGTTTCCGCGGAAGCGGGACGAGCAAGAAATAAGCAAAGTCAGTGGCCCCACACGTAAAACCGACGTGTGGGCCACCCAAATTCGTATCAGGAATTTATCGTCCGGGCCACCCACCTAACCCGCGGCTAAGGGCCTGCCACCCGCCGGTCATTTGTTTTGCTGTTGATACAAACTCCACAGGTCGTGGGCCCTCCGCCGTACCAGTTGCGAGCTATCGCTGAGTGCGGCCTCCACATAGGGTTTGGCTTCAGCGTGTGATACTGCAAAGATGCCAGAAAGAGCGGCAGCTCTGGTGACCTCCCATTGGTCTTGAGCAAAGGCTCTTTTTAGAGGACCTAACGTGGAAGAGCCGCTGATCGCCATGAGAAACTTAACGGCATAAAGCTGCGTGAAGCCGTTTTTTGGTTGTAAGTCAAGGTATCTTGCGAGTGGCGCAACTGCCTTTTGTCCAAGCGCTTCCACCTCAGTGAACTCCTCATTCGTGGGTGGGACAAAGCTAATTTTCTTAACTCCACCTACCGTTGAATAGCAACGTGAGAGAGCAGTAGTCATTATCTGCTCTATGATCGCAGAGGTTTTTGGATCGCTCGCCTGGCCAAATCCAAGCGATGCATATCCAATAACAATGCAGGGCAACACAAGAGCACCACGAAGGCTTCGTTGAGCTTGGTTCATTGTATATTCCCAAAAGTATAGGTTTTATTTTGTGCAGCAGGATTACCCTGAATCACTAATTGAATGCCGTCCGTACACTCTCTCCTTGTAGTATGCCCGAAAGAGCTATTTCTGCTTGGATTTGGCGAATGACTCTTGGATGTATTGTCTGGTTTCAGCAATTTTTTTTCGCAGTCCCAAGTCTTTCGTAGATAGGTCCAGCATCTGCAAAACGAACAATGTTGTTTTTGGCTCCCGGTCAGGCGTAGCTGAGATATCCCCGAAGGCTGACTTCAGCACAAGTAGAACGCGCTCAATCTGAGGCGCAGAGAGCTTTCTTTCTCCGACAACCTGAGTCACGATAACGGCAGCGTTGTCACCCAATCCGCCGATGGCCTTCTGGTCGTGTCCTTCGAGGAATCCCGTGTTGATGATCCGTTCGATTGCTTCTTCCGCGGGGCCTCTTTCCTGGCACAAAGCGCTAGTAGGAGCCAGTAGGGCGAAAAACATGGCAAATAGAGTTTTCATATTTCACCTTGAGGCCGAGACGTCAGAGGCGGGTGGCCAAGAGAATCTGCCACGGGGATTTGTTTTGTCATGTGGCATTAAGAGAGTATATCATCCGGGCACTATCCATTGTAGGTAGGAGACGTGGGTGCCGCAGCCTTCGGCTTTAAACCGAAGGGTGCCGCACCCAAGCCTCGCCAAGCCGCTAAAGGCCTGCCACCCGCCATTCATCGTGCGCGGCCTTCTGGCGCTGCCTTCGCAGCTTAATTGACTGTATGGGGAAAGGGTTCGATATCTGGGATGCGTGGTTTTGGTTTACACGCCTCGTGATTACCGAGCATGAGAGCCGTCGCTATGTCAACGACAGAGTTCACGACACGATGGGTCTCTTGCTGTCCGCAATTATCACAAGAGACGAGCACTTCAAATCCCCACTCTGCCACACGAGTTTCCGTGCAGTGAAGATGCGGGTGAAGACCGAGAATGGTCTGAATCAGATATCTTCCTTCACGAGCTATCGGGTCAGAATTGTAATACCGGCACAGCTTGTTGAGTGCGTCTTCCATGAGAGCGGAACCATCTGAATCTGCTGCGAGGTGTTCCCGAACTTTCGAGACGGAAAGGACGAGGTCCTGAAATTCCTTGTGCGGATGAGCCGTCATGTTTAGCTCCCGCCTCAATGATACCACGCAGCAACCATCCCTGCTCCCGTTGCCAACCGCGAATTAACCTTCGCGCTCTCTATAAAAAACCTTGCGACATTCCTTCTTGCGCAGCCTTCCCTGAGGAGCCGGCGGAAACAGCTTCGGTCCAAATTCCTTTCGCGCAACTTCCTCGAAAGTCATCTTTGGGTTTTCAAGGCTGTAATCGCCGAATTGACCCGCGATCCCGACTTGGGCAGAAGTCAGTCTCACGTAATTCGGTTTCTTGGCCGGCTTCGGTTTCGGGATTCGCAGAGCGTATCACCAGCCGGGTACAGGCGAGGAGACGGCTACTTGCCTTCCATGTATCTCGATGGAATAATCCCGGCATGATAATAGGCGACCGACTTCGCGCGCTCCGCGAAGAAAAGAAGCTTTCCCAAGGCGACATTGAAAAGCGGACGGGCCTTGTTCGCCCTTACATTTCCCGCATCGAACATAACCATAGTGTTCCAACAATCGAAACGCTGGAGAAGATGGCCAAGGCACTGGAAGTTCCCATGTACAAGCTTTTCTACGATGGGGAGGAGCCGCCCAAGCTGCTGAATCTTCCCAAGCATAAATCGTCTGATGGAGACCTGTGGGGCAGCACTGGCGAAGAGGCGCGATCTCTGAGCAAGCTTCGCCGTCTGCTGGGAAAAGCCAGCGAAAAAGATCGCAAGATTCTTCTGCTTATGGCTCAGAATATGGCCCGTCGCTAGGTTCACAATCGCTAGCCTAGGTCTAAGATTCGCGTCGGCACCAGCGCCTTCACTTTCAATGCCCGAGCGATTTTGCCTATGTTGGTGATGCTGATATTCCGGCGTCGCTTCCACCTGCGAGTATTCAGTTCAATTCTTTCCTTTGACTGCCTGAAGTAATGACCACACGTTCTCCTGTTTCCACATTTTGAATGATGTACTCGCCGGGCCATAACCGTGCGAGTTCTCTGGCGCTCTCTCTTGCGTCTTCGAAGGTATGTGCTTCCTCTACAAAATGCAGGCTTCCGTCGCCTAGCACCTTGAAGATGCAAAAGGGCAAGGGCATCCAAACTCCAGATGGAGACGACCTACTGGGAGGGACAGTGGAGCGATTATCGCATCAATTGAGTGCGTTGGATCCCAATTAGTGTGTTGGGTACCAACGGCGGGCAGAGAATGCTATTGGGTTGGAGACTGTGGC
>WNFJ01724742.1_pt1 | contig 14288 bp, 14 predicted proteins | sample 5400461 | NCBI WGS metagenome assembly WNFJ01 (sample SAMN13153349, study PRJNA577476) | soil metagenome | isolation source: 115 cm saprolite on Douglas fir-dominated hillslope | place: USA:California | collected 2013-09-17 | reverse complement strand
CGATTGCGCCGCTAGCGCGGCCATGCCCGTCGTTTTGAGCGCCACGGTCTTGCCGCCGGTGTTTGGTCCGCTGATCACCAGCACACGCTCTTCTCCGCCAAGAGTAAGCGTCATCGGAACGATGGCGCGATTTTCTTTGCGGAGCTTGTCCTCGAGCACCGGATGACGCGCGGCTTCGAGGCGTAATTCATTGGTTGAAGAGAACTGCGGCATGGCGGCGTCGAAATCCCGCGCGAATCGCGCCCGCGCAAATACGCTGTCCAGTTCCGCAATCGTCCCGGCCGCCGTCACCAGCGGCCCACGGATCATCTGCAGCTTCTCCGTGAGTTCGCGCAGAATCCGCAGGATTTCCGCGGCTTCGTCCTCGGCAAGTTGCACCAGTTGGTTGTTGGACTCGACGGTCTCAAACGGCTCCATGAAAACCGTTTGCCCCGTCGCGCTCGCTCCGTGAACCACGCCCGGAAGCCCTCGGCGATGTTCGGCCCGCACAGGAATCACGAAGCGATCGTTGCGCAGCGTGACGTAGTCTTCTCCCGCTTCGGCATTCCGCGCTCGCAGAATCTGCTTCAGGCTCTTTTGGATCGTATCGCGTGTCTCGGTGATGCTTGCCCGAATGCGCCGCAGCGCCGACGACGCATTGTCGCTGATTTCTCCGTTCGGCAGCACGCATCGCCGGATTGCCGTGTGCACGTCTCGAAAATCGCCAAGCGCCGAGGCCCGTGCCGCCAACAACGGAAACTTGACGGCGTCTTCGCGAAACTGCTGTCGCAGCCATCCCGCTGTTTCCAGCAACGACGCCGCGTCCAGGAACTCGCCCGGCTCCAGCGCCATGCCCTGACCTTCGATGCGTTCGAGCCAGCCTTGCGGATCAGCGAGCGCGCCAAATCCTAGCTCGCGGCCCTCGCGGAGCCACTCGGCTGCTTCACGAATCAGCGCGAACGCTGATTCCAGCGCCGCGCGTTCGGTGCCCGGCTCGAGTGCATCCACAGCTCGCCGTCCCGGCGCACATGTCGTCCTTAGCCGCAGCAATTCGCGCAGCTTGTCGAATTCCAATACATCTTGCGCCGTTCTTGACATCGTTAGGTCGGCTTCAGCTTGGTGATTAAATGACTTGCGACGTCTCCCGGCGAGGTCGCCATGTACACTAGGCGCCCGTTGGCCTCGCCCCACGGCGCCGGATGTCCCAACTCCACCTGGCGCACACGATCCAGCACCGGTTCCCAGAAATGTCCTAGCACCGCGAACGGTTTCCGCGGCATCACCGCCTTGTTCAGCATTTCCCACACCACCGCAAGCTCCACGAGCGTGCCCGTCCCGCCTTTGCACGCCACGTAAGCGTCCGCGCAGCGGATGAGCTCAAAGAGCCTTTCTTCCCAAGTCTTCATGCGCACTTCTAAGTCAATCCAGGGATTCAGCTTTGCCGTCGTAAAAAAATCCGCCGTCACGCCGTACGTTTTTCCGCCAGCTTCTTTCGCGCCGCGCGATACCGCTTCCATGACCCCGCCATAACCGCCGCTGCAAACGGAAAAGCCGTGCTTCGCCAAAGCCCGGCCCAGGACTCGCGACTCTTCGTAGTCCGCGTCTCCTTCCCGCGGCCGCGAACTTCCAAACACGGTGACGATGAGTTCTTTCTCCATCTGCGCCCTTCGACATTACTGCGCGTGCTTGTGTTCGAGGCCGCGCTTTGGCGGCGTGACGTTGAACTCCTCAAGCATCGCCACGCACAGCCCAGTCAAGGCATCCGCCGCTTCGTGGCTCTTGCCGCCCTGATTGTTGCTCAAGAACGAAAAGATCAAGCGCCGCCCACTCGGCGTTTCCGCGAATCCAGAAAGTGTCCTCACATGTTCGACCGAGCCGGTCTTCGCGTGAATCCGGCCTGTCGCGGGCGTGTTCTTCATGCGGTCTTCCAGAGTGCCGTCAATTCCCGCCACCGGCAGCGACGCGTAGTAAGGTCCGAACCAAGGCTGCTTCTGCGCGAAGCTCAACAAAGTAACGATGGCTCGCGGCGTCACCAGATCGTGCCGGGACAATCCCGAGGCGTCGGTTTGAATCACGTCACCTGGCGCGATTCCCGCCGTGGCATAGAAATCTGCTGGAGTTTTCATCAGGTCGTCAGGTGTGGCCCACGGCCCGCTCTGCCGCGCTACTGTCCGGAGCAGCATCTCTGTATGCAGGTTCTGGCTGATCTTGTTGATCAGTTTTACGGCGTCACCCAAGGGCACGGAAACGTGCTCCGCCAGGACAAGAGGATCGCCGCCCAGTTCTGCATGATCGTGACGGGCTCGCGCGACACCCGCGACTTTTATTCCTCGGTTTTCCAGTAGGCGCTTTAGCGTTGTTCCCGCGTGCTGCGCCGGCTCCTCAATTGCCAGAACCAGTTTCCGCGGCGCGCTTCTAGCCGGCAGGCTGCCCTTCACAACCACGAGATTTGATCCCGGCTCACGCGTGAGCGTCAGATCCGATTTCGCGTCCGCGGCGGAAGTAGTCACTTCATTTTCGACCGAGAAATCCGGGGTCGTGGGAGCCAGTGCCGCCTGCACGGGACTGCCCGCCCGTTCCCCGGGCGTGAGTGTCAAGGCGACCGTGTTGTCGTCCACGACGATCGCGGAGATCGCGGCGCCGTACTCCCACACCATGTCGTCGATCTCCCAGCCGTTTGGATAGCGCTCTCGAGGAAAGTAACTGTCGTCGCCAACGATATCCCCGGAAATTTCCTTGACTCCCCTGGCCACCAACACGTCCGCAAGCTCGGCAAGCGCCTTCTCCTGCGGCCCGTCAAATTCTTCCTTCAGCTCGTAGGGGAATTTTCTATTCGAAAGATTCGGGTCGCCGCGCCCCACAAGTACGAGATCTCCACCCAGCACGCCCTCTTTGGAAATCGCACCCGACGTTTCCAGCGTCGTATGGAAGCGGAAGTCTGGCCCGAGTTTCGACAGCGCCAGGGCCGTGGTGAACAATTTCATGTTTGACGCGGGCACGAAATACTTGTCCGCGTTCTGCTCGTAGAGCGTCTCGCCGCTCTCGGCATCCACGATGAGCAATCCCCACTCCCCTTTGCTTGCGGGCACCGCTCCCAGCAAAGCTTCCGTGCGCGTACCAAATTTCGCAGCGGCCTTTTTGGAGGCCGCACTCTGTTTCTTTGCGGTACAGCACGCCGGTTCCGTCTTTGTTTTCGATTGCGCGCCCGAGCGTGGCGCGCCAATTCCGACGGCCCACACGGCGCTCGCAACGGTCACGGCGGCATATCGCTGGAGGATTTTCTCGATTCTCATTTTTCATTCACATCCAAGTGGCCTTGAAAAGTATAATCGAAAGACAACTCTTTCTGTCTTGGAGGCGTCTCAGTTAAAAGACCAATCTTGCTTCATGCCCGTTGACAAGCTCCTGCTTGCACCCAACCCGCAGGCACTCTATGATGCTCTAGCCCAGAAACTACGACGAGGTGATTCGTGCTCAAGCGATTGATTTCATTCCTGATGACATGGGCCCTGGTCGCCCTTCCTCTTTCCGCAAAAGAGGATAAAAAGGAGACCGATCGTCTAGACAATTGCGGAACGGTTCTCAAGGAAATTATGGACATCCCTGACAACATTCCCCAAGATCTCATCGACAAAGCGGAATGCGTCATCGTCTTTCCTTCCGTGCTCAAAGCCGCCTTCATTATCGGCGGCAGCTACGGCCGCGGCACCATGACCTGCCGCACCGGTGAGCATTTCACGGGGCCGTGGGGCGCACCCACCATGATGGCCCTCGAGGGCGGCAGCGTCGGTTTTCAGATTGGTGGCCAGGCTACCGACTTCGTACTTCTGGTTATGAACCCGCGGGGCGCCAAGGCTATTCTTCATAGTAAGGTGAAACTCGGCGCGGATGCTTCTGCCGCCGCTGGCCCCAAGGGCCGCGATGCCGAAGCCGCCACGGACGCCACCCTGCGCGCCGAGGTTCTGACCTACTCGCGAGCCCGCGGCTTGTTTGCCGGAATCTCGCTGGAAGGCTCATCCCTCCGGCCGGACAACGACGCCAACGAAAGGGTCTACCACAAGAAAGTCGAGGCGGAGAGTATAGTGCGCAAGGGTGCTGTCGCTGTTCCTCCCTCCGCGCAGGAGATGATCTCCACGCTCAACAAGAAATCGCCTAAGAATTTGTCCGATCCGGCTTCGCTCAAAGAATAGTTACAACGAACAGAGGTCTTCCCGAACACCCCGGCTCTTACCGGGGTGTTCTCTTTTTGCGCGTTACTTGTGCTCTCTGCGCCTCGTGAATCAGAAGGATGAAATAGCTCTTGACATTTCTCAATAACTGACCTATGGTCATATATGAGGAGCAGTCATTATGTCCCGCCCTAAACTTTCTCCCAGGGTCCTCCGCGACTCGGCAACGCACCCGAGCCGCCGCCAACGCCGCAGTGCCGAAATCCGTGAACGGCTATTCCGTGCCGCACTCAATCTCTTCTCTCAAAAAGGGTTTGGCGAGACGACCGTCGAAGACATCACGGAGGCCGCTGACGTCGGTAAAGGCACCTTTTTCAATTACTTCCCAAGCAAGGACCACATCCTGCTGGCCTTCGTGGAAATGCAACTTGGCAAGCTGGAAGCGGCCATTGAAATGGCCCGCCAGACGGGCGAGCCTATGCCGGAGTTCCTCCGTTCGCTCGGCATCCGCATGACCCAGGAACCTACTCGGAACCCCGCCATCATCCGTGCCCTCCTCCAGGCTTATCTGTCAACGACTCCGGTTCGCGAGGCCATGATGGACCTGCAAAGACGGACGCATGGCCTCCATACCCAGATGATTCAACTCGGTCAGGATCGAGGTGAAATCCGCAATGACCTTCCTGCCGCGGAGATCGCCCACGTTTTTCGCCAGACCATTTTCGGTACGCTTCTAATCTGGTCGCTTTATGGCGATGCGACCTTGCATTCACGAATCGAGACAGCGTTCAAGGTGCTCTGGACTGGCTTGACGCCGCGCGGCAATTCGGCGACTGCGTTGGCAGTCCCGTTGTTCACCAGTGGAGACTAGTTTCATGAACCGCAAACGCATCCTAATTCTTCTGGCTGCTGCCGCCGTTCTGGCGGCCACTGCGCTTTATGCAAGCTGGTTCCACCGCGACAACGCGCTGCAAGGCTCCGGCACAGTCGAAGCCCGCAACATCCGGGTCGGCTCGAAGATTGGCGGCCGGATCGACAAGGTTCTAGTCCGCGAAGGCGATTCCGTCGAGCCGGGCCAAGTGTTAATCACGTTTGACGATAAGGAGTTGCAAGCTTCCCTCGAACAATCCCGCGCAAATGCGGAAAAGGCCCGGCGCGGCTACCGTCCCGAGGAAATAGCCGAAGCCCGCGCCGCAGCGGCTCAGGCCAAAGCTGATTATGAGTTAAAAAGGAACGGCTATCGCCAGGAAGACATCGCCAGCGCCCAAGCCGAACTCGATCGCGCGAAGGCCGACGAAATTCGCACGCACCTGGATTTCGACCGCTATGAAGCTCTTGCAAAAAAGGACCTCGTTTCCAAACAGCAGCGAGACACCGCTGAAGCTAACTGGAGAGTGGCCCTCGCTCAACAAGAGAGCGCCCATCATAAACTTGCGGAACTCCAGCGCGGCTACCGTCCCGAGGAAATCGCTTCCGCTGAGGCGCACTACCACCAGACCCGGGCCAACCTGGAAAAACTGGAGCGCGGCAACCGTCGGGAAGACGTCGACCTGGCGAAAGCAGCCTACGCTTACGACGAGGCGCGCTATCGGGAACGGCAAGTCGCCGCTCCTTCTGCCGCCATCGTCGAGGTTCTCGACGTCCGCCCGGGCGATCTCATCGCTCCAAATACGCCCGTCGCCACGCTTCTCGAAAAGGATCAAATCTACGTTCGCATCTACATCCCGGAAACCGAATATGGCCACCTAAAGCTCGGACAGAAAGCCGAAGTTAAGGTCGACTCTTTTCCAAGTACCGTTTTTGAGGGAGTCGTTGAACAGATCAATCAGCAGGCGGAATTCCTGCCGCGGAATGTCCAGACCCGCGAAGAACGCGTGCACCAGGTTTTTGGCGTAAAGATTCGCATCAATGATTCCGCGGGCCGCGTCCTTGCCGGCATGGCCGCGGATGTGAAACTGAAAGCGGGGAATTAAAGCCGTGGCCGCGACTCCACAAATGAACGGGGAAGTTGCCATTTCCGCCGAGCACCTGGTTCGGCGATTCGGCAACTTCACCGCCGTCAACGATGTCAGCTTCCGAGTCGAAAAAGGCGAAATCTTCGGTTTCCTCGGTCCCAACGGCAGCGGAAAAACCACGGTGATCAAAATGCTCACCGGTCTCTTGCCCCTCACCGGCGGCCAGGCCCATGTCGAAGGCCTCGATGTCCGCACGGATTCTGAATCCGTACGCGAGCGCATCGGTTACATGTCGCAGAATTTCAGCCTTTATTACGACCTGACCGTCGCGGAAAACTTGCAGTTCTACGGACGTATCTACAGCCTGGAGCCTGCGCGCCTCAAACGGCGCATGGAAGAAATCGTTGAACTCAATGGCCTGGCACCCTATCTGAATCGCTTGGCCGCGCAACTTTCCGGCGGCTGGAAGCAGCGCCTCGCTCTCGGCTGCGCCATGTTGCATGAACCGAAACTACTTTTCCTCGACGAGCCCACCGCAGGGATCGACCCCGTCGCGCGACGTCAGCTTTGGGATCTCCTCTTCGAGCTCTCCGGCCACGGCATCACTTTTTTCGTAACCACTCACTACATGGATGAAGCCGAGCGCTGCAGCCACGTGGCCTACATTTACTACGGCAAGATCATTGCCGATGGCACGCCCAATTCGCTCCGCGAACTTCCGGACGTTCAGCCTCCTGGGACCCTGCGCGTGGAAATCACCACGCCCGAAGTTACCCGCGCGCTTCGCTTCGCCCGCCATCTCCCCGGGATCCGCAGCGCGACCATCTTCGGCCAATCTATTCATGCGCTCGTCGAGGATCATTTTAACCTAGACGATCTCCGCGAGCAGCTCCTCAAGAACGGCATCGCCGTCGCCGAGATTCGTCCGCTCGCTCCCAGCCTCGAAGACGTCTTCGTCGAACTCACCTACAAGCATCAAGCGCTGCTGGAGGCCGCCCGTGCATAACATCTTTCGCGGTTTCGGCGCCGTCTTTTATAAAGAAGCTCTTCACGTGCGCCGCGATGCGGGCACGCTCTTCTTCTCTCTGACCATGCCGCTGCTCCAGATGTTCCTGCTCGGCTACGGCGTGGACACCAACATCCGCCAGATCAATACCGTCGTTTACAACGCGGATGGCCGCCGTGAAAGCCGCGAGCTCATTGACCGCCTGAAAAACTCCGACACCTTTCACATCTTCAGCTACGTTCAAAATGATCATGATCTGAACGATCTGATCGTCTCCGGCAAGACGCGCGTGGGCATCAAAATCCCCGTCGATTACTCTGACCGCTTGCTCCACAATATGAGCGCGCAAGTCCTAGTCCTTATCGATGGCTCGGACTCTTCCGTCGCCGGCCAAGCCATTAATGTCACTACCGCCATCGGCCTTGATGAATCCCTTCGCCGCGTTCTGAAGGATCGCGCTGACTTTGCAGTGGATATGCGTCCTAAGCTGCTCTTTAATCCCGATTCGCGTTCGCCCAATTTTTTTCTTCCTGGCCGCCCAATTTTTTTCTTCCTGGCCTCACTGCCATCATGCTTCTCAACGTCACCACGTTCCTCACGGCTTTCTCCATCGTCCGTGAAAAAGAGCGCGGCACCCTTGAACAGCTCTTCGTCACTCCCGTTCGCCCCTTCGGACTCCTTCTCGGGAAATTGCTTCCCTATCTCGGCATCGGGTTCTTCGAGCTCTGCCTCATTCTTACTTTCATGCGCTTCCTGTTCCAAGTGCCCATTCATGGCAGCGTGCTTTTGCTCGCCTTACTCGCCTTGCCCTATCTCTTCGCGGCGCTCTCCCTCGGCATCCTGATCTCCAGCAAAGCGAACTCGCAAGCGGAAGCCATGCAGCTCGCGTTTCTGCCGATTCTGCCCAGTGTTTTCTTCTCCGGGTATATATTCCCGCGCGAAACCATGCCGGCTATCTTCAAGCCCATCAGTTACATGATCCCCGCCACCTATTTCATCAACATCACGCGCGGCGTCATTCTCCGGGGCGCGACCATAAAGCATCTCTGGACCGATGGCCTCGCCCTCGTCGCCATCGGCTCGATACTCCTGATCATCGCCGCCCGCCGCTTCAAAAACAAAGTCATCATGGCCTGAATTTTCGCCTATCGCCTTTTGTCTTTTGCAATAGCACGGCGTATTCTGCTCAATTGTTCATCTACCATGGGAAACTCCGTGTCTTGCCCGATCTGCGAAAAACGAAAACCGGCCCGCTTCTGCCCTGCCAAAGGCGAAAAGATCTGCTCTGTATGTTGCGGCACCGAGCGCGAAGTCACAATCGATTGCCCTTCGGATTGTTCTTATCTCGTCTCGGCCCACCGCTATGAAGACGAGCACCAGCGCTCCTTGCCGGCTGACACTCCGTTGCTCGACGAAAAAATCCCCCAGGACATCGTCTACACGCACCAGCAACTGATGGCCGGATTAGCCTTCTCGATCGCCAAATTCTGCGCCGTCCAACCCGCTACTGTGGACACCGATGTACTCGCCGCAATTCAGGCGGTCGCCCAAACCTACAAAACGCTGAGCTCCGGCATCATCTATGAAAAACCGCCAGACGCTCCGCTGCCGCGCGAACTCTACGCTGCGCTGATCGCCTTCATCACCGAAGTGAAGAGCCAGCAAGCCGAGCGTGCTGCTTCGGCAGCCCTCAAAGACTTGGATCTGTTTTATCTGTGGGTTTTTCTCTACCGCATGGGTTTGCTGCGAACCAACGGCCGCCCTCGTTCGCGCCGCTTCATCGAATTCCTCCGCGCTCAGTTCCCTCAAGCCCCCGAACTCAAGCGCGAAGAGTCCCGCATCATCGTCCCGTAACAGGTTTTCTGGGCGCAGCCGTTCCCGCCGCGGTGTGAACAAAGCCGAAGATTCTGCGCTCTCTCGCCGATCTATCCCGTCACGCAAGCATGCCTTCGCTCCACCTGTTGCGCCACCACAGCAGCATCCCAACCCAGCTTCAGTTGTACCCTTTGTGGCGTGCGCTGCACTTCGTGCTGCGGACGCGGATTGAACCCATATTTCTGGCGTATTCGCGCGACACGCTCCGCCGCTTTTCGCCGGTATTCCTCCGGCGCATAGCCATTTTTGCGGTACCAATCTTCATAGAGCTTCGCAAGCCGGGGAAACTTTTCTCGGACAAACGGCAAAAACTGTTTTGCCGAGGACGGCATCAGAAACAGCACTCCGGACCAAAACCACTGTGCACCTGCATCTCTGGCCGCTTCAGCAACGGCTTCCAGATCCCCTTCGCGGTCCGTAATCCCAGGTATCAGCGGCGCGGCAGATACGCCGACGGCAAGCCCCGCTTCATGAAGTTGCCGCACCGCCGCAAGCCGCAAATCAGGCCTTGGCGCACGCGGCTCCAGCAATCGCGCCAGCTTAGGCCGCAGCGTTGTAATCGTGATATTCAAGGACAACTCGGACCGCTCGGCAATCTGTTTGAACAAATCGACATCGCGCACAATCTGATTCGATTTAGTGATAACAGAAACGCTCAGCCCCTCGCGCTTCGCCAGTTCCCCCAGGCAAGCTCGCGTCACGCCGTGTTCCCGCTCGGCTGGCTGGTAGGGATCCGTCGCCGTTCCAATGGCAATATGTTCCGGCCTTTCCCCGCCCGACCTCTCGGATGCATACGAATATTTCCGCGAAATGTCGTGGGCCAGCAGCGGCGCCACGTCCTTCTTCACATAGATCTTTTTCTCGAATTCCGACCCGTCCAACTCCATGTATTCGTGAGTGTACCGCGCGTAGCAATACTTACAGGCGAACTCGCATCCCCGATAGGGATTGATCGTCCACTCAAAAGGCACGCGCTGCGAATCGCAACGGTTCAGGATCGACTTCACCGGCAGCAGAAAATATTCCGGCTTTTCAGCGGACTTCCGCTGTGTCTCTGCTGGCGGGGAGGATGCTGCGAGGCGGGCAATGCCAACCAGCCGCGCGTGAGCGCGTTCAGTGGGCACCGCAGCAGCGTTTCGGACTGAACCCGTGCCACGGCTTTGGGTTCCGTGCTGGGTCCTCGACGCCGGGGGGCAATCCGGCGTTGTTGAGTCCGAAATGCTGCCGCGTTGGTCGGAAACCGGGGCGTCGGCCGTCTTACGGCCGCCAGTCATAAAGTCGCCGACCGTTTTTATCGGGCTTACGACATCAGGGCACTCGGGAAAGAGACCTGCGGTGGTTGGTGAAACGCGGCGACGCTGAATCCGAAAACTCGGCGCCGATAAGGAGTGAACTGGAGACATGGCCCACCTCGAAGCGCGCTAAGTATTTCGCTTTTTCTTCGCTTTGTCAATCATTATTTTCGCTTTTTATTCGTATAGGGTCTCCAGTTCCTTCTTTCGTTTTCGCCCGTACCTCCCTGGATACGCGGCTCACTCTCAATCCTTTGCTGCCAATTGCCTCTCTCGGTGATGCAGGGTATTCTCAGTGTCCGTGGGAGCTGCACTTTTCATGACTGTAATGTCCAAACGCTTTCAGCTAGCGCTGTCCTTGCTGCTTGCAGGCCTGCCCACACTCACCTTTGGCCAAACTCCACCTCCGCCAAAGAAGCTCCCCGCCGGTCCGCCTGCCCCTCAATCGACCCACTACCCCATTCTTATCCTAGCCTTTGGCAACAATCCAAACTGGAGTCTCCGAATCGGCCAAAAAGGCCCCGAACGCATGGATCGTCCTGGGTATCCGCCCATCCCACTCGAACCCGCCGAGGTTACCCATGAGGCCACAGACTCCTGGATCTATCACGCGAAGGACTCCGCCACTGGAGCGGCCGTAGCCCTCCATCTCACGAGAGAAGCCTGTACCGACGCGGCAAACGATACGCTGACCCCCACGCCGCCGCCCTCTGGAAAGTACTCCTTCCGCGCCTCCGTCGATCATGCGCAAATCGGCACAATGACCGGCTGTGCCCGTATCGCCGCGGAACTCTTCCCCAAGATCAACAATCAACCCGACCAGGAAGAAGATGACGCCAAGAAGAAACCGCCGGTCACAGTTTCTTCTGTCACCAATTTCAAGTCGCCTGAGGCCGTTGCCTATCTGAACGCCAGCCAGCAGTTGGTATTCAAACGGGGTTCGGTGGCGCGAGTCATCCCAGGAAAACCCGGATACGACTTCTCTATTTCACACGACGGCAAGAAGCTTCTCTTCACTCGGGACGAGGGGTCGAGCGCCGAGCGAAGCATCAACCAATATGATTTCGATTCCAACGCGGTCAAGGAACTCCTTCGCGGCGGCGTCCAACAGGCCCTCTGGTCGCCTGACGACACGCGATTCGCATTCATGAAATTCGTCGATGGCAAGTGGCGTTTGTGGTCTGCTCTTATCACTTCCCCGGAGAACGCAGCTTCCGTTTTCCCAGGCGATATCGTCTCAATCCATGGATGGGTTGATGCTCACACCATTCTCGTGGACGACCTGCAGCAGCTATCCTGGGTGACCGATAACGGAACGATCCAACAGGCGTTCCCGGAGAAGGATATTCTCGGTGATGCTTTCGGGTCTTCCAGTGCCGACAAGTTTCGCGTCCATCCCCTGAATCCGGATTTGCTTCTGGTCGCTGCAGAATGGCTGAAACCCCCAGCAGGCGTTCCCATAGATCCGCACATGGGAGGTGGCTTTGGCTTTTTCTTGTACGAGATTCGCTCGAAACGGCGTGTCCTGCTCAGCCCTTTGAACATGCTCGCCCAGAATGCGGAGTGGTCAAGCGACGGCTTCCAAATTTTCTTTACCGGCGCCGACTCGTCACGGCGCTACGCTACTTATCGAATGTTCTGGGACGGCATCGCCCTGCAAAAGTACCTATCTGGTACTTCCCTCGTAATCGGCAAGTAGCCGCCTACGAGCTCAAAAGCTGCCATCTGCCCTTGCTGGATACGTCGCAAACGTTTGATTTGACACCCATCCCCTCGCACCTGATACTATAATCGGTATTGTGAGTACTAGTCCTACGCCCACACCGGCTGTTCGCCAGGTCGGAATTCTTGTCCTTGACGACAGTGTCCAAGGCGGCAGCGCGGTCAAACAAATCCTGGATTCCGAGGGGTGGCGCGTCCGCGTTGTTGCGGACACCAAGATGCTCCTGTCAGAGCTTAAGACCGGGGAATGGTCTCTGGTGATTGCCAATGTCGTTTTGACGGGAGTCGATGGTCACGCCTTCGTCATCTTGCGGGAGCTGGCCAGCGTCCCCACATCCGATGGTGCACGCGTTCGCGTCCTGTATCTCGTCCCAGAGGCAACGAGCAGCCTATATATAAGCCATTTGGAGGCCGCACGCCTTCCGTACGTGCTTCGTCCCTACCACCTTCACGACTTTCTCGAAAAGGTGAGCGATCTACTGGTCGAAGTGAAGGCCATCGAGGGGCCTATCCGTCAGGTCCGCCATGAATTCGGCGCTCTGCGCAAGAAGAAGAAACAAGCCGGGCGCAACTCCATGTTCGCCTCACGCGACTCGTTCTCCTACACCGACGAGGAACTCGCCGAATACGAGAAACAGGAAAGCGAATTGTCCAAGTCCAAGCGCAACAAGCCCCGAATCAACCTCGGCGACCCCAACCGCTAATCCAAACGCTGGAAGTTTTCGGTAGTCATTTTGGCGCAAGAGATTCTTCCATCTCCGTTCTAACTCCGAGTCGTGTCCTCGCTGGTTCCCTCTGTCCTAACTGGGGGGCACGCACAGGAGGATTTCATGGAACGTTCGATTTTCACTGCCCTTATCGGCGGACTTCTTGGTATCAGTGCGTTTGGTGGCCTGGCGTTGCTTGGCTCAGGGCCGGGCTCCTCCGCCGCTCCATCGTCTCGCCCTGAGGGTGAATGGCGGCTTCTCGATCCCGTCACGTACGAGAACATCTCCGTCTTTCCCGTGGTCAGCTCCTATAGCCAGGACGCGAGTCCCTTCCTCACGCTCGAGGAAGGGCTAGCGGCCGGCGAAGTGCTCGTCCGCGAGCAAGGCTCCGAAGGTCTGGCACGTTCACGCGACGGCCGGCCCGTTTATATTCCGCAATCAACGGGCGCTTCCGTCAACCAGCTTGTCTTGATCAATCGCAGTAAGCGCCCGCTTCTGCTCCTTGCTGGCGAGCTAGTCAGCGGCGGCAAACAGGACCGCGTCATTGGCAAGGACCGCATCGTTCCTGTTGGCGCTCCGCCGCTCCCTCTCGACGTCTTCTGTGTCGAGCACGGCCGCTGGACCGGCAGCTCGCAATTCGCTGCCGCCAATACCATCGTTCATCCGAGCGTTCGCGAAAGCGCCGCGGTTGATCAGGCCCAGACCAAAGTGTGGGAATCCGTTCGCAATGGCACGAATTTGCAGGCCGAAGTCACCGCCGCGTCTCCTTCAAACGCGCCGCGCATTTCCAAGAGCAAGATCCAAGGCGCCATTGCCGGCAATGGCCGCACTGAGGCTTACGAAAAGGTTTACGAGTCGCAAGCCGTCGGCGTCTCCATCGATGACTTCGTCAACGAAGTGCAGCGCCGTTTCGTGAGCGCAACCTCTGGCCTAAAGGGTGAGCGCGTCGTCGGGGTGGTGGTGGCTTACGGCGGCGACGTGGCCTGGAGCGACATCTTCGCTTCCGGCGATCTCTTCGATCACTACTGGCGCAAACTTCTTCGTAGCTACGCCGTCGAAGCCCTCACCCGTCCCTCGTACCGCCAGGTCGCTTCGCGCGACAATGCCAACGAGTTCTTGCGCAGGTTGAACGGCCGCGAAATTCAAGAAACCGAGCCGGGCGTCTATCGCTGGCGCGAAATCAAGGAAGGCCAGCTCGCCCAAATCGAGCTCGACACCCTCCAGCCCAAACCCATCACGCTGCACCGTCTGCTCTTGCGTCGAACTAGCTGATCGTCGGGCAACCTGCACGCTGTCATTATGAGGGGCCAGCCTCATCGGCCCGAAGGATCTCAGCCCAGCTAAGGCGACGATGAGGATTCAGGAGAGACTCTTCGAACGACGCTCCGATCAGGCGTCTCTAAAAGAAGCTGTGTTGCGCTCTTTTTCAGGACCGGATGCACCAGCTCGGGCGCAATCTCCGCCAGTGGCACCAACACAAAGCGCCGCAAATGCATTCGTGGATGAGGAACTTGCAATTCCGGCGTGTCAATCGTCTCCGCACCGTAAAGCAGGATGTCCATATCAATCAGCCGCGGCCCTTT
>WNFJ01668524.1_pt1 | contig 14291 bp, 17 predicted proteins | sample 5400461 | NCBI WGS metagenome assembly WNFJ01 (sample SAMN13153349, study PRJNA577476) | soil metagenome | isolation source: 115 cm saprolite on Douglas fir-dominated hillslope | place: USA:California | collected 2013-09-17 | reverse complement strand
TCCTCTTCCATGTTCCTATTTTACCAGATGACAGCTCGACTTTCTATCCCCTCCTGCTCTCAAACTATCTCCTGGGCAAGGGCAAATCTGAACAGATTCTCAAAGCTTATGCCCATTGCATTCGAGTTCTATGCCATAGCAGGACGTGATAAGGAGGTCCGCCAGTTTCTCAAGGAGTACTATCAACAGTATTGTCGCGAACTTGCCCGCCTGATCCAGCGTGGTATTGAGCGTGACGAGTTCCGCGTTGTAGACGCAGAGGCCACAGCGACAACGCTTGCTGCATTGTATGAAGGGCTCGCATTGCTCTTTTTTGTCGATCCTCAGGCTCCCCGGTGGCCTGAACAGGCTGAGACATCTGTTCTGTTGCTGCTGGAAGGGTTAGAACAGAGGTCTCCCTCGTGATGCGCCTCTTCTCTGATTAATGCAATCGTTCTTGTTTTCCGCTCATTGGGAAGAAGAAAAGGAGGATACGCTATGGCACTTGCACATCGTCGTCGCGACGCGCATCTACCGCTGGCTAGCCAAAGCCCCACTCTGGTTCTATCAGCTTGGCCTTGGCTGGGTATTGGGAAACCGCCTTCTGCAGATTACTCATCGTGGCCGCAGGAGTGGACTGCTGCGCCGAACTGTTTTAGAGGTCCTGCATTATGATCCACAGACACGAGAGGTGCTCGTCGTTTGTGGTTGGGGAGGCAAGACCGATTGGTATCGCAATATTGAGCACGAGCCAGCGCTCGAGATCCGAATTGGTCGGGTTCGCTATAAGCCAGTTCAGGAATTGCTCTCGCTCGAAGAGACCGTCCGTGAGGTCCTGGCTTTTTTCGGCCATCATCCACGAGAGGTAAGCTTTGCGGGGCCACTTTTAGGGATTGACCCTCATGCTCCCGAGCCTGTCCTGCGTGCCAGGATCGAGACCTTCTTCCGAGGAGTCCGTTTTCGTCCTGCCGACGAGGATGAGGCTACTCCTCAGTCAGGCGATAAGGGCTTCAACCATCTGTAAGGAATCCTACCATTTTTCGCACCCAGAATCCCGCTCAAGAGTCATGGGAGTGGTGAACAAAAAGCAATAATAGATGGAAAAGGAGAGTGAAAGGAGTTGGTATGCCGTGGCATCTGCTTGCCATGATGAGTCTCTTCAGCGCGAAAGATGAAACCCAGCACCAGGTGCAATTGCTTGTTCTCTTGCTGATCATTACTCTGGCAGTGGCACTCGTTTCGCGTCCCCTGCGCCTCCCGTACACACTGGTGCTTGTCGTCGTTGGCCTTGCCATTGGATTTTCGCCGTTGTTTCCCGACCTCCGATTGAACCCGGATGTGGTGCTGTTCCTGTTTCTGCCAGCATTGCTCTTTGAGGGAGCCTGGAATGTGCAGATCGAGCGCCTCCGTGCCGACTGGCTTGCAGTTCTCCTGCTTGCAGTTCCTGGACTGCTCATTTCTCTGCTGATCGTCGCCGCGCTCCTTCACGCGTTTCTTGGAATATCCTGGGGAGTCTCGCTGCTCGTCGGGGCCATGATTTCGCCAACTGATCCTGTTGCTGTTCTGGCACTTTTGCGTCAACTGGGCTTGTCAGAGCGGCTGCGCACCATTGTGGAAGGGGAAAGCTTGTTCAATGATGGCGTCGGTGCGGCTGTCTTTGAGCTGGTTCTTGGGTTTGTGCTTGCCTCCCTTGGAACAGCTGAGAGAGTATCGTCATCCTCATCGTGGATAGTGGTGGGGGAGGGGCTCTGGTTGATGCTTGGCGGACTCGTGCTCGGCGTTGGCGTTGGCCTGCTTGTTTCTCGTCTGTTGCGTCTGGTCGATGACCACTTGATCGAAATGGCCGTGACAGGGAGTGTCGCCTACGGCGTGTATTTGCTAGGGGTAGGGGTACACACCTCTGGATTACTCGCCGTGGTGGGAGCTGGGCTGGTGCTTGGAAGCTATGGAAGACGAACAGGCATGTCAGAGCGAACACGTGAGGTGGCACAAGCCGTGTGGGAGTTTTTAAGCTATCTGGCCAACTCGCTGCTCTTCCTCCTGCTGGGAGTCCAGATGGGAGAAAGTCGCCTCATCCTAGCAGTGGGAGATATCGGGCTCGCGTTGGCCGGAGTGATCATCGGTCGCGCTACCATGATCTACACCTTGTTGCCATTGCACAATGTCTTTGCTCATAGGATGACCCGCACCAAGATCGCTGGATTATTCTCCTGGTTGCCACATCCAGAGCCTCTTCCATCACATTGGCGTCCGATCCTTCTGCTATCAGGACTGCGTGGTGCACTTTCCATTGCGCTCGTGCTCAGTTTACCTGATACGCTCCAGGAGCGAGGCCTGCTAGAGAATATCGTCTATGGCGTCGTGCTGGTCACTCTGCTGGGACAGGGGATCGGGTTACGCATACTCTTACCACGCTGGAACAAAGACGCTCATGAACAATAGCTTGTCTTCTTGAGGGACCTCTCCTCAGCAGAGAAAGGCCCCTCAGTTGACTGCACCGTCATGAGTGGATAGTCATCCAATAACAAAGGAAAAGGGAGATGAAGGATCAGGAATGGTGCACTCCAATCCCCTTGAGGATCTGTTGCGCAATCACTGAGGCTCGCCGTGAGATCTGTCGCTGGGATCATCCAAGGACGCAAGCCGAATGGATATAGGACTCCGTCAGGGAGAGCACAAGCAGAGCTGTGGCCTCGACATCACAGGGTTGGATTTCCCCAGCAGCCTGACTTTGTTCGAGAACTAAGGCCATGACAGCCAGATAATCACGCAATAATTTGGTGGCCTCATCTTTAAAGGCACGATTGACTCCATAAAGGGCACTCATATAGAGGGTCGGAAATAATCTGGGAATCAAATTCGAGGAAAAATCGAATTGGCTTGTGGCGAGGTCTGAAGAGATCGAGACGACTAGAGTAGAGATCTAGGTGATAAGGTAAAAGATGCGCAATATGAGGGAACAGTATTTGCTGCTGGGCTTCTAGGAATTAATTCCGACCCTCTCATATAGACATTGAAACTATCACTATTTTCCTGGGCCAGATGCGCAAAAGCCAGAAAGAGCCGTTCCAGACGTTGTTGCAATGTTCCCTTCGTCGCAAGGGCCATCCGAATGGTCGCCAATTGCGTCTGGGCAATGGAGCGCAGCATCGCAAGAAACACATCACGCTTATTCTCAAAATAGAGGTAAATCGTTCCCTTGCCAATCCCAGCCTGCTCAGCAATCAGGTTGATATTGGCTTGATCAAATCCCAAACGGGCAAATTCACGGGCAGCCTCACCTAGGATGCGCTGCCGCGTCGCTTCACGCATCTGCTCATCGACAATCTTGGGCATCATGCTCCCTTCCTGGTCCTATCATGACCCACCTGTTTTTGAAGTTGGATCGAGAGAGGATCGCGAAAGCAGAGATCACATGTTACCTGTTCAATGCGCTTTGGCTTGTCACCATCGTTCATAAAGCTGTCCTAAAAGATAAGGGGAATGGCGAGTGAGGGTGGTAACCATCTCATCTCTTGTTTATTATCATAGCACATTTCTGGGTGGCGAACCCAATACGCACGTTTGTTCCGTCAGGGCAAGAGTGCTCAAGCTAAGACAGAAGAAGAGGCAGCACATCAACTGATGACGGAGACGCAACATGAATGGGCCATTGGTTCGCAAAACCTTGTCTTTTCCAAGCATATCTGCGCTTGCTTAAAGCGGCTAGTAGTTGGGCAGATGCTCTCTATCATTTCACTCGTCCACTCAAAACACGAGACGTGCAAGTGGGAGCAGATCCCAGCCACCCAGCCACCCAGGATCGTATACCTGCTCATCCCTGGACTGTCAGGGAGCTTTTGAACCTCCGTGCTTGTTCCTTTTTTTAGCACTATCTGATAGGGTGACTACCCAGTTTTCCGCGAGTTGTCCCCGTTTCCCCCTAGATAATGAACTTCCCTCTTAGGTATCCTTCAAAGCATCATGTGCCAGAAGCACACCACCACGGATGAAAGGCGATTGGGCGAATACTGTTGTGGTTTGCGGGACAATTTCAGGAGAAGAGATGATATGAAGAACGTATCTGCAAACTTCGCTGAAGATGCATCTATCCAGAAGCCATTTTGGAGTATTCGGATACGTTTTAGCATCGCTCTCTCTTTTGAAGAAACGCAAAGGTACTCTTGTTCAGGAGGGCAATACCATGGCGAAGCATTTCTCGGCGAATGTTTCTAGGAGGAGGCATTGGTGCTGCCGGGCTCGTCAGCAACGTGCTAGCCTTGTCAACGGGCTCACAGGGCAGCAAGGCATTGCTTATGCCTCTTCGCATATCCCCAAGTCACAGTGATTCTCACATGGGCGATAGATATGGCAGGTATGATCGGTATGGCAGGTATGGCAACCACGGCAGGAGTGCCCAGCTTGCCATTTACTGGGGTGGTTAATCCGGCACTCAATGGGGACTTCAATCCGTCGAAATTTATGAGTCAGTTTGAGAAGGGCACAGTCCAACAAGTGAGAGGAAAACCGACGCGTGTGTTCAATCTTGTCTCGGTCGTGAAGAACATTGTGGTTGGCATCGATGATACTACGAAGAAACCGATCGTGTTTCAGGCCTGGGCATTTGGAACGACACCCACTAATGCCCAGGTGCCAGGGCCAACATTACGCTGTTCAGAGGGAGAGACTATCCTCATCAATTATACCAATAACACCCCCACTACCCACTCCATTCGCTTCCATGGTATCCATAACACTGCCAATGATGGGTCACTGCAAGCTGCTAATCCTGGGCAGAAAGTTCTGTACGAATTGATTGCGGAACCCGCTGGTTTCATGGCCTACCATTGCCATGTGCTTCCGTCGGCTGCGCATGTAGGCAAAGGGCTCTATGGTGGCATGGTCATCGATCCTATCCAGCCGAGAACGGCCGCTGTGGAACTGGTTCTGATAATGAATGCCCTTGGTATCTGCTCTCCTCTCAAGAATGACATCTACGCGTTCAACACAGTAGCTAACCACTACAATGCTAATCCTATTACGATAGGTTCGGGCCAACCCGTGCGTGTCTATCTGCTCAATATGGTATGTAATGAGCCAGCGCTCTCGTTTCACCTGCACGCCAACTTCTTCGATCTCTTTCCTTCAGGAACACAAACCAAACCTACCGAACACAATGATATGGTCACTTTGAGCATGCCAGAGCGCCATGTACTCGAATTCACGTATAAAGTCCCTCTATTTACTCCTGGGCCGTATATGTTCTATTCTCACGATACACCTGGTGAGATGGGCATATTTGGGCTCCTCAACTTGGTGAATTCTCAAGGCATACCAGGTACTTCGTGACTCTTCTGAAGTACTAGTGAGCAGGAGAGAGAAGATGACCAAGCAGAGCTATCTGGAAAGCAGTTAACAGATGCAGACCTTGCTTGCGCAGGGTGGACAAGGAGCCATGGTCGAGCAGGGCAGTGGCGATCACCAACGCGATCAGTTCCAGGGATGGATGAGCATGCCACGTGAGGCGATCAGCTTTCTTTTGGCGTTTTCTCTCTTCCCCCTTTCCCGATCCTGAGCAAGCGATACGCCACTTTGATATGGAAACTACGTTGGTTCACCTTCTCAGGCAGCATTGAGTGGGGCATGACTAACACAATGAGACTAGAAGCGATGAGTGTTACCAGCACCAATGGCAGAGATACAGCGAGATCATGCGTGAGTTCAACCGCAAAGATGATACAGGTGAGCGGGCAACCAGTGGCCGCGCCTAACACAGCCGTCATGCTCAGAAGCGGCCAGAAGCCGGGGAAAACATGAGGCAGGAAGAGATCCTCCACACCTCCAAGAGCTCCACCAATCAGTAGCAATGGTGCCAGAATGCCTCCAGAGGTGCCAGAACTCAGCGAGATAGCCCAGACGATCGACTTCACGATCAACAGTCCCACAAGCATCTGGAGGGGAACATTTCCTAGAAGCATTTGGTGAAGAAGGTCATAGCCAACGCCAAGTACTGGTGGAGAGATGATCCCTCCAAGACCAATCGCTGTCCCGCCAATCACAGGCCACCACATCCAGTGAATGGGCAGTTTGTGGAAAAGATGCTCGCTCCCATAGACGACAACGGTCAGCAGTGTGGCCAAGAGGCCAGCCAGAACTCCTCCCAGTAGGCATGCCAAGAGAACTCCTCCATTCCAGACTGGTGCATGCGACGGCGTGGCAAAGAGTACTCCTGGATCCATCCCAGATACAGGCAAGTAAGACCGCACGACGGTCGCGGTGACACTCGCAAGCGCAAGAGGAGCGAGATTCTGTGCTTTCCACTCGAAGAGCATCAGTTCCACGGCGAAGAGGGGCGCTGCGATCGGGGTATGAAAGATGGCCGCCATTCCACCAGCCACACCTGCCGCCAAGAGCACTCTGTGTTCAGCACTCGTCAAGTGAAAGCATTGAGCGACCATTGCTCCAAATGCCCCACCAGTGATCATCATGGGTTCTCCAGCTCCAAAGGGGCTCCCTGTCCCAATCGCGATCGCCGAGGCCACCGGCTTGAGCAGAGCCACTTTGGGTCCGACATGGTCCTCATTGGTAAGCGTGGCTTCCAATGTCTCGGGAATCCCATGACCCCGGATGTGTTCTGAGCCATAGCGAGCTAGCAAGCCGACAGCCAAGGAGCCAACGACAGGAATCAGAACCACAGCCAGACCCAGAGTGTTCTTCGCCGGAGAAACAAGGGTCACATCCCAGTGCTGATAAAATGCCACATTCGTAATCAATCCAATAAGCTGCAGAAGGGGCACAACGATACAAGCACTGACAGCTCCAATAGCCACAGCCATCACTAAAATACCAATGGAGCGCAAAGACACTGGAGAGTCACCTGAGCCGTCAGGGATTTCATGATTGCCCAGAGGACTCCACCATCCAGTTTGTTTGCGCCAGAAGTTGATAAGCAAGAGAGTTTCTCCTTCTATGTTGGAACTAGTGACACGCAAAGGACGTCCGGCACAGACAGTAGCAGCTGCATCAAGCATACCCTTGCTTGGCCATTGGAGAACGTTAGCTGCCGATGCAGCAAAATAATACAATTTCCGCTGGTGAGGCTCGTCTTTTGGCTCACAAGGCTACATTTTCCTTTCCAGTTACGCCATCCGCTCTTCTGCTGGTATGACCCTATTTTAGCACTTCTGCCAACCCCTTGCCCTGAGTCGTCGCCTCTGATCATTCATCTTCCCCCTGTCCCGTTTCCGGCTGCACATTCACCGTCTCTCTGTTTTCCTCACGAGAGAGTTGATCCTCTTCGGCTCCCTCATCGTCACGACGAGTCTTGACATACCGTCTGAACAGGATGAGTGGAACCACGAGCAAGACAGCAACGATGACATACGCAGCAATTGTGATCACCGTGGGCAAGCTGCGGGGTAGTAGAAAACACAGGAGGGTTGAGTCCCGTGATAATAAAGTGCGGATTCCCGCCAACATCAAAGGTATGGGTAATCTGATGTGCGGGGACATCGAGCATGGCGACCTTGCCATCTTCCAGTGCCACAAAGGCCAGTTGCCCGTCACTAGTGATGGCAACCGATGTTGGAGTGTCCTTGAGCGGAATCGTGCGACCTGGTTCGGGAGGCAAGGCAAAACCAGCATTGACAGGTTCGAGCACCACCAATTGATGGTTCTTCTGATCAGGCACATAGATTTCTCCAGTGTTCTCATCAAAATCCATTGAGCCATACCTGCCGCCGGAGATCAACGTTGCAACCTTGGAAGTATTGAGATCCACCGTAATGACACTGCCGTGCTGGGTTGTCACATACACAGCTGATCCGGGCGGAATGGAGAGTGCGCGTGGTCCCTCAGGAACTGGGATCTGTTGGATCTGTGTTCCTTTGATGTCGTCAAAGACCGTCAATGCTGTGGAATCGGCGACCCAGAGCTGGTTCTGACTGCTGGGGGAGAGTGATGTGGTCACAGCGGCCACGCCAAGTCCGTAAACAGGGTGGTCCAACTGGAAGGTATGTTTGACATGACAGTTCTCGGGGTCAATCGCGGTCACACTGGAGGCGTCATTACTAGCTGCGAACAGCACATTCGCATTGGAATCTATCGCGAGCAAGGTGGGATGTCCCGGCACTGTTGCCACACAGAAGAGCTGGCCTGTCCCTGCCAGAATAATGGCAACACGATGCAATTGCGGTTCTGTCGTATAGAGGTAATTGCCATCCAGACTCAAGAGAATCGTATGGGGATCACCAACCATAGCCATGTGGTCAATCACTTTTTGCTGAGAGATATCAATGATCCCTATTCCTTTTGCTGCTCCAGCAACATATGCTCGGTTAGGGGCACCACCATCTGCATGAACACCCATGGAAGTGAGAAAAAAGAGGCAGAGACACCCCAGCATTGTGATGATGAACCAGCAAGATCGGCGTAGAAATATGCTCATGGTCCCTCTCCTATTGATCTGCTTTTGGCGTCAATGACGTCCATTGCCCACTGTTCTCGCTATCCTGATTGTAGCGATACACCTCTGTAGGATAAGAAAGTCCAAGGTAGAGGAGTGCTGAATTGGTTGGATCAGCTGCTAAAGCATAAAGCGACCCATGGCTTCCCGTAGGAGGTGGGAGTGCATTCCAACTGTGGCCTCCATCTGTGCTGCGGAAGATGGTGCTTGAGGTTTTGCCATAGAGCAACTGGGGATCGACAGCAGATGCAGCCAGTGCGCTATACGAGACATCAGGATGGACGAGAGTGAAGCTCTTTCCTGCATCCTGCGAAGCATACATCCCCTGGTCTGCGCTCGCATAGATAGGATGATGAGGACCACCTGTTGTAAGACCAAAAACAGCCTGCTGACTCATACCAGGTATCACGTTCCAATGCATACCGCCATCAGTACTGCGGGCAGCTCCTTCATCTCCATACGCCAGTAACGTGCCAGGTGCTCCAGGAAGAGCAAGCAGACCTTGAATGCCTCCAAAGGGCAATATGCCCGCTGCTGTAAAGTGCTGACCAGCGTCCTCACTCACTTTGAGACCTTTCGCCCCGAAGACATTCTCATAGACATAGACCTGATCAGGAGACTGATTGCCAGGTTGAACAATGAAATTGTCATTTCCTAATTGTGCTGAGGTCATCGCCTGTTTCCATGTACGTCCTTGATCTGTACTGGTATACAATCCCAAAGCCCCTTTCAGAGTGGTTACGAGTGCTGGAAACGTCATCATATACAAGCGCTGCTGATTGAGCGGGCTGGCAGCAAGCCAGTTGGTCATCATGCCCTGCTCAGGATCGGCGGTAACGAGCGCCCAATGTTGGCCCCCATCAGCAGAACGAAAGAGCCCAAAGTGCGTTGCCAGAACCAGCGCGTTGTTGGGAAGAGCGATCAAAGAATGGACATGATTAGCAGCTGTGCCAAAGAAGTTGACGCGTGCTGGCTGCGACAGTGTGGCTCCTCCTACTGATCCACTGCATCCTGCAAGAACCAGAGCCAAGAGCATGGCACTCAAGAGAAACCGCCTTCTTGGTCCTACACTCCGTTCCGTATTCATCGAGATCATCGGTGATCTCTGATACGGCAATAGATGAATAAACTTCATAGCATATCCTGTCTCTTTTATACTATTTCTTCCTTATTAGCATACCAGATCATGCTAAAATGGTTTAAAGAATATTTCTTCATTTAATATACCAGAGCATGCAAAAAACGTGTAAAGAACGTACCTTGTGACTTCCTAGATTGTCCCATCTGGCGTGCGTAGCGTCTTCTATGAGCAAGTCATCTGAGCAGGTATCCAGCACCGTTTGCCTGTAAGTGTTTCCCAGAGGTTTGCACCATTTCCCTTAGACTAGCCGCATAGAGTGGCAACCAAACGTGTTGGCTTTAACAGGAGATCCAGGGCATTGATTGGACCATAGACGAGGATATCAGCTGATTGCCCTGCCTGCCGAGCTATTCCCTCAGGAGTTAAGACAGCGACACCGATAGAGGCCAGTCGGAGCATGCTGCTATCACCCACTCCATTGCCAAAGGCAATCACATTTGCGGGCCCGAGTTGATGGACATAGCGCATCTTCTCATCGCCGTTATACATGATATGGAACGGGAAACCAAATGTCCGCTCTAACTCTGATCGCCGCCTACTATCTGTACCAGCAGTCAACAAATGAACAACGAGCTGGCTGGATACAGTTTGTAAGCGCTCTGCAACCCCTGGCACAGCGACGCCATCCACGGCAAGTGTTCCATACATATCAAAAACAGCGTGTTGCAGTTCAATCATGCCTCGTTGTGGGATCTCAAGTTGAATACTCACCGTTGTCTTCCCTTTCTCGTTCTCTCTCGGCTCGGCACATGCCATCTTCAAGAGTCGCATGACGTATGCAAAGCATGCCCAACAGGTTTTCACAGGCATCCCCACTCTAAGTAGGTGCACTCCTCCACCCATCGTTTGAGCCACTCGATCGCCATTGCTATTTCATCAATTGGAAAGGAAGCTGTAGGCCATTCCGGATGACGAGGAGTTAAGGAAATGGCTTCTGGCTTTACTTCAACTGAATACCCTTTCTCTTGGGCTACTCTCTTGAGTTCTTCCACTTCATGTTCTCGATAGATCGCCATGAGGCTGTCCCTCTAAATGATGGTATTCTTCGCGGCTATTTCCTTCAGAAATTGAAAGATAGGTATTGCTCCTTCTGTGGCAGATAGGAGTCGCATTCCCCCTTTCCTTCGGTAGGTTCGTCGTTCCTAGAAAAATGACGATGTATCCTCAAGGCTCTGTCCTGTCCACTTTCTTCTCTCCATCATGTTTCTTCAACGGTCTCTCTGATGAGCGAAGAAGACGAATGATCATCTTCTGTCGAAACCTTGAGCAAGGCTTGCCATTGTGCCTCACCTTGTGGGCTGATAAGGAGGGTGATGGTATCACCCGGCTCAATCACCGTGTTTGTATGGGGGAAGAGCACTTCGTGATCACGTCGAAGTGAGACCACAAAGCAACCTGCTGGGAGCTGGATATCACTGAGACTGCGCCCTGCTAATCGCATCCCAGGTTCAACGTTGACTTCCCTCATGACCGTTCCTTCGCCCAATCCTCGCAGGCGTCGTGAGTCCTTCGCCAGGGTTTCCCGGTAAAGCCGCACCATCTGAGGAATAGAGACGACCCCGATCACCCGACGATCCTGTGTCAGAGCCTTCGCCTCTTCTACCACGGGTGCCCAACTCACTCGGTTCGTCGTCAGTGCTTCGAGAGCCTCATCCAAGGCCTCATGGCCATGAAGCACCAGGACATTGTGCTTCATGGCCTCTTTCACCTGATGTTGATCACGTTGTGCGTTTGAAACCTGCTCAATATCGGTCTGAGTGAGCACTAGAGAGGACGGGAGCCCCACGCAGATCGTTCTCTGCCAAGAGGCGAGCAGCCTCGGCCACTGTTTGGTTCTCTCGCAACGGCACAGCGACAGGAACCATGGCTTGCCGAACCAGCAGGGTTGAGAGCAGGGGAAACGTGAACTGGAAGCGATGGGCTGGAGAATCGGCCCGGCTCTCAAGCTGGCTGCGATAGATGGTTGTATTGCCGACAATCAAGTAGGCGAGACTGACAGCAATCATGGCAGGAGCAAGCAGAGAAAGGTTGCCCGTCATCTCAGCAACCATGAGCATCACCGCTAATGGAGCATGAGCGATTCCTCCAAATAAGGCCATCATTCCCACAATCACAAATGGCCCTGGCGTCGTCGGAAGGCCAGGAAGCACATGATAGGAGAGCCGCCAGAGCAATGCTCCGGTCATCCCACCAATCACCATGCCAGGTCCAAAGATCCCACCAGAGCCTCCTGATCCAATTGAGAGGCCTGTCGTGAGAATCTTGGCAAATGGAAGCAAAACAATCACCCACAAGGGCAACGAGAGGAGTCCCGATCCCATACTAATTTGAACCCAGCCATAGCCCATTCCTAATGCCTGTGGCACGAGCAGGCCAATCAATCCAACCAGGAGTCCACCGATGGCAGGTTTGATCCAATTGGGCAAGCGGAAGCGATGAAAGAGATGGGTGATCCCATAAAAGCCATGTCCATACAATAACCCGAGCAGACCACAGAGAATCCCTAAGACCACATAGTAGAGTAATTGAGGTGGAGAGGTGAACGCCAGATTGGCTGGTGGGGTAAAAATAGGATCCCAGCCTGACCAGAGTCCAAAGATACTGTAACCAACAATGGAGGCAATCAGCGCAGGAATGATGGCCTCTACTTCCAGATCACTCGTATAGAGGATTTCGGCTGCCAGAATGGCACCACCCAGAGGGGCACGGAAGATGGCACCAATCCCTGCTCCAATCCCTGTGGCCAGAGCAATACGCCGATCTTGGGTGTCTAGACGCAGCAGGGTGGCCAAAATCGAGCCAAAGCCAGCACTGATCTGAGCGGCAGGTCCCTCACGGCCAGCAGAGCCACCAGTTCCAATCGTGATGGCAGATGCCACTAACTTGACCAGGGGGATACGTGCTCGGATGGGTTTGCCTTGGTGAAAAGCGGCAATGGCAGCATCAGTCCCATGTCCCTCGGCCTCTGGCGCCAAGCTGAAGACGATGATTCCCGCAATCAGTCCTCCCAATGTCGTGATCACGGGTAAAAGCCAGGGATGAGCTGCAGCCCAAAAAGACATGATGATTGGGCGCCCTTCTCCTGCTGGGTCTGGTGGCTGATAGCCAACCAGTCCTTTGAGGAAGACGCCAGTGGCAAATTGGATGGCCGCATAAAAGGCGATCGCGCCAATGCCTGCAACGATTCCAATAAGTGTGCTGATGAACAGCCATTTGAGGATATAGCGTGGACTCTCAAAACTGCCAATGAGCCGACGCAATGGCAATGGGGACCAAGCAGCACGTTTCATGTTATGAACTCCTCCTTGCAAGCACGTTTTTCATCGTAATGAGTGGATAGTCATCCAATAATAATAAAAAAAAGAGAGGGGCTGGATTAGGAATGATCTGCCCGGATCCCTTCAATCATCTGTCGCGCAATCACCGAGGCTTGCCGTGAGATCTGCTGCTGTGACCATCCGAGAACACGAGCCGAATGGATATAGGATTCGGTCAGAGACAGCACAAGCAGAGCCGTTGCCTCGATATTGCAGGGTTGGATTTCTCCTGCAGCCTGACTTTCTTCTAAGACGAGGGCAATGACGGCCAGATAATCACGCAACAGCTTGGTGGCCTCATCCTTAAAGGCACGATTGACTCCATAAAGGGCACTCATATACACATTGAAGCTATCGCTATTGTCTTGAGCCAGACGTGCGAAAGCGAGAAAAAGGCGTTCCAGCCGTTGTTGCAATGCTCCCTTGGTCGCAAGAGTCGTGCGAATCGTTGCTAGTTGCGTCTGGGCAATAGAACGTAGCATTTCTACAAACACGTCACGCTTATTCTGGAAATAGAGGTAAATCGTTCCTTTGCCAATGCCTGCTTGCTCTGCAATCACATTGATATTGGCTTGATCAAAGCCCAAACGGGCAAATTCACGAGCAGCCTTACGCAGAATATGCTGCTTTGTTGCCTCACGCATCTGCTCATCGACAATCTTGGGCATCGTTCCCTCTTTCTTGTACGATTGGGATACATCTCATCTCTTGCCACGAGTATAGCATGTTTCTGGGCAGTTAGTCAACTTAAAAGGATGGAAAAGTGAGGAACACATTTTACTCCTCATAGGTGTCGCTCGTATGAGCAGCGGCAGGTCAACCTCATATTCAGCCCGAGACGGGTAAGAAGACAACAGAAGGATGACTCGGGTCATGATACACGTGCTGCTCGGCAATCCGCAGCGTCGTTGCGGTAGCTAACGGTTCTCCACTTCCCAGGTTGCGATTCCAGCGAGGGAAGGCTCCGCTGGATACCTGAAGCCGGAGACGATGTCCCCGGCGGAAGCGGTAGGCAGTTGGCCACAGATCGATCTTCACCTTCATGCAGCCATCAGGTTCGGGAACAGGACGGGAAGGTGCGAGCCGCTGGAGCCCATCACACACGTTGAGCGACTTGCCAGAAGGATGAACGTCACAGAGGCGCACGAAGAAATCGGTGTGTTCCAAGCTGGAACGGACAAAGAGTTCGGCTGAAATCTGCCCAATCACCTCTATATCCTGGTCAAGAAGAACGCTGGTATAGGAGAGGACATCTGCCCGCGCCTCCAGAGAGCGGTTGTCCTGCGAACCATGCCCCCGGAGCACAAACCGACCGGCTCCACCAACGCTCGGTGTCGGGTCGCCGGGGTCGTAGCAATAGTGATCAGGCATGGACTCTGGCGGGAAGGCAGCAGCCAAATGGCCCTCTGGC
>WNFJ01100398.1_pt1 | contig 14293 bp, 11 predicted proteins | sample 5400461 | NCBI WGS metagenome assembly WNFJ01 (sample SAMN13153349, study PRJNA577476) | soil metagenome | isolation source: 115 cm saprolite on Douglas fir-dominated hillslope | place: USA:California | collected 2013-09-17 | reverse complement strand
CCCATCCCCGCCCGCACCGCCTCTTTCACGCCCTCCACGCCGGCAATTTCCAGCGCCACCCGCATCTGCACGCCCGCCCGGGCGCACGCGCGCTCAACCAACTGACGCACGCCCGAACCGGTCTCGCGCAAAACCAGCGGACTCGAGCACAACGCCTCCAACGTCACCCCGCCCGAGCCTGCCGCCAGTGGATGACCACTTGGCGCAATCGCCACGATTTCGTCCTCTCGCCACGGCGTGGCTTCGGTTCCCGGCGGTAAATCGGCACCCACTGGTCCCTCGATCATCGCGATATCCAGCGAACCAAGCGCAGCAACGATCTCGGTCGTATTGCCGTCGATGGTGTGAATCGCCACGTCCGGATGCCGCCGATGAAACTCCGCGATCAAATAAGGCAACAAGTAACTCGCCGGTGTCGTACTCGCCCCAATTCGCAGCGTGCCGCGCTCGAGCCCCCGTAGCGCATCCCGGTACGCATACGCCTGGCCGAAGGTCTCGCGAATCCGCGCTCCATAAACAGCGAGCTGTTCACCCGCAGACGTCAGCCGGATGCCACGGCCGTCGCGCTGGTACAAAGGCTCGCCGAATTCGTCCTGCAACTGACGCAGTTGCCCCGACACCGCGGGCTGCGACAAATGCAACGCGACCGCCGCACGGCTGATGTTGCTGTGCTCAGCAACAGTGGCGAAAGTTATAAGCTGGTCGGGGGTCATGGGGACTCAAATATCGTTTATGCCGATAGTTTACATTCTAAATGACGATTTTTCATATCGATATATCCAGAATAGGATTGGCCTGCTCAAACCAAGGTTGAAAAACCATGAACTCCCTCGCCACTCCCGTCGCATCCGGTTCCGCGCCAGCCAGTCAAACACGCGGCCAACTGAACGGCATCCTGTTCGTCGCGCTGTTCGCCGCCGCCGTCACGCAGTTGTCCGCGCTGCCGTTCATCTCGAACCTGGGGCTGAGTCCGCTGATCGTCGGCATTGTCGCGGGAGCAATCTATGGCAATGCGCTACGTGACGCCATGCCGGCAAGCTGGGCGTCAGGCGTCAATTTCTCCGCCCGTAAATTGCTGCGCATCGCGGTGGGATTTTTCGGGCTGCGTGTGAGCCTGCAGGAAATCGCGCAAGTCGGGCTGCCGGGGCTGACGGCATCGGTGCTCGTGGTGGTGAGCACGCTCGTCATCGGCACGTGGGCGGGCATGAAGCTGATGAAACTCGACCGCGATACAGCGTTGCTGACCGCAGCCGGCAGCGCGATCTGCGGCGCCGCAGCAGTGCTCGCGTTCGAATCGACGCTGCAATCCGAGCCGCACAAAAGCGCGATGGCGGTCGGCAGCGTCGTGCTGTTCGGCACGCTCTCCATGTTCCTCTATCCGCTCGCCATGCACCTCGGCTGGCTGCATCTGGATACATTAGGCGTTGGCCTGTTTTTCGGCGGCACGATTCACGAAGTGGCGCAGGTGGTGGGCGCGGCCAGCAACGTCAGCCCGGAAGCGACGCATATCGCGACCATCGTGAAAATGACGCGCGTGATGCTGCTCGTGCCGGTGCTGCTCGTGATCGGCATGTGGGTGAACCGCTCGCGCAAGAATGACCTTACTGACAATACCGGCACGAAACGCAAGCTGGCGATTCCCTGGTTCGCGCTCGGGTTCCTCGCGCTCGTGATCGTGAACTCGCTGCACGTGCTGCCCGCCCCCGCCACGCACACACTGAACACGCTCGACACTTTCGCATTGACCATGGCGATGACCGCCTTGGGCATCGAAACGCGGATCGCGCAAATTCGTCAGGCCGGACCGCGCGCGCTGGTGACGGGCGCCATCGTTTATGTCTGGCTGATCGGGGGAGGACTCGCGATTACCTTTGGCGTCGAGCGCCTGCTCGGGTAACGTGGGCCCGTGGTGCCGCTTGCAGGAATATGGAAGCCTCGCCGCGTGCGGGACTTTTGCTTTTCAGCGAGCTTACGAGCGCAACGGCACGCGTGTTGCTACCCTTCTGTCTTTGGTTTCCCGCATTTTCCAGCCGTCAGATCGCGAGGATTTTGCCGATGGCCTACGAACTTTATTACTGGGACGGTATTCAGGGCCGGGGCGAATTTGTCCGGCTCGCGCTGGAAGACGCCGGCGCCGAATACATCGATGTTTCACGCGGCGCGAAGAAGGATGGACAAGGCACCGGCGCGATGATGAAGATCATCAACAGCAAGATCGAGCCGCACATTCCGTTCGCGCCGCCGTTCCTGAAAGACGGTGAGCTGATCGTGCCGCACGTCGCGAACATCCTGCTGTATCTCGGACCCAAGCTGGGTCTCGCGCCGAAGGACGAAGGCCTTCGTTACGTCGCGCACGGCTTGCAGTTGACCATCGCGGACATCGTGACCGAAGTACACGAGACCCATCATCCGCTTGCGAGCGGTCTCTATTACGAAGACCAGAAAGACGCAGCGAAGAGTCGCACGAAGGATTTCATCGAGAACCGGGTTCCGAAATTCATGGGTTACTTCGAACGCGTGCTCGCGCAGAATCCGCACGGCGATACGCAGATGATCGGCGACACGACCACCTACGTGGATTTGTCGATGTTTCAACTTGTGGACGGCCTGCACTACGCGTTTCCCCGCGCGATGAAAAAGTTCGGCACGTTATATCCGCGCGTGGCCGCGCTGCATGACGCCGTGCTCGAACGGCCGAACATTGCGGCTTATGTTGACTCGGAACGACGGATTCCATTCAACGAATCCGGCATCTTCCGCCATTACCCCGAACTGGATCAGGACGCCTGAACCAGCCGCCCTATTTTGGATAACCAATCAAGCAAGGAGCATCAGATGGTTGAAACGATTCCCTCTTTCGGACTCGGCACGTTTCGCGTGGATGCGGGAAAAACCACCAAGGCTGTCACAAGCGCGCTGCAACTCGGCTATCGCCATATCGATACAGCGAAGTACTACAACAACGAAGAAGCCGTCGGCAAAGGCATTAACGATTCGCCCGTGCCGCGCGAAGATATCTGGCTGACGACGAAGGTCTGGCACGACCAGTTGCGTCGTGATGACGTGGTGAAAAGTCTCGTCGACAGTCACAAGAAACTGAACATAGGCACGATCGATCTTGCGCTGATTCACTGGCCGTCGCCGGATAGCGTCGTGCCGATCGCCGAATCTATCGCGGGCTTCCAGGACGCACAAAAACAGCAGCTGATCCGGTTTTTCGGTGTGTCGAATTTCACGGCGCCGTTGCTCGAAGAAGCGTTGAATGCGCCCGGCGGCGAGGGCATTGTGACGAATCAGTTCGAAATCAGCCCGTTCCTCGCAAACCGCAAGCTGGTCGAGGCGACGCAAAAGCTCGGGGTGAAGGTGACCGCGTATATGCCGCTCGGCGAAGGCCGCGCGCACAAGGATCCGACACTGATTGCCATCGCGAAGAAACATGGGGTGACGCCGGCGCAGGTGACGTTTGCGTGGTTGCTGTCGCGCGATATCGTGGTGCTGTCGGCATCGACGAATCCGGAGCACCAGCAACTGAACTGGGATTCGCAAAAGGTGAAGCTGGACGCCGACGATATCAAGAAGATCGATGCGCTCGACGAAGGTCAGCGTAACGCCAAGCCATCGTTTGCGCCGAAGTGGTGAGTTAGCGCTTTAACGTTGAAAATCCGGCCTTATAAGACAAGGCCGGATCTTTACATGCCAACCCCGCTTAGGAACTCAACCCAGATGCGTACGCTTCTCGCGTGCGGGCGCGACATCGTTCGTTGAAAGCGCGTGAACTATTCCGCAGTCCGTCGCCGATTCCTCCGTCGTGCATTGCCCTCTCAGCGCGACCAGTTGTGACTTGAGCTGCATCAATTCCTCGATCCGCCGGTCGACGTGAAGAATGTGTTCATCGACTAGCGAATTGATCGAACCACACGGTTCGCCGGGTGCATCGGTTGCGCTGAGCAGATGGCGGATTTCGTCATGCGTCATATCCAGCGCGCGGCAATTGCGGATAAATCGAAGGCGTTCCGCGTGCGCATCCGTGTAGTTCCGATAATTCGAGTCTGTCCGGTTGGCCTGCGGCAACAACCCTTCCTTCTCGTAAAAGCGGATGGTTTCAGTCGTGCACTGAGCCATTTTCGCCAGTTCACCGATTCTCATTGCGTGGGCTCCCGGTCAACGCTTGACCTTGAAGTGACTTCAGGGCGTCTACTAGATCATAGATCCCTTCTGGAAGCCACGATGTCCCTACCCAGCAATGCAGATAATACGGTCGATGAAATCCCGGTCCAGCCGCCGTGCTGCCACGTTCACGCCCATTCTTCGCAGCACAAGCATTCGCACAATGAGAGTAGAACCGCCGTTCCCCAAAATCCGCTGAGCGGCGGCGAACGCACGATTTTTCTTATCGCGCAGATGGATTGCCCGACGGAAGAAACGTTGATACGCAAGAAGCTTTCCGCAATGCAGTCCGTGCAAAGCGTGCAATTCAACCTGATGCAGCGTTTGTTGACGGTGGACCACTCGCCGCTGGAACGCGAGGCGGTTGCGCAGGCCATTCGTTCGCTGGGTTTCACTGCTGAGTTGCCGGAATCGAAGCAGGAAGGCGAAGCTGCAGTAGTCGCGAAGAACAACTCCGGCTGGCCGCTGGCACTGGCTTGCGCTGCGGCGGTCGCATCGGAAATAGTCAGTTTCGCCGGGTTTCCCGGCTCGATCGCGGCATCGCTTGCCGTGCTGGCTGTCATCGCCGGTGGCCTTGGGACGTACAAAAAGGGCTGGGTCGCGATCCGCAACGGCAATCTCAACATCAACGCGCTGATGAGCATCGCCGTGACGGGCGCTCTGGTGCTTGGCCAGTGGCCGGAAGCGGCAATGGTCATGGTCCTGTTCAGCATTGCAGAGCTGATCGAAGCGAAGTCGCTCGACCGCGCGCGCAATGCCGTCCAGAAGCTGATGCAACTCGCGCCCGAGCGAGTTACCGTTCGGCAACCCGACGGCGCGTGGGTGGACGTGGACGCAAAATCGGTATCGATAAACACCGTCGTGCGCATCAAACCCGGCGAACGGATCGGACTCGATGGCGTCGTGACGGCCGGCCGCTCGGCGGTCAATCAGGCGCCCATCACGGGCGAAAGCCTGCCCGTCGACAAAGCGCCGGGCGACACCGTGTTCGCGGGCACGATCAATGAGTCCGGGTCGATCGAGTATCGCGTGACAGCGGTCGCCGGAGATACCACCCTCGCCCACATCATTCACGCGGTGTCCGAGGCGCAAGGTTCGAAGGCGCCGACGCAACGCTTCGTCGACCAGTTCGCGCGTGTCTATACGCCGGTCGTATTTGCGCTCGCAGCGGCCGTCGCGGTCCTGCCGCCGCTTTTGCTCGGCGGGCTCTGGCACGACTGGATCTATAAGGCGCTGGTGCTGCTGGTGATTGCCTGCCCGTGTGCGCTTGTGATCTCGACGCCCGTCACGATAGTCAGCGGCCTCACCGCCGCAGCCCGCAAGGGCATTCTGATCAAGGGCGGCTCGTACCTCGAAAGGGGCCGCAAGCTGACCTGGCTCGCCTTGGATAAGACCGGCACGATCACGCACGGAACGCCGTCACAGACCTATTTCGAAGCCCTCGCCGATACAAACGCCGACCGGTGCCGCCAGCTTGCGGCGAGTCTCGCCGGGCGTTCGGATCATCCGGTGTCGCGAGCGCTCGCTCGTGCCGCAGATATCGACAACATTGGACGGTTATCAGTCGATGACTTCGAGGCGCTGCCGGGGCGCGGCATGCAGGGAACAATCGACGGCAAACCTTACTCGCTCGGCAATCACCGCCTGGTTGAAGAGCTCGGGCGTTGTTCCGCCAGCCTGGAAGCGCGGCTCGACACGCTGGAACGCGATGGAAAAACCGTCGTCCTGCTCATCGGCGAAGAAGGCGTGCTCGCGCTGTTCGCCGTCGCGGACACGGTGAAGGAGAGCAGCCGTGCGGCCGTCGGCGACCTGCACGCCCTCGGCGTTCGCACCGTGATGCTAAGCGGCGACAATTCGCATACGGCGGTGGCGATCGCGACCGCCGTGGGTATCGATGAAGCCCGTGGCGATCAATTGCCCGAAGACAAGCTCGCGGCAGTAGCAACACTCGCGGCAGACGGCGCGGTGGTCGGCATGGTCGGCGATGGCATCAACGACGCCCCCGCTCTCGCCCGCGCCGACATCGGTTTTGCCATGGGTGCGATGGGCACCGATACCGCCATCGAAACCGCCGACGTCGCGCTGATGGACGACGACTTGCGCAAGATCCCAGCCTTCATCCTGCTCTCGAAGGCAACACATACGGTGCTGGTCCAGAACATCGTGCTGGCGCTGGGGATCAAGGCGGTATTTTTCGTGCTCGCGCTGACGGGTGCGGGAACCCTGTGGATGGCCGTCCTCGCCGACGTGGGGGCAAGCTTGGCTGTAGTCGCCAACGGACTTCGCTTGTTGCGTCGATAACCCGCATCCACACGCGCATCGGAGCACCGCCCCGTGGCCACTCGCCGGTGATATCCTTCCCCCGCACCATTGGTCCCGACCCGCTCCGACATTCAAGCTCACGTGCTTTCATTCCTGCTCAAGCTGCGCACCCGGGCACAGCGCCGGTTCCGTTTCTCCGAAGCCCACACCATGCTCGTGTGGGCCGTGATTGTCGGCGTGGCCGGTGCGTTCGCCACCGCGCTGTTTCGTGATGGTATCGACGGATTGCAGCGGCTGTTCGGCGGTGCGAACGGTAACTTCGTCGAGATGGCGACGCGTCTCCCATGGCCCGTGCGGGTCGCATTGCCGGCCGCGGGCGGGCTGATCGCGGGCGTGTGCCTGCTGATCGCCCGGCGTCGAACGGCCGCTCAGGCGCATGCCGACTACATGGAAGCGGTGACTATCGGCGACGGTGTCGTACCGGTCTCGCAAAGCCTGTGGCGCAGCATCTCGTCGCTGTTCACCATCGCGAGCGGCGGTTCCATCGGGCGCGAAGGCTCGATGGTGCAGCTTGCGGCGCTGAGTGCGTCGCTGATCGGCCGCTGGGTTCACTTCGATCCGCCGCGCCTGCGCCTGCTCGTTGCCTGCGGCGCGGCCGCCGGGATCACCTCGGCGTACAACGCGCCTATCGCCGGTGCGTTCTTCGTTACCGAGATCGTGCTTGGTTCCATCGCGATGGAAAGCTTCGGGCCGATCGTGGTGTCCTCCGTGGTCGCGAACATCACGATGCGCGAATTCGCCGGCTACCGGCCGGCTTACGAAATGCCGGTGTTTCCGACCGTCACGGGCGTCGAAGTGCTGCTGTTCGTCATGCTCGGCTTGATCTGCGGCGTGCTTGCGCCGTATTTCCTGCGCCTCTTGGCGGCATCGAAACAACGCTTTGCCAGGCTGCCCCTGCCCTTGCCGATCCGGCTCGGACTCGGCGGCTTGATCGTCGGCGTGATTTCGATCTGGTATCCCGAGGTCTGGGGCAACGGTTATGAAGTCGTCAACTCGATCCTGCATCACCCCTGGACCTGGGAGGCGCTGGCCGCGGTGCTGCTATTCAAGATCGTCGCTACTGCGGCGACCGCGGGTTCCGGCGCGGTGGGCGGGATTTTCACGCCCACGCTCTTCGTGGGCGCCGTGGTCGGTTGCCTGTTCGGGCTGGCGGCGCATGCGATCTGGCCGCACTCCACGTCCGCGCCGTTCGCTTACGCAATGGTCGGCATGGGCGCATTCCTCGCCGCCGCCACGCACGCGCCGTTGATGGCGATCCTGATGATCTTCGAAATGACGCTGAGTTATCAGGTCATGCTGCCGCTGATGCTCTCGTGCGTGGTGGCGTTTTTCATCGCGCGGGCGTCGGCGCAGACCTCGATGTACGAGGTCACGCTACGGCGCAATCGCGACGAAAAAGAGCGCTTGCGGCTTGCCGCCACGCAGATGCGCGAACTCGTGAAACCCGCCGAAACGATCGTCCCGCTCGATGCGGACGTGAAGACGATGACGCGCGTGTTCCTCGAGTATCCGGTGAAGTACCTCTACGTCGTCGATGCTGACGGCCAGTTTCGCGGCGTGGTTGCGCTGAAGGACATCACGTCCGATCTGCTCGATGAAGGCAACACCGACGTCAAGTCGGCCTCGGATTATCTGCAACCTCATTTCGATGTGCTTACACCGGACATGTCGCTGGGTGAAGCGTTGCAGCATTTCCTGGCGTTCCAGGGCGAGCGTTTGCCGGTCATCGATTGCGCAGCGCGGCCAGTGTTGCTCGGCGTGGTGTACAAGACATCGCTTCTCGATGCCTACTTCCGCTTAAATCCCGCATCGCGCTGAAATTGCTCATAGCGTGCAAAATTGCAGCAGTGCCTGCCCACCCGTGAAGCACCCGCTGAAAACCCGATTCGAGAATTGACTCGAAGAACTGCCGCCGGCGCCGCTTGAGACATGGCTCGGCGGACAACCTGAATTCATCAGGTAAACCGCGGAAAAACTGCAGGTATCGATTGGCATGGCCTTTGCTCGATTCCCCGCTACTATTCTCTGTACTGTCCCGTATTCGTGCTGCTTTTGGACCGCTTGCGTACTGCTTGTGGACTTAGTGTCAGGAGGGTTGAGCGATGAAAACCTCAACGGCTTTATCGATGGTTTTGGTATCCGTGTCGTGTTCCGCCGCGCCGATCCATACGGACGATGCAGCAATCGATGCCCGCCAGGCTGAAGCAATGCGCGTGATGCTTGCCATGCGCGCCAATGCTGCGCCGGTGTCTCCGCCCGCGCCGGAAGTAAGGGCGCAGGACCTCGATCACGCGCACTGGCTTCACGTGGCGTTGCCGAAATCGCGGACGCCTAGCCATGGGATGGCAAGCCAGGTGATACAAGTTCAGACGTGAGCAGGATCCATCGAAACGACCAAGGGCACCCATGACCGATACGCATGCGAACGCCAGCTTGAACGATGAACCAATCGACGATGAAATCGCGCAGGTCTTGCGGGATCTGAAATACCCGGCCAACAAGGATGCCATTGTCGATGCGGCGCGCGCTGCTGGCGTGAGCAACGACGTGATCGCTGTGTTCGATGGTTTGCCGGAGCAGGATTACGCGAGCGCGGACGCAGTGGAGCAGTTGCTGGGAAGTAATGGCGGATCGGGGATTGCAATCTGAGAAGTTGTGCGTTCCAGGTTGTTCGTTCTAAGTTGCTCGTTCTTTTCGTTCGCCCGAAAAACCCTCAAACCACATCAGCCCCGAACACCACGCGGCTAAAAAACTTCGCCAGTACGGCTTCGGACATTTCGCTGCCGCAAGCCTGCGGATCCGACGTATAAAAAAACTGCATTCCATCAATCAACGCCGTCAGCCCAAGCGCAAGCTGTTCCGCGGGCATGGGCAACGGTGTCCCTGCCCGCTCTGAAAACGCGACAATATACGCCGTCGTCGTCTGCAACAATTCCCGGATGAATGCATTGAATTGCGCGCGAAATTTCGCATCGCGGCTCGACTGCAATTTCGCTTCGACCCAGAGCAAAAAACACTTGTTGTCGCGATAGCACTCACTGTAATACTGCAACAGGCGGCTTTCCATGTCGGCCCGGCTCGCTTCACCATCGAAGATGGAATGCAGCCGGTTCATGATCCCGTCGTGATCGCGCTTGAGCAATTCCAGAAACAACGCGGACTTGCTGCCGAAGTTCGAATAGAACGCCCCGCGCGTATAACCCGCCGACGCCGCAATGTCCTCGACACTCGCGGCAACAAACCCCTTCTTCATGAAAACAGCTTGTGCAGCGTCCATCAAACGCTGGCGCGTTTGATCACGGCTTTGCTCCCGGGTGAGGCGAATTCGTTTCATCGGTCGAGTTTAGCATCTCAAAATTGAATTATGATACGGCTGTGATTCCAGATCCACAGTTGTATTAGAATTCATCGCGTATCTGGCGGCGACGTACCGGGAAGCTTGTTGGCCTTGGCAGGCCAAGCTTTCGAACTGCGCGCCCCGAACCGCTCCATATCTTGAAACGCGCGGCGACACGCCGTGTCGACGCTGCGCGCCGGCCGTGTCTGCAAGTTCGTATTGCACGCACGGAAGCTTTTGCGTCGAGGTCACTCGTGATTCTGCAAGTCTGTCGCCGCACGTTGCCATCGCTGTCGCTGCGATCGCGCTTGAAGTCGTTTATGTCGCTCATGTCGATGGGCGGGGCTTCCAGGCCGCCCGATTCCTTTCCGGTTCGCCGTGCTCTTGCCTGGTCGCTCGGTGTAGTTGCCATCGTGGCGCTCACCGCGTGCAGCAAAAAGGAAGCGGCGCCCGTCGCGCTGCGTCCGGTGGTCGCCGTAGCGGCCACCGCCGATGGAAAAACCGCGCAGTCGTCGCTGCCCGCAACGATAGAAGCACGCTACTCGACGCCGCTGTCGTTTCGCGTAGGCGGCAAGATAATCGAGCGGCGCGTGCGCCTCGGCGACAGCGTGAAGGCCGGCGAGATCGTGGCGAAACTCGATCCCGCCGACAACGCCAAAAGCGCCGCGAGCGCGGCCGCGCAACTCTCCGCCGCGCAACATCAGCTCACTTATGCCGAGCAGCAACTCGTTCGCGATCGTGCCCAGGCGCAGGAAAACCTGATCGCACGTGCGCAACTCGAACAAACCGAGAACGCTTATGCAGCGGCGCTCGCGCAACGCAATCAGGCGCAGGCACAGGCCGCGTTATCGGCCGATCAGTTGAAATACACCACGCTTGTCGCCGATAAAGCCGGCGTCATCACGGCGGAACAGGCTGACACGGGGCAGAACGTGTCGGCAGGACAAGCAATCTATAACCTCGCGTGGAGCGGGGAGATCGACGTGGTGTCGGACGTGCCGGAAACCACGCTCGGATCGCTCACGGTCGGCCAGAAAGCAACCGTGACGATCGCTGCGCTAGGAGGCAAACAGTTCGCCGCACGGGTGCGCGAAATGTCCCCCGCCGCCGATGCACAGAGCCGCACGTATCGCGTAAGGCTGACGCTCGAAGCGCCTACGCCGGATGTCCGCCTCGGCATGACCGCCGACGTGGCGTTCGCGCAGGCGCCGGCATCGGGTGCATCGGGACCATCTGATGAATCCACGCAAGCGTTCACGCTGCCCGCCACCGCGCTTTTCCACGCGGACAAGCTGCCCGCCGTCTGGATCGTGAAAGCGGACGGGTCGCTTGACTTGCGGCGCGTGGAAGTGTCTCGATACGGCGAGCGCACAGTGACGGTTTCGCACGGCATCGCAGCCGGCGACCGCGTGGTATGGCAAGGCGTTCACACCGTCTCCGCCGGCGAAAAAGTTCGCGTGGTCGCGCCCTTGCATCCGGAAGATTTCGCGTCATGAGCGATCACGAACGGGATTCATCGGCAGCTGAAGCTGCGGCTGCTTCGGGCGATTATCGTTACGAGGAAGGCCGCTTCAACCTCTCTGCCTGGGCACTGCGCCATCAGGCGCTAGTGGTCTTCCTGATCGCAATGGCGACCATTTTCGGCGTCCTCGCCTACACGCGGCTCGCGCAATCGGAAGACCCGCCGTTCACGTTCCGCGTGATGGTCATCCAGACCTTCTGGCCGGGCGCAACCGCGCGGCAGGTGCAGGAACAGCTCACCGACAAGATCGCGAGAAAACTGCAGGAAACACCCGCCACCGACTTCCTGCGCAGCTATTCCCGCCCAGGCGAATCGCTGCTGTTCTTCACGATGAAGGACAGCGCGCCCGCGAAGGACGTGCCTGAAGAGTGGTACCAGGTCCGCAAGAAGGTCGGCGATATTGCCTACACGCTGCCCAAGGGCGTGCAAGGTCCGTACTTCAACGACGAGTTCGGCGACGTTTTCACGAACATCTACACGCTGGAAGGCGACGGCTTTTCGCCGGTGCAACTCCACGATTACGCCGACTCGCTGCGCACGGTCTTGTTGCGCGTACCGGGTGTGGCGAAGGTCAATTATTTCGGCGATCAGGACGAGCGCGTCTACATCGAGATCGCGAACACTCAGCTCACGCGGCTCGGCATCTCGCCGCAGCAGATTGCGCAGGCTATCGATGGCCAGAATGCCGTTGCGCCCTCGGGCACGCTGACTACGCCCGATGACCGCGTGTTCGTGCGGCCGACAGGCCAGATCACTGACATGGCAGCACTCGCAAACACGCTGATCCGCGTGAATGGGCGGTCGTTTCGTCTTGGGGATATAGCAACTATCAAGCGCGGTTATCTCGATCCGGCGGTCACGCAGATGCGCTCGGCCGAGAAGCCGGTATTGGGTATTGGCATTACGATGCAGCCCGGTCAGGACGTGGTGCAACTCGGCAAGGCGCTCGATGCGCAGGTGGCTCAGTTGCGCTCGCAACTCCCCGCTGGCCTTGTGCTCAACGAAGTGTCGAGCATGCCGCATGCGGTATCGAAGTCGGTGGATGACTTCCTGGAAGCCGTCGCGGAAGCCGTCCTCATCGTGCTGATAGTGAGCCTGGTGTCGCTTGGCGTGCGTACCGGGATGGTGGTTGTGATCTCGATTCCGGTCGTGCTCGCCGTCACCGCGCTCTTCATGTATCTCTTCGATATCGGCCTGCACAAGGTCTCGCTCGGAACATTGATTCTCGCGCTGGGCTTGCTGGTCGACGACGCGATCATCGCTGTCGAGATGATGGCGGTGAAGCTGGAGCAAGGCTGGAATCGCTCGCGCGCCGCGGCCTACGCCTACACCAGCACCGCGTTCCCGATGCTCACCGGCACGCTTGTGACCGTGGGCGGTTTCCTGCCGATCGCGCTGGCCAAGTCCAGCACCGGCGAATACACGCGCTCGATTTTCGAGGTCTCGGCGATTGCGTTGATTGCCTCGTGGTTCGCAGCGGTCGTGCTGATTCCGCTGCTCGGCTACAAGCTCTTGCCGGAGCGCAAACGCGAGGCGCATCACGCGCCCGATCACGAACACGATATCTACGACACGAAGTTCTACACGCGTCTGCGCGGCTGGCTGACGTGGTGTATCGAGCGGCGTTTTGTCGTGCTCGGCATCACGCTGGTGTTGTTCGTCATTGCGTTGGCGGGCTTCACGCTCGTGCCGCAACAATTCTTCCCGAGTTCGGACCGCCCAGAACTGCTCGTCGATGTCCGCTTGCAAGAAGGCGCCTCATTCGAAGCCACGCTACGCGAGACCAAGCGCCTCGAGAAAGTGCTGGAAGGACGCCCTGAGATCGACCATGTGGTGAACTTCGTCGGCTCGGGTGCGCCGCGATTCTATCTGCCGCTCGACCAGCAGTTGCAGGTGCCGAACTTCGCGCAGTTCGTGATTACGGCAAAGTCCGTCGAAGATCGCGAGAAGCTCGCGCGCTGGCTCGAACCCGTCTTGCGCGAGAAATTTTCGTCGATCCGCACGCGTTTATCGCGGCTTGAAAATGGTCCGCCGGTCGGTTATCCCGTGCAGTTCCGTGTGAGTGGCGATGACCTGCCGACGGTGCGCGGTATCGCAGAAAAAGTCTTTGCGGAGATGCGCGCCAACAGCGGGACGAGCAATGTCCAGTACGACTGGGACGAACCGTCGGAGCGCTCGGTGCGCTTCGAGATCGACCAGAAGAAAGCGCGTGAACTCAGTATCAGTTCGCAGGACGTATCTGATTTCCTCGCAATGCAACTGACCGGTTATACCGTCACGCAGTATCGTGAACACGACAAGCTGATCAGTGTCGACTTGCGCGCGCCGAAACGCGAACGCGTCGATCCGGCGAAGCTCGCCACGCTTGCCATGCCAACGCCGAACGGACCCGTTCCGCTCGGTACGATCGGGCATGTGGTGAACGATCTGGAATATGGCGTTATCTGGGAACGCGACCGTCAGCCGACCATCACCGTGCAGTCGGACGTGAAGGCCGGCGCGCAAGGCATCGACGTGACGCATGCGATCGAGAAGAAACTCGCCACGTTGCGCGCGGGCTTGCCGGCGGGGTATCGGATCGAAGTGGGCGGCCCGGTTGAGGAAGGCGCGAAAGGCCAGTCGTCCATCAACGCGCAGATGCCGATCATGGCGATCGTCGTGCTGATTCCGCTGCTCGGCTACAAGCTCTTGCCCGAGCGCAAACGCGAGGCGCATCACGCGCCCGATCACGAACACGATATCTACGGCACGAAGTTCTACACGCGTCTGCGCGGCTGGCTGACATGGTGTATCGAGCGGCGTTTTGTCGTGCTCGGCATCACGCTCGTCTTGTTCGTTATCGCGTTGGCGGGCTTCACGCTCGTGCCGCAACAATTTTTCCCGAGTTCGGACCGCCCGGAACTGCTCGTCGATGTCCGCCTGCAAGAAGGCGCCTCATTCGAAGC
>WNFJ01177197.1_pt1 | contig 14296 bp, 14 predicted proteins | sample 5400461 | NCBI WGS metagenome assembly WNFJ01 (sample SAMN13153349, study PRJNA577476) | soil metagenome | isolation source: 115 cm saprolite on Douglas fir-dominated hillslope | place: USA:California | collected 2013-09-17 | reverse complement strand
GTGCACTCCCTTTCGGCTTGGTGACCTTCGCCTGTTCGCAAAGCGAGCCCCGGCTTTAGCGGAACCTTAGCGCGTGCGTGAGCCCTTCGTCGTCTGTGGCGAGGGTCGAACAGTGATCCGAAGGCCACCAAAGGACATCCTCGAGTTCGTCCTCGACGTCGAGCAGTACCGGAGGGCCGATCTAAAGATCGGACGGGTGCACTACGTACATCGGAATGGGAATGAGGGCGAAGTCCGCCACGCTGGTCGACTCCTGGGCCTGCCTGCTCCCCCCGCCGTTTTGGCGTTTACCTTGACACCTTATTCTCGAATCGACTTCTTTGGCCATAGATCAGGTCGCCAGGAGCGGCTGCGGCTCGATCAGGCGAACTGGTGGTCGAGCTGGCCGGGCTGATATGGACGGAAGCCTGCGGCTCGCAGGCCGCAAGGCCGAGCGCAATCAAGAGTACGGTCCGCCTCACGGTGATTGAACGGTCTGCACCGTCCAGAGATTACGGAGCGAGAGATGGACAAGAGGGCAGAGTCGCGGCCCTGCCCTCCTATGGTTTTCGAACTACTCGTGCGTTAGTTGCCCGCGAACGGCCCCGCCTGGAAAGGCCGGACCGCAGGTTGCCGGCTCACCAGCACACGACGTATGGACGTTGACGTAATACCCGGCCGGGTTTTCCTGGATCGCCTCGATCAAGGCTCGGTCCAGGTTCTCCCTGCATCCACTGAACGACGTGGCCTTGGATGGGGTGCTGAAGCCAAAGAAAGGCACGACGATCGGTCCGTCGACACCGGCGCCGCCTTTGTGGATGTGGGCAGCAAAGACTGGAGCGGTCAAGTGCATGACGGTGATGTCCCAGCACACCTCGCGTTGCCCCGGATTCAAGGTGACCCGGGCCGCCCCGCTTCCGTGGCCGCTCAGGGCGGCTGCAAACGGATCACCTCCGTGAAGCGAGTTGGGGAGTCGCTCGGCGGCCACCCCAGCAGGAATGAGCGACGCCACGAGGACCAACAGCGCAACGATCAACGGCTTTTTCATACCGTCACCTCCTCTGAAACTGTTCCTAGATTCCCATAAGCAGGTGGATAAGGCAAGTTAAGTTTTGGCTAGGAATCTTAGGCGGTGACCGCTATGCACACCAGCTCGACCCTAGCCGCGGGATCGAAGAGCCGGCTGACCTCAAGCAGCGCCATCGCCGGGTAGTGGCGGCCGAAATGCCGCCGGTACGCTTCGCCGATTTGCTTCGATTCGCGCTGATACTCGGCGATGTCCGTGACGAAAATCTGGATGCTGACCAGATCCTGCGGATGCGCCCCGGCGGCTTCCAGGGCCTTGACGACGTTGCCGGCCGCCATCTCGAATTGCTCCGCCATCGTGCCGGCGACCACGGTCCCATCCAGTCGCTGCGCCGTCTGGCCGGCTAGGTAGACGGTCCGGCCCGCCTGCGCGATCACGGCATGGGAAAACCCCGATGCAGGCGGCAGGGTCTCGGGGTTGTGGATCTCGTGGGGGCTGGCTAGCGGCCGCTCCATTTCGCCTCGCGCCCTTCGCGGAATGCCGCGTAGAACTCGGCATGGTCCGCGCTCTTCATCAGCAGGGCCTGCGTCATGCTGTCTAGCTCAAGCGCGGCGCCGAGGTTCATGTCCATTTGCTTGGAGATCAGCATCTTGGTCGCCGAGTAGGCAAGCGCCGGGCCCTGCGCCAGCGTGCGAGCCAGTTCACCGGTTTTGGCGCCGAGCTCGCTGTCCTCGACCACGGCGTTGGCCAGGCCGATCGCTGAAGCCCGCTCGGCCGTGACCGATTCGCCGAGCATGAGCAGCTCGGTGGCTCGGCCCAGGCCGATCAGTCTCGGTAGCAGGTAGGCGGAGCCCATGTCACCGCCGGACAGCCCCACCCGGGTGAACAGAAAGGACAAGGTCGCCGATCGGGCCAGGATACGCAGGTCGGCCGCCAGCGCGATGACAGCCCCCGCGCCGGCCGCGACGCCGTTCACCGAGGCGATGATCGGGAGGGGGCAGTCACGCATTCGCTGGGTGACCGTCCCGGTCATGCGGGTAAACGCCAGCAGGTCGCGGAGATCCATCTTTTGCAGCTCGCCGATGATCTCCTTGACGTCGCCACCCGAGTTGAAGCCGCGACCGGTGCCGGTGATCACGAGCACCCGGACGTCATCGCGCTGCGGGAGTTCGGTCAGCAGGTCGCGGAGATCGGCGTACACCTGGAAGGTCAGCGCGTTCAGCCGCTGGGGACGGTCGAAGGTGAGCGTGGCGACTCCGTCTTTGACGGCGAAGCGGAAGTGGTTCCACGATTGCGTCGGCGTCGCCGACCCGCGGAACGCACTCATCCGGGAAAACTTATCATCTCCTCCGAAGGAGCGACGCATAAATTGAACATCGGGGTCGGTCTTCCGACCTCTACGCCTGGAATTAGCGGGGAGCTCCTGCTGGACTGGGCGAAGCGCGCGGACGCCGGTCCTTTCAGCAGTTTGGGGGTGGTCGATCGCGTCGCCTACCAGAATTACGAGCCCTTCACCGCGTTGGCCGCCGCCGCCGCGGTGACCCGGCGGATACGGCTAGCCACGATGGTCGTGATCGCGCCCCTACGTAACACGGCCATCCTGGCGAAGCAGGCCGCTTCGCTCGACGCCCTCTCGGGCGGTCGGCTCACCCTTGGCCTGGCGGTTGGCGCCCGTGGTGAGGACTACCAAGCGTCGGGCATCGAGAGCCGTGGCCGTGGCCGACGCTTTGGCGAGCAGCTAGAAGCCATCCGCGACATCTGGGAAGAGGGAAAGATCGGGCCAAGCTTAAAGACTCCCGGTCCCCGCGTCCTGGTCGGCGGATCCAGCGGCGAGGCGCTGGCCCGGATGGCGCGCTACGCGGATGGCTACATGCACGGGGGCTCGCCGCCTGGTCCGACCTGGGCCGGCCGGGACGGCCGATCCTGTGGGGGATGGGTTACTTCGCGCTCGGCGATGGGACCGCCGACGCCGGCGCCGAGTATCTCCGGCACTATTACGCGTTCACGGGACCGTTTGCCGAGAAGATCGCGGCCGGGAACCTGATCTCCCCTGGAGCGGTCGCCGACTTCATCCGTGGCTACGAAGACGCCGGTTGCGACGAGTTGGTGCTGTTCCCCACCGCGTCCAGCGTCGAGCAGATCGAGCGACTGGCCGAGGTGATCGGCTAACCGGTGCGCTACGCCGTCATCGGCGGCGGACCCTCGGGACTGTACTTCGCACTGCTGGCCAAGAAAGCCAATCCAAGTGACGAGGTCCTCGTCGTCGAACGCAATCCGCCCGACGCCACCTTTGGATGGGGCGTGGTCTTTTCCGAGGAGACACTCGGGGCGCTCCGGGATGCCGACTACCAGACCTACACCGAGATTGGCGAGAGCTTCGCGCGCTGGAACGCGATCGACATCTATTACCAGGACACGAAGATCCGCTCGCGCGGGCATGTCTTTACCGGCATCTCGCGCAAGGTGTTGCTCAATATCCTCCAGCGGCGCTGCCGGGCGCTCGGCGTGCGGCTGGAGTTCGAGCGAGAGGTCCGTAACATCGCGGAGTTCGAGGGCGCCGATCTGATCGTCGGCGCGGACGGGATCAATGGCCTGGTTCGACGGACGTATGGGGAGTTCTTCAAGCCACAGGTTGCCGTTCACCCGACGAGGTACGTCTGGTTTGGTAGCGACCTGCCGCTCGACGCGTTCACGTTCATTTTTCGTCGGAACGATGACGGCCTCTTCCAGGTCCACGCCTATCCGTTCGATGCACGCACCTGCACCTTTATCGTCGAGTGCCCGGAGGATGCGTGGCGCCGGGCCGGCCTCGAATCGGCGAGCGAGGCCGACAGCATCGCCTATTGCGAGACCCTCTTCCAGCCGGAGCTGCACGGCCGGCGGCTGATGTCGAACCGGTCGCTCTGGGTCAACTTCGCGACGCTGCGGCAGGAAAGCTGGCACCACGGCAATGTCGTCCTGCTCGGCGACGCAGCCCACACCGCCCACTTCTCCATCGGATCGGGCACGAAGCTCGCGATGGAGGACAGCATCGGGCTGGTCGATGCGTTGCGGCGGCATCGCGACCTGGGCGCCGCCCTCAACGACTACGAGATGGAGCGCCAGCCCGTCGTCGAGCGCTTCCAGGAGGCAGCGCTCGAGAGCTCGAGCTACTTCGAGCATGTCTCGCGCTACGCCAAATTCGACCCGCGGCAGTTCGCCTTCAACCTGCTGACGCGCAGCCGCCGGATCACATACGTCAACCTGACTCAGCGCGATCCAGAACTCGTCCGCACCGTGGATTCTTGGTTCACCGCCGCCGCGACCGGGTCGCCCGACGGCGCGGTGCGACTGAGCCCGCCACCGATGTTCGCGCCGTTCCGAATCGGGGACCTCACGCTGCCGAATCGCGTGGCCGTGGCCGCCGGGCCGGACCTCCAGGCGGCGGCACGCGTGGGGGCTGGCCTGGTTATCACCGAATTCGTCAGCGTGACGGAGGACGGACGCATCACGCCTGAGACTCCGGTGGTCGACCAGGCAACGCAGGACATTCTGAAGTCGGCGGTGGAGCGAATTCACCAGTCGGGCAGCCGGGTGGCGTTGCAGCTTGGTCATGCTGGTCGCCGGGGTTCGATGCGGCCGCGCTCGCAGGGTGTCGACCGCCCGCTGCGGAAGGGTGGGTGGCGACTGATGGCGGCCTCGCCAATCGCGTATACCCCCCATGCCGCCTTGCCCAAAGAGATGACGACGCGCGACATCGCGCATCTCGTTAAGGTCTTCGCGACCGCCGCCCAGGCCGCGGCGCACTGCGGGCTCGATGCCCTGGAGCTCAACTTCGCGCACGGATATCTACTTGCCGGCTTCATCTCGCCGCTGACCAATCGGCGCACCGACGAGTACGGAGGTTCGCTCGAGAACCGCATGCGCTTTCCGCTCCAGGTCCTCGACGCGGTGCGTGCGACCTGGGAGCGGCCGCTCCTCGTGCGGATTTCCGCCACCGATTGGGCCGGCGGCGGGACCGACCTCGATGAGTCCGTCACTATCGCCGCGTTGTTGAAAGCGCACGGCTGCGACCTCGTGCATGCGGCGATGGGTCAAACGGTCTGGGAGAGTCGGCCCGACTATCGTCGCCTCTTCGGCGTTCCGGCCAGCGATCGGATCCGCAATGAGTCGGGTGTCCCAACGATGGCCGCCGGAAACATCACGACCGCCGACGACGTCAACACCATCCTGGCGGCCGGTCGCGCCGACCTCTGCGTGCTGGACCTCCCAGCTACCGGGTAGATTCCGCCGAGGCGCTGCCCGCCAGGCGGGTCACCGAGAGGCAGCGTCCGTATGATGCGGGGAATGGCCGGCGACAGCGGTGACTTCGTGCGCAGGCTTCCGAAGGCCGAGCTGCACCTCCACATCGAAGGGACCCTCGAACCGGAATTGATGTTCGAGCTGGCGCGGCGCAATGGCGTCGGGCTCCCGTACGCTTCTGTCGGAGAGGTTCGTCGCGCATACGTTTTCAGCGATCTGCAGTCGTTCCTCGACATCTATTACGCCGGCTGCTGCGTGCTCCTCGAGGAGCAGGATTTCTACGACCTGACCTGGGCGTATCTCACGCGGGCCGCCACCCAGGGCGTGCGCCACGCCGAGATCTTCTTCGATCCCCAAACCCACACCGATCGCGGCGTGCCGTTCGAAACGGTGGTCACCGGCATCCATCGCGCGCTGCAGGACGGCCAGGCGCGGCTTGGCATCACGAGCGGGCTCATCCTCTGTTTCCTGCGGCACCTGAGCGCTGACGCGGCGATGCAAACCCTCACCGAGGCGCTGCCGTATCGCGAGTGGATTCTCGCGGTCGGTCTCGACTCGTCCGAGGTTGGCCATCCACCCGCGAAGTTCAAAGATGTCTACGACCGCGCCCGTGAGGCCGGCTTGCTCGCAGTCGCGCACGCCGGTGAGGAGGGACCGCCGCCATACGTCTGGGAAGCGCTCGAGGTCCTGAAGGCGCGACGGATCGACCATGGGGTGCGATGCGTTGAGGACGAGCGATTGGTCGGGCGCTTGGTCGAGGAGCAGATTCCGCTGACCGTGTGTCCGCTGTCGAATGTGAAGCTACGCGTCTTTCCGACGCTTGAGCAGCACAATCTCAAGCGGCTCCTCGACCTGGGCTTGCTCGTGACCGTGAACTCGGACGATCCCGCCTATTTCGGCGGCTATGTGGCTGACAACTTTCAGGCGTCCGCCGCGGCACTCCGCTTGCCTCAAGCGGACCTCGTCACGCTGGCACGGAACTCCTTTATCGCCTCATTCCTCTCGGAAGCTCAGAAACGCCACCATCTCGACACGATCGATCGCTTTCTGGGTCAGCCCTCGCTGAAGACGATCTCTTGAGCGCCCTCGTAGAGAACGCGCCGGCCGAGCTCGGCCAGCAGCTCGCGCCCCGTATCGATGGTCGCGAAGTGGTTGCCGGCGAGTGGTCCCGCCTTGCTGGCGAAGCTCGTTGAGCCGTACGGGAACAAGACTTCGGTCTCGCTGATCCCCCCGGGGTAGAGGAGCAGCTGTCCGGCGGCGGGAAAGCTGGTGTGATTCTCGAAACCAAGCCCGGTCTCCAGCTCGCCCAGTGGTACCCAGGCGGATTCGCCGCTCCAGCGTGCCTGCACCAGGCGGGCGCGGAGCGGGAGCAACCGGCGAAAGGCGGCGCACGTCCTGGGCGCCGCATCGGCCTCCCAGCGCGCCGTGAAGCGCAGCGAGCCGACGGTGATCTCAAGCATCGCGGTTAAGGGTAAGTCCGATAAAGCCGTGCGCGGGCTTCGGGTCGCTGAAGACTCGAGTGGCGGGGTCCGCGTCGGACAGCTTCGAGGTATCCCAGAGGCGGTTCTGCGCCTCGAAGCTGATCTCCGCCATCCCACCGAATTGGTCGAGGAGGCGCGTCCCCATCTCGTGGACGAGATGCTGGATCGACATGCTGACGAAATCATCGAAGGCGGCGATCGCCGCGTCGCGCACCGCCTCCGAGGCGATGCGCGCGGGGCCGTCTGAGACGCCGTCCTCCATGCTGCGGTAGCGCCAATGCACGTCGAGGTGGATGAAGAGCGGACGGTCCGAGACCTCGGGCAACGTCGTGTATGTATCCCGGGCGAAATCACGAAATGCGCTTCCGGTGAGTTTGACCAGGCGCAGGTTGCGCCGGCCGCAGCGGAGCGACCGAAGCCCATCCCGCCCGATCTCCAGCTCTACGGTTCCGTAATCGTCATCGAGCGGACTAAGGAGTTTCGGACTGTGCACGGCAAACGGAATCTCCCGCAGGAAGAGGCGCAGCCACTGCATCTGCGGATAGGTCGCCAGGAACCGGCGGCCGAGGAAGGCGGCAAACCCCTCATGGGTCGCACCTGGATACTCGAGCGCCATCGCATAGACGAAATTCTTCATCGTGTCGGTGGCGACAACCTCGCGGTTGTCGCCCTCCGTGTAGGCCGGCATGAAGTTGTCGCCGAAGACGTCGATGCTGACGCGGCCGCCCAGCAGCCCGCGGCCGGGGTGGGTCCGGTAGAAGGAAACGTTGTGCTTGCCGTAGCGGATGTCGGCTTTCACGAGCGCAGCCGGTCCGCGGCGATGTCCACGATGGCGCCCAGGCCCTCCTCCATCTCTACCTCGCGTGATCGCCGGAGTCGTGTTTGCAAGACCTTGACGATCTCGGCCTTCGGGCGGCGGTTGACGAAGACTACGAAGCGAAAGCCGAAGCGCCGCTCGTACTCGGCGTTCAGCATGCTCAGCTCGGGAAGGTGATCCGCGCCCTGTTCCTCGAGGGAGCGTGCGGACAGGCGCCGCGGGTCATCGCCGATGCGCGGATGGGCGTTGAGGGTCGCCACCTTTTCCTCCTCGGTCAGCGCCGCCAGGACGGCTCGCATCTGCGCGATGAGTTCGTCGGCGGAGCGATACGGCCCGCCCGCCCTCACCTTCTCAGCCAGCGGGGTCGAGCCCTCGAGCGCCTCCTCGATCGTCGTCATCACGTTCCGCGGTATGTCGTGCAGGAATAGGGTGCGATCAGCAACGGCACGTGATAATGTTGGCCCTCGCTGAGCTTGAGCTCCAGCGCGATCGTCTCGAAGAGATGCGGGGTGTCGGCGAAATACGCCCCGACCTCGACCAGCAACCGGTACGACCCGGGATTGATGCCGCCGCCGCTCAGGTCGGCGATCCGTCCTTCGGCGTCGGTGGTCAGGGTGCGCGTGCCCAGCGTCACGCGGACACCGGCGGCCGGTTTTCCCGAGGCGACATCGAGGACGTGGGTCGAGACCGTGGCCAGCGTGCTCATAGTCCTACCAGGTCATCCGGCTTGACGGGGGCTCGTCGCAATTCGCGACCCGTCGCATGGCGCAGGGCCGCGACCACGGCGGCTGGGACCACCACACTCGACGGTTCGCCGACTCCCTTGGCGCCGTAGGGCAGGCCAGGCTCGGGCTCTTCGATCATTTCGGAGATCACCGGCGGCATGTCGAGGATGGTGGGCATCAGGTAGTCGGTGAAGGATGCGTTCTTCACCTGGCCGTCGACCAGGGTCACCTCCTCCATCAGCGCCAGGCCCAGGCCCTGGGCGCTGCCCCCTTCGATCTGCCCCAGCACACTCTGCGGATTGAGCGCCCGACCCACATCCTGTGCCACCGCGAGCTGAACGACTCGCACGAGGCCAAGCTCCTGGTCGACCTCGACGACGGCGCGCGCGGCGCCGAAGGCAAAGGTCACGTGCGGATCGCCCTGGCCATTGGCATCGAGCTTTCCGGTCGCGCGATGATGGAACACCCGGCTGGCTTCCACCGGCCGGCGCAGGTCCGCGAGCCCGCCCTGCCGTTCGATCTCGGCGCGTACCGCCTGGCAGGCGAGCTGAACCGCGCCGCCCGTCATCATGGTCTGCCGCGACGCCGAGCTGGAGCCCGCGGACCCAATCGCGGTGTCGGGTTGGCGGAGGGCGACGCGATCGATTCCGAGCTCGGTGCGCACAATTTGCGTGACGATGGTATCCAGTCCCTGGCCGACCTCGACTGCCGCCGTCTTCACTTCGGCGAGCGGCCCCTCGCGGTCGACCGAGACCCGGACCCACGCCTCGGAGGAGTCGTCGAAGCCCTCGCTGTAGCCGAGGTTCTTGTAGCCGACGGCGACCCCGACGCCGCGCTTGAGCGCCTCGCCGTGGCCCACGTTGCCGGCGCCGCCGGGGAGCAGCATCGGGTCACGGTCGAGCGCGGACTCCTCGGGCGGAAGCGGAAGCTGCTGGAGACGCTGCAGGCACTCGCGCACCGGGGCCACGCCGGCGATCGGCTGACCGGTCGGCAGCACGGAGCCGGTGTGCAACGCGTTTTTCAGGCGGAGCTCGATCGGATCGAGCTTCAGGGCCGCGGCCAGCTTGTCCATCTGCGCCTCGTAGGCGAAGCACGCCTGGACCGCCCCAAATCCCCGCATCGCACCGCAGGGAGGGTTGTTGGTGAACACCGCGGTCCCCACGAGCCGCGCGTTGGGCACCTCATAGGGCCCGGCGGCGAAGGTGGTGGCGTTGGCGATGACCGCCGGCGAGGTCGACGTGTAGGCGCCACCGTCGACCAGGAGGCGCGCCTGGATGTTCACCAGCTTCCCGTCGCGGCTCGCACCGTGGCGCATCCAGATGCGTGAGGGGTGCCGGTGGACATGGCCGTAAAACGACTCCTGCCGGCCATAAGCCATCTTCACCGGCCGCCCGGTGCGCAGCGCGAGCATGCAGGCGTGGATCTGCATGCTCACATCCTCACGGGCGCCGAATGCGCCGCCCACTCCCGAGAGATGAAGGCGCACTTTCGCAGCCGGGAGGTCGAGGCAGGGGGCGAGCTGCTCGAGATCGGCGTGCAACCACTGCGTCGCGATGAAGAGGTCGACACCGCCGTCCGCGGCCGGTATGGCGAGACCCGCCTCCGGGCCAAGTGGAGCCTGGTCCTGCATGCCGGTTTCGTACATCCCTTCGACCCAGACGTCGGCGTTCGTGTTGGGATCACCGTGGACGATGGTCAGCGCGCGCACGGTGTTGCCCTGCGGATGGACCAGCGGCGCGGTCTTCTCTAACGCCTGTTCCATGTCGGTGACCGGCGTCAGGACTTTGTAATTGACGACGATCTCCTTGAGCGCGGCGCGAGCCAGCTCAGGGTCTTCCGCCGCGATGATGGCCACCGCCTCGCCCGCATAGCGCACGACGTCGCGGGCCAGCACCGGCTGGTCTTGCACGTCGAGCCCAAAGGTCTTTTTGCCGGGCACGTCGGCGTGGGTCAGCAGCGCGACGACGCCCGGCGTTTGCTTGGCGGCCGGCGTGCGGGTGCGGGCTGCGCAGCGTCGCTCCCCACAACATTCCGTCGCGATGGAGGTCGCTGGCATACTCGAACTCGCCTTTCACCTTGGGGATGCCGTCCACGCGTCGCACCGACTCGCCGACGCCGCCCTGCCGACGGATGTTGACGCTCATGCCCTGGTCAACCCCCACCCTGCCCTCCCCCGCAAGCGGGGGAGGGAAAATGGCCCCGGGAAGGGGGAGTCACGCGCCTGTTCATGCCCAGATCATGGTGGCCTCGCTGAGGTTGACCAACTGTCCATCGTGGACCACCGGCTTTCCCTCGACAAAGAGATATTGCACTGGGCCCGGATTGCAGAAAACCAGGGCCGCCACCGGGTCCGATTCCGCGCCGCGGAACGCCAGCCCGTCGGTCGCGAAGAGCGCGATGTCGGCGCGCTTGCCGACTTCGAGCGAGCCTACGTCGTCCCGACCCAGGCACGCCGCTCCGCCGCGGGTTGCGACCCGCAACGCCTGCCGGGCGCTCATCGATGCGGCGCCCTTGCGTGCCCTGGTCGTGAGCATGGCCTGGCGCGCCTCGGCGAGCAGGTTGCCGCTGTCGTTGGAGGCCGACCCATCGACCGCGAGACCGACCTTGACTCCGGCGTCGATCATCTCGCGGGCCGGCGCGAAGCCGGAGCCGAGGCGCATGTTCGAGGTCGGGCACCAGGCAACAGCCGTCTCTGTGGCGGCCATGCGCTTGATGTCGGCGTCGTTGACATGAACGCAATGCGCCAGCCACACATCCGGGCCGAGGAAGCCGAGGTCTTCGAGCAGCTCCAAGGGGCGGCGATTGAAGGTTGTCCGGCAATAGCTCACCTCGTCGAGCGTCTCGGCGATATGCGTGTGGAGGCGAACGTTGCGCCGCCGGGCGAGCGCCGCAGACTCGCGCATTAACCGCTCGGATACCGAGAACGGAGAGCACGGGCCGACCGCGATCCGCAACATCGATCCGGGAGCAGGGTCGTGGAAGCGCTCGATCGCGTCGTCGGTGGCCGCGAGGATGGTGTCGATGTCTTCGACCACCCGGTCCGGGGGCAGCCCTCCGCTGGACTCGCCGAGGTCCATCGAGCCGCGGCAGGGGTGGAAACGCAGGCCAAGCTGACCGGCAACCTCGATCTCGGCCTCCAGCAGGCCGGTGCTGCCTGAGGGAAAGACGTAGTGATGGTCGGTAGTCGTCGAACAGCCGCTGAGCGCGAGCTCCGCCAGGCCGACTTCGGCGGCCGTCCGCTCCCAATCGGCATCGATCGTCGCCCAGACGGGATAGAGCTCGCGCAGCCAATCGAACAGGCCTCCCTCCTGCGCGCGGACACGGGTAAGGGTCTGGTAGAGGTGGTGATGGGTATTGATCAGACCTGGAATCGCAACCAGCCCGCGACCGTCGATGACGTCGGTCTGCTCGCGAACCGGAGGCCGTCCCTGGCCGATCCAGGTGATCACCCCGCCGTCGATCAGGACCGACCCGTTCTCGAGCTCCGTGCCGGCGTCGTCCATCGTGACCACGACGCGGCAGCCGTCCAGCAGGATCATGTTCTCTCTGCCATCCGAGCCGACGCCAGGTTGACCGCATCCAGGATCTTCTGATAGCCGGTGCAGCGGCAGAGGTTGCCGCTGAGCGCCTCACGTACCGTGACCGGGCTGGGCGTCGGGTCTTTCTGCAGCAGGTCGGCCACGGCGACGACGAACCCCGGCGTACAGAACCCGCACTGGACCGCGCCGGCTTCGACAAAGGCCTCCTGGATCGGATTGAGGCGGCCACCGTCGGTCAAGCCTTCGACCGTGCGGACCTCACGCCCGTGCGCCTGTGCCGCAAGGACGAGGCAGCTGCAGACGAGGGTGCCATCGAGCCAGACCGAGCACGACCCGCACTCGCCCTGCTCGCAGGCGTTCTTCGAGCCGTAGAGTCCGAGGCGGTCGCGCAGGAAAATCAGCAGGCTCGCCCCGGGCCACACCTCGGCTTCGCGCCAGCCGTCGTTGACGTTGACCCTCACAACCATGCCGGCAACCTCCGCTCGTTGAGCGCCCAGGTGATCGCACGGCGGGCCAGCACCTTGCATCCGTGACGGCGGTAGGCGGCAGTCCCACGCACGTCGTCGAGGGGTTTTGCCGCCGCCGCGACCAGCTCCCCAAATTCCTCGATCACGGGCGCCGGCAGCGTGACCGCGGGGTCCTGCCAGGCGTTGGACGACTGCAGGGCCGCCGCCATTTGCAGCTCCGCCTGCGGGGCGCGAAGGATGGTAGGCCCCACCGACCCAAGCGCGACCTTGACACGGTGGGAGTCCTCATCGATCACCAGGCAGAGGCCGGCGATCGCGATCACCATCGCGTTGCGCGTGCCGATTTTCGAGAAGCTCCCTGCGCCCCGCAGCCGGAGCCAGCGCGCCCCGATGATGAGCTCGTCCGGAGCCAGCGCCGTCTTCTTTGGGCCGGTGAGGAACGTATGCCAGGGCATCGCTCGCTCGCCGCGCGCGCGGCTGCGAACGACGACGTCCGCGTCGTACGCCGCCAACACCGGAAGCGCGTCCCCGGCGGGTGACGCCGTACCCAGGTTGCCCCCGACCGTGCCGCGGTTGCGGATCTGCGGCGACCCGACCGAGCGAGAGGCCTGCAGCAATGGCTTGAACGCCGCCATCTCCCTGACGATGGTGGCGTAGGTGAGGCCCGCGCCCAGGAAGACGTGGCCGTTTTCCTGTCGCCAGGAGGCGAGCTCGGCCACCCGGCTCAGGTCGATGAACGCCGGCGGCCTCAGCCGGCCGAAGTTGACGTCGACCATCAGGTCCGTGCCGCCGGCCAGCGGAACGGCTTCCGGGTGTTCTCCCTTCATCGCCAGGGCCTCTTCGAGGGAGTGCGGCAACAGGACCTCCATGACGGTGCGACTACTTTATCTGCGCCGCCGCCGCCCGGACCCCTCGAAGCAATGCCCGCGCACCGAGGACCAGGTGCTCATCGGACGTGGTCTCCAGCGGCGAGTGGCTGACGCCACCGACACTCGGGACGAACAGCATTCCGGTGGGAACGTGACGCGACAGGACGGCGGCGTCGTGGCCCGCGCCACTCGATAATCGCGTAGGCTTTCGTCCGATCTCCCTGCACACCTGCTCGAGGGCATCGATCAACACCGCATCCATCGGCGCCGGCGGCACGGAGGACAGCAGTTCGCCCTCCTCGGCGCAGATGCGTTCGAGCCGGGTCGCGAACGCCCAGACCGCCTCCCCGATGACGCGCTCATCGAGGTGGCGGACTTCGAGCGTGAACTGCGCCCGGCCCGGAATGACATTGATGCCACCCGGGTCGAAGTGCATCGAGCCGATGTTGGCCACGGCCTCGGCATCGACGCCCTGCACCAGCTCGCGCAGCTCCGCCGCTGCCCGCGACGCCGCCCGCCCGGCGTCGTGACGCAGCCGAAACGGGGTGGTGCCCGCGTGGTTTTGCGTGCCGTGGATCTCGATCCGCTGGCGGTGGATGCCGACGATGCCGGTGACGACGGCGAGGTCGTTGCCGGCAGCCTCCATCCTCGGGCCCTGCTCGATGTGGAGTTCGATAAAGCCCTTGATCGACTTCAGGTGCTGCTGGACCTCGACCATCCGGTCGATGTCGCGGCCGGCGGCGGCGAGGACCTGCCGGATGGCAACGCCCTGCCAATCGAGCCGCTCACGGAGTCGCTCGATGTCGAGCTCTCCGGCCAGGGCGAGGCTACCGATAAGCCCGGATTCGAAGCGAACGCCCTCCTCGTCGGAAAACCCGACGATCTCGACCTGCTCGGCCAGCGGATCACCGGATTCGGCGAGGGTGCGGAGGACTTCGAGCGCGGCGACCGCGCCATAGGCGCCGTCGAGCCGGCCACCATTCGGGACGCTGTCGAGGTGTGAGCCGGTGAGCAGCCAGGGTCCGGTCCTGCCCGGCAGGTGGCCGAACACGTTGAGGGCGGCGTCCACCCTGGACTCGATTCCCGCCTCCCGCATCCGCTCCGCGAACCA
>WNFJ01390025.1_pt1 | contig 14297 bp, 17 predicted proteins | sample 5400461 | NCBI WGS metagenome assembly WNFJ01 (sample SAMN13153349, study PRJNA577476) | soil metagenome | isolation source: 115 cm saprolite on Douglas fir-dominated hillslope | place: USA:California | collected 2013-09-17 | reverse complement strand
GTCATGCCGCACAACAGCCCGGATCGCAAATTCCCAAGCTGATAGTGCGGGTTCGACTCCCGTCACCCGCTCCGAATGGCGAAGTGCCAGGTCAGAGCCGGTTTCCGTTGTCGCTCCCTGGTCCCCTGAGAGCCGTAGTTGATCTTCCGTGCCATTAGTTGTCCGCGATAAGCTTTTCGCACATTGCGCTCGCGGGGAGGTGCCGGAGATGACAGGGCCGGGAGACGAAATCGCACCCGCCGTGGGCGGCTACGGCTACCTGCGGGCCTCTCATGCCGACCGTGAGCAAGTAATCGGCATTCTCAAAGCGGCGTTCGCGCAGGGACTGATGGGCAAGGACGAAGGACGAGTTCGACCTGCGGGTGGGCCGGGCGCTGACGCCGCGGACCTGCGCCGAGCTGGCCGCTCTCATCGCTGACCTGCCCGCGGGCTGACCGTAGCCCAGCCGCTCGAGCCTGCCCGGGCGCAAAAAAAGGCCAGTGATCCCTTCACCCGGACGGTCTTGGTGGCAACCCTGCTGTACGCAGGCGCGTGGGCGTATGAGGTGTTCCTGTCCCCTCATGGAGGCGATAACCCCCTCGGCCCCCCCGCTGATCATCGGCGGCTTGTTCGTCTGGCTGTTGGTTGTCATCGCTGCGGCGGCAGAGCGCGTAGTCCGGTAGCAGCCCTTGCTTCCTCATCGGGCCGGTCCCGGCCATCGCGCTGCCCATCGCGTGGGATGATGCGCTGAGCCGCCTGGACAAGCCCGGCACCGTCCACGGCCGCCATTGAACGACCACGCCCTAACCGCCGCGCGGCACACAGGCGGCCGCCGCCACGCCGGCGAGCAGGAAGGAGACAAGATGGCCAGCCCGGACCCCGCCGTCCAGGATGTGATCGACGCGCTCGACAGTTTCTACTGCCACAACGTGGTGGCGGCCCTGTGGGCCGACGCGGTGGCCAACCGCCTGGAAGGCCCCGCGATCTACCTGCTGAGCGGCGAAATCCCCGAAGTCGCCGACCACGCGCGCGCCGCGGCCGCCCGCCTGGCCGACCGGATCGGCGACCTCGGCGGCGCCATCACCGCTGATCCCCGGCAGCTCATCGACCGCGCACCCGGCAACAACGAGTTCACCATCCCGGACTGCTCGGACCCGCGGGCCATCACCACCTACGCGCTGCAGCGCCTCAACATCATCATCGCGGCCTACCAGGCCTTCCTGGACAAGGTGCGAGGACGGGACGACGTGAGCTTCGCGCTCGTCGTCGACCTGCTCGGCGCCGAGGCCCACCGCCGGGCTGACGTCATGGCTGCCCTGGCCGGGCCATGAGCCGCAGCACGCCCACGCAGCAGCCATGGCCGTGGCCGGAGACGATGGACGCCCTGCAGGCCGCGCCAGCCTCACATTGCCTCCTGCTGGAGAACGACCGGGTACGGGTGCTGGACGTGGTGATCGAGCCAGGAGCGCGCGAACCGGAGCACACGCACCAGGCGGCGAGCGTAATGATCATCGACGAGCCGGCCCGGATCAGGTATCACCAGGGTGACGCACTGCTGTTTGAGTCCCAGGCACGCTCCGAATCCCCGCCCGGCATGCGCGTGCGCTGGATGGAACCCGAGGGCCCGCACTCTGTCGAGAACATCGACGAGCATCGCTACCACGCGATCCGGATCGAACTCAAGTAATCCCGGAGCCGTACCCGAACTCCGGACACCGGCCGCCAGGCTGGCCAGCTAAAGATCGCCCGCCTGCCCTCGGGCTCTTGCCTTGCCCGCCTAAGGTGCCCCCGGCCGGAGAGGATGTCCTAGTCCAGGTCCCGGGTGGCCCGCATCTCACTCAGCCTGCGCAGGTCGACGGCCAGCTGACCAGCGGAGGCGAGAGCATGGAAGTCACCGGGAGGGAAGGTATTGGTCCGCGGAGGGTTGGGAACGTTGCCGTGTGCGGGTCAGGGCTTGGTGCACCATCGAGATAACCAGTGCGATGCTGATCGGGACTGCGAGTGCGGTGGCCATGTTCATGCCAACCATGTGCCTGGTTGTTGAGATACCGTCGAAATAGGCGACCGGAATGAACGCGGCGATGGCGCAGCCCGTCATGCACAGCACGAGGACCGCGCCGTCCCGGCGCCAGGCTCCACCATGCGGCACGAACAGCGCGGCGATCGCGATCAACGCCATCGCTGTCCACAGCGGGACGTACCAAAGCAGGCCGAGGCGTTGCGGGAGCCGATGCATCAGCCAGGTGAGCACGACCACACGAGATTCCGTCGCCCCGGGCGGTTGACCGGCGCTTGGCGCATAGTCGCCCAGGTAATTGACCCGGAGTTGCTGGGCATAGATGGCCGCTTGCTGCCCGATGCTGACGATGCTGCGCGGATGGGTGAGCAGGAAGTGCGCGATGGTGCCGTCGGACAGTTTTGCCTCATACCGCGGATAGAGCGGATCATTCCGGGCCGAGAGGGGGCTGAAGGAGTTGGTACCGGCGTACTTGGCCCAGCTCTGAGGCAACCCGAGCGCGGCCAGGTCGGCGCGTGCGTGGTTATCATGCGCCGTGACGATTTCACTGAAGACCACATCCACGACCTGCTGGCGGTGCAGCAGGGTGGCGTAGTTGCTGGCCCTGTCCCACAGCACATAGGCCCCGGTCATCGTCGCCAGAAGCACGGCAACCATGATTGCTGCCCTCGCCTGGGTTGTCCGGAACCGGCGCAGCCCGCGCCAGCCGTTCCCGGGCGCGCTGGCCAGCACCAGGGTCAGGCAGACGGGCACGGCCAGGATAAGGTACTGCTGTTTCGCCAAGATCGCGAGGAAACCACCCGATCCGGCCAGGGCCAAACCGAACACGGTTTCGCGCCACCCCTTGCCCAGGTACACGACACCGGCAGCGACCAGCAGCAAGCCCGTCAGGACAGCGGGCTCGCTGAATGGACTGGCGTAGACATCGAAGAACGCCGCGTCCGCCATGATCAGCCAGACAACTGCCGCTACGGCAAGCTGCGCCCACATTCTCAGTCGCAGGCCGGTCGCCAGGCTTGCGATCCCGAACGAGACGATGACGCAGGTCAGCAGGCCTAGCGCGATCAGGTTAACCGTGCCGGGCAGGCCTAGTACCCAGGTCAGGATCCGGGCCAGTTCCAGCGGCACTAGCTGCGATGACGGGTACCGGCCGGCCTGGGCGCAGCTGGCCGCCCCTGGAGAGAATTCGAAGTAGGCGTAGCGGAACCACTGGGGGGGACCATGGGTGACTGCCCAGACGCCCAGATCACACATCACCCGGGGGCCGTCATGGTTGTCCGCTTGGCCGACTGGCGTGGGTACCAGGAACCGGACGATGAACAACCCAAGCGAAACGGCGAAGATCGACAGCCACAGGCCAGCCGATCTGACCAGCCGGTTTGCTGAGCGAGCGGTCCGGTAGGCGGACAGCCCGCCTGTGCAGGCGGGCACAACCAGCTCAGCTCCGTCCGGGTCCGGCAGGGCGACGCTCACCTCCGCGTATCCGTGTGCACGCCGAAATCAGCGCCAGTCGGCTCATGGCCCATTGGCTTATGGTCCTGCACCAAGGCCACCTTCCGCCCAGGTATCCCATGGATCGCCCGGGCCAGCACTTTGGGCGGTAGTCACCACTGTCCGCCGATCATGCTCGGCCACCCACGCCTTCCTACGGCAGCTCCTTATTGCAGGACGAGCCTGATAGACACGGCATGTCGAACCACCGACCCTACGCCTTTCAGGCTAGCGACGCGCACGATACGGACCGCCGTGAGTACGCCGCGGCTCTGCGGGAAGGTCCTGGTCGATACCAGGATCAGGCCCGCGTGGGGCTGGCCGGCCATCAGCCCGCAGTCGGCGTGCTCCTGCCGTCCTGACCTGGGCTAAGACGGCTTAGGTCGGCTGCTTGGGGTGGACAGCGCCTAAGCCATCTGGGGAGACCATGAGATAAGGCGTTCGTCCGATGCGGTGGCAGGGGCCTTACGGCGAACCTTGAAGGTGTGGGGAACCAGACACGGTTCCCAGGGGTCAAGGAGGAACTATGCACCCCGAGAGGCGAGAGGAACAGATGGCATGACTGCGAACATGGTCCCGGTGCCCGGATCGCTGTCGTTCTGGCGGATCGTGGATGTCCCCTTCGAGACGTACGTGGCCGCACTTGACAGCTGGCTGTGCACGGAGCAGGGTAGCGAACTCCGGTTCGGCGGAAGCCAGTTGCTCGGGCCGATGGAGCACGATCGCGACTTGGGTACACGCCGGATCCAGGTCCGCCTGGCCCGGGGATCGCTGCACCCGCAGCTGCGTATGCGACTGGACATCGACCGCTGGTCCTCATCGTCCACCGCATTGGAGCTCATCCCCTGCAGGCTCGTCCGGCCCACAGCGGATTATTTCCGGGCCGGCCGTCTCCTGCTTGACTCGCTGGCTCGCTCTTTGCCCCAGCGTGCGGAGCCGTGGGTCACGCCATCATTCGCGGCTTGACGTCGTTTTGGCGGCTGAGACCCAGGCCAAAAGAAGGAGTACTACGTGCCCCGCCTCCGTGAAGAAGGTTGAAGCCAGTTCACCCGCGTTCGCTCATCCACACCGAAATGTGGGCAGGCTCCAGCAGGCCCGTCACCAGCGCGTAGCCAGCGTGCGGCTGATGATCCGAGGGTGCCCGCGGGCGCCGCTTCGCGATGGCTGCGTCGGCCTGGACCGGCCACGCGCCCGCAGGGATCCGGGCCTCGTGGCGGTGGCGCACGCGATGCGCTCGGTGTCGCGGAGCGCCGTTGTCTCATGGAGCTTCGGCCCTGGGCGCCGGCGGCCGTCGCTGGCCGTACGGTGATGGAGATATCCGACTGGTGGCCGAAACCTTCATGGCACACGGAAGGCACCTCGAAAGGTGGCTCGCGTCATGACCCACACCATCTCCGTTGTTACGCCTGCCTACCGGCCGGTGCCGCAGTACCTGATCGAGGCCTACCAGTCACTGTGCCGCCAGGACCTGCCAGCGGGCTGGGAATGGCAATGGCTGGTACAGGAGGATGGCCAAACGGGCGAAGTGGCCGCGATGCTTCCCGACGACCCCCGGATCAGCGCTGGCAGCGGCCGGCCAGGCGGTGCCTCTACCGCACGGAACATGTGCCTATCACGCGCCGCCGGTGAGCTGATCAAGGTCCTCGACGCTGATGATCAACTCACGCCCGGCATCTTGGACCGCGAGATCAGGGTGCTATCTGAGCGCCCAGAGATCGGCTGGACTACGGCCCGTGCCCTCGACCTGCATGAAGACGGATCCATCACAGAATTCGACCATAACCCGGCCGGGGGGCGTATCGAGCGAGGAGAAGTTCTCCGTCATTGGCGCTCCCATGATTACCGGGCTCAGGTTCACCCGGCCACGCTGTGCGCACGCCGCGATCTGCTATTTGCGATGGGCGGGTGGATGGCACTTCCGGCGTCAGGTGATACCGGGTTGCTTATAGCCCTGAATGTAGTCGCTGCCGGATACTTCATTGCCGAAACGGGCCTGCTATACCGAAAGTGGCCAGGCCAGGTGACCAGTCAACCAGCACACGTTGACCCGGCCGAATGGTCAGCGCGAATGAAAATCATAGAAGAACGAGCCGATAATCTGTAACTATTCGGAAGTCCTGTGGTCCGGTTCACGTTTGCCCTGGTAGGCGCGGTCCAACCCGCCCCCAGCCACACGATTTCCGAATACGTACGATAATCTAGCAGCGCTATGGAGCCGACCGCGACCCGCTTAATCCAGGCAGCCATTATTTCAGGACGCTTTGCGACCTGAGCCGACCCGCCGATGTCCGCGCTTCAAGCAGGGTAAGATTGGACCGCTTCCTTCACCTCAGCACGACATAGAAACCGAGAAGAGTGACATCGTGGCTGCCCCAGTTCCAGCGGGCGGGATTTCTGATCCTGATCTCCAGATCCTGTCGAATCGCCTCGAGGGCCTCGTCGCCGCCGGCCATCAGCCAGACTCCTGGATACACGAACTAGCCGAGGCGGCCGACCGCCTGCGGTTTCCTGTCGCCCAGCTTCGCTCTATCGCCACGAACCTTACCTGGATCGCCCGTCGCCTAGGGCAGCCCGCGCCTCTCGGGGGTAAATACTGCGGCGACCCGGGCACCGCCGGCCTGGTGCACCTGTACACATGCGGGCAACGTTTCAGATTCGACTTCAACTTCTCCGGTCTGGCGGCTTTCCTGGACCGGCACCAGGGCCTGCCGCATATGCAGGACGCCCTCGTGCAGAGCTTTAGCGCCTTTGCCAAGCTTGGCGCCAGGAAACCAGACGCGGTCAGTCAGCTCGATCGTGTGCTCAAGCTCGACGACCTGGATACCCGGGCTCGGCATGTGTGCCTCGCCGGCTTGTGGTCCGCTTACACGTTGCCAGAGCAAGCCACGCTCTTGCTCGACCTGGCCAACACCATGATCAGTGCGGGCGAGGCTGACGGCACGGTCTATTTCAGGCGGGCCATGGCCTACCGCATGCTGGGTATGTTCTCAGCGGCTCTCGACGACATAGACCGTGCTTTTTCCATGCTTCCGCCCGGCAACAACGAAATACACCAGGATTATCTTCGGGAGCGCCAGCTCATAGGCGTTGCCGTTCAATCGTGCCATCAGAACAGCAATGGCTAGGGGCACCGAGATGCAGCCGAATAATTCTCTGTCGCTGCCCGAACTCGGTGATCCGCATAGGACTATCGGTCAGCGTACGTTCGACTTCTCGAAACAGGTCGCCGTCATGGCGATCCTGAATCGTACGCACGACTCATTCTATGACCACGGGGCGACGTTCACCTTCGAGGCAGCGCTGGCTAAAGTCGAAAGCGATCTGGAAAGCGGCGCAGACTGGATAGATATCGGGGCGGTACCCTTTTCTCCGATCGCTGCCAGCGTGGACGAGGAAGACGAGATAAATCGAATTGTCCCGCTCATCGAATATATCCGCGGGCGGACAGATGCGGTGTTGTCGGTGGACACGTTCCGATCTGAAGTCGCTAAGCGTGCACTGGCGGCCGGCGCCGATGTCATCAATGACACGTCAGGATTGAGTGACCCCAGGATGGCTGGCGTGATAGCCGAGGCCCGAGCGTGCGTTGTCATCACTCACAGCAAGGCGCGCCCTAGGGAACAACTCAGAAACCCGACCTACGAGGACGTGGTCTCCGAAGTGCGTGAATTCCTGATCGCACGATCGGCCTACGCCCAGGAGCAGGGAATAGATCCTGCCAAGATAATAGTCGATCCCGGCCATGACCTGAATAAGAACACCTATCATTCGCTGGAGCTTACCCGCCGGCTGAGCGAGCTGAACGATCTCGGGTACCCGCTGCTGGTGGCGGTGTCGAACAAGGATTTCATAGCCGAAGCGCTCGACGCTCCGCAAGATGAACTCGGACCGGGCACAATTGCGGCGATTGTCATATGCGTACTGCAAGGAGCTCGTATAGTGAGAGTTCACGATCCGCGAACGGTGATTTCGGCGATCAATGTAGTAGCGGCAATGCTTGGATGGCGCCTCCCGCCATCCCCGAAACACAACCTGGGATAGCCTTACCGTGCAGGAACCCATGAAAGTCGTTGATGCTTGATGACTAGCACCAGAAAGCTTTCTGACCGGGGGCCGGAGTTCTTTTCCATCTCTTATATCCAAGGGCGGCCCGTCCGACTGCGGCGCGGCACGGCAGATACCGTCGAGACGCTCAAGTCGGCAGGCTTCGAGGAGTGTTCTCTCGATTACTTCTTTGACGTTCAGGTGAGCCGCAGGAAGCACATCGCAAGACTGAAGCTTCCGGGAATAACACTGTCGCTGCGCCTGAAAAGCGAATCGCATGCGTTCGCGGCCAAGGGAACCTTGCACGTGCTTGTTTGGTCGGTAGGTTTCATGATCATGCGCCTGACCCTCACCGACCATGGCATGCAGCGTCCCGATCATGATTTTCATGGCTGGTTCAAGGCGATGCATCGTCTGGAGCACGACCTGCCGGCCTGGCCGGACTGCAAGGAAGATCCGCTCTGGATGGCGCAAATTGCCAATACCCGGCTTTACGCGACCGGTGGTGTCCGCCGACTGTTCGACGTCGTCGGGAACGCGATACACGAAATCCTCCGCGGCCGAAAAATACATCCGGACACCCTTGCGGCCTGGGCCGCCAGCAACGAAACGGCTCTCGACCATGCCGAAGAACTCGTCGGCCGCGGCGAACTCAGATATCCCCACCCGGTCACCTTCGGATCGCACAGCGAGCTGATATGGAGATCCGCGCATGCGCTGCCCCACAATCCCGATGAGTGGATCTGCAATCTTTTCGGATCCGGCACTGAGGGCGAGCTCCTGGCCACTAATGTAGACGAGCATCTCAGCGATAAATGGTGGTATATCTCCGAGTTCCAGAGCATTCTGGTACATGCGGCCGACGAAACACCCGCGGACGACCGGGTACATGACGCCACCCGCGTGCAAATGATCGAATATATCGCGTACCGGCGGGCTGGCCTGATGGCCATACAGAGGGAAACGCAGCAGATAACCGCGGAACGACTCCCCGTCGCGGGCGCGCGTGTCGCCGACTGGATGTGGCTGATTTCCGCTCTTACCAATGACTACGTGCTCGGCGGCTGGAGCGCCACGATGTTCGAGCGATTCCGCCGGAAATACCGGGAATTCGAAGGCGTGCGGAACCTGTTCGGGCTGGAAGCTCAGGTGTACAGTAACATCGAGACATTCCAGGGTCGGCTGGACGCCGAGAGGGACCGTATCGGGGTAATCTCAGGTATCCTGTTCGGGATCGTAGCCGCGACCGCGCTGGTGCCACTTGGCGAGCTTCTCGTCATCTTTTCCTTTCATCTCGGGAAGAATTCGTATGCCAATTTCCCCAACGATTATCCGCTGGCTTTCACGGGCATAGTAATCGGTATGCTCGGGCTTGTCGGCTTCGCCTGCTGGCGAATGCTGCGGCATGCCGGCTCCCTGCGTCCTCCCGATGCGAGAAGTAAAGGTCGCTGGTTCTGGCCGGCCAGGCGGAGCTAGTCGCGCGAGTCCGGCACTGTATAATTTGGTTATGCAGAACATGAGGCATCCGATTTACCCATCGAACCCGCCGGACCTGGAACTCTTCGAAAGGGCACGTGAAGTTCTGCGTGTCCGCGGTCGCTCCGATAAAAACTCAGTCGGCGCAGCGGTGAGAACGGATAAGGGTATCTTTATCGGACTCGACCTCAAGTCGCGGAAGTCCGCGATATGCGCTGAACCAGGAGCAATTTCGGCCGCCTACAGCGCAGGCGGCTATCTGCTCGAATCGATAATAGCGGTATGCAAGCGCGACGAAGAAATCTTCGCGATATCACCGTGTGGCGCGTGCCGCGAACTGCTCAACTTTCACGCCCCCGAGTGCCGTGTAGTCTTTGAGTACGAAGATTCGTGGGTCGATCTAAAGGCAGAAGAGCTCTTCAGGTATCCGATTATCTTCGGCTTAACCACCCATCGCCCGTGGGAGCCAGAAGGCTATGGGAGGCCGGAAAGAGCCTCACAGCTTGAACTTGGCTTTCCGGCGCGCCCACCGGTAGTTACGGGAGCCGCCCATGACGAGCAGCCCCGCCCCGGCTGCCGCCGGCACGCCGATCAGCAGGACCGCCACCACGCGGTCGATAGCGCTGTCGAGCATGGCGTGCTCGGGATTGCCCGGGTCGAGATAGACGCCGATCGCCTTCTCGTTCCCCGTGCCATTGACAGGAAAGGTGTACTGCTGACCATGCCAGTGGTAGTAGATGAGTCCTTGCTGCTCGGTGCCGACCACTCGCTGGCCGGTCCAGAGCACGGCGTCCGGCGACTGAAACTCGATGAGCGTCGCCAGCAGGGCGAAGATGAACAGCAGGACCGCGCCGCCCACGAACCAGCCGGCCCCGTCAAACCATTTCCGTACCTGGGCAAGCACGACCCCAGTATGGGCCGCCCGCCCGCCGCGTGCCAACCGGATAGCCGGCCAGCCGGCCAGGCGGCCCACGGGATAGCAGGGCGACACGGTCAGCGACCTGGCTCGAGCAGTACCTTGACCGCGCCGGTGCGCCGTGAGTCCTTCAGGGCCAGCACGGCGTGGTCCCAGCGTTCCAGGGGGAACCGGTGCGTGATGACCGGCGTCAGGTCGAAGCCAGCGCCGACGAAGTCGAAGTAGTGCTCCATGGCGTGCTTGGCGACGCCGGCGACCTCCTCCACGCCGAACCCGTTCGAGCCGATGACGTGCAGTTCCTTGAAATACAGCGGGGTCCACTCGAACCGCTTCGGCGGTTCCACCCCCGAGACGACCAAGGTGCCCCCGGTCGTGAGCAGCCGCAGCGACGTCTCCACGGTCTCCACCGAGCCGATCGTGTCGTACACGACCGCAGGGCCGTCCTGCAGCCAGTCGCGCTTGCTCCACGGCGTCAGCGGCGAAGCCCCGACGCGGCGCGCGACCTCCGCGACGAGCTCGTCGGGCACGGACGGCAGCACGGCGTGCGCGCCGAGCCTGGCGGCCAGCGCGGCCCGTGCCCCCGGCCGCGTCGCCGCCCACACCTCCGCCGCCGGGTACAGGTACCGGACCAGGGCGATCACCGCGAACGCCAGCGTCCCCGACCCATAGACGAGCACAGGCTGACCGGCGGGAGGCGGCGCGAGCAGGACCGACCGCAACGACACGCTCACCGGATCCGCCAGCACCGCCGCCTCGTCGGACACGCCAGCAGGGATCGCGAACAACTGCGACGCGTGCGCGGCGAAACGCTCCGCGTGCGCGCCGGCCGCCGCGGCGCAGTTGCCGATGTGGATGGAGACGGGCAGGCCGCCGGACCGGAAGTTGCGGCACCACGGGTACCGCCCGGCCAAGCAGGCCGAACACAAGGGATCGATGCCGCGCGGCACGCACGACAGCCACGGGTTGAGTACCACCCGCTCGCCGGTGTCCGCCCGCCGCCCGACCACCTCGTGCCCGAGCACGTGCGGAAACGACACCAGCGCCGTGAGCGGGTTGTTCCGGGAACCGTTCAGCAGGATCTGCTTCACGTCCGAGCCGCACAGACCCGCACCCAGTCCGCCGCGGGCAGCGGCAACTCGGCGACATCCTCCAGGCGGACCGGCGCCAGCCGCGAGACGAACGCCCGCCGGTCGACCCGGCCGCCGACGGCCGAAGCCGCCTCACGGGCGAGGCTGTGCCGGAACACCAGCGCCTTCATTACTGCCTCCCGGATTGAAGCCGCAGTCACAAGAAGTTGTTCGGCCAGATAATCGTGCGCCACATGTGCGCCACCGGCGATCCGTCGAAGCCGAGGCCCTCGGCAGGCTGCCGGAAGTTACGCCCCACCACGTCGGAGAAGTCGTCGAAGTCCACGAGCACGTTCGGGTCGAACGAGTAGATGTCGTTGATCGTTACCAGGCGCGACGTCATGTACCACCGGTGCCGCCGCGCCGCCTCGGCCTCCCGGCGGATGTAGGCGGGCGGCTCGTAGTCCGGCCCGAAGTAGTCGATGTACGCCGCCGGGTAGCGGTACCCCACCGACTCGTCGGGAAAATACCGCAGCGCCTCGTGCTTCTCGATGGCCCAGGCGACCTCCTCGTCCACGTACGGCGCGACCAGCTGGGCCCCCCAGTAGCCATGGTTGGCCGGAACCAGCCCGGCGATGGCGATGTCGTGCAGCAGGCACGCCATGATCACCTTCTCGTCGAGCCCGTTCTCCCTCGCCACCCGGGCGCTTTGCAGCAGGTGCATGCGCGGGACAGGCCCGAACCGCAGCATCCACACGACCAGGCGCGACGACGCCGGGGAAATCAAGACGGGTGCCTTCGAGACGTTCGGGGCGGGCCGCGACGGCGCCGACGTNNNGGGCGAGCGGGCCGGCCAGCTCGTGACCACGGCGTACTCGGTCGCGCCGTGCGCCGTCGTGGTGCCGCCCGAGTCGCCCGTCCGGCGGCCGGAGGACTTGGCCGGGGTGCCGATCGGAGTCGGCTATCACTCCGGCAGCCACTTCGCCACCGTGCAGGCCCTGGAGTCAGTTCTCGGCCCGGACGACGTGACGCTCACCTTCCAGGGCCCGCCCAACGAGCGCCTCGACGCGCTGCTCCAGCGGGAGGTGCAGGCGGCCACGGTGTGGGGGGTGCCGCTGTACATCGCCGAGGCCTTCGGGTTCCGCAAGGTCGTGGACGCCACGTTCATGATCGGGTTCCTGGTGACCGGATCCGACGCCAGCAAGGCCGATATCGACAAGTACCTGGCCGCCCTGCGCCGGGCCCAGATGGACATCGACCTGCGCCCGGAGCTGTACAAGCACTATCACCTGCGGGCCGTGCCTGAGAAGTACCGGGATCAGGTCGACGCGCGCGCGTTCGGGACCGGCGAGCGCATCGTCTTCCTCCCCTACACCAGGGAGGTGTTCGCCGCGACCCGGCAGTGGACCGAGGCCCACAACCTCTTCTCCGGATCACCGGCCGCAGGCTACGACGAATCCGTCCTGGTCTGATACCGAACGGTCCGAGGTAAACCGCCCTACTTGACGCTGATCCGCGTGCCGAGCTCGGCGCCCTCGCAGATCTTGCGCATCACGCCGGCGGCGGCGACGTCGAATACGTGCATGGTCAGGGACTGCTCGTTGGCCAGCACGAACGCGCTGGTGTCCATGATCCGCACGCCGGCCGCCAGCGCCTCGTCGTAGGTCAGCCGGGTGAACCGCACCGCGTCGGGGTTGAGGTGCGGGTCGCTGTCGTAGACCCCGTCCACCCCGCGCTTGGCCACCAGCAGCGCGTCGGCGTCCAGTTCGAGCGCCCGCTGCACCGCCGGGTAGTCGGTGGTGACGTAGGGCTGGCCGATGCCGCCCGCGAGCAGCACGATCATGCCCCGGGCCAGGTGATGCATCGCCCGCAGCCTGATGAAGGGCTCCGCCACGCTGTGGATCGGCACCGCGGTCATGACCCGGATGTCGGTCAGCATCAGCGCGTTCATGATCGTGCCGAGCATGCCGATGTTGTCCGCCTCGGCGCGGCTGATGCCCCACCCCTCGGCCATCCGGCCGCGGAAGTAGTTTCCGCCCCCCACGACCACCGCCACCTGCACGCCGAGATCGTGCACCGAGAGGACTTCCTCGGCGACGCGGGACAGGCTGGCCGGGTCCACCCCGGAGCTGCCCGATCCGGCGAGCGCCTCGCCGCTTAGCTTGACGACCACCCTGCGATAGCGAGGCACAGTTCTCCGAACCCCCATCCTGGCCGCCCGGAGTGGCGACCTCGCCCACGGTACCTTATGCCCATACCTGGCCCCGATGCGTTTTCGTTCGCTGTTTTTCCGCGCGTCAGGCGCACACGCCGAGGAGGTACATGAGCACCGTCTCGCTGGTGACCGGCCCCGTCGGCGGCTTCTTCCGCGACGGCCGCCCCCTCCCGTAGTAGCCGCCGCGCCGGACGGCGCCTGGACGCGGGCCCTGGAGCTGGCCTGGGACGCGTTCTGCGCCGCCACCACCTCCGCTCCGCCCTGCGCGGCACCCTCTGACGGTCAGCTCAGGCACAGGCAGAAAGGGTGGCCCGCCGACAGTCGATGACGATGCCAGGGAAGCGTGCGATAGCCATGCCACGCACGGTACCCCTGGCCAGGCGCCTCTACTCGGCGTGATCCCCGGTCTCTCCGGTCCCGGCCGTCTCACCATGGTCACTGGCTTCGGCGAAGCGCTTGCGGCACGCTTCGATCTCGGCTTCGGCGGCACTGCGGTCCGCCCACGCCTCGGCCTGCACCGACTTGCCCGGCTCGATCGCCTTGTAGACCTCGAAGAAGTGCTGGATGTCCAGGCGCTGGAAGGCCGGCACGTGGTGGATGTCCCGCAGGTGCTCAAGCCGGGGATCCCTGGACGGCACGCTCAGCTCCTTGTCGTCGGCGCCTTTCTCGTCCCGCATCCGGACCATCCCGATGACCCGGCAGTTGATCAGGCAACCTGGGAAGGTGGGTTCGTCGAGCAGGACCAGCACGTCCAGCGGGTCGCCGTCGTCGGCCAGGGTGTCCTCGATGAACCCGTAGTCCGCCGGGTACCTGGTCGACGTGAACAGCATGCGGTCCAGCCGTATCCGGCCGGAGGCGTGGTCCATCTCGTACTTGTTCCGCTGGCCCATGGGGATCTCGATGATGACGTCAACGTCCACTGGTTCGCTCCAGGCCGGTCTGGGTGATTAACTCCATTGTTCCAGTGCTAGCCCGGCCAGCATCGTGAGAGGCGGTAAGTCATGGTGCGCCGCACCCGGCTCGCGGCCGTGCTGACGCTCGCCATGATCAACGTGTTCACGCTCGCGGCGGGCATCACGGTGGCCCGCATGC
>WNFJ01218522.1_pt1 | contig 14298 bp, 12 predicted proteins | sample 5400461 | NCBI WGS metagenome assembly WNFJ01 (sample SAMN13153349, study PRJNA577476) | soil metagenome | isolation source: 115 cm saprolite on Douglas fir-dominated hillslope | place: USA:California | collected 2013-09-17 | reverse complement strand
CTGACTCCGGCGACGTCCGAACCAGTCAACTTCTTCGTCTACCCGCGCGTCGAATCGAACGGAAAACCGGTTGGAACGCCGGCGTTGTCTCTGGAAGTTCGCGATGTGAAGGGCGATTCGACCGTTGCGACGTCAGCCGGCCGGTAGCTCATTAACTTTCTGTAACGAACCCGTTCGCCCGGGCTGAAAAGAGCGTCGATCCAGTTCTGCATGCGGAGGTGCAGATGGATCGTCGTCATTTTCTCAAAGTCTCCGGCATGTCCCTCGGCGTCGGAGCGCTCATTTCGGTTGCCCCTGCGATCGCCGCCGAAGGGCCGGCCTCACGCGTTCGCAACTGGTTTCGCCATCGAAACGGCCAGCGACGCGCACGTCGGATTTCAAGGTCCGCCGAATCCGACCGGCACGAAGGCCTTCGAGCGCGCGATCGATGTAATCAACGGGCTCAATCCGCAGCCGGAACTGATCCTCTTCACGGGCGACCTCACGCACGAATCGGAGACGCCCGGCGAGCACGCGAAGCGGATGCAGCTTTTCAAATCGCTCACATCACGATTGAAGACGCAGCGGATCCTGTACGTGCCGGGCGAGCACGATGCGGCGCTCGATAACGGAACGTTGTACCGCGAATTCTTCGGCGAGACGCATTACTCATTCGATCATCGCGGTGTTCATTTGATCGCGCTCGACAACGTCTCGTCGGGCAAGCCGGCGGTCGGCGCCGAGCAGATCGACTGGCTGCGACGCGATGTCGCGCGCTTTCCGCACACGACGCCGCTCATCGTCTTCACGCATCGTCCGCTGTTCGACCTGCGTCCCGACTGGGAATGGTTTACGCGCGATGGTGACGCGGTGCTCAACATGCTCGCGCCCTTCGAAAACGTGACGATCCTCTACGGCCACATCCACCGCCACGACGTGCATCAGAGCGAACACGCGACGCACTACGCCTCACGGTCTCTGATCTTTGCTTTTCCCGATCCCACAGCGGCCGGCGACAAAAAACCGGTCGCCTTTGACAAAGAGAAACCCTTCCGCAATCTCGGGATGCAACAAATGTCCGGCCCGAATCGTCGCGTCGACGAGGTCGAGCTCACGCTACAGGAGTTTGGCGGAACAGACGGCGTCCAACAAATTGCCCGACCAGGAGAAATGATATGAAAAAGTTCATGATTCTCGCGATCCTTGCGCTGAGCCTCGGCGCGCAAGAACCGCAAGCCCGCGTCATCACGATTTCCGCGAAGCGATTCGAGTTCACGCCGAAGGAAATTACGCTCAAGGCCGGCGAGCGCGTGACGTTGCGGCTCAGCGCCGAGGATCGCGATCACGGGTTTTATCAAAAGGAGCTCGGGATCGATCTCGACCTCACTCCCGATCATGCAGCCGAGGTGACGATTACGCCCAGAGCATCAGGACGCTTCGTCGCGATCTGCGACAACTTCTGCGGCTCAGGACATGGAAATATGAAGATGGTCATCAACGTGGAGTGACGACGGGATACAGTGCTGAGGATGGAGGAAAGCGCGTCGTTCGAAGAGCTTGCCGTGCCGCTTCTCGGCCCGCTCTATCGCTACGCTCGCTGTCTGACTCGCAATGCGACTGAGGCCGAGGATCTCGTGCAGGAGGCGTATCTCAAGGCGCTCCGCGGATTCGCGGGCTTCGCACCCGGCTCGAATATTCGCGCCTGGATGTTTCGCATCTTGCGCAACACGTTCCTCACCTCGCGCAGCGGACTGCGCGTCGTTCCCATTGATGACGAAGAGATCGTCGACACCGCGACGCCGGAATCGAATTTTCTGCAGAAATTCGACGCCGTCTCTCTGCGTAGTGCGATCGACCAGCTGCCAGTGGAGTTCCGCGAGGTCCTCCTTCTCTGTGACGTCGAAGACATGAGCTACAAGGAAATCGCCCAGACACTGTCCATCCCGATGGGCACGGTGACGTCGCGCTTGACCCGCGCTCGCCAAAAAGTTCGGAAGGCGCTCGAGAAATCATGAGTCAGCATTGGACGGCCGAGGACGTAGAGCGATTCGCGGACGGCGAAACATCCGCCGATGACGCACATTTTCGCGATTGCTTGCAATGCTCGAGGGCCGTACTCGATACGCTGCGGATGAAGGGCGCCATCCGCGCCGCTATGCGCCTCGAGCCTGTGCCGGCATCGTTGCGGCGTCGGGTCGGCCGGCGCAGCTACTCGTGGATCGCTGCCGCTGCGGCCATCATCGTCGCGATCGCGCTCGGCTCGGCGTTGCTCATCCATCGAGACAATCCAGGCGCCGAATTCGCCGACATGCACGTCACGATGCTCGCGAGTGCGCATTCGGTCGACGTTATCTCGACCGATCGCCACACCGTTAAGCCTTGGTTCGAGGGACGCGTTCCATTCGCGGTTCCGGTACCGGACGTGGCCGCGCCATTTCGACTCCTCGGAGGTCGCGTCGTCTACTGGCGCGGCAATCCCGCGGCGTATCTGCTGTTTGGGAAAGACGCGCATCGCATCTCAGTCTTCGTCATGCGCGACGGTCCGACTGCGATCATGCCGGTCTCCGGACACAGCATTATCGCGTGGCATTCCAGCGGCCTGGCGTTCGTGGCCGTCGGTGAAGTGCCGCGCGAAGACCTTTCGCGTCTCCGAAGCGCGTTTACGAATATTGACGACCCGAAGGGCGTTCACTAGACTCGCCGCGCTTCCCGAGGCGACGTAGCCAAGTGGTAAGGCAGAGGTCTGCAAAACCTTCATCCGCCGGTTCGATTCCGGCCGTCGCCTCCATTTCCGTTCCTGCCAATTTCAATTTCGAGTCAACGGTCGTGTCGCACGGCTGGTATCTGCTGGCGCCATTCCGCTGGTCGCGCAGCGAACAGACTCTGCGGCGCGTGGAGATTCTCGACAAGAAGCCGCGCGAGATCGCGATCGCATTTTCCGGTGGTGCGATTCGGATTTCCGGAGCAGCCGATACTCCGGAGCTCCGCGCCAAGATCACGCGCATGTTTCAACTCCACATCGATACGGCGGAGTTCATCGTGCTCGCACGGGCATCGCCGGATCATGCGTGGGTCGAGCGCGCCGGCTTCGGACGGCTCTTGTGCAGCAGCACCTTGTTTGAAGACGTCGTGAAGATCATCACGACCACCAATACGACGTGGCGTCAGACGCGGCGGATGGTGGAATTGCTCGTCGAGAAGTGCGGTCGCGGCGGCGCATTTCCCGAACCGAAGGACGTCGCGCGTTTCACCGTCGATGATCTCCAGCGCGATTGCCGCCTCGGATACCGCGCGAAGTCGATTCACGCGCTGGCGACGTCCGTCGTCGATCGCTCACTCGATCTGAAAGCGATTGCGGATCCGTCACAAACCACCGAGGAATTGTTCGAGAGCTATCGAGAACTTCCGGGAATCGGTCCATACGGAGCGGCGCACCTTCTGGCAATGGACGGCCGCCACGACTTCATCGCAGTCGACAGCGAATTCCGGCGATTTGTCCGCGAGGCGCATCACAAAGGACGCCGCGTCAGCGACAAGACGATGCTCCGCCGCTACAACAAATGGGGGCGCTGGAAGTATCTCGCTTACTGGTCGGAGCTGTGGAAAGCGGTGGCCAACGGTTTGCAGTCGCTGGAATCGACGGACAAATAGTTTACGCCGATCCGCGGCGAATCGGAATCTTGACCGCGGCGGGTCCGTTTGCGATAGTCGAATCGGACGTGGACGAAAAGATCAAACAGTTGTTGCGCGAGCTCGGGACGGCGATCAACGAATCGATCTCCGGCTCCGACGATGTCAACAAACAGATCCAGCGGATTCGCGACGAGGGCTACAACTTGTACGTCGTGCTGGACGCAACGATCGGTCTCAATCGGCAGGACGAGCCCGAAGCGCCGACCGAAGTAATCGTCAAGAGCGACAAGGAAGTCCAATTCCGCATCAACATCAACGACCTCGCCCTCCTGCGCGCCCTCGGCATCGATCCGACGAGGAAAGTGCGCACGACGCGACGCATCGAACCGATCTCCACCTCCAGTGACGAAAAATGATCGGGTCAATCTCTACGACCTCGCACCTGCGCAACTGCACAGCACATTAGGCGAGGTCGTTTCCCCGCCGTTCCGCATCAAACAAATCGCTGAATGGATGCATCGCCGTGGCGTCGAGTCTTTCGATGCCATGCGCAATCTGCCGAAGGATGTCCGCGCGAAACTGGAGGAGCGATTCACGCTCGCGTTTCTGCAGGTGGTCGAGAGAACCGCTCCGGCGTCCGACGGAAGTCAGAAATATCTCTTCGTGCTGCGCGATGGCAATCGCATCGAGTCGGTGTACATGCCGATGCGCGATCGCACGAGCATCTGCCTTTCGTCGCAGGCCGGATGCGCGGTCGGCTGCACGTTCTGCGTGACAGGATTCTTCGGCGCGGGACGCAATCTCACGCCCTCCGAAATGCTCGGGCAGTTCTTCATCGTGCAGCACGAGCACAAGATTCCGCTCGAGATGATGAACGTGGTCTTCATGGGGATGGGCGAACCGCTCCTCAATCTCGAGCACCTCATTCCGACGCTCGACATTCTTTACACGAACATCGCACCGAAGCGCATCACGGTCTCAACGTCCGGGATCATTCCGGGAATCGAGCAGCTCGCGCGGCTGGATCGCCGGCCGAATCTCGCGGTGTCGATCAATGCGCCCGATCGCAAACGTCGCGAAAAGATCATGCCGATCACGAAGAAATATCCGCTCAACGAATTAATCGCGGCACTGCACCACTATCCGCTCGAGCGAGGCCGCGAGATCACGATCGAATACGTTCTCCTCGCCGGCTACAACGATTCGACCGCCGACGCCTCAGCGCTCGCGAAGTTGATTCGCGGACTGCATGCGAAAGTCAACGCCATTCCGTTCAACGAAGATCCGAATCTTCCGAAGTGGATGCAGCGGCCGAGCGATGACGCGATCGATGCGTTCGTCGACACGCTCGTGCGCAACGAGGCGCATGTCACCGTCCGTCGCTCGAAAGGGCGTGAGATTGCCGCGGCGTGCGGACAGCTAAGAGGAAAGACCGAGCGGAAATTGCCGCAGCGGCGTGTGGACAGCGCCGCTCGGACTGAGGCGGCTGACGTAGAGCGTGACCTGGTCGACCGCGAACGCCGCTGACCGGTAGTCGCGCAGCGCGTTCTCGAAGGTGTCGATCGCGAGCGGCGGCCAGTGATCGCGGATTCGCATCAGCGTGAGATGCGGCCGGAATTCGTTCTGATCGATTTCCACGCCGGCGGCGCTGACGTCGCTGCGAACTCGCCCCGCAAGCGTCACGAATTCCTCGGGAGGATCCGCGCCCACCCACCCGACCCGCGCATGGCGGTGATTCGGGAAGAAGCCGCAGCCGCGCAGCGTCGCCTCGAACGATTTGCCGCCTCGGATGTCGAGGCGATCGACGAGGCTCTCGTCTTGCTCGCCGAGGAACGCGAAGGTGAGGTGCTGGGTTTCGGGACGGACCCACGAGGCGCGGGGCAGCTTCGGTTTGAGCAACGTGACGCGCTCGTTGAGCGAGCGGAGGACAGACTCCGGGAAGGACGTCGCGATAAAAAGCCGCATTTGGACGAACGCCATTATGCTCAAACTTGCCCTTCTCCCGCCGGGAGAAGGTGGCGCGCAGCGCCGGATGGAGAGGGACAGCAGACTTAGACCCGGTCCGCTTGCCCGGCCAAAAACTCCGGCGTGAAGATGCGCGCGATCTCCTCTTCGCTCAGCAGCTTCTTCTCGCGCAGGAGTTGCGGAATCGGCGTGCCGCTTTTCGCGGACTCCTTCGCGAGCTCGGCAGCGCGCGCGTATCCGATCAGCGGATTCAGCGCCGTCGCGAGCGAAGGCGAACTGATGTAGTAGGCCTCGAGGCGTTCGCGATCGGCTTCGATCCCGCGAATGCATTTCTCGGTGAAGACGGGGAGGAAGTTTTTCAGGATCTCGATCGAGAACATGATCTCGAACGCCATCAGCGGCATCATCACGTTCAGCTCGAGCTGCCCGGCCTGGTTCGCGTACGCGATGGTGGTGTCGCTGCCGATGATGTGAAACAGCACCTGGTTCATGCACTCGAGCATCGACGGATTCACTTTTCCGGGCATGATCGACGAACCCGGCTGCACGGACGGCAGGATGATTTCCGCGAGTCCGGTCTGCGGACCGGAGGCCAGCAGGCGGAGATCGTTCGTGATGCGCGTCAGCTCCAGCGCGAGATTGCGTAGCGCCGCGGAGACCGCCGCGATCGGCAACTGCGATTGCATCGCTTCGCGGAGATCGGCGATCGGCCTGAACTCGAGGCCGGTGATGGCGTTCAGATGGCGCACGACCGCGAAGCGATAGCCGGGCGGCGTGTTGATGCCGGTGCCGGCGGCCGTGCCGCCGATGCCGAGCTCCAGCAGCTCCATCGAAGCATCGACGAGCAGCCGATTGGCACGCTTCATCGCAGCGGCGTAGGCCTTGAATTCCTGGCCTAACGTGATCGGAACGGCATCCTGCAGATGCGTACGGCCCGACTTGATGACGTCGGCGAACTGCGCGCCCTTATGTTCGAACGCGTTGGCGAGCTTCTGGACCTCGGGGATCAGCAGGCCGAGTTGGTTCGTGGTTGCAACCCTGATGGCGGTCGGAAAGACGTCGTTCGTCGACTGCGCCATGTTGACGTGATCGTTGGGATGAATCGGCTTGTACTCGCCGGCTTTCCCGCCCAGCGCGCGGTTCGCGATGTTGGCGATCACCTCGTTGCAGTTCATGTTGAACGAGGTGCCCGCGCCCGCCTGAAAAACATCTACTGGAAATTGATCACTGTATTTACTCTCATTATTGAGCAGCTCATCGCAGGCCGTGATGATGGCGTCGGCGAGCCGCGGCTCCAGCGCGCGCAGCTCTTTGTTCGCGAGCGCAGCCGCCTTCTTGAGGTAAATGAAGGCGCGGATGAACGTCGGATGCTCGCGCAATCCGCTGATCGGGTAGTTCTCGACGGCGCGCTGCGTCTGCGCGCCCCACAGCGCGCCGGCGGGCACTTGGACGTCGCCGAGCGTGTCTTTTTCGGTACGGTATTCGGACATGGCGGCGGATTTTACGCCCTATCGCTGCAGATCCCGCTGCACGAGAACGCGTCGCAGAATCTTTCCGGACGGTGAGCGCGGGATCTGATCGATGACTTCGATGTATCGCACGCGCTTGTATCGCGCCACGCGGTCGGCAACGTACGTCATGATGTCTTCGGTCGACGATCGATCCTTCAGCACCACGAACGCCTTCGGAACCTGTCCTGCTTCTTCGTCGGCCATCGGAACGACGGCGGCGTCGGCGATCGCCGGATGCGCGAGCAGAATCGCCTCCAACTCCGCCGGCGCGATCTGCATGCCCTTGTACTTGATCAGCTCCTTCACGCGATCGACGACGAAGAAGTGCCCGCTGGCATCCGCGGAGCCGATGTCGCCGGTGTGCAGCCAGCCTTCTTTGTCGATCATGGCCGCGGTTGCATCGGGATTGTTGAGATAGCCCTTCATCACCTGCGGCCCGCGCACGCAGACCTCGCCCTCTTCACCAGGTCCGAGCTCGGTGCCGCTGGTGACGTCCACGATTTTCGATTCGGTATTCGGCAGCGGAGGGCCGATGCCGACCGCATCGTCTTCGCGCGTGCCGTGCGTCGCGGGCGACGCTTCCGTCATGCCGTATCCCTGATTGATCTTGCACCCGAGCCGCTGCGCGGCCTGATCGGAAATGTTTTCGCTGAGTGGTGCCGCTCCCGAAAAAAGAATGCGGACCGATGACAGATCGAACGCATCGATTGTTGGATTCTTCGCCAGCGCGAGCATGATCGGCGGAACGACGAATCCATAACTGATGCGGTACTTCTCAATTGCCTGGAGGCATTCCTTGAGGTCGAACCGCGGCATCGTCACGATGGTCGCGCCGGCGTGAAGACCTAAGTTCATGATGACGTTCATGCCGTAGATGTGAAAGAACGGAAGCACCGCCAGCGTGACGTCGTCACGCTTCACGCCGAACACGCGTGCGCATTGAACGACGTTCGCGACGAGATTGCGATGCGTGAGCATCACGCCTTTCGGCATGCCGGTCGTGCCGCTCGAGTACGGCATGGCGACGACGTCGTTTGACGGATCGATTTCGACTGCCGGCGCTTCGCCGTCGGAGGTCAGGAGCACGTCGAAAGAATCCCCGATTACGAAGATTTCGCGCGCTGCGTTCTCGCGACCAGCCTGCGTTGCTTTGTCGAGAAATGCGGGAGTCGTGAGCAGATACTTCGCGCCTGAGTCGGCGAGCTGCCGGCTCAGTTCGTGGACCGTGTACGCGGGATTGATCGTCGTGACGATGGCGCCGAGGAGCGAGACGGCGTGGAAGGCGATGGCGTATTCGGGGAGATTCGGGCTGTAGATCGCGAAGACATCGCCTTTCCGCAGACCGCGGCGCGATAGACCGGCGGCAACTTTGCGCACCGCGTCGGCCCATCCGCGGTAGGTGAGCGTTCTGCCGCTTGGCGCATCAATGAGCGCGGCCTTGTCGCCATAACTGCCCACGGTCCGCAAGAGAAACGGAGTCAGCGCGACGTCCGGAATCTCGACAGGATCTTCGGGCCCGCGAAAAATCATGGCGCGGCTATCTTACCGGCCTTACAACCTTACCGGCCTTACCAGCATCGCTTCTTGCACGTTGGGAATGTAAGGTAAAATTTGCCGGTTTTTTAAGTTGAGTCTAATCGACTCAATGTGAGGCAAACAAATGAATTTCAATAAACTTACGGTCAAAGCCCAAGAGGCAGTCGTCGATGCCCAGAACCTCTCTCGGGAGGCGGGAAACCCGGAGGTGACGCCTGAGCACCTCCTGGTGGCCCTGCTTCGCCAGGAGGGCGGCATTGTCGCGCCGATCCTGAACAAGCTGGGAGTGAATCCGGCAACCATCGAGGCCGAGACCGCCACAGAAATCGCTAAATTTTCCAAGGTCGGCGGCGCGTCGGCTGAGCCGTTGATCTCCGCCACGCTCCGCAAGGCTTTCGATACAGCCTTCAAAGCTGCTGACGATTTCAAAGACGAGTACGTGTCGACCGAGCACCTGCTGCTGGCGATCGCGCAGACGAAGGACGCCACTGCGGCGAAGATTCTTTCCCGTCACGGCGTGACTCCCGATGCAATTCTCAAGGCGCTCCAGAGCGTCCGCGGAACGCAGCGCGTCACCGATCAGAATCCTGAAGACAAATATCAGGCGCTGGAGCGTTACGCGCGCGACCTGACGCAGCTGGCGCGACGCGGAAAGCTCGATCCGGTGATCGGGCGCGATGAAGAAATCCGTCGCGTGATCCAGGTGCTCTCGCGCCGAACAAAAAACAATCCGGTTCTCATCGGCGAGCCGGGAGTCGGCAAGACCGCAATCGTCGAAGGACTCGCGCGTCGCGTCATCGAAGGCGACGTCCCCGAGGGTCTCAAGAACAAGCGCGTGGTCGCCCTCGACCTCGGCGCCATGATTGCCGGCGCGAAATATCGCGGCGAATTCGAAGATCGACTGAAGGCTGTGATCAAGGAAGTCGAGGAAAGCGAAGGCAACGTCATCCTCTTCATCGACGAGTTGCACACGCTGATCGGTGCCGGGGCGGCCGAAGGCGCGATGGACGCGTCCAATATGCTCAAGCCCGCGCTGGCGAGAGGCGAGCTGCGCGCGATCGGCGCGACGACGCTCAACGAATATCAGAAACACATCGAGAAGGACGCTGCGCTCGAACGCCGATTCCAGCCGGTGTTTGTCGGCGAGCCGACTGTGGAGGACACGATCGCGATTCTTCGCGGCCTGAAGGAGCGCTACGAAGTGCACCACGGCGTGAAGATCACCGACGCGGCCATCGTCGCGGCGGCCACGCTCTCGCACCGCTACATCACCGACCGCTTCCTTCCCGACAAAGCGATCGACCTGATCGACGAGGCTGCGTCGAAGCTTCGCATCGAGCTGACGTCGATGCCGCAGGAGATCGACGAGCTGCAGCGCCGCATGACGCAACTGCAGATCGAAAAGCAGGCGCTGTCGAAGGAAAAGGATCCGGTCTCGAAGGAACGGCTCAAGACGATCGACAGCGAGATCGCCGAGCTGCAGGAGAAGATCGCCGGTCTCAAGGCGCAGTGGGAGAACGAGCGCGGCGTCATCAAACAGATCAACGACCTGAAGGCCAGGCTCGAGGAAACCCGCGAGGCGGCGAACCGCGCCGAACGCGAAGGAGATCTCAACAAAGCCGCCGAGCTGCGGTACGGCACGCTGCCGCAACTGCAGCGCGAGATCGACGCGGCATCTGCGAAGCTCGCCGAGATGCAGAAGAACGGCGCGCTGCTGCGCGAAGAAGTCACCGACGAAGACATCGCGGAGATCGTCTCGAAGTGGACGGGAGTTCCGGTCACGCGAATGATGGAGTCCGAGGTCCAGAAGCTGATCCGGATGGAAGAGAACCTCAAGCTTCGCGTCGTCGGTCAGGAAGAGGCCGTACGCGCGGTTGCCAATGCGGTCCGCCGTTCGCGTGCCGGACTCAAAGATCCGAATCGCCCGGTCGGATCATTCATTTTCATGGGACCGACCGGCGTGGGAAAAACGGAGCTCGCACGCGCTCTCGCCGAATTTCTCTTCGACGACGAAAACGCGATGGTGCGCATCGACATGTCGGAGTACATGGAGCGCCACGCGGTCGCGCGTTTGATCGGCGCGCCGCCCGGATACGTCGGCTACGAGGAAGGCGGGCAGTTGACGGAAGCCGTCCGCCGCCGGCCCTACGCCGTCATTCTGTTCGACGAGATCGAGAAAGCGCATCCGGAAGTGTTCAACGTGATGCTGCAGATCCTCGACGACGGACGCCTGACCGATTCGAAGGGCCGCGTAGTCAACTTCAAGAATACTGTCATCATCATGACGTCCAACGTCGGATCGCAGTACATCCACGAGTATCAGAGGTCGGTGCAGACTCCGCAGCAGGAAGAGGAGATGCGCAAGAAAGTCGAAGAGGAATTGCATCGGCACTTCCGTCCTGAGTTTCTCAATCGCATCGACGAAGTGATCATCTTCCACGCGCTCGAGATGAAGCACATCAAGCGGATCATCGACATCCAGCTCAAGCGGCTGGCGAAGATCATCGCGGAGCGTGGCATCAACATCGACATCAGCGAAGCAGCGAAGGAGCACCTCGCGCGCGAAGGCTACGATCCAGCGTTCGGCGCGAGGCCGCTCAAGCGCGCACTGCAGCGAGAGATCATCGATCCGCTGGCGATGCGGCTGCTCGAAGGAAAGTTCAAGCCGGGCGACACGGTGTTCGTCACCATGACGCCAGATGGAAAGCTCGATCTGTCACTCGAGCCGGAGCCGATGAGCGTGCATTAAGGCAGTTGATACAGCGTGATCGCGCGCCCGACGCGGATGGTTCGCGTGGCGCGCGACAGCCACGCGAAATTCTGTGGATTCTCCTCTCTGGAATTCAGGAGCGGATCGATGCTCACCGCCACCCACCCGTGCGCAGGCGTGGCAGGATCGAGCGCGTAACGCGGCGGCATGCCGATGCGGTCGAGATCGGCCATGGTCGCGATCGCGAGCCCGATCCTCTGCACGCCTAGCGCGCGGCACGTGCGCGCCAGCGGCAGTGCGTCCTGTCCCCAATCGAGGTTGCTGTCGAGAACAATCGGGCCGGCGTGCAACAACGCCAGCTCGTTGGTCCAGCCCAGATAGTTCGGATGCGCGAGCGTGGTCGTCAGGAGTTGCCACGCCACGAGCAGGGCCACAATCCAATCTTTGCGAATCATCACCGCCGCGTATCCCGCGAGAATGGCGAGGAGCGGATACATCGGCATCACATGCCGGATGCCGAGGTTCATCCGGCTCACCATCGCTGGAATCAGCACAGCCAGCGGCAGTAGCGCGAGAAACCAGCGTCGTGTGCGGACGAGCATCGCGACCCCGACTCCTGACAGGATCAGAAAGGGGATCGGCGTGCCGAAGAGCAGAACGGCGGGAAAGTAGTACCACCGTCCCTCTCTTGTCCACCGGCCGAACAGAAACGCCGGGTGCCCGCGATCGTTGTGCAGTTTGACGTCGAGCAGTCCGCCGAAGAAAAGCGGCGCGGGTACCGGAACGTCGGCGATCCAGTCGTCCGCGCCGAGGTGCGCCATCTCCGCCCCACGCGGATGCGCGGCGGCGAGCGTCCCGAATTCAAATCGATATCCGCCCCACACAATGAGGCCCGCCAGGCAGAGCGCGATCGCCGCCCGGCGGAGGTGGGCGGTCGTGAGGCGGCCGGGAAGTACGAACAGCAGAGCGAGGCCGAAGAAAACTGGAAAGGAAAATTTCGAGAGCAGTCCCGCGCCGATCACGGCGCCAAGGAGAATCGTGCGCAGCAGAGACGGCCGCTCGATCCAGGTCATGGCGGCCAGCAGAGCGACCGGCAACATTGCGGTGACGGCGAGATCTGTCGTCGCGATGCTCGCATGTGCGAGGATCGGCGGCAGCGTCGAAACGAGCGCCAGCGCGATCAGCGCCGCCGCGTCGCCGAATTCGCGGTGTGTCCAGAGGAACACCGCGATCAGCATGAGCAATAGGAAAACGAGATTGCCGCGTCGGACTCTGACCAGGTTCGCGAGATAGTCCCCGCTCGCCAGCAGCGCGCCCCCTCGGCGAAAGCTGAACATGTCGTGTTCCTTCGGCGACGGAACATTGCGCAGCGGCCACGCGAAGAGCATGCGCGCCAGCGGCGGATGTTCGATGTCGAATCCGGGGATGCCGTGCAGCATGTCGTAGCCGCCCGCAATGTGCGCCGTCTCGTCGTTTGTCGGTCCGTAATACGCCGAAACAGCAGCGACCCGCGCGACGCAGATCGCGATCAGCGCCGTTGCCGCGACGATGACGACGACTACTCGTGATAGAGACGGATGGACTTCCCGACTCTGCGGTAGGGCCGGTTCCGAAGCCACCACCATCCTCCTCTCGTCATGTCCATGCGATACGCCTGCTCGCTGATCGCGATCCAGCCGCGCTCAGGTGAAAAAGCGTTGAGCGAGTGCCGCTGCGGGAACCGCAAGGCATCGAGATCAGTATTGGCGAACAGCGCTACACCCATTGTCCCGATCTTCAGCTGATGTACAACCTGCGCGAGTCGGAGAACGTCCTGACCCCAATCGAGATTGCTGTCGATCAGATACCGCGATGGATCGCGGCCTCCCAGCTCATTGAAGTATGGGAAGTAATCGGGATGCGCGATCAACGAGGCGCCAATGTGCCACGCGATCAACAACATGGCGAGGACGCGCCGGCGTGCGAACAATTCGACGAGCGCGATGGCGGCCGCAAGACTGAGCGGAACAAAGAGCGGCAGGACGTATCGGACTCCGATGTCGAGATGGCTCGGCAGCGTAACGATGAGCATCGCCGCGGCGGCCGCAATCGATGCGAAGAAAATCCGATTGCGCGCAACAAACAAACCTGCGATGAGGAGGATGAGGACCGGGAGGGTGGTCTTGAGGACGAGCGTAGCCGGGAAGTACCACCACCATCCGTTCGTCCGCACCTGCCCGAAGAGATACGACTGCGTGGGACCGTTGCTGATCTTGATCACGTCGCGGATTCCATCGACGAATCGATCGATCCCGAACGGCGCGTATACCGCGACGACCACGGCTGCAGCGCTGAGTGGGACCAGCAACGCCGTACGCCAGGCAATGGGCCGCCAGCGGACCAGCATGATCGCGACGCACGCGACCGGCACGAATACCAGACATGTGAATTTGCAGACGATTGCAAACCCATACGCGACGCCGAGGAGCAGAGCACGATTGCCGGTCGGACGCTCCAACCATCGCGACAACGCGAGCAGGCTGACCGCGACGCCGGCGGTCGCGGGTCCGTCATGCGTGATCAATCCGAACCAGCCGAGGATGACAGGTTGCGTGGTGAAGAGGAGGAGCGCGGTTATGGCCACCAACTCGCCGGCTTCGCGTCGAGCCCACATCCACGTCGCGATCGCGGCGATGAGAAAGAAAATCAGATTGCCGGCTCGTGAAAGCGCAAGCGTGCGCAGATATCCGCGGCCGGACTGGAAGACTCGCGTGAGGTTGGAGTACACGGGGTCGAGACCGGCGAGCGTCATTCCGTCTAGCCACGGCCCGATCGCGAAGGCCAGCCGCGGAAGCGGCGGGTTGACGACATGCAACCGGTATTCATGGCGCGTCAGCATCTCGATGCCCGCCGCGAGATGGATCGGCTCGTCGATTCCTTCCGAGAACGTTGTCCACGTCAACGCGATGCGCAGGGCGCCGATCG
>WNFJ01172104.1_pt1 | contig 14300 bp, 15 predicted proteins | sample 5400461 | NCBI WGS metagenome assembly WNFJ01 (sample SAMN13153349, study PRJNA577476) | soil metagenome | isolation source: 115 cm saprolite on Douglas fir-dominated hillslope | place: USA:California | collected 2013-09-17 | reverse complement strand
CATGCTGGAGCGCGCCCGCAAGCACGAGAAGATCGAGTTCCTCATTGATACCGTTGTGGAAGATGTCTATGACCCCAGCAAGAAAGAAGTGACCCACCTGAAACTGCGCAATCTCAAGACCGGCAAGGTCTGGGATTTCCCCACCCAGGCCATGTTCCTGGGCATTGGCCACGAACCCAACGCCAAAATGTTTGCCGGCCAGCTCGACATGGACCCGGACGGATACTTGAAGACGCACGACTTCGTCTTTACCAACGTGCCCGGCGTCTACGCCTGCGGCGACGTTCAGGACCGCCGTTATCGCCAAGCCATCACCGCGGCCGGCTCCGGCTGCGCCGCGGCCATGGAAGCCGAGAAGTTTCTGGAGGGGCATGGACGGTAAAAAGATCGGGTGATCGCACGTGATCGGGTCATCGGATGATCGGTCCGACATGCGAGAGGTTCGGATGCGAACCAAAAGTAAAGTTTCGGAACGTTGGTGACAGAGCAACACGAAGTTGCTTCACCCAGACTCCGGTCTCCCGATGACGCGCGATCTCCCGATCACCTGATCCGCGAAGCTCGCTGGTTTCCTTCATTCTGCCGGGAACTTGTGTTACAAGAATATGTTTGCCGTCGATGCCTGATCCGCGCCATCCCGGAACCCTGTGTTAAAGGCGGCCTTTATCTCCCTATCGGAAAGCAAGACCATCCGCTCTGCGGCCGAAAAGACCTGGGCCGGGCAGCAGCTGTCGCGGCGCTTCGTCGCCGGCACCACCGTGGAAGACGCGCTCGCCGCCACGCGTGCCGTGAACCAGCTCGGCCTGAGCGTGAGCGTGGACAATCTTGGCGAGAACGTGACCAATGCCGCCGAAGCCAGGCATAGCGCCCAGCTCTACCACCAGTTGCTCGACCAGATGAGCGAGCAGGGGTTCATTGCCAATGTCAGCCTCAAGCTCACCCACATGGGCCTGGACGTGGACGAAGCCATGGCCTACCAGATCAGCTCCGCCGTGGTGGAACACGCGGCTCGCCTCAACAACTTTGTCCGCGTAGACATGGAAGGCTCGGCCTACACGCAGCGGACGCTGGAGTTCGTTCGCCGGCTTCACGGCAGCGCGGGATTCGCCGGCCACGTGGGCGCGGTGATCCAAGCCTATCTCTATGGCAGCGAGAAAGACGTCGAACAGCTCATCGCCGAGGGCATCCGCGTGCGCCTGTGCAAGGGCGCGTACAAAGAGCCGCCCGAAATCGCTTTCGCGAAGAAGTCCGACGTGGATGCCAACTACGTCCTCCTGATGAAAATGCTGCTGAAGAGCGGCATCTATCACGGCATCGCAACCCACGACGAGAACATGATCCGCGCGACGATCGATTTCGCGCAGAAAGAAAGAATCCCGCCTTCAGCCTTCGAGTTCCAGATGCTCTACGGCATCCGCCGTGATCTTCAGCAGAAGCTGGTGAAAGAAGGCTGGCGCTGCCGCGTGTATATTCCCTTCGGGACCGAGTGGTATCCCTACCTCATGCGCCGCCTGGCCGAGCGGCCCGCGAACGCGATGTTCATACTGAAGAACCTGTTCCGATAGTAGCCGCCCGCAACTTCGGCGCAAACTTTGTCCCGTAGAGAAAGAACCAGCCGGAGAGCGCTGCGGCCCCGAACGCGGCCCAGAAGGCGGTCTGAAGCGATGTCCGGTCAGATATCCAGCCGATCAACGTGGGTGAGAAGGCGTCGCCTAACAAGTGGATCACAAAGGTGTTGACGGCTAGCGCCGTGGAACGGATGCCGGCATCCACCGAGTTGACTACAGCCGTGTTAGAGGGACCGGTGCCGATCAACAGCACGAAGACGGCGAGGAAGATTGCCGGCAGCATGAAGGAGCCCGTGGCATAGACAGCCGCGATCATCAAGGGGACGGCGGCGAACATGGCGATGCCGGAGAACCGGTAATAAGCGCCATCGTGGCGCTTGAGCATGCGGTCGCCAATCCAGCCGCCCAACATCGTGGCCACAATTCCATTAATGGCTGCGATGAGCCCAAAGACGATGGCCGCCCTGGACACCGACATGCCCCGCACCCGATGCAGGAAGGTGGGTATCCACACCTGAAGACCGCCGACGGCAAAGGTGTACATGGCCATCCCCAGGCATGCAGTGATGAAAGCTCGATTGCGAATCAGGCCCACCACCGTGGAGCGTTCCAGCGAAGGCGTGATGGCGAAGACTTCGGTCTGGCCTCGCGCCGGCTCGGGCAAGAGCCAGAAGACAAGCGCCAGCAGGAACCCGGGTGAAAGGCACGCGCCAGCCAAAGTGTGATCCCAGCGGTCCGCCAAGCAGGATGCCTAATGCGCTACCTAGGGGCAGGCCCAGATAAAAGATGGAAAGCATGCGCCCTCGGCGCTCCACCGGAAACAAATCAGCTACCAGCGTGGGAGCAATGGTTGCGTAACTGGCCTCGCCGATGCCGACGATGGTGTGGCGGAACAGGAGCTGGTTGTAGTCGCGCACCAGCCAGGTGAGCAGGGTGAAGCCGCTCCAGATCGCAATACCGAACAGGACAATGTTCTTGCGCGGAAAGCGGTCGCCCATCCAGCCGATCACCGGCGCCGCGCACATGTAGCAGACAAAGAAAGCGCTGGTCAGCAGCCCGGTCTGCGCATCGTTGATCTTGAATTCTTTCTGTACCAGGGGCTGCACGCCCAGCAGCATGTTGCGGTCAATGTAATTGAGAATGTTCAGCGCGGTCAGCACGGCCAGCGTGACGTAGGGATAGGTTTTGGGCGGCATGGGCAGCGCCATTATACGCGGCAGTCCTGGGGGCGCCATTTGACGCCTGATCTTCGTCACCCTGTCGGACAAACCCGCGCGGAACTGCGATACACTGAGTCCGTATCTACCCCGGAAACCATCCCCATCGCCGCGGAGCAACATGGTTGAGACCGTAGTAGAAACTGTGGCCCTGCGCCGGATTTTCGGTCCCCTGGTGGCTGTGGACGACTTAAACCTGAGGGTCGAGCGGCAGCAGTTCTACGGCTTCCTAGGGCCGAACGGCGCGGGCAAATCCACCACCATCAAGATGCTCACCGGGCTGCTGCGTCCCTCGAGCGGCCAGATCCGCATTCTGGGTCTGGACTTGGCGGAGAACAGCGTCGGCGTTAAGAGCCGCATCGGCGTGGTGCCGGAAGGGCTGGCGCTGTTTGAGCGGCTTACGGGCGCTCAGCTCCTGAACTTTGTGGGCCGTATGTACGGATTGAGCCGCGACGTGGCCGCCGAGCGCACCGCCGAACTCCTGGAGTTCATGGACCTGAAGGACTCGGCGGACAAGATGGTGGCCGACTACTCGCACGGCATGAAGAAGAAGACGGCGCTGGCGGCGGCAGTGATCCACGGGCCGGCGATCCTGTTCCTTGACGAGCCTTTCGAAGGCGTGGACGCCATTGCCGCCACCACGCTCAAGCGCCTGCTGCAGCGCTTCATCTCCCACGGCGGCACCATCTTCCTGACCTCCCATGTCCTGGAGGTGGTGGAGCGCCTGTGCACGCACATCGGCATCATTCGCCAGGGACGGCTGGTGGCCTCGGGGTCGCTCGAAGAACTGCGCGCCGGGGTGAAGGTTGCAGGACACGAGCAGTCGCCGCTGACTCTGGAAGAAATCTTTCTCCAGGTAGTGGGCGGCACCAAGCAGGATACGGAGGTGCTCTCCTGGCTATAGCCGGCTCCGGCAACCACTTTCGTTTGCTTCTCGAGCTGCGCTGGCGGCTCTTCGTCAATTCCCTGCGCTCGCGCAAACGGCAGGCGGAGCTGGCGCTGGGCGGAATTAGTTACGCGATCGGCGCGCTATTTGTTGTCGGGACGAGCATAGGTTTCTGTCTCGGCACGGTCGCGCTGCTGCGCGCCGGCAGGCCGCAACTGCTCGAGTTTCTGCTGTGGGCGGTTTTTCTTTTCTGGCAGCTGGTCCCCTTGTTGTTTGAAGGATACTCGCCGGGATTGAATTTTCGCGAGGTGGCCCGCTATCCGGTCTCGCTTCGGCTCTATCTCCTGCTCAATGCGGCCTATGGACTGTTCGATCCAGCCGCTATGGCGGCTCTCCTCTGGCTGCTGAGCATTTGGATCGGCATAGTCTTGGGCCGTCCGGAATGGGCGCTCGCTGCCGCGGCCCTGTTTGTGCTCTTTGCGGCATTCAATGTGCTGTGCAACCGGATCGTCATCGGCGTGTTTGAACGCTTCCAAAGCACGCGCAAAGGCCGAGAGCGCATGGTGGCGATTCTGCTCGTCCTGATGCTCGTGCCGCAAATGTTCAACCTGATTGTCAATGGCTGGATCAACGTCCGCCGTGTTCACGTGCCGCAATGGACTCACGACCTTGTAAGTGGAGTGCGCCGCATTTCTCCGCCAGGTCTGGTGCTGGAATCGCTGGAGCCTGGAGAAGTCGCGAGGTTCGTCCCCTTGGCTTTGCTGGTCAGCTATTTTCTGCTGGCAGCCTTCCTGCAGTTCCGGCAATTGCGGGCCGTCTACCTGGGAGAGATTTACGCGGAGAGCTTCAAGACCCAGCGCGAACTGAAGGTGAAGCCAGGATGGCGCCTGCCCGGCGTGGACGAGTCAATGAGCGCCATCGTCGAGAAGGAACTTCGCTACATCCGGCAGAACCCGCGCTTGCTGGTCACGCTGGTGTACCCGGTGATTCTCTTCGCGTTTATGCTCCTGGGCGGACCGGCCAAGAGGTTTTCTTTTGGCGACGGCGGCAACCTGCTCGGTATTTTCGGCGCTTTTCTGGCGATCTCGGTCTCCAACATGTCGTACAACACCTTCGGGATGGATCGCGAAGGCTTCGGACGCTGGCTGCTCTCCCCTCTGCCTTTGCAAAAAGTGATGCGGGCCAAGAACATTTCCCAGGGGGCCCTGATGTCGGCGATCTATCTCATTGGGGGCGCAGCCATCCTGGCCATCGGGCACGTGCCGTTGGACAGGCTCGCAGCCGTGACCGCCGGCTTCTTCAGCCTGCTCATCATTCACCTTGGGGCCGGCAACTTGTTCTCCGTGTATTGGCCCAAGCGCATCGAGTTCACGCAGATGAATTCGCGAATGGCTTCGAGCGCTGCGGGTTTCGCCTCGCTTCTGGTGCTCTTGCCTGTGGTGGCCGTGACCGGAATCGTGGTCTTCGCGACCTGGTACTGGAAACTTAGCTGGCTGCCCCTGGCAGCGGGCGTGGCTGGGCTCGCGCTCTCGCTCAAAATCTATTCCTGGCTCTCAAACTGGGCGGCAAGCTATGCCCAGGATCATCTCGAAGATATCGCGGGAACGCTTGGAGTGTGAGCGAACGTTATGGGATCATAGTCGAGCATCAGCGAGAGCTGTTGGGGGCTTGGCATGGGTATTTTGGCCCTTGGCGCCGATGAAAGGGTTGCTGAGGTTGCGTTTACAGACGAGACGCTGAGCGTCGCCATGAAGGTTGGCCGCACGATCACCGTGTCGCTGGCATGGTATCCCAGGCTTCTCAACGCGAGTTCCGCACAAAGGAAAAACTGGAAGACCGCGGGAGGCGGCTACGGCATTCACTGGCCTGATCTCGACGAGGACCTCAGTACGGAAGGTCTACTGCGCGGGGCCCCAGCCCCGCAGCCGCAAGAGAAATGAAAAGCAGGCTACGCTCTTCTAACTCATTGCCGGATTAGTTTTTCACCCGCGGCCACCTGGCTTCCACCGTGGTTCCGATGCCGCCGCGGGGACGAAACACGCCCTTCACCACTGCCCATTTCGGTTTGGCGGCGCGGACCACGTCTTCCAGCACGCGGTTCACGATGTTTTCCTGAAAAATGCCCAGGTTGCGGTAGTGCAGCAAGTACTCCTTGACCGACTTAAGTTCGAGGCAGGACTTATCCGGCATGTAGCGGATTTCCAGCACGCCGAAATCGGGCAGGCCGGTTTTCGGACACACCGAGGTAAACTCCGGCACGTCGATCAGGATCTCGTAAGCTGGAAACTGGTTGGGCCAGGTGTCGATTTCCGGAAATGCATGGTCGAGTCCCGCCTGGGCATGCTGTTCGGTGTAGCCGGTGCGATGTGCCATCGGCCTTATTGTAGCAATGGCGTTCGCCGAATCCGGAACGGTGCTCGCGCATCCAATGCGGGATGCTCGTGTGGCGCCGGCGTAGCTGGGTTGGTTCTGCCTGCCCCGCGGGCGAGGATTTGTAGGCCGGTTTCGGCGTGCTTGGTTATACTGGAAAGTTTGCAGGGGATGGCGACTCAAAACAACAACTCCGACCGCAACCGCCTGCTGGGTATTATCGCTGCCCTGCTGGTCGCGGTGGTGCTCTTTTCCGGCTGGATGAAGCTGCGCGGCGGAGGCGGTGTAATCGTGCGCGCTGAGAAGGTTTCCCGCCAAGACATCGCCAACGCTATCTCCACCAATGGCAAGATTGAGCCGGTAAACAATTTTGCGGCGCCCGCCGCTGCGCCGGCCACAGTCAAACGCGTGCTGGTGCGCGAGGGAGACCACGTCAAGGCCGGACAGCTCCTGGTCCAACTGGACGACGCCGACGCCAAGGCCCAGGCCGCCAAGGCGCGCGCTGAATTGCGAGCTGCCGAGGCCGACCTGCATGCCATCGAGTCCGGGGGCACCAACGAGGAAGTGCTGACCACGCGCTCCTCGCTGACCAAGGCGCAGGCGGAGCGCGACGAGGCGCACCGGAACCTCGAAGCGGTCCAGCGCCTGCAGCAGAACGGCGCTGCATCGCCGGCCGAGGTGTCAGCCGCGCAGGACCGCTTGAAGAAAGCCGACGCTGACGTCCAGCTCCTGACGTCGAAGCTGAACGCACGTTTCTCTTCGCCGGAGGTAGCCAAAGTGCATGCTTCTGCGGACCAGGCCCGGGCCGCATACGCTGTAGCGCAGGAGCTTTTGCAAAACCTCAATGTCCGGGCTCCCTTCTCCGGGACCGTGTACCAGATTCCGGTTAAGCAGGGCTCCTACGTGACCACCGGACAGCTTCTCGCACAGGTGGCTGACCTGCAGAAGGTCCAGGTACGCGCCTTTGTGGACGAGCCGGAAATCGGCCGCCTGGCTCAGGGACAGAAAGTGGAGATCAGGTGGGACGCGGTCCCGGGCCGCATGTGGGAAGGCGTGGTTACGCGCATCCCCACGGTGGTCACGACGGTGGGCACGCGCACCGTGGGCGAGATCACCTGCGAGATCCAGAATTCAGACCGCAAGCTGTTGCCCAACGTGAACGTTAACGTCAGCATCATCACCGCGCGGCATGACAATGCCCTCACCGTCGCCCGCGAGTCCGTGCACGACGCTGATGGCAAGCACTTTGTCTATGAGATTGTGGACGACAAACTCCGCTCCCAGGCCGTCCAAACCGGCATCACCAGCCTTACCCGCGTGGAGATATTGCAAGGCCTGGCTGATGGGACACAGGTTGCTCTCGGCGCCGTGAATCCGCAGCCGCTGCGCAATGGAATGGAAGTAAAGGTGGTTGAACGTTGAGGCGCTTCCCTTGCCTGGCCTTGATGGTTCTCCTGCTGGCCGGCGCGGCGCGGCCCGCCACCCTTCTCGACGAAGCCGATCCGGAAGCTTTGCTCAAGGCGGGGCGGACTGATGAAGCCTTGCGCCTGCTCAACAGCGAAGTCCAGAACAACGCCAACCGTGCCGCAACTTACAACCTGCTCTCCCGCGCCTATTTCCAGCTTGAGCAGTGGGACACGTCTCTGCGCATGGCGGAAAAATCCGTTGCCCTGGAGCCGCGCAATAGCCTCTACCACCAGTGGCTGGGACGCGCCGCCGGCCGCAAGGCCGAGAACTCCAACCCCTTCGCTGCCTTCGCTCTGGCGCGCCGGGTCAAAGTGGCGTTCGAACGCGCCGTGGCCCTGGATGGCAGCAACCTCTCCGCCCGTTCCGATCTGACCGAGTATTACCTGGAAGCTCCCGGCTTCCTGGGGGGCGATAAAAACAAGGCCCGGCAGCAAGCGGAGGCAGTCGCTCCGCACGACCCGGCGCTGGCCGATTATCTTTACGCCAAGGTGGAAGAAAAGCAGGGCTTGGGCCACGCCGAGCAACAGTACAAAAAGGCCATCGCCACCAGCGACAACTCGGCGCGCTATTGGGTGGAATTAGCATATTACTACCGCCGCGCCGGACGTCCCCAGGACATGGAGTCCGCCGTCACCCAGTCGCTCACCGCCGCCCACCATGACGGCATGCCCGCTTACGACGGGGCTTTTCTCTTGCTGCGCACCGGGCGCAACTTTCCCGTCGCCATTCAGATGCTGCGCCTCTACCTGGACGGCTCTGAGCTTTCCGAAGACGGTCCCGCGTTCCGCGCCCGCCATCTCCTCGGCGAGCTGCTGGAAAAGGAGGGCGAACGCCAGCAAGCCGCCGAAGAATTTCGCGCCGCCCTGGCTCTGGCCCCGCAGTACCGGCCGGCGCGGGATGCACTGGCCAGGATTTCCCGATAGAATCACGTCATTCCACCATCCTCTTTGGTCCTTGCAGGTGAAGAATGAAACTTCGTTTCCGCGTAGTCTCAGCTGTGCTGTGTTTCCTGGCCTTGGGCGCAAGTCTGCTCGCGCAAGAGAACGAGAAGCCGCTTGCTTTCCGCACTGCCGTCGGGTTGGCGCTGAGAAACAGCGCCGCCACGGGCGTGGGCCGCGCGGACCTGGAGCGCGCCCGGGCCACGGTCGCGGAAGCCCGCGACCTGTTTATGCCCTCCATGACGGTGGGCTCCGCGCTGGGCTACTCCAACGGTTTCCCTCTGAGCCTGGAAGGTTCCGCTCCTTCGCTTTTTAACGTCAACATTCAGGGATTGCTGCTCAATGCCGCGCAACGCGAGTACATCAAGGCCGCCAGGAGCAACGCAGAGGCGACCACGGCGCTGAACGCCGACCGCCGCAATGACGTCGTCATGGAAACGGCGCTCGATTATATCCAGCTTGATCTTCTGGATTCGTCGCTTACGGTGCAGAAAGAACAGGAGCAAGCAGCAGCCAAATTATTGGACATCGTGAACCAGCGAGTGCAGGCAGGTCTAGACAGCCAGGTCGAACTCACACGCGCCCGGCTGGCCGTAGCCAGAACACGCTTGGACATTACCCGTACCCAGACTGCCGCCGACCAGCTGCGGTTTCGTTTGTCGCAGCTCACCGGTCTTCCGCCGAAATCCATCATTACGGCTACTGAAACCATCCCCCAATTGCCTTCCGTCTCCCAGGATGAAGATCTTGCCGGCCAGGCGGCGCAAAGAAACCCTTCCGTCAAGTTCGCCGAGGAGACTGCCGGCGCTAAAGAATTTCGCGCCCTGGGGGAGCGCAGGCAGTTGTATCCCACGGTGGACCTGGCCGGCCAGTACGCTGTACTGGCCAGGTACAACAACTACGACAAGTTTTTCCAACCCGGCTCCTTTCAGCGAAACAACCTCAGCATCGGCGTGGTCATTCGCTTCCCTTTTTTCAACCGGACGCTGCACGCCGCCGCTGATGCCGCTAAATTCGACGCCGTCAAGGCCCGCTACGAGGCCCGCAACGTGAAAGAGCAGGTAAGCGCGGAAACGCTCAAACTGCAGCGGTCCGTACAACAGCTTGCGGCCGCGCGCGACGTGGCCCAACTGGAACACCAATTGGCCGAATCTGATATCGAGACTGCACACGGCAGGATCGAGTCCGGAGGGGCATCGCTGAAAGACGAGCAGAATGCCCGGGTCGCCGAGCACGAGCGCTACACCGCCTATCTCAGCACCAGCTTCGACTTGGACAAGGCCCAGGTGCAGCTCCTGCGCCAGGTCGGGGAGCTGGAGAACTGGGCGGCGGGACCGAAGCGCTGACGAGGAATTTAGTTTGGCCAATTGCGCAATTTGGTAGTTGAAAGGTTGGTGAGGCCGGCGGTTTCAAATTATCCAATTACCAAATCACCCGATCACCAATCTTTTCTTTGATTCGGGATCGTCAGCCGCAACCGTTGGGCATCCCTTCTTACTCCCGAGTAGTCCAATGAGAGATGGACCTGTGCGGAGGTTTCCCCCCTATGATCCGTAAATTGCTTCTCGTTGCGACCCTGGCAGCATCCGTCGGCCTTTTTGCCCAATCTCAGCCGGCTCATACGTCGCCCGGCCAGTCGCCCGGCATGAACCAGCCCAGCACTCAAACCGTCGTTGTGGCGCCGACCGGTCCTTCCATCTACATTGTGGGAGGCGGGATTTACGGCACCGGCGTTTACCTTACGCCGCTCGGAACACTGCCTTTCCAGAGTACTGGCATCACGCTGGCCAGCCGCGAGGGCATCAGCTTAGAGTCGCCGCTGCAGAGTGGCTTCGTTACCGCGTTGTCGAGTCTCGTCCCCGGAGCGACGATTTACGGTGCGCCCGCGTTTACGGGCACGCCGGAGGCTACCCTCGCTGAAGCGCGAAGGCCGATTTACGATCTGGGACCTTCTTACTACGTCGGCGCAACCGAAGCGGGTAGGCCTGCGCGCAGCCTGGGCGAAGTTGCGGCCGAATATAAGAAGGGGCATCGGCGAGCCGTCCGGATATATACGAACGCCGACGCTGAGCGCCTGGCGAAACCGTGACCGGGCCGAAGCCCTGCGGCGTGGACCAGCCGCACCTCCGCCGCAGAATGCGCCCATTCTCCGTGGGGAACATGAGAACGAGGAACTCTGGAAGTTCTCACGTAGCCTCGTGACCAATCGCTCACCGCAAATGAAACTGACCCACTCCCGCTTTTCCCCTCTCCTTTGTGATTGACTTGGGCATCTGTTATCTTCGCCTGTTCGAGCCCGCGGAGCCTGGTGAGTTCAACAACCGGAAACATTACGGAAATTGCCAACGGCAAGTCCCAACTCCGCCGCGCCATGGGCTTCTGGGACGTCCTGCTGTTCAACATCGCCGCAGTTCTGGGGCCGCGCTGGATTGCCGCGGCGGCGCACAACGGAACGTCATCCATCAGCCTGTGGGTCTTGGCCGCGGTCCTGTTCTTTTTGCCCACCGCGCTCATCATCATTGAGCTCTCCACGCGATACCCGGCCGAAGGCGGTCTCTACGTGTGGAGCAAGGAAGCCTTCGGCGACTTTCACGGCTTCGTGGCCGGCTGGGCATATTGGATCTATACGTTTTTCTACTTCCCTGGGCTGTTGACCGCCAGCGTAGCCATGTCAGCGTACATCGGCGGACCGAAGTACGCTTATCTCGCCGGCAACACGCACTATCTTCTCTGGGCATCGTTGGGCCTGCTGGCAGTCGCGGTGGTCCTGAATATCGTCGGACTGGATATCGGCAAGTGGCTGCAGAATGCCGGGGGTGTCGGAACCTATGTTCCGCTTCTGATGCTTGCGGGGATCGCGGCTTACGTGGGCCTGCATCACGGAAGCGCCACTCACTTTTCCTGGAAATCTTCCTTGCCTCACTGGGACTGGGACACCGTTAACTTCTGGTCGAACATCGCGTTCGCCTTCACGGGCATGGAGCTGGTTTGCGCCATGAGCGAAGAGGTCCGGGAACCGCGCAAAACCTTTCCGCGCGCCATCTACGCTTCAGCGGTCTTGATCGCCGTAATCTATATTGTCGCCACGGTCGCCCTTCTGGTTCTACAAGGGGCCGACAAGACTGATGTCCGCAATGGGGTCTTCCAGGGCATCAGCAGCAGCTCCGCCGTCTTGGGGATCGCCTGGTTCGGCGTGATGGCCGCGTTGCTGGTCACGATCGGCAATGCCGGCGGCATCGGAGCTACGGTCGCCGGAGTAGCTCGAGTCCCCTTCGTGGCCGGCATCGACCACTACTTGCCATCTTTCTTTGGCAACATTCACCCGCGCTGGAAAACGCCCTACATTGCGATCCTTGTTCAAGCCGTGATCTCGGCGGTAATTCTTGTTTTCTCGCAGCTCGGGTCTACCGTGGTGGAGGCCTACCAATTCCTGGTGGACATGTCGGTGATTCTTTACTTCATTCCGTTCCTGTATATGTACGCAGCGGTCATCAAACTGGGCTACCGCGCGGATCGCGCAACAACTCAGCAAGCCGTCCTGATTCCCGGCGGCAAGGCGGGCGTCTGGATCACCGGCGTGCTCGGATTTCTGATCACTGCCGGCTCTATGGCATTGGCAGCCGTTCCACCCGGAGGCGTGAAAAGCAAGGCCGTGTTCGAAGTCAAGCTGATAGTCTGGACCGCGATCTTCATTGGCATCGGCCTGATGCTGTACTGGAACGGGGCGCGAAAGAAGGCCGCCGCGACGGCCATACCGCAGGCTTCCAGCTGACCAGGTTTGAAAGCCCCATTGCCCCCCGGAAACGGGGCTATGGGCCGGGAGGAACAGCCTCCCGGTGCCGGCGATCGAGGGCGGCGAACCCGGCTTTTCTCGTGGTAAGGTTTTCTTTGCCCTTCGTCACGCTCCAACATTCGCCCTTGGCCGGCGGCCCTACGGAGATTCACTATCGCCGGTTTGGCTCGGGTCGCCCGCTGGTCTTTTTGCATGGCGGCTGGGGCTACGAGATCTATCCGCTGTCTCAATCGCAAACCTCGATCCCCGGCGTGCAGGTCATCATCCCTGACCGCTCCGGTTACGGGCGCTCCGGCAAGCAGGCCATCTTCAGCGCTGACTTCCATCACCTGGCCGCCGCCGAGACGCTGGCTTTTCTTGACGCCCTGAATATCCGGCAATGCGCGTTTTGGGGGCACAGCGACGGCGCGGTGATCGCCACCCAAATCGGGCTCATGGACCCGCCGTTCCCGGGGCTCATTCTCGACGGCTTGATCCTTGAAGCCCTGCACTACTATCGCGTCAAGCCGCGCTCGCAGGAATTTTTCGAGACCCTGGCCGTGAACCCTGACCGGTTGGGCGAACGCGTCATTGCCGTCCTGGCGCACGATCATGGTGAGCAACATTGGCGCAACGCCGTTCAGGGCGACTGCCGGGCCTGGGTCGATATCGCCCGAACCGCAGATCACGCCCGGCCCGACCTCTATGGCGGCCGCATGGCCCAGATATCCGTGCCGGTGGCGCTGGTCCATGGCGAGAGCGATCCCCGGACCGAACCCGGAGAACTGGAACAGGTCCGGCGCGAGCTGCCCTCGGCCCAAGTGCACATCATCGCCGGCGGCGAGCACAGTCCCCACAGTGAACGTGGCTCCCAGGAGGAGTGCGCGCGGGTGGTGCGGAAGATTGTGGCGGGATGGAGTGGCGCAAGAATTCTTCAGGACGCTAAATCTCGCGACCTTTAACATTTCTTATTGATTCCGGTATGTGGTTGAGCAGCTAGTCTCTTGCGCGAGGTTCCACCGGCGCACTTACCTCGGTAACCGAACTTCCAGCACATTTTTGGGTTGATACGTTTAACGCCGCCTTACAATGCCCAGAACAATGCAACAAAGTTGAGTGCGGCGAAGCTGTCGAAGGCAAGAATTATTTTTTTGTGTCGGTATTCCAAGCAAGAGGAGAGTCATGCTACGAATAAAGATTGCGAATTCTCTCGGAAGCCGGTTTACCCTGGCCGCTTTGGCCGCGTTGATGTACTGTCTGACGGCCGTGCCGGTCTTGGCGCAGAACGACGCCCCGTATTACTCACCCGAGGACCTGGAGCGGATGGTTTCGCGGATCGCGCTCTATCCCGATCCGTTGCTGGCGCAGACTTTGGCTGCGGCGACTTTTCCCGACCAGATTCCCGACGCCGCCCGCTGGTCCGACGAGCATCACTATCTTTCCGGCGAGGAGCTCGCCGAGGCGATTTCAGAGGACCAGTTGCCCTGGGACCCCAGCGTGCAGGCCTTGCTGCCCTTCCCGTCCGTCCTGGATATGATGGCCCGCGACATGTCCTGGACCAGCTCCATCGGCAACGCTTTCCTCGCCCAACAGCAGGATGTGATGTACGCCGTGCAGAGAATGCGCCGGCGCGCTCGCGACTTCGGCTATCTTCGCAGTAGCCCGCAGATCATCGTGGTCGGCGGGCCTTATATCACCATCCTGCCGGCCCGCCCCGAGTTCGTCTGGGTGCCCTACTATGATCCGGCCGTGGTTTACGTTGCGCCGCGCCCGGGCTTCTTCGTGGGCTCCGGCATCAGCTTCCGTTTCGGCGTGACTGTGGGCCCGGTGTTCCGGCCCTGGGGCTGGGGCGCCAACCGCATCGCCTGGGAAAACCGCACCGTCATAGTCAACAATGTGCGCTGGCAGCGGACGTGGGTGAATCGGACTACTTATGTTCACCCTTACACGGTCCACCGCTATGAACGGGTGCGCCCGGCTGAATGGCATGACCGGCACGAACGGGTCGAGCGCAGCGAGCGTGAACGCTCCGCCGAGCGTTTCGGCCATAACGCGTGGAAGAACATCGCTACGAGAACGCCC
>WNFJ01391020.1_pt1 | contig 14301 bp, 15 predicted proteins | sample 5400461 | NCBI WGS metagenome assembly WNFJ01 (sample SAMN13153349, study PRJNA577476) | soil metagenome | isolation source: 115 cm saprolite on Douglas fir-dominated hillslope | place: USA:California | collected 2013-09-17 | reverse complement strand
CTGATAATCGCATTAAACCAGTCACTCAACCAGCCTCTGACTCAGCGCACTAGCCCATGGGTGTGACTCCTGACGCAATCTTGCGGCTTTTGGAACGAACTAGAATTGAATCGGGGAAGGGAAAAAGGGTCGCGTGTATGCAATACACGCCGACCTAGCAATGGTTGATTTCAAATCATCAGAAAGTACCGATGGCTCGCCCCCCAGCGCACAAAGGTCTTAACGCATCGGTATTCGACCGCGCTTTGGCCGTTAGTGGCCAAATGCCTATCAATTCTGGAATCCGGAAGCTCGCTCGGCCTCGTTAGTGTAACGTAACGTATAGACTCGACCCCAATTCCTAAGACCAAGCGTTCGTTTCGTTTCTAAATGCGTTTAGCGAGCCGAGTGTGTACCGCATCTGAGGGCTAAGACGGCACAAGCCGCACCAGGCTCACCTAAACTGCGGCTGCGTCGCGCGGCGCAGGCTGGTACGTTCGCCGCGTTAGGTTGCCTCGCACTCTCGCATTTGCATCACTGAACCCATTTTTTCCCGATTCCATCCAGGCCAGCCTTCTGAAGATCATCCGGCGTCATGACGACTCTGAATTCGACATTTGCGTTGAAAGTTAGAAACCAAGGTTCGGCAAGGGCGGGAATCCTGGACGCATCCGACATTTCTACAATCATGACGGCACCACGCTGACCGTGCTGCTCTGTAAAATAGACTGCCTCCGGTTTTATTTCGTCGACAATGCGGCCGAGTTTCTGACCGGCGGTGCCATCTTTGACAGCTGTATTGAACGGCTCATGGGGGATGGAGACATTGAGGAGCATTCGCATATGAGTTGAATCTTTTCAGGGTGAGAGGAAACAATCCAGACACTTTACTTCTATTCACAGCGAGGCCGACCGATTTTGGCGCATTCCCTTCCCGCTGGTTAGCTGCTCATAGTCGCACGCTCTGCTAATTGAATTTCAGCTCTGCTGCGTCTACCGAGGCCCGCTGGTGTTGCAAACGGCGCGGGCCGATCTTTCCAACCGCCTGCCTAGAACGGTTTCAGAGCATCTCGGATATCCACTGCCAGATCGGGAAGCCGAATACGATACCAACCGCCAACGCTGCTATAAAATAGTCGGCCAAAGTTAGCTTTCTCATTCTATCATCTTGACGCTTCGGCCATCGCCGACTTGCAAGAATTCTTCGGAGCGCTGGAAAACCCGGCCACCGCTTGGCTGGGCGCAGCGCGTGTCTGTGCGGAAGGAAAGACTGAGCAAGATTCATCGAAATTGTGGTGATTATGCCTAAATCACCGACGCGTTCAGCCGATTAAGGTCACAAGGTGCGGAACTTGCGCAATATGGGGGGCGCATTTTTACTTAAGCCAGCACCATACAAGTCCGCCGAGAAGAGAAGACCTCGGCGGGCTTTTTTATCTCCCAGAGAAGCGGCATCAGGGCGCTCGATACAGTCGCTTAGCAAATTCTGCCTTCTCTTTCTTAAGCAGATTGGAACCATTCTAGTTCTGCGATGCGGAGCCGGGAGCCAAGTCCCGGAAATCGTTAATGGGTCTTTTGCGTTTAAGTCGGACGCATCGGAAGCGGCTTCAAAAGTTTGGAGCTCTTGCTTTTCACTTTAGAAGGGGAAAAAAGGGTCGCGTCTATACAATAACGCCGACCTAGCGATGGTTGATGTCAAATATCAGAAAAGTACGGATGGCTCGGGACTGCCACGTTCAGATCCTCGAACCCGAACTATCAGAGGCTCTGATGTCTTATCACAAGATATACTGATATGTCCCAGTCGGGTCCGTGCCATGGTTTAACCATGAAAAGAAACACGCTGACCCTTTTTCCAGCGCAGAAACGCATCTTCCGATGTTCCGAAACGACCGATACTGCGATTCTTGTGAAATTGTTCTGGGCTACTTTAGCCGGGGTACTTTCATACGTTGCCGCTGTTTTCACTACCGTCCTCGAGTTAGGCGGCTTTTGGCAGTACTTTTGGTTGGGCATCTGTCTTGTCACCTTTGCCTGCGCCGGCCTTCTGATCGTCCTGGCGTGCCGGGAGTTCGGCAATCGCTCCTGCTTTCGCGAGATTTCTCGATGAGGTTCGATCACGATGACCTACGCGAGCAGCCGATTCAAACACTCAACCGCGGTCCCGAGTAGGATCGTTCGATAGAGATCGGGCTTATCGTACCGGCGTTGCACGACGTCCAAGACCTCTTGGGTCTCGGGAAAATACATCAACGTTGCCTTAAATTCGTTGAGCTGCTTGGCGTCCATCGGATTGCTGGGACTCGTCATTGCGTCTGCTAGATAGTCGAGCACGACCTGACGCGACTTGCGTCCTTCTGCTCGGAGTTTGAGATGTACGATGCTACCCAACACCTTGTGTGGACCGTGTCAGATGCTCATCCCGGATTGACTCCCTCACCGTTGGCATGACATCTCAAAATTTTTCAGAGGGACGCAAAGCTCAAATCGTCAACGCTCTCCGCGAAGCAGGAGCTAAACCAGTCAAGCCAATCAAGCCCAAGACAGAAGCTGAACTAGAGGCCGATAGATCCGCTGCGGCGATAGCGCTTAATTCGGCCTTCTTGCGAGAACGTGAAGCCCGATACGGCAAGTCCGTGCCTCGAGTTACCGCGCTCGACCAAGCCGTGGGCGCACTATCCAGCGCTCTGGAACGCTCCAGTGCAACGCAGGACCAGGAATACGGTTTAGACGCGTCCAATCTATCAGCTGACACATTCCGAACGCTCCTGGTCAAGTTCCTGGCGACCGTGCAGGCACAACCAAAACCCGAGAAAGCAGAGCCCACTTAGGTACCAGCAGTAATTAATTGCAGCAGCACCAAAGCAAGCATCGTCGCGACGCCGATTGTCAGCATGCCGATGATTTCGTAAAATCGTTTCATGTATCAGGGTTCGATCCAGTTTGGCGGTTTTCCAACCGGCGCCCACTGGACCATGATGCCTCCTTCCATGGCTGAAGCGTCGGTCGACTACAGTTCTGCCGCCATGACATAGATCCGACACTTTAGGACATGTTTTTCCAGTTCGTGCATCCTGAATGCCAGCGGCCACCTCTTTTTCTACGTGCGTTATCCGTCATCCGAGCGACGACTGCTATTGGCAGATAGAGCAAATTGTCTCAATCCGAAAGAGTTATCGAAACCATTCTTGGATGTGCCGATTCGACTGTTAGTCGATCATCTGATACCAATCGCGTTGGTCCTGTATAACCTGCTCAATAGAACGAGTGTGAGTTTCTGTTTGCGCCGCTGGGGTCTGCAAATTCACAGCTTTCCGAACCGGTTGCCGCACGACTTCTGCCTGATGCACCTTTGATTTCCTTGGTGTGTTAGCCAATCCCACAGTTGGGCTCAGTGCGAATGCTAGTGAAGCAGCCGCGATTACCACGGTCATTGTGTTTGTTTTCATGACTGAACCATGACACCGGCCGAGGAGAACATATCAGTGTATTTCATGATAAGGCATCAGATCCACTGATACTATTCGATTCGTGTTCGAGGATCTAAACGTGACCAATCGGCGAGCGGGCAATGTAGACTCTCGCTTACTGCCGACGAAAGGAGAACTCGATTCGGTTCCTGCGCGAAGGCGATCATGTTGGGAACCAGATGTATCGCGGCAAAAAGAAACCGCCGGAAGGGAAAAACGGCAAAACCCTCCCGGCAGCGACAGTTAGGGAGGAAGGGAAAAAACGGTCGCGTCTATACAATACACGCCGACCTAGTGATGGCTGATTTCAAATATCAGAAAAGTACGGATGGCTCGCCCCCAAGCGCGCAAAAGGTCTGAACGCATCGGTATTCGACCGCGCTTTGGGCGTTAGTGGCCAATGGCTATCAATTCTGGAATCCGGAAGCCTGCTCAGCCTCGTTAGTGCAATGTATTGACTCGACCCCCAATTCCAAATCTAGGGCTTCGGACCCGCCTCTCGCCGTCTAGATATTCCAAAGAGTTAGCGAAGTCGCACACTGAACGAAATGGGGCGGCGCTGTCGATTCCTCAACCAGGGTGAAGCTTTGTAGCTAAAATTCGTATTACCTCCTCATTGTTCTTTCTGAATCGAGCGATAATCTCTTTATTGATGTCCTGTAGCTGCGGACCTCCAGATATTGTACCCCTCCGTGTTGAGCTTCGAATAAGCGTAGATAGGTCCGTAGAATTCAGCTAACTGCATCTTTCGGAACTCAGTGTTCTCGCCGTTCGCGTAGTAACTAACGACATCGATCTTTGATGGAGTCGAGGTATTTTCTGGTGTCGGCAAGCAGGTCTGCTATTTCGCTCTGAAGCTTTGGAACGTTTCGTCGAACATTACCGGCCCAAGTTTCCGCCTCGTCCTTTACCTCACTTAGTCCGATCTGGTTGGTTTGATGACGAAGCCGTCGAGAAATTTTGTCTTAAAAACCTCAATCTCCGTCTCGATCGCCTGCAGCGTACCTTTAATCACTTCGCGTTCAGTTTTGCGGTCGCGTATTTGCTGGTCTTTCGCTGCTGGTTTTTGGGCGCGCAGCGTAAACCATCCAGTTATCTATCCACCGATCAACGCACCAGCGATCGCGGCCCAAAATTCTTTGGACGTGATAAGTGAATACAAGAGGTGCTGCCAATCCTGCACCGATCCAGCAGTCCTAGCAGTTTTATCGCATCCAGCGCAAGCGACTGCTTTTCCCTGGGAAGCGTGGCCGCATCACCGGAACGAACTCGAGCTACGAATGCGCGTGCCCGTACAGCTCAAACCTAGAAAAATTGTGAATAGCTAGTGCGCGAAGTGCGTCTCTTAGACTGGTTTCTCAGAAAAGAGAGCCACGACAGAGCTTAGCCAGCACTAGCCGGGAAGAGTTTTGCGACTTTTCCCGGCTCATACTCCGTTGCGCCATTAAGGAATGCCCCGTCCGCCGACGATTCTGATCTCTACCCATGAAATTAACGATCAAACTCGAAGAGCCGTACGCCAAAGAACTGGAGTTACGGGCGTTCAGAAGCGGCCAAACCGTCAAGGAGTACGTCGAAGCAAGCGTGAAGGCGGACGTGGAAGCAGATATGTCGTTTGACGAAAAGATTGTCCTGCACAAGGAACTCGCCGAGGCGGCTGCGTGTTCTGCGCGATCCGAGCAAGCGCCGAGGTGATCGAGGTCACCGAAACGAACTCGGGGGCCACGGGTGCGAGTGCCCCTACAGGTCGTTTGATGAGCACGGAAGGCTGTCCAAAGTTTAAGCTCGCAGCGAACCCTATCCGTGAAGAATTTGGGAAATTGCTCCTTGATTGCCTTCTCGGCTTCAATTCTACTAAATGCGGGTGCTGTGCCATCCAATCAGGCACGCGGACCCAAAAGGTAGTGATGTGTCTTGGATTGGGTTCCGTCTCACATCTCGGGCTTGCTTCTAAACCGAATTTTCTGCAAATTGGAGAGTTGAAAAGCGGGCGTATGAAGTACTTTGTGTTCGTGTCCGACGCGAAAGTCGACATGCTGCTTCCGCAGATTCCGCGGGAACTGAAGAGCAAGTTGGCCGCTGAGATAGGCGTCAATATTGGGGTACTGACTGCAAGTCTGAAGTCCGAGCGAGACATTGGTGAAAAGGCGGACCGTATCTCGCGACTTAACACGGTGATTAAGTTTCTGCGCAAGACCGAAGATGTCGGTAGCATTGACGAACCTCGGAATTGGATCGAGGGCACGGAAGACGTCAGGGTCGCTTACCCGGAGGAGCGAGAGGCGGTATTCTTCGTTGGGCGGTCCCAAGCACAAACCCTCTTCGCTCTTGCTGGCTCGAGCGCACACCTGACTTCGCGAGGGGCGAGTGATACTACCAATATTGGTTGGTCGTTCTTGCCAAGTCTGTTGGGGCAGCTTAGGGCAATGATCGACACATTTGAGGATCCCAGCATCAATGACCAATCCCGGGATATAGTCTCCCGGGCGCTGGCGGAAACCACTGAGTCCGAGTGGTTGGATCTTGTCCAGGAGCTGGAAAAGGTTGCGCCAGGTCCTAGGATGAAGGTAAGCTTTCTCGCGAAGCGTCTCTTGGCAGCAAAGCATGAGTACTTGGGATTCAACGCGGTATTGGCGACTCCTCTTTATGTTGCGATGGAAGAATGAGATCTCTTCCCGAGATAGGAGCCCGAAGCAGGGGAAGAGTTTCGCGGTGAGGTTCTTCACCGAGTTTCATAAAGTCATAAAGGAACCTTGACCCCGACCAAATCGCAGCTTCTCGAGAGACGCGGTTGCAGTCGCAACTTCGACTGCATTGAATTTCTCCCAGCCGGCTAAAAGATTAGTTCGACACTCCCCCTTGCTCTGCACGCCGACTGATTTGCACCCTTTCTTTTTCATCGACCGTTAACCGGTCTCTTTGCTTTTTGGGTGACTACTGATAAGATTCCAATGCATTCTCCAGTGGTGAAGCACCCGATACACGTAGAGCCTTCCTGGCCCTGCGCTAAGACACCCACTATCGGTGGTCGACGGAAACCCTAGACCGAGTGGCGCCTAGAAACAGAAGAGATTACCCGAGAAGCAACCATTCGTGCAGCGCCGCGTTCCCGGATCAAAGTCCCACAATGAAGGCTTGTTTCGTCAGGCACACACTCACCAACCTAGCCCCTCCCTGGTAAGCGGTCGGAAACGACTCGTACTGGATGCCTGAATCGCCGTAAATCGGGTCGCATATCAAAAGCATGTCGTCCAGTACGCCAGCGATCGCGACGGTATGCTGTCCGTTTTTGGAAGGCCATGGGCTTCGTCGCCTGTAATACCGCGAGGTAGCTAACTTGTGCGATTGCACGACTTGCTAACGCCGCCTATCCGCGCTGTGATAGATAGCATCGGACCTGTTATGCCCGCAAGTACAGCCACCTTTTTCTAACGATCACATTGGGTTAACGCCGCTTCACAAGCGCCTATGTTTGACGAGCAGAGCCGTAAGTGATCTAGTGCGCGCAGGCAGACACAAGGAGTGCGCGGGTGTTATTGGACATATTCATCGCGTTTCATCACGACGTTTGGTCACTAATTAATAGTTAGCCGCCACCTTCATGCGTATTGCTAGGTTTCTACTCGATCTGGGCGGTGGCATATTCGTGCTGCTAGGGCTTTTGCATGCCCTGTACACTTTCCTCGATATTGGCCGACCTCGCCGACTCGTTCCTCAGGACCCATCGGTTGCGCGTGCCATGGCGGAGTCTCAATTGCGTCTTGCGCGTGGCGGTACAACAATGTGGCGCGCGTGGGTTGGATTCAATTTTAGTCACAGCTTAGGCGTCGCTCTTTTTGGCGGGCTGTGCATTTGGGCGAGCGCCGTGCTTGGCACGATGGCTGTGCCAGGATGGATCCTGGGCCTCTTTGTTGCGATTGCATTTGTCTATCTCGGCCTGAGCGTCCTATATTGGTTCCGCATTCCGACCGCGGGAATCGCTGTTGCCACGGCATGCTTATTAGCGGCCTGGCTAATGTACGCTACGGCTGGCGCCTAACAATCGGTTCGAGCGATCGCGTCGCAGCTTCGGTACGCCAAGGAGGGAAGTCGATGATTGGGATAAAGTGCCTTCGTTTGACTTTGCCGCACGTCGCTCAACCAGTCGTTATGCCTCATCAATGGGCGTCACCTATCGCTATGTGTCTCGCCCTTCTAACGAGAGCGAGGTCCTTGATTGGTTTCGGTCCCACGTTGCAAATATTCGTGAGGTACCTACGCCTCGATCCCGAGTGCTCTATTTTCCGGACATGGGTCCGCTGGAGCACCACGATGATGGCGCCATTGACCCAAAGACTTCTCCCGTCGTGACCATCTTCGAACCGCGCATCCGACGCGGCGTTCTTTGGACGGTTGGTGAAGGCCATTTCTTATCGACGCCCTTGCGAAGGTTATTTCCTGAGCTCCACCGTCTCAGCAGTTCGTTTCGCCAATGGCTGGAGTCTTCAGGATCTTGTCTTTTCGAATCGTGGGAACAGCAACCCGTGGAATTGCTTCCTCGAAGGCTCTGTCCAGAACCACGATTCTCCTGGGTATGCACTCCCTGGAGGCGTTGAGGCTCTGTCCAATGGGCAATATTTCGTGGCGGAAGGCGACACTGCATTCATGCTCGACAAGATTTGCAAAGCCTTGCGTTTGCGTGGGATATCCTGCGCACCTTTGGAAGCGAACGATGACGCCTAACAACGTGCGAATCGCGCGTTATTAGTGCCGCAGAGCCGACACTGACCACGGACGGCTTCGGGCACTTAGCGGACCGTCGGGAAAGTCGGATTCGGGGACCTACATAGGCCGTTCACTCTTTCTCCGTATCCGTCGAAAATTTATGTGGATTCGAAGTCATAAGAAAGCCGATCTGACAGGTCGACCGCGGCATTCTCCACATAACGACTCGCTGCACATAAGTTCAAGAAAACGTTATCCGCGGTGGTCAACGGGACTACTTGCGCCGCCGACCCGACGGGAGCCGCATACCCAAGAGTCGAGCGATCAAAGGCATCGATGAAGATCTCAAGCTCAACCAAGCGCTCTGGCGCATGGCCGAAGTCCTCCGCAACCAAGGAATCTGATTGGCTCCAAGCGCCGGGCTCGACAACAAGAGTTCGGCGCTTCCTCAAACCGCACCAATAAAGCACTTGTACTCGAAGCATGGCCGATCAGCGCTGCTAGCCGCGAATCCTCGCCGAAACCCGAAACATTTTCCGGGTCCAAGATCCTTGAGTTGGACGGCGTAACCCTGCCGCGGAGACGTCACGTCGTTTACGGCTACATCGTTTCCGTCCGTAAGCACGCCCTCCAAGAAATCCCCGCCAATTAACCTGTCCTTCCGGGATTTTCTTAGCCATGAACCCAATTTTCCAATTGCCGACGCAATAGCCGTACACAAAGCCTGGAGGCAACAGTTGTTCGCCGCGGGGGTGCGCCGATTTGTGCGCCACCTTGATGGACGACGACGGTCAAGTCGTCCGGAGTCCGTTGGATCAGGTCGGTCTGGCCTTAAATGCGAAGCAACTTCGTCGAATTCTGGAGATCGTCGGTATCGCAGGTGGCCTGGAAGAAGGCAGACGCAATTCTCGCTGCCTTGCCAGGGAAACTGGATTACCACGCTGGTTACCGATGCAGACGTGGCAGGCTTTTGGAGTAGACGCGCTCTACGTTCGCAGCGGGATTGCCCGGCGAGCTGCCTTCGAAGCAGCTTGCGGCGGTCGGACTTATCACAAGTTTAAAAACGCCCCGACCCGACGAGTTCGCGACATTCACAAGATGCGCTCATATGAGCGAACCTATGCTCACTTGACAATACTAATCGTTTGATGTTACCTCGTTTTTGTTCCCCGCAATGACTCTTCCCCCAAACCTTAGCGACTTCCTTGCTTTCGTGCGTCAGGTCATTGAAGTGCCGCCACGATGTGTCTTATGAAACCTCAATCCGAACGAACCATCATTCAGGTCGCTCATGTAGTCCGCGACCTCGAAAAGGCAATCAGCGCGTACTCCGGAGTCTTTGATGTCGGACCCTGGGACGTCTACACATTTGCTCCTCCAACTCTCCGGGAATCAATGTATCTCGGCAAACCGTCGGATCATACTTATCGCCTGGCTGTTACCTGGGTCGGCGGCACCCAGCTCGAACTAATGCAACCCCTCACCGGTTACAGCTGCTACGACGATTTCCTCGCGCGAAAAGGAGAGGGCCTGCATCATATCAAGGAGAAAGTGGACGATTGCCAACAGTCTATCGCCGAGTACGCCAAAAAGGGCATTCGAGTCATTCAAAGCGGGAAGTTCGGCGAGGACGAGTTCTACTACCTCGATACCGAACCTACGGTCGGCATCGTCATCGAACTGGGTAACAATGGGAAAATCCCGCCCCCCGAACTTCGTCTCCCCTAATCATCAATCAAACCCCTCAGATACAAACGTCTTATGCAAAAGTCATGGTTGTGCCAATCCTTTGGACCGATTGCTCTCGGTCTGTTGCTGGTGAGCGGCCTCGGTACCGTGTCAGCGAAAGAGTACCAGTTCGCTGTGATCCCGAAACTCCGTGCAGCTTGGTTTAACCGACTCGAAGTCGGCACCAAAAAGGCGGCCCAAGATCTGGGCGTAAAAACCTATATGCAAGCGCCGGCTTCGGCCGACGAAGCGGAACAGGCCCGACTTATTCAGGATGCGATCAGCCGCGGTGTCGACGCTGTCCTGGTGGTACCGAATAATGCCCAATCGCTCGAGCCCGTATTCGCTCAGGCCAAGCAAGCCGGAATTGTGGTGATCACTCACGAGTCGCCAAACCAGAAGAATGCCGATTTCGATATTGAGATGATCGACAACGAGAAGTTCGGTCAGGCCGCGATGGAGCTTCTGGCTCAGGGGCTGGGCGGCAAAGGCGACTTTGTTGTCTATGTCGGCTCGTTAACAGTTCCAGCGCATAATCTCTGGGCTGACGCCGCATTAAAGCTGGCCAAGGAGAAATATCCGGACCTGAAGGTGGTTGCGGACCGCTTTCCGGTCTCGGAAGACCAAAATGCAGCTCGGCAAAAGACTCTTGAGCTGTTGAGAACCTACCCCAATCTGCATGGATTCCTGGCTTTCGGGAGCCAAGGTGCACCTGGAGCTGCTCAGGCCGTGCGAGAACAGCATGTCCAGGCTGCGGTGGTGGTCGGAACGACCTCTCCTAACCAGGCCGGTCAGTACCTCGATGACGGTTCGATGACAAAAAGCATCCTCTGGGATCCAGGCGAAGCCGGTTACGCGATGGTCTGGTTGGCCAAACAGGTCCTGGACAAAAAGCAGGTATCCGAGGGCACAGAAATTCCTACGATCGGAAAGATCCCTTCGCTCAAAGAGAATACCATCACCTACGACCGTCCGCTCGTCTTGGACAAAGGCAATCGTAAGCAATACGACTTCTAGGTGAGCGCCTGAATCATGGTGGTTAGCTGACGATGGCTGAGGGACGAGCCCCCCAGCCATCCAGAAAAAGCCAGCACGACAAGCGATTTCAAATACCATGCCTGACGACTCGCATCAGACCCGCTCAGAGTATCTCTTGCAGTTAGAGCACGTCAGCAAAAGCTACGGCGGACTTCGCGCCCTGAACGAGGTGAGCGTGGGGATACGCTACGCGGAAATCCACTGTTTGGTCGGACAGAACGGATCCGGTAAGTCCACTTTGATCAAGATAGTGTCCGGGGTCGAACATGCGGACTCGGGCGAAATTCTATTCGACAACAAGCCTTTGCACTCTTTGCATGCCGCCGACTCCATTCACCGCGGTATCCAGGTTATCTATCAGGATCCATCGCTCTTCCCTAATTTGACCGTCGCCGAAAATGTCGTGATCTCCGAGATTCTGGCCAAGCGAGCCCGGCACATCAATTGGAGAAAGCTGCGGCAGCGAGCAAAAGAGGTCGTCCAAAGAATTCAGCTCAAGGTCGACTTGGATGCGCCGGTTCGGGTTCTTTCATTTGCTCAACAGCAATTGGTAGCGATCTGCCGCGCCCTCAGTAACGACGTTCGGTTATTGATCATGGATGAGCCCACCACCGCACTAACCCGTCGGGAAGTAGAAATTCTGTTGGACGTAGTCCGTGGCTTACAAAGCAAAGGCATCTCAATTCTTTTTGTAAGCCATAAACTGAACGAAGTGTTCGAAATTGCCCAACGGTTCACTGTCTTACGAGATGCCAGGTGGATTGGGACGTACGAACGCCATGAGTTAACGCTGCCCAAGCTTGTCACTTTGATGACCGGACAGGATGTGGCGACGGAACCGTTCAGGAACGACGCCGAAGGTAAAAGCCCATTGCTCGAGGTTTCGCGTCTGTCGCGAACGAATGAGTTTGAAGATATCTCGTTCGTTCTTCGGGAAGGAGAAGTTATTGGGCTGACCGGTCTGCTCGGATCGGGCCGTACCGAACTGGCGGTGGCGTTGTTTGGCCTGACCAAACCTGATCGCGGCGAAATTCGAATCCACGGCCGCCGTGTGCGAATTGGATCGGCGCAAGCAGCGATTCATCTGGGGTTAGGCTATGTCCCGGAAGACCGGCTCCGACAGGGATTGGTCATCGGCCAATCGATCGGCGCCAATATTATCTTATCGACCTGCAACCAGGTGCTTAATCGGTTCGGTCTGATTGACGCGACTAAACGGATGCGAGAAATCCAGAATTGGATCAAGGCATTGGGGATTAAAGTGTCAGACCCGGACCTGCCGATCGAGACGCTGTCGGGCGGCAATCAGCAAAAGGCAGTAATAGCCCGATGGCTGGCTACGAAGCCCAAGGTACTTATTCTCGATTCTCCCACGGTCGGGATCGACGTCGGAGCCAAACGGAGTGTCCACCAGCTCATCCATGACCTTGCCGTGGCTGGCGTTGGTATCATCCTCATTACTGACGAGATCGACGAAGCGCTGAACAATTGCACGCGGGTACTGTTGATGCGAAACGGCCGAATCATCGCCGATCTCGACTCCTCCCAGGAAGACGAAATCAGTGTTCAATCACGGCTTGAGGCTGCTTAACGGACCTACGCTTCTAGGATTCGCCGCAGCACGGAAATGAGAAAGCTACTTCAACGAACGGAATTTTTTTTGGTTCTGCTCATCGTCGTCATAGGGATCGTATTTACACTGCTGAACCCAAAGTTCGCGACAATCGGCAATCTGTTGGATTTGATAAAAAGCTACTCTTTCTTTGGAATTCTTTCGGTCGGAGTGCTTGTCGTTCTGCTTTCCGGAGGTATCGACATCTCCTTTACCGCCATCGCTCAGGTCGCCGAGTATGTCAGTGTTTCCTGGATCCTGGCCTATGGTGGAAATCTCGGGAGCGCGTTTCTGGTCGCCTGCTGCACCGGAACTATTCTAGGCTTATTCAATGGCCTGTTGATCCATTTCATTCGAATTCCACCGATTATCACAACTATCGGCACGCTGAATCTTTACTATGGGGTTTTATACGTTTTGTCGGCCGGCCAGATCATTTACCAAGTCCCCGAATTTTATCGGGCCCTTTCTGGCGCAACGTTACCGGGGAACTTTCCTGTGCTCGGCGCCTTTTGGATTGGCATGGTCATTCTGACCGCCTGGATCCTGAAATATACTGTTCTCGGTCGAAGTATCTACGCGCTCGGCGGAAGCCAGATCGCCTCTATTCGGGTGGGGTTCAATATCTTTAAGACCAGGCTATTCGTTTATTCATTCATGGGATTTGTCAGCGGCTTCGCTGCGGTCGTGCATACCGCCCTGGTGCAGTCCGCGATTCCGAATTCTATCGTTGGACGGGAGTTAGACGTGATTGCTGCCGTTGTCCTCGGTGGCGCCAACATCATGGGAGGTTCGGGATCGTTGCTTGGCACTTGTCTCGGCGTAGCTCTCCTCGCGATGCTGGGGAACGGTCTAACCCTGATCGGGATGTCCTCTTACTGGAACAACGTGTTGGTCGGTCTCGTGCTCCTTGTGGGCGTCACGATTAGCGCAGTCCAGCGCAACCTTCAGGTCAGGCGTCGCGTGACTAAACTAAACGCCTAGTTAAGCAATGCGCCGCTTCCTGAACTATCACCGCGATTTGGTTGCCCTTACCGTAGTTCTGTTCGGCGTTGCAGCGGTGATGTTACTATTGAGCCCGGAGCGATTCCTGACGCCGAACAACCTGCGATCGATGGCTTTTCAGCTGCCTGAAATCGGCATTCTAACGCTCGCCATGATGGTGGCGATGCTCCACGGAGGAATCAATTTGGCCGTGATCGGAACAGCGAACCTGACAGCGATCATCGCGGCATTAGTAGTTCATGCGATCATGCCGGCATCGGCTAACGAATGGGTTGCCGCCGCTCTCGGCCTGAGTGCAGGTTTTGCCGCGTCCTTATTGGTTGGCCTGTTAAGCGGAATTCTGGTTGGTTACGTGGGAGTCTCTTCGATACTCACAACTCTTGGTACAATGACGCTCGTCAGTGGCGCCTGTGTCGTAATCACCGGAGGATCGACCATCTCCCGCCTACCGGCACCAATACTCGTGATCGGTAACGGAGTTCTTTTCGGCATTCCTGTTCCCCTATGCATCTTTCTGCTGTGCGGCGCCGGACTATCGCTGATTCTGAGTCGAACGGTGTTTGGGTTTAGCCTCTATATGCTGGGCACTAATTCGGAGGCGACACGGTATGCCGGGATCAACAATTCCCGAACGCTGCTTGGAGTTTATTTGTTGTCCTCGTTCCTCGCCTCGATTGCCGGCGTGATCATGATGGCAAGATTCAACTCCGCAAAAGCGGATTATGGGCAGTCGTATCTGCTGGTAACGATCTTGGCTGCCGTACT
>WNFJ01075748.1_pt1 | contig 14301 bp, 11 predicted proteins | sample 5400461 | NCBI WGS metagenome assembly WNFJ01 (sample SAMN13153349, study PRJNA577476) | soil metagenome | isolation source: 115 cm saprolite on Douglas fir-dominated hillslope | place: USA:California | collected 2013-09-17 | reverse complement strand
GGCGCCGATCGTGCGGATGTCGATCATCGGGATCTGGATCGGCACGCCCCACTCGATCTCGAAGGCCGATGTGAAGCTTTCCTTGCCGCCGACGATGGTCGAGACGTCGGTCGACGTGCCGCCCATGTCGAGCGTGACCAGGCGGTCGATGCCGGTCAGCTCGGCGACATGCCGGCCGGCGATGACGCCGCCGGTCGGGCCGGAAACGACCATGTGGACAGGTGCGTTCGCCGCGGCTTCCAGCGTCATCTCGCCGCCATTCGACCGGATGACGACGGTGCTGGCGGGGATGCCGGCGTCGGCCACCCGGCCGCGCATCGCGGAGAGCTGGCGGGTCACCACCGGCCGCAGGTAGGCGTCGGCGATCGTGGTGGAGGCGCGCTCATACTCCTTCCACTTCGGCAGGACCTCGTAGGATGCCGAGATCGGCATTTCGCCCAACTCGGCGGCGAGGATGTCCTTGACCCGCAGTTCGTGGTCCGGGTTGAGGTAGGAGAACAGCAGGCAGATGGCGACCGCTTCGATCTCCGGCATGACCGCGATCCGCTTGGCGATGTCGCGCACTTCGGCGTCGTCGAGCGGTGTTATAACGGCGCCGTAGGCATCGATGCGCTCGTTGAGCTCGAAACAGTGGCGGCGCTTGACCAGCGGCTTGGGCTTCACCCAGCTCATGTCGTAGTGGAACTTGCGGTTGCCGCGTTGAATGAAGGGAACGTCGCGATGGCCGAGCGTCGTGATGTAGGCGACGGTAGCTCCCTTGCGCTCGAGTACGGCATTGGTGGCGATGGTGGTGCCGAGGCGGATATTGTCTAGCCGCGCCCGGTCCTTGAAGCCGGCAAGACCGTTGAGAATGCCGGTGACCGGGTCACCTGGCGCCGACGGCTCCTTCCACACTTCGATCGATTTGCGTTCAGCGTCGTAGCTCACGAAATCGGTGAAAGTGCCGCCAACATCTACTCCCAACATGAAACGCATGGATGTCTCCAAGCACGACAGCACCCACATCGCGCCTCACATCCCGTGTCGGATACCCTGTCGCCGGCGGACATTCATTGACGGTCTGGATCGCGGTGATCGCGCCCGTTTTCTCCTCGGCTTGAATCGCGCAGCCACGACCGTTCGACAGGATAGGAATGTGATCGCAAACGAAAGTGCAGCAACCATGCCAAGGCATCATGCCGGCAGGCCTCGGCATTCAAGCCCTCCAAAGTATTGTCGCGGCGGGCTTTTATGGAGAGCCGCGCTGCTGTGGCGCCGGCACCGCAGAGCGGGCAAGAACGTCCATCGATCCCGATGTGATCAAAACTTCACTACAGTGGCGCTCGAAACGGCACCGACGGCGTCACGAACGTCTAATACCTTCCGACCAGGAGCCCGCCATCGACGACGATGATCTGGCCGGTGATATAGCGCGCACCCGACGAGGCCAGAAAAACAACCACATCGGCGATGTCCTGGGGCTCACCGAGCCGGCCCATGGGGATGATGGGAGCAGCAGCCTCCGCGCCCTCAGGGCCCAGGGAATGCTCCTTCGACAGAAGTTGCGCTGTGCGGATGTAGCCGGGCGCTATGCCATTGACGCGGACCCCCTTGCGCGCGAGTTCGACGGCGAGACCGCGAACCAGGCCCACGACGCCCGCCTTGGCCGAGGAGTACTGCACGTGCTCGTCCCAGCCGTAGGCCACTCCCATGATCGAGGAAATCGCGACGATCGCTCCTGAGCCTCGCTTGATCATGCCCGGAACGGCCGGCCGTACAATTCGCAAGATACCCTTGAGATCGACGTCGAAAGTGTGGTCCCACTTTTCGTCCGTCATGACACCGAATGGCACGCGATGAGCGATGCCGGCGTTGGCGACAACGACATCGAGCGCGCCGAGGCGCTTTTCAGTATCCGCGACGACGGCGTTTGCCCGCGCCGTGTCGGTAACGTCGAGGTGCCGGAAATCGGCACTGCCACCCTTGCCGCGGATTTCCTCGGCGACGGCGTTGCCTTCTGCCTCAAGCACGTCGGTGACGACGACATGACAGCCCTTGTCGGCGAAGGCAAATGCGGTCGCGCGCCCGATACCAATTCCTCCACCCGTGACCAATACGACTTCCTTCGTCATTTCAACCTCAAAGCTCGATGTCGCCAGATTTGGACTCAAACGTCAGCTTGAGATGCACCTGCGCTGCAGATGGCCCGAAGCTATTGCCGCTGCTACCGGTGTTTCGGTAGCGATCGTGTTGCTCTATCCGCTAGTCGGCAAACGATGCAGTTGGCAACGTTTGTGCCATGGTGTCGGAAGAAGTTCGTGGCACGACGATCGACGGCCGAGACTAGCGTAGCGTCCAGGTGTTCGGGTGTGCGGAAGAGTCGAGAGTTCATGGTTTTCGCCGTCGATGACTATAGCGTCATCCTGCGCGTGGGCTCGCTGCAGTTCATCGATCGCGATGAGAAGCGCGCCGAGATGTGAAGTGCTTCGGTCGCCGTCTGTCCCAAGGGCGAGACACCATGCGCTTGAGTCCTGGTGGATCCGACGCGTGGTGTCTTCGGAAGCGCTACAGCACCACCTCGGGCAGCCTCACCTGCGTGCTGACGGCAGCGGCCTTAGCGGCTGCCGGATCGCCCCAACCGGCGAAGGCTTTGCAGCCTTGGCCGACCGGCAGGATCGAGGCCATCACGGCGCCAGCCAGTTCGGCGGTTGTAAGCGTCTCGACAATCCAGCCGCAGAGTAGCTGTGCCGCGAGGCAGCCACCGGCAGTTGCAACATTGCCGGTACGGACGAACGCCTCTTCCACGACCTGAACGCCCTCGTAACCTGCCAGGCGCTTGGCGTAAGTCGGATATGTAGTGGCGCGACGTCCCTTCAGCAGGCCCTTCTCGGCGAGGATGACAGCACCGGCGCACATCGAGCCGATCATTTGTCGCTTCTCGTCGAGATGCAGTGCCGCGAGAAAATCAGGGTCCGCCAAAACGTCTTCGATACCGACGCCACTGGCGACGATCACGACGTCACTGTTTTCCGTTTCCTCCAGCGGACCATGTGTGGGAATCCGAAGTCCAGCCACCGAGGTGACATGGTCGGTCTTGCCGAGGATGCGGATTGTCCAGTCGGCGGTGCTGGCCGACTTGGCCCGAAAAAGCAGGTCCCATGGCATGAACACGTCGATGTCTGTGAACCGATCGAAGGCAACGATCGAAAGCTTAGTCATGCGATCCTCCTTTGGCCCAAGGAAAACACTCAGAATCCGTGCAAGAACTAGACCAGATGGCGTGCATCGGAGCGGGTCACGGCAACAGATGCAACTCGCGTCACTGCGCAGGGTGATATGGATCATCCCCTGGTAACATCGAGGTGACTTTACATGGTCGCGATCACCCCTTGTCGAGCAAGAGGATTGTCAACTCAAATCACATAGTCGCCGCCGTTCACATTGAGGGTGCTGCCGACGAAATAGGACCCTTGCTCAGAGGCGAGCAGGACGAAGACCGGCGCCACTTCCTCGACGCGGCCGAACGGCCCGATGGGCAATTCGGCGCGCTTCTGGTCGAGCCAGGCTTGCGGTAGAGAACGCAGCATTGGCGTTTCGATCGGCCCGGGACAGACCGCCTTCGCCGTGACACCGGCAGCAGCGACCTCGTAGGCGAGGGCGCGTAAAGCCGATGACACCGGCCTTGGCGGTGTAGTGCACCATGTCGGCGGCGCCCTTGTGGCGCGCGTTCTTGGGCTTCGCCGGTGTCAGGCTCCTGACAAGCCGCATCTGAGCGCTGCAATATCCAATGCGTGTGCACTGAGTTGATTACGCAGCGGCCTGAGTTGTGGCCAGGCGCCAGTTCCAGGGCAGCAGCTCGTCGAGACGCGAGACTGGATGATCGTTGATTCGACGCAGCACGTCGGCGAGCCAGGCTTGCGGGTCGACATCGTTGAGCTTGGCGGTGGTGATCAACGAATACATTGTGGCCGTGCGCTCACCGTCGCGGTCGGAGCCGGCGAAAAGCCAGGCCTTCCTTCCGATTGCGACTCCGCGCAGCGCGCGCTCCGCTGCATTATTGAACGCTGACCAGATCAATTGAAGGCCGAGTCCAACTTTGACGGCATTGGCAGGAGCTGAGCTTGCCAGCGCACCGATCGGCGGTGCGGTGAAGTAAGATTCAGAAGCACCCGCGCATGAGCAGTCATTGCACCTCCGAGACAATGAGTGATCAGCCGTGAGAATAGGGTGCCAAGAGGGATTGTTGTGCACCAGTCGACGCTAGTACAGATTGGCCTTAGTTTGCTGCGACTTTGGCGGTTTGCAAGATCCACTGGGATCGTGATGTGGTGCATGTTTACAGTGCTTACTCGTGATTTTTCACCGTCAACCACGACCACGCTTCGCCAATTCTACTCGAACACGTTCGAGCACGGATTCCGCAATGCCATGGTTGTTGTACACGGTCGTCCCCTCTCCGAGCGGCGACCTCGCATTCAGGCAGCTTCTTGATCCGTGAGTTTCTTCGTCGAGCGACAAGTGACGAGATTGCATCGATTCCAAGCCTCGAGTTCGGGTTCGGTGAAGTACTTGGCGTACAGCGTATTCATGGCCACAAACGAATTCATGTCGGTAAGCATTCAGGGCATTCACCAGGCGGCCGGACATTTTGCGCTCACGTTTCTCGTTTCTGAGGGACGAAAAAGTGTGCGCTTCGATTCGCCAACGCTGACGGATCATGCTCGTGTCTGGCTGATCGACAAAGCGACCGGCGGGCAGGCAAGGCCCTCCGCCAGCGGCGGCGGGTTCCCGGTGTGGCAGGAAAGTTCGGCACGGCGGCAGCGTGGATGGAACGTGCAGCCGGACGGCAGGTCCGCCGGGTTGGGTGGCTCGCTCGGCGTGGCGGGCGGCACGGCGCCGGCGGTGAGACGCGGCACTGACGCCAGCAGCGCCTGCGTATAGGGATGGCGCGGTGCGCCGAGAACTTGCGCCGCGCTGCCCTGCTCGACGATCCGTCCCAGATACATCACCGCCACTTCGGCGCAGACTTGGCGCACCACTGCCAGATTGTGACTGATGAACAGGTACGTGAGTCCACGGCGGGCGCGCAGCTCCGCCAGCATGTCCAGGATCTGCGCCTGCACGCTGACGTCGAGCGCGCTGGTCGGCTCGTCGAGGACCAGCAATTGCGGCTCCGGGGCCAGAGCACGGGCAATGCAAACGCGCTGCTTCTGACCACCGGACAATTCGTGCGGGTAGCGACGCAGAAACTCAGGGCCCAAGCCGACCTCGGCGAACAGCTGCGCCACGCGGTCGCTGAGCTCGGTGCCGCGCGCCAGCCGCTGGACAACGAGAGGTTCGGCCACGGCCGCGGCCGCCGTGAGGCGCGGGTCGAGCGCGGCCGACGGGTTCTGGTGAACCAGTTGCAGGCGGCGGCGCAGCGGTCGCAACGAGGCTTCCGCGAGGTTCGTGATGTCCTGGTCATTGAACACGATGCGTCCGGCGCTCGGCGGTGTGAGTCGCAGCAGCAACCGCGCAAGGGTGGATTTCCCGCAACCGCTCTCGCCCACGAGGCCGAGCGTGGCCTCCGGGGCCAGCGACAGGTCGACATGGGCCACGGCGGTCAGCCGGCGCGCCGGCTGGAACGCCGTGCGCGGCAGCGCGTAGGTCTTCGCCAAGCCCGTGGCGTCGAGCAGCGCGACGGTCATCGCGTCGCGTGATGGCAGGCGACGCCATGCGCCGGGGCGATTTCGCGCAGCGTCGGCTTGGTGCTGCGGCAGATGTCGCTGGCCAGCGCACAGCGCGGGTGGAAGCGGCAGCCGGCGGGTGGCGTCATCAGGTTCGGAATGCTGCCGGGAATGCCGCGCGGCTTGTGCGCCGGATTGTCTAAATCGGGCACCGCGGCGATCAGGCCCTGCGCATAAGGGTGCCGCGGGTTCGCCAGCAGCTCGGCGGTCGGCGCCTCCTCGACCACCGTGCCGGCGTACATCACCGCGACGCGCGCGCAGCTCGCCGCGACGACGCCCAGGTCGTGGCTGATCAGCATCAGGGCAAGCCCACGTTCGGCCACCAGACCCGCGATCAGCGCCAGCACCTGCGCCTGCACCGTCACGTCGAGCGCGGTGGTCGGCTCGTCCGCCACCAGCAATGTCGGGTTGCCCGCCAGCGCCATGGCGATCAGCACGCGCTGGCGCATGCCGCCGGACAGCTGATGTGGATGGCTGGCGAGCAGGCGCTGCGGTTCGGCCAGACCGACCGATGCCAGCAGCTCGGCCGCATGCGTGCGGATCGCGCGGTGCGGCCGCCTCGCCTGGCCGAGCGCCGCTTCCTGGCCGCGGATGGCGTCTTCCATCTGTGTGCCGATCGCCAGCAGCGGGTTGAGGTAGCTCGCCGGATCCTGGAAGACCATGGCGATGCGGCGGCCGCGCAGCCGGCGCATCGCCTTTTCCGGCAGGCTGAGCACGTCCTTGCCCTCGAACAGGATGGCGCCGGACACGACGCGCGCCGGAGGTGCCTCGTTCAGCCGCAACAGGCTGCGCGCCAGCACCGACTTGCCGCAGCCGGTCTCGCCGACGATGCCCAGCGTCTCGCCGGCCTCCAGCGACAGGTCGAGGCCGTCGAGCACATGCAGCGTGCCGTCGAACGTATCGAAGGCCAGTCGATAGTCGCGGATCTCGAGCAGGCTCATCCGCGGTGGCTTCTCGGATCGAGGATGTCGCGCAGCCCGTCACCCAGCAGGTTGAAGCCCAGCACGCTGGCGTAGATGAAGGCGCCCGGGTAGATCGCGTACCACCACCAGTCCGGCAGGTAGCTGCGGGCGATCGAGATCATCGCCCCCCACTCCGGCGTCGGCGGCTTGGCGCCGAGGCCGATGAAGCCCAGCGAGGCTACGGCCAGGATGGCTTGGCCGATATCCATGCTCATCTTGACGATGATCGGCGAGATGCTGTTCGGCAGCACATGGCGCCACAGAATGCGAAAGCCGGGCGCGCCGGCGACACGCGCGGCTTCTATGAAGGGCTCCTCGCGAATCGACAGTGCCTTGGATTCCGCGAGCCGCACGTAGCCCGGCCACCACACCAGCACCAAAGCGATCATGGCGTTGACAATGCCCGGCCCCAGCGCCGCGACCAGGGCGATGGCCAGCACCAGGCCGGGCACCGACAGGAACAGGTCGGTGAGGCGCATGGTGACTTCCCGCACCCGGCCGCCGGCGGTGCCGGCCAGGATGCCGAGCGGCACGCCGATCGCCGCCGCCGCGAAGGTGATGCCGATGCCGACTAGCAGCGACAGGCGCGCGCCGATGATGACGCGGGTCAGGATGTCGTTGCCGACCTCATCGGTGCCGAACCAGTGGGCGGCGCTGGGCGATTGCAGCTTTCCGGTCAGGTTGACCGAACCCGCCACGTGATCCGGATAGGGCACGATCCACGGACCGAGCAAGGCCAGCAGCACGATCGCCGTCACCAGCCCGAGGCCGAGCGAGGAGGCGAAGCTGCGGCGGAAGTGCCAGGCGGCCAGCCGCACACCGCGGGAGGCGGCCATCAGGCGTCCCTCAGGCGCGGATCGAGCACGCCATACAGAAGGTCGACGACGAGGTTCACCAGCATGAAGTTCAGGCCGACGATCAGGGTCACGCCCATAACCGGCTTGAAATCCCCGGAGATCGCGGACGAGACGGCGTAGAGGCCGATCCCCGGCCAGTCGAAGACGGTTTCCACCAGCACGGTGCTGCTCATCATCCAGCCCCAGCGCAAGCCGATGATGGCGAGTGTCGGCAGCATGGCGTTCTTGAGCGCGTGCACCGTCACCAGCCGCCACGGCGACACACCATGGGCGCACGCGGCGGTGACGTAGTCGGCGCGCAAGGCTTCCACCATCTCGCTGCGGTTCACGCGAAGGATGGAGGCGAGGCAGGGCAACGAGAGCACGAGCGCCGGCAGGAGGATGTAAGACAGGCTCTGGCCGAACAGCGCCGCGTCACCGCGCAGGACGGCGTCGACCAGCAGCAGGCCGGTAATCGGCTCGCCCGGTTCGGTGGACACGCCGATCCGGCCGCTGGTCGGCAGCCAGCCGAGCCAGACAGCGAAGCCGAGCTGCAGCAGCAGGCCGAACCAGAACGGCGGCAGCGCGATGCCCGAGACGGCGAAGATGCGCGTCACATGATCAAGCCACCGGTCCTTGAACAGCGCCGAGAGCATGCCGAGCGAGATGCCGAAGACCAGGCCGATCGTCATGGCCAGAAGGCAGAGCTCCAGGGTAGCGGGAAAGTAGCGCGCCAGATCGCGGCCGACGGACCGGCCGGACGCCACGCTGCGGCCGAACTCGCCGTGCGCGAGGTCGCTCACGTAGCGCACAAACTGCGCGGGCAGCGGCTTGTCCAGCCCATACTCGCGGCGCGCCTGCTCGATCTGCGAGCGGCCGGCGTCGGGCCCGGCGGCCAGCACTGCCGGGTCCGCCGGCGCGATATTGGCGATGGTGAAGGTGAGGCAGATCAGGCCGAACAGCATCAACCCTGCCAGCGCGAAGCGGCGCAGCAGGTAAAACAACATCAGGCTTCGATCCACATCGGATACAGGTCGACCTCACCGGTGAAGCGGATGGGGCTGAACTCGAATCCCTTCACATAGTCGCGCATCGCCCAGGTGCGGTTGGGGATCATGCCGAACAGCTCCGGCTGGTCGGCCACGATGCGGCGCTGGATTTCGGCATAGAGCGCCAGGCGCTTGGGCTTGTCGGTCATGCCGCGGGCCTCGGCGATCATCGCCCAGACCTCTTTGTTCTCGTAATGCGACATGCCGTAATAGAGGCCCCAGGATTCGCGATGATACTGGTAGGCGACCGTGTCCGGGTCGATGCCGACGGGCGTCACGTATACGGATGTCATGTTCGGCGCCGTGTCAGGCTTGGAGCCACGCGCCACCATGGTCGTCCACGGCTGGCCGACGATGTTGAGCTTGATGTTCAGCGGGCGAAGGCAGTCGAGCAGCACCAAGCCGATGCGGCGCGCATCCTCGAGGCCCTGGACGTGCACGTATTCCAGTTCCAGGTCGCCGTCGGGCACCTTGCTGCGGGCGAGGAAGGCCTTGGCCTTGTCGAGGTCCTTGCGCGGCATGTCGGGAACGGCGATGTGGCTTTCCATGTCCGGCGGGAACGGGCTGTCCATCAGCCGCGCGCCGCCGTTGTGGATGGTGATCAGCGCCTCGTAATCGAACGCGTAGGCGATCGCCTTGCGCAGGTTGACGTCCGCGGTCGGGCCGGTCTGGCAGTTGAACTTGATGCCGAAGGTCGTGAAGCCGGGATGGTCCTCGTTGCGGATTCCCGGCAGCTTGGCCAATTGCGACATGTCGTCGGGCGACATGTTGGTGATGACGTCGATCTCCCGCCGCTGCAGCCCAGCGCGACGCGGCGCTGCCTCGCGGACGATGCGGTAGATGACGCCCGAGAGCCGGTTGGCCGCGCCCATCGGCCAGCCCTTCCAATAGTCGGGAACGGCGTCCATATGGATCAGCGTGTTGGCATCGAAGCGGCGCAGCTTGAAAGGTCCCGAGCCGGCGGCATTCTCGGTCAGCCACTTGCGGCCATAGTCGCCTTCGCTGACGTTGGCCATCACCTGTTTCGGATTGACGATGTACCACCACGGCACATAGCTGATGAACGGCGCGAAGGGCTTGTCGAGCGTGAAGCGCACGGTTCGCGCATCCACCGCCACGATGTTCTCCGGCTTCAGAAAGTCTTTCAGCATCCAGGCGACGCCGGCGTTCAGCTTCAGCCCGCGTTCGAAGGAGTACCGCACCGCTTCGGCATCGACCGCATCGCCGTTGTGGAATTTCGCGTTGCCCAGGAGGTGGAACGTGTAGGTGAGGCCGTCGGGAGATGAGTCCCACTTTTCCGCCAACCAGGGGATGATGCGCGGCGGATTGCCGACATATTTCAGCAGGCCGTCATAGACCGACTGCTGGATCAAGCGGGTCGACCAGTCATAGCGCACATGGGGGTCCAGCACCGGCACCGCCTGGTTGCCGGAGAACACCATTATCTTGCGGCTGCCGTCGCGATCGAACGCCCATGTCATGCCGGGAGCCAGCGTGGACAGGGCGGCGCCGTGGACTACGGCGCGGCGTGTGATGTTCATCTTCATTTTGCCCCACTCGGCGTCAGTTCGCGTCGACGCAATGTCGCTTCGATGTCGATCCGGCCGTCGGCGGTCATCACGCAACCGTAGTCGCGCGCGGCCCCTTCGGCAGTGATGTAGCCGTTCTCGAGATCGGCCGCGATGTCTTCCAGTGCACGCTCGTGCGGAGGGCCGAAGCCGGATCCGCCGGCGATGGTCGCGTCGATCTCGATGCGCTTGTCGGTCATCGAGACCATCTCGCCCGTCGTCACGTTGTGAGCCGGCACGTCCGGCCGCTTCACGATCCCGATCGCTCCACCGCCCGGTAGGCCACCGAACAGGCCCTGCACATGGATGCCGTGGCCTTCCGGGAAGAGGCCGACCGTGATCGCGTCGGTGCCGCTTTCCAGTCGCCGCGCCCGCATGCGTTGGCCGAGGCCGCCGCGCCGCATGCCGGGCCCACCGGTGTCGGGGACCAGACTCTTTTCCAGGATCACCACGGGCATGCGGCTCTCCAGCAGTTCGACCGGCGTGTTGGCCGCCGAAGTCGGGAACAGCAGGCCGGACTTGCCGTCCTGGCGTTGCGAGGCGCCCTGCCCACCGCCCATGAAGAAGTGATCCGACGCGACGCGGCCCTGGAGGTTGCGGCCGTAGAAGCCGAACGCCTTGGGCATGCCGGTGAAGGCCTGCACCTTGTCCGGTATGGCCGGCGCCAGCGCACGATAGAGGTTCGGCCCCAGCCACCAGGAGATGCGGGTGCGGTAGGCGACCGCCGCCGGCGGATCGCAGTTGAGCGACGTATGCGGCGGCGCGGTGACGGTGAGCGGCGCATAGCAGCCCGCGTTGCCGCGCACGTTCGGGGTCAGCATGCACTTAACCGGATAGCTCGAATGCGCCGCGGTGACGTTCATGGTGCAGTTCACCCCGCCGCGTGAGACTTCAGGCGGCGGATCGACGTGCTCGATGTGGATCGTGTCGTCCTTCTTGTGCACCCGCACCTTGAAGCGCAGCAGCTCCTCGCCGATGGGGCGCGCATCGAGCTCGCTTTCGTAGACCCCATCCGGCACGGCGCGGATCGCGGCCCGGGTCGCGGCCTCGCTGCGCGCGCGCACGACGGCGGCGAGCGCGGCGAGATCCTCCAACCCGTACTCGGCCATGAAGGCGAGCAGCCGCTGGGCGCCGAGCGCATTGGCGGTGATCATCGACTCGATGTCGCCCAGCACCTGGTCCGGGTTGCGGACATTGCTGTGCAGCATCCGCAGCAGCGACTTGTCGGGCTGGCCAGCGCTATAGAGCTTCATCGGCGGGATCAGCACGCCTTCGTCGAACAGCTCGCGGACCGCGCCGGGATCCTTCACGCCGCCGATGTCACTGACGTGCCCGACCGTGCCCATCAGCGCGACCAGCAGGCCGTCGCTGAACACCGGCGTCACCAGCGCGATGTCGAACAGGTGCCCGGCGCACAACCACGGATCGTTGGTCACCAGCACGTCGCCCGGCTGCAGCGTGTCCGGCGGGAAATGCTCGAGCAGCGCCTGCACGCAACGCGTCAGGGTCAGGTTGAACAGCGGCATGGCTCGCGGGCTGTGCGCCAGCGGGTTGCCGTGCGGGTCGAGGATCTCGTTGGCGAAGTCCTGGCTCTCCGAGATGATTAGCGAGTAGGCGGTGCGGCAGACGGTCTGCCACATCTCCTCGACGATGGAGATCAGGCGCGACCACATGATCTCGAGCCCGATCGGATCGGCTTCGATCAGCGCGGTCGCCTTGGCGAGCGACATGCCGGGGGTCACCAGCGCCTGCGCGTTCTGGGCGGCGGCGACGGCGATCCGCAGATTGCGCGCGGCATCCACCGTCACGCTGTCGCCGGGGGCGATGACGGTCGTGGCCTCGCGCTCCTCGATGATCGCCGGGCCGGGGACGGTCCGGCCGGGAGCGAGCGCGTAGCGGTCGTAGACCGGCGTGTCGTGGAACTTGCCGTCGAAGTAGGCCGGCCTATGGCCCTTCAGGGCCGCACCCGACACATTGCCGGCAACGGCGCCCGAAAGAGCGATCTGCGGTTCCGGGGAACTCACCCGGACACGGAACGACAATACCTCGATGTCGGCGTCACCGACCACGCGCGTGTAGAGCGTGCGGTAGGTCTCCGCGAAAGCCTCGGTCAGCGCCGGCAGGCTCTCGGCAGCAAGCGCGCCTTCTGGCAGGCGCACCATGATCTGGTGAAGCTGGCCGACCAGGCGCATCTCCGCGTAACGCTCGACCTTCACGACGGCGTCGGCGACGCCGGCCGCGTGGAGCCGGCTGCGGGCCTGGGATTCGAGTTCGGCGAGATGCGCATTGGCCTGCGCCCAGTCCGTGCCGCTGCCGAGCGACGTCAGCGCGCTGCGGGACTGCTCGAAGGCGAGCGGTGCCGCGAGAAAGCCGAGCGCGGAGGCCGCGCCGGAGGCGGGCGGAATCAGCACCTGACCGATGCCCAGCACGCGGGCGACACGCACGGCATGCGCGGGGCCCGCGCCACCGAAGGCGACCATGGCGTAGCGCCGCGGATCCCTGCCCTTCTCGATGAGGTGCACGCGGGCCGCACCGGCCATCGCCTCGCACACCACGGCGTGGATGCCGGCGGCGGTTTCGATCGCCGGCAGGCCAAGCTTTTCGCCGAGCCGCGCCAGCGCCGCTTCGGCGGCCGGCTTGTCCAGGGGCATGCTGCCGCCGAGGAAGAAGCTCGGATCGTAGTAGCCCAGCAGCAGGTTGGCGTCGGTCACCGTGGATTCTTCGCCGCCCTGGCCATAGCAAGCGGGACCCGGCGCAGCGCCGGCGCTGCGCGGGCCGACCTTGAGCAGGCCGGTTTCGTCCAGGCCGGCGATCGAGCCGCCGCCCGCGCCGATTTCGATCATGTCGACGACCGGTGCCTTGATCGGCAGGCCCGATCCGCGCCGGAAGCGGCGGACGCGCGCGGTCTCCATCATCGGCACCACGGCAGCGCGGCCGTTCTCGATCAGGCAGGATTTCGCCGTCGTACCGCCCATGTCGAAGGCGATCGCGTCCGGTAGCCCGGCTTCACGGGCGAACAGCACGGTGGCCAGCGCCCCGCCGGCCGGGCCGGATTCCAGCAGACGGATCGGGAAGGTGCGCGCGACTTCCGGCGCGCAGAGGCCGCCGTCGGATTGCATCAGCCGCAGCGTGCCGGCGAAGCCCAGCTCGTCGAGCTCGCGCAGCAGGCGTCCGATGTAGCGATCCATCAGTGGCTGCACGAAGGCATTGGCGCAGGTCGTGGCGAGCCGCTCGTATTCGCGGATCTCCGGCGCCACTTCCGACGACAGGCTGATCGACACGTTGGGGAAGGCTTCGCGCAGGATGCGGCCGGCCGCCTGCTCGTGCGCCGGATTGGCGTAGCTGTGCAGGAAGCACACCGCGATGGCCGAGCAGCCGTCGGCGACCAGCCTGGTGCCTTCGGCTAGCACCGCCGCCTCGTCCAGCGGTTCGAGCACGCGGCCGTCATGGGCCAGGCGTTCGGTGATCTCGAGCCGGCGATGCCGCGGCACCAGCGGATCGGGGAAGCGCAGGAACAGGTCGTAGATGTCGTAGCGCTGTTCGATGCCGAACTCGAGCACGTCGCGGAAGCCGCGCGTCGTCAGCAACCCGAGCCGAGCCCCGCGTCCTTCGATCAACGCGTTGGTGACGAGCGTGGTGCCGTGCAGCAGTTCGCCGACGTCCGCAACGGCAATGCCGGCGGCGGCACAGATGGACCGGATGCCTTCGAGCGCACCGTCCGCCGGATCCTCCGGCGTGGTCAGGCATTTGTGTAGCGAGATGCCGCCCGTCGTGGCATCGAGCAACACGAAGTCGGTGAAGGTGCCGCCGATGTCGAAGCCGAGCCGATAGCGTGCGGTAGACGGATCAATGGCCATGTTGTTCACCTTCCGACAAAAGCGGAGAATACAAAGTCACGCAAATCCTATGCCGCCGCAGACGAGAGTCACTTGCTGTATTCCGCTGTCCCTACCGATCAAGCCATCCGAGCGTATTGGTGGTGCAGGCCGCCCAGAAGAGGGATGTTCACGACTTGTCCAATCGCATGTACAGGCCGGCCTAAAGGAGCGTCCTTGTCGAGCGCGAGATGGGTGCGGGCACGATTGTACAACAAGGTTTGAGAACGCCCACGGGACTGGCTTTCGTGAGCTTTTGTATCGATGGCATCCGTGGTTTGGCCTTCGCGTTTGCATCCATGGGAC
>WNFJ01352135.1_pt1 | contig 14302 bp, 14 predicted proteins | sample 5400461 | NCBI WGS metagenome assembly WNFJ01 (sample SAMN13153349, study PRJNA577476) | soil metagenome | isolation source: 115 cm saprolite on Douglas fir-dominated hillslope | place: USA:California | collected 2013-09-17 | reverse complement strand
TCAGTTTTGTTGAAGGTGTTCATCGCGGAAACAAGTCCGTTGTCAATTACGCATTTCACCGCGTCCACGGCGCGATCGATTGTCGATCTGACAAGCGGTCTTTCTTCCTCGAAGAACCGGCTCAACACATAGTCAACCGCGCCCTCCCGTGGTGCGGCGCCGATCCCAATGCGCAACCGCGGAATCTCTTCGGTGCCGAATTGCAGGATGATCGATTCAAGACCGTTGTGGCCTCCCGCACTACCACTGGCCCTCAATCGTATCCGGCCGAGCGGCAAAGCGAGATCATCGAGTACGATGAGAACCTCGTGCGGTTCGATTTTATAAAACTGGGCGATCGTCACAAGTGGCTCGCCACTCCGGTTCATGTACGCCATCGGTTTTACGAGAAACGCTTCTCCGCATTTCGCTGAAAGCGCGCGCCACTTGGTGGATTTTTCCCATGCCAATCCTACCTGGGTGGCAAGCTGATCGACGACCATGAAGCCGATGTTGTGACGCGTGGCCGCGTACTCCGGACCGGGATTTCCAAGACCAGCAATCAGGCGAATTCGTGGAGCTTTCTCTTCCACATCCGCTCAATCCCCAATCGGCGATCCGCAATCTGCAATCAAAGCTACTTCTTTTGCTCCTTTTCCTTCGGAGCTTTTTCCTTCGCAACCGGAGCAGCAGCTTCGCCCTCTGGCTTTTTCTCGGTAATAACTTCCGGTCCCGCCGCCGCAGCCTCGGCGGCCTCAGCGACGACCGGTTCTTCTTCAACTGTTGGGGCAAGAACCGAAAATGCCGTGAGATCGGGTGGCACCTTGCTGGTGACTCCAGATGGCAGTTGAATCTGGCGCACGTGAATGGAGTCGCCGATGTTCAACTGCGAGACATCGACGGTGATCCGATCCGGCAGATCACGTGGCAGACATTCAATTGTCAGCGCGCGCAAACTCTGTTCAAGCAATCCGCCAAAGTTTTTGACGCCATTGGGAATGCCAGTCGGCTCGAGGGGGACCTCAGCCTGGATCGTCTCGTCCATTGAGATGGCGTGAAAATCGATGTGGAGAATGTCGCCACTCACTGGCGAGTGTTGCACTTCCTGGACAAGCGCCGTGCGGTTCGATTTTTCGCCGGCGATCTCGAGCTCAACCAGAACGTTTTCTCCGGAAGCGTGGCTCATCATTGCATTAATGTCTCGAGCAGAAACCTGCAATGGCTGCGGTTTATCCTTGCCGCCATAAATGATCGCCGGGATCACTCCGCGTGCTTTCAGTTTGCGCACGGCAGAACGTCCCACGCTCATGCGCGGTTCCACCTTCAGCTTAACCTGTTTTGCCATTTGTTTCGTTTTCGATGTTGAACAGCGACGAGACGGACTCGTCCTTGTGAATCCGCTTTATGCCCTCCCCGAGAAGCTCGGAGACGCATAGCACCGTGGTTTTAAACCCTTCCACGGCGCGTACCGGAGTGCTGTTCGTTGTTACTAATTCCGTGATTTTCGATTTTTGCAAACGCTCGATCGCAAGATCGACAAGAACTGCGTGGGAAACCCCGGCATAAATCTTCAGCGCGCCCCGTTTCTTTAGAAGCTCGGCCGCAGACGTCAATGTGCCAGCCGTCTCAGTAAGATCATCGACCAGAAGCACATCGCGGTCCTCCACCTCGCCGATCAGATACAATGCCTCGGTCTGTGTGGCACTGCGGCGTTCCTTCGCCACGATTGCAAGATTAGCACTTAAGGCTTCGGCGTAGGCTGAAGCCATTTTCAGTCCACCCAGATCCGGCGAAACCACAACCGTTTTGCCCGTGAGCTCCTTTCGCAAATATTTGATCAAGACCGGCAGCGAATAGAGGTGATCCACTGGGATGTCGAAAAAGCCCTGCACCTGTTGTGCATGGAGATCCATCGTCAGCACGCGATTCACCCCAGCCGCATCCAGCAGATTGGCGACGAGCTTCGCCGTAATTGGAACTCGGGGCTGATCCTTGCGGTCCTGGCGCGCATAACCAAAAAATGGAATGACCGCTGTGATCCGGTCAGCGCTGGCGCGGCGCGCCGCATCAACCATGATGAGCAATTCCATCAAGTGCTGGTTGGTCGGCGGACACGTCGGCTGAATGATGAAAACGTCGTGGCCTCGAATGTTTTCCTCGATCCTGACGTAAGTCTCGCCATCCGGAAACGAGCTGATCGTCGCCTGACCAAGTGGCACACCGATGTATTTGCAAATGCGCTCAGCCAGCTCGCGGTTGGCGGAGCCGCTGAAGACTTTTAATTCTGGCTGGAGAGCAAACATTGAGCGGCTAAGTTAGGCGCGCAGAAACGGACTTGGCAATCTTCAAAACTTGCCAACCGCTATTTCTTTAGCGAATAATGTTACACTCGACATTCTAAATGACCACCGACTCCATCCGGGTAGAACGCCCGGCTACAAACTCAAAGCTGTTCGCTCACACGCGCTGGGACGCCATCCCCGCCGCGGCAGGTCTCTTTCATCTCGCCTATTTCCTGGGCCTGTTTTTTCTTTATCCACACGCCTCGCTTTGGGTGATGTTAATCCTCGGATTCGTTTATTCGTTGATGGTCAACGCGAACATCAATGGCATCGGACACAACTTCATTCACAATCCCTTCTTCCGCTCCAAATTACTCAATCGCCTCTTTGGAGTCACCCAGTCGATTGCGTGCTGTTTTTCGCAGACATATTACGACGCGGTGCATATGCAACATCATAAGGGCAATGCCGACCGGCCAAATGAGAACGGTGAAACGACCGATTGGATCTCTATCTACAAACACGGGCACGATGGCGAAGCGGAGAACCCGTGGAGCTATGTCTTCCTCAGTTTTTTCCGTGACGATATTGGTGCAATTCGCAGAGAATTGCGCAAACGCGGCCGTCGCGAACTCATCTGGGGAAATATCGAGCTGGCGGCATTCGCTAGCGTGCTCTTCGTGATGTTCCTCTTTAACTGGCGCTACGTGATTTTCTATTTCCTGCCGTTTTTCTATCTCGGCCATTGTTTCAGTTATTTAAATGGCTATTACCGGCATTACGGCGCGAATCCGGACAAGCCTGTTGCCTGGGGTGTGAGCAGCTACGGCAAAATTTACAACTGGCTTTTCTTCTACAACGGTTATCACGCCGAACATCATTTCCGACCGAAAGTGCATTGGACAAAGATGGAAAAATTTCGAGAACAGGTTGGCCAATTGCAAAAACAGGAAGGAACGCGCGTCATTCGGCGTGCCCATATGCTCGGTTTTCTGGATCCTGATCTGCCGAAACGCGGGAAACCCGTGGCCGAAGCGACCGAGGCGATTTCCTAAAAATGGAGGGGCATGCGCTGTCATGCCCGTCTTTTAGGGACGCGACAACGCGCGTCCCTCCGCGGAAAATCATTTTCCAAAGCTCGCCCGCAGCTTCTCTTTCTTTGCTTCGCAGTCTTCCTGCAACTGGCGAATTTCGATCGCAAGCTGTCTCTCAAACGACTCCGCTTCTTCGGACTTTTCGGTTGCCTGCGCTTTACGGATTTCGTCTCGAAGAAATAATTCCTTCTGTGCAATCTTCGCTTTGTAGGTCGAATCGATCTCAGCGAGCTGTTGTTTCTGCTCGGTCGTGAGCGCAATGCTCGGCGACACTTTTTCCAGCCGCTCCATCGCAAGTTCGTAGGCCGATTTCATTTCGCTTACTCTTATTCTTCCTCCCTTGCCGCGCCGTAGCCTTGGCGAAGGCGGGTGCTCATAATCGAATTTACGCAAAACGGTTGCGTGTCGAGCCTCCAAAATCAATCATAAGATCGAATCAATCGTAAGATCGACGATGCAAATCAAACTTCTCAGCATCGATTTCGACGGCACACTCGTTTCGCGCGCCGGCGAACCCGTTCTCGATACGCAATGCATGGGATTGATTCGCGCATTGCAGGATGCCGGCGCAATCTGGGCAATTAATACCGGTCGTTCGGTCGATTTGCTCGAATCCGGCCTTGCCGATTTCTCATTCCCGATCCGCCCGGATTTCATTCTCACGACTGAACGTGACGTTTTTCGTCCCGGGCAAAATGGAGACAAATGGGAGCCGTTCGGCGATTGGAACGAGCGCTGCGCGCACGATCACGCCGAGTTGTTTTCTTCGGCACAATCGGTCCTCGCCGAAGTGATCGACTTCGTGATGCAAAAAACAAAAGCGCGTCTTATTTACCATTCGGAAGGTCTCGAAGGTCTCGTCGCGGAAAACGACGAAGAAATGGAGCGCATCACCGAATTTATCGAGCAAGCGCGAGCGGAGCACCCGAACTTGGATTACCAACGCAACACGGTTTATCTGCGTTTTTGCCACGCCGATTACCACAAAGGGTCGGCGCTTGCTGAGCTGGCGCGTTTGATCGAAGTCCCGCGCGAAAACATTTTCGCGGCGGGCGATCATCACAACGACATCTCGATGTTGGACGGTCAGGTCGCAGCGATGCCGTCATGTCCGGCAAATGCAATCGAGGAAGTAAAAAGCGCTGTCCGCGCGGCCGGCGGTTACGTCGCAGAGAAGCAACACGGCGCTGGCGTTCACGAGGCTTTGATGCATTTTGCCTACGGCTTTAACGCTTCAACGCTTTAACGCTCCAACGTTGCTCGCGACAGCCAACGCCAGCGGCGCATCCGCTTCGATCTTTCCGGCAAAGCGATTGGTCATATAGGTCAATAATAAGACCCAAAACGAAAGCGCGAGTCCAAAAAGCGGAAATTGGAGCGCGAGAGGCAATGAATAAATGATTGCCATCAGCGGAATCCAGACCGCCCAAGTGGCGAGAAGCGTCGGAATAATTTTGTCGCGATAATGGTTGACGGTGAACAGTTGCCGTAAGGGTTTCGCTGAAATTCCATTGTTTTTCCATTCGTAAGTGAGTACGCCGAATGGCGCTGCGAAAAACGGATTGTAGCCAAATTGATCAACGCAAATCTTTGCTGCGACTACTGGTAACGTTACCACATCACCCAACCAGGCCGCTTCACTTCGGTACAAAAGATCGACAAGTGTTCCATCGAATCCCCAGACCGGAACGGTGAAGAGCAAATTGCGCAGGTTCCGCCGCGTTGGGCGACCGCGCTGAAAAAAAAGTATCAAAAACAGCTCTGGGATGAGCGCGCCAGCCGTGATGGACGCGACGATGACAAAGGGCAGCCCATGTGCGCGCTTAAATTCAGCCAGTCCAGCGAGCGCCGATGATACCCTGTGATTTGTGTAGTAAGCGATCAGCAGCGCCAGCATAAACGCTTGAATGATCAGCGCCGGGACCGCATTCGCACGCGCGGCTTCCCAACCAAGAGTGAGCGGTGTCCGCGATTTCTGCATCGCTGCAGATACTTCGCCGAGTCCCTTGTCGATCAAGCAGAATCTGGCGACGGAGAGCGGAAATGGCCCGTCCTGTTTGAGTCGTCGGGATTACCAGTGAACGTTCGCGCTCGCTCCGGGGGCGCCGGGGGTAACCGCTCCCTGATCGGAAACTCTTTCGCCCGGAACAGTGGATCCGGTTTGCGCGCTCGACTGCTCGGTTGTGACTTCGTCACTCGAGGCACAGGCGGAGATCAAAAATGCGATTGCCAAAAATAAAGCAGCGAAAATTGCCAGGCGTTTCATCACAAGGGTAAAGCTAACCATGATCCCGTTATCTCTCAAATCGCTTCGGTTGCGTGTCGTGGGAATCGGCGAAACTAAGTTGTCGTCGTTTGCTGTGGCCTCGGTCGGTTGGTAATCTTCATCGTGGCGAACACCGCTAAAATCGACGTCAAGTCTTTGCAGTTTGAAGAGCTGCAAGAGATGCTTCGCGGATTGGGCCAGCTAAGTTATCGCGCCGGACAGATCGCCGACTGGCTTTACAAAAGGCGAGTCGAATCATTCGAAAATATGACCGATCTGCCGCACGCTCTGCGCGCACAGTTGGCAAACCTTTTTACATTCGATCGATTAGAGATAGTTCGAGTTCTCGGTTCGCGTGACACCACGCGAAAATTTCTGTTTCGTTTAGCCGACGGAAATCTTATCGAGTCCGTCTTGATTCCAGCGTCGCCAGCGCTTTATGGAGAAAAGTCAGACCGGCGGACAATTTGCATCTCGACCCAGGTCGGTTGCGCTTACGGATGCAAATTTTGCGCGAGCGGACTTGAGGGATTCTCTCGCAACCTGCATCCGAGCGAGATCGTCGATCAAATCGTGGCGGTGGAAAACCAAAGCGGCGAAAAGATCGACAATATCGTTTTCATGGGAATGGGCGAACCGCTCGCGAACTTCGACAACGTGATGCGGGCAATTCGCATCATCAACGCGCCGTGGGGCCTTGGCGTCGGCGCGCGTCACATCACGGTTTCGACGAGCGGTCTCGCGCCGCAAATCCGCAAACTGGCTGATGAACCGGTGCAAATTCGTCTCGCAATTTCGTTGCACGGCGCGACCGACGAAGTGCGCAACCAAATCATGCCGATCAATCGCCGTTACAACATCGAGACATTGCTTTCAGCATGCGATTATTATGTCACGCACAAGAAGCAGCGGCTCACCTTCGAATACATTTTGATTGCAGACACAAACGATTCTGATGAACAAGCGGTCGCACTCGTCAAACATGCCCATCGATTGAATGCCAAAGTCAATTTGATTCCCTATAACACGGTCGAAGACTTACCGTGGTCCCGGCCCTCGCGCATCCGGCAAGAAAAGTTTTTGTCGATCTTACGCGCGCAAGGAATCGCGGCCACGCTGCGCCGCGAAAAGGGTCACGATATTGAGGCCGCTTGCGGTCAACTGCGTTTGCAAACCAATCGCGAAAACCGGCGCCAGATCACTGCTTAACCCGAAAAGTGCCGAGGGCCTCTTGCACGCCGGCGATCGCCATCCCGCCTTCGCCGACAGCAGCGGCGCAACGCTTCACCGATCCGGAGCGCACATCGCCCGCGGCAAAAATGCCGGGCAGACTGGTCTCCAGCGGACCCGTCGGACGTTTGCTCTCCTTCCATGCCGGCGCATGGATGACTGCGGGTCCCGTTTTGATGAATCCCTTTTCGTCGCGTTCGATCTGGGGCGGCAGCCAGTCTGTGCAGGGCACGGCGCCAATCATGGAAAAGACCGCTGGCGTTTCCACCACACGGCGCTCGTGGGTCGCTGTGTTCTCAAGCTCGACTGCCTCAAGCATTTTGTTGCCTGTCATTTTCCGAATCTCGGTGCGGCGCACGAGCTCGATGTTTTCGCGCGCCTGCACGCGCCGCGAGAGATAGCTCGACATACTTTTCGAGAGATCGTCGCCGCGGATGACGAGCAACACTTTCGCCGCGCCCTCGGAAAGGAACATGGCGGCTTGCCCCGCCGAATTGCCACCCCCTGCGACAATGACTGTTGCACCGCGACAGAGCTGCCCTTCGAGCGCTGTCGCGGCATAATAAACGCCCGAGCCTTCGAACTGCTCACGTCCCTCGGCGTCCAATCGCCGGTAATCCGCGCCGGTCGCGATGAGGACGCATTTTGCACGCAGGGTGGCGGGGCAACCTTCGATTTGCAGGCTCGCGCGATATTCTTCGCCATCGTGGTAGTCGAGCGAAAGTGTCTGCGCTGGCGTGGAAAATTTCGCGCCGAATCGATAGGCTTGAAGCTGTGCGCGATAGGTCAAGTCGCCGCCGCTGATTCCAGTAGGGAAACCGAAAAAGTTTTCGATCCAGGACGAGGAGCCCGCCTGCCCTCCAGGCGCGTAGCTTTCCAGAACCACCGTTTTCAATCCTTCCGATGCCGCATAAACCGCTGCGGCGAGACCCGCCGGACCAGCGCCAACGATCGTTAGATCGCAGGTGATTTCGCTTTCATTCTCGTACGCCAGCGGGCGAAGCAATCCGGCCACTTGCGCAACTTCGCGCAGCGAGGGCCGACGCAGTGGAGCACCATTCGCGGTGAGCAGCGTCGGCAAATCGCGACTTGTTAGGTGCAGGCGTTGGCAGAGCGCCTGGCCCTGCTCGCTTTCAAATTCGATCAGTCGATGGGGAATGCGGTTCTTATCGAGAAAATCATTGAGCTGATGTCCCTCGCGCGTATCCCGCAACGCGATGATGCGCAGGCCGGCGAACTCACGGTCGCGCATCAACCGCCGCCGCCGCATGATCAAAGCGTTGACAATGGGGCCGCCTAAACCCGGCAATTCGGCGAGCGCACGCCGGATCTTTGCCGGCGGGACTTCCAGAATTTCGGATTCTTCAGACTTCACGCGCGAGCTGGCCAGCGCGGAAGTACCCTGCAACATCGCAACGTCCCCGATGAAGTCGCGCTCTTGGGCGGTGGCGAGAACTTGTTCCGTCCCTTCCCGCGCCTCAAAGACTTCGACTTGGCCGCGCAGGATAACCGTTAGGCCGAGATCGCGCTGCCCCGCTTTGAAGATAAATTCGCCACGCCGCAGCGTGCGTCGTTTGCCGAGTGACTCGAGCAGCGCGAGTTGACGATCGTCGAGTTTCGGAAAGGCGATGCTTTCGGTATCGCGATAAAATTGCTCATCATTGCTCTCGTCCGTCATGAGACCAGTTGCGTGAGTGCCGCGCAGGCACCGCTCACCTTACGCGCACATCCGCGATTCGGTCAAAGGGATGGCGGCGCCACACGAAACGAGGTCGCTCGATGCGAAACCTTTTGCGCAGAAACATAACCTGCCGTTTAGTCGAATATGGCCGGCGACGGGGAAGAGTCCGAACGGATGTGGGACGAATACGACTGGGAGCGTTTTCTCCAGCAACAGGATCACAAGACCGAGAAGTACATGCAATTGCTGGAACAATATCTCGACGATCCGCAACGCGATCAGATCATCGCCCGAGAAATGGGCTGGACGCAATTGCTTGATGCGAAAGATTGGAGCACGGAGGTCGATGCGCTGTTAGATGAAAAGCCGGCGGAAGAGAGCGATTCCGACACAGATCAGGCAGCGGCGGCGTTCGACACATTTGAAGACCACAGCCTTTATCGCGCTGCCTTTGCTCTGACGATTTGGATCGATCAACTTTTCGATGAAGATTCTTCACTTCAAAACGAACCGGCCGCAGTGAAACTGGCCACCCACGCAGCATTGGCCAGCGCAAAACTTGCCGCGGCTCTGAGCGACGATGATGTCGATGAAATCGGGATGACCATTGCGTACTTGAAGCGAGCCCTGAAGGCGGTCACGATTTCGATGGACGCGGCGGCCCAACTTTTATCCGAGAAGCTGATTACCGCCAGGCAGCATTCGGTGCTGCAACAGCGGCTTTTCCAGGTGCGCGACGGCATCATCACGTTGATGGGTGAATATCGCAGCGAATGGCGTCGTCGTTTCGGCTCCGAAGGCTTTCGGAGTTGAATGAAATAGGGCCAGTTCCGTCCAACCATGCAAACGGAAGCGACTCCGGCTCAGGCCGATGTGTCGGAACTTGACTTGGTGAAGCGGTGCCAGGCCGGTGACACCGAGGCATTCGACGAGCTTGTGACTCGCTACCGGACACGAGTATTCAGCATGATTTATAACATGGTCCATAACGAGCAGGATGCCTGGGACCTGGCTCAAGACAGCTTCGTGAAAGCGTGGAAATCGATTAAACGCTTCCGAGGACGCTCCTCGTTTTATACGTGGATTTATCGGATCGTAATGAACGTGACGATTGATTGGTTGCGGAAAAAACAGGTGAAAGGCGCAGGCGCGGAGTTTGACGACGCGGTCGAACTAAAGGAAATCGATCCAGCGTCCAGGACGGTACCGAAAGCGGACGCCTTGCCGTTCGAGACAATGGAGCGCTCTGAAATCCGCGCACGAATCGAAAAAGCGATTGCGCAACTGTCACCTGAGCATCGCGCCGTAATTTTGATGAAGGAGATTGAGCAGATGCAATATCACGAGATCGCAGAGACCCTTGGATGCTCGATCGGCACAGTGATGTCGCGTTTGTTTTATGCGCGCAAGAAATTGCAGAATTTACTGAAGGACGTTTATGAAAACATTTGAAGAAAAATGGACGGCGTGGCTCGACGGCCAGCTCAGCGGCAAGGAGCTGGTCGAGTTCGAAGCCTCGCTGCCCGACAAGGCTGCGGCTGAGGCTGAAAAGCGCGACGCGAAAAAATTAGGGGTGCTTTTGAAGCGCGAACTTGGCGCAGATGTGTTGAGGAACGAAGAATTTTTTAGCCATCAACTCCGGGAGAGACTCGCGCGTGAAAGTGTCGAGCCGCCTCGGGAGCGGGCTGCCGAAGTTTCCACCTGGTGGACGATTCGCCGTCTGTTTTGGACGGGAACGGTTTCCCTGGCTCTCTTTCTCGTTTTCGCCGTTTTCGTTATGCGGGAGAAGAACCCGGCCGAGCAGTCGCAATACCTCACCCAGATTCTAAACGCGCGCGTCGATCCAGCGATCAGCCCGAATGCGACGATCTCGATGTTCGAGGCAAAAGAAGATCGCGTGACGGTGCTTTGGACTGAGGGATTACAGTCGTTGCCGGCCGATTACGCCGCCAAATAACCGCTCATGCGCCGCTTACTCCTGGCCTTCACCACTTTCTTTGCGCTGGTGATGAGCGCAGCGATACCGGCGCGCGCTGACGAGACGGTTTGGAGCGGCCTGGTGATTGCTCAAAATGTCCAGCAGCCAGAGCCGATCCCGGTAGAGTTGACTCGAATCGAACGGCCCTTAAAGGAACTTTTTGGCTACAACCAATTCCAAGTCATTGGCCAGTCGCACAAAACACTCAAGACCGGCCAGGAAGATTGGCTGGCAACGAGCAAATTTTTCGGACTGCATGTCGATGCGCGAGGCGAAAGCGCAGCCGGCTACGTCCTGAATCTGAAACTTTATAAGGAGAAAGAGCTCTTGCTGGAAACGGACGCCAAATTGAGCAAGCGCAGCCCGCTCATCATCAAGGGGCCGCAGGTAGGCGGCGGACAATTGCTACTGGTTTTGGTTGTGCAGTAGGTCGATCGAGCAGTCCCGTGCTCGATGCTAATAATGGCGGCGAAACCGCACCTATTTTAACATCGCCGATCGAGCGGCCCGCCCACCTTGCGCGAATTGCGGTCCGGCGTTAATGGCGAAAATGCGTCTCGTGCTGCCTTGTTCCATTTGGCTGCTTTCCATTATCTTGCCCGCCACCGTGGCTGCAGAAAAGCCATTTAACTTTGAGAACACCGCGGGAAAGCTGCCGAAGCAGGTTGTCCCGACAGAATATTCCATTCGGATCATTCCTGATATCGAGAAGCTAACGTTTAGCGGAAGCGAAACGGTGAAACTGAATGTGCACGCGCCGGTTCGGGAGCTCGTTCTGAACGCCCTTGAACTCGAAATTACAAGCGCATCGGTCGATGATAAGATGTTGCCGCAGTCCGCCGTTAAGATCGACAAGAGGAACGAACTGCTCACGCTGACATTGCCATCCGAACTTGCGGCTGGCGATCACACGCTGGCCCTTAGCTTTTCGGGCAAGATCAACCAACAGGGCCAGGGACTTTTTTTTATGCGGTATCAGGAACAAGGCGCCGGCGCGAAAAAGATTGCGCTCGGCACGCAGTTCGAAGCGACCGATGCCCGCAGATTTTTCCCGTGTTGGGATGAACCCAGTTTCCGAGCGCGGTTTCAACTCACCGCCATCGTGCCCCAAAACTGGATCGCGGTTTCCAATATGCCGATCGAATCCGAGACAAAGATCGACAACCCCGAAATGATCGGGGCGGGTGGAAAAGAAGTGCGTTTCGCCATGACCCCATCGATGGCGAGTTATTTGAATGTTTTCGTCGCGGGCGAACTCGATTTGATTGAAACGAAAACCGCCGGAACGCAGATTCGCGCCATCGCCACCAAAGGCAAAGCGGAATGGGGACGCTACGCACTCGAAAGCACGGCGCAGATTCTCGAATATTACAACGATTACTTCGGCGTTCCCTATCCGCTGCCGAAACTCGATCAGATCGCCATTCCCGGCGGCTTCGGCGGCGCGATGGAGAACTGGGGCGGAATTACCTATTACGAAACGGGCTTGCTCTTTGATCCCGAGAAATCTTCCGCCGCAACGCGGCAAGGCATTTACGAAGTGATCGCGCACGAAACCGCCCATCAATGGTTTGGCGACCTGGTGACGATGGCGTGGTGGGACAATCTTTGGCTCAACGAAGGCTTTGCTTCCTGGATGGGCACGAAATGCACCGCGCATTTCAATCCGCAATGGGAAGTCTGGCTCGAGAAAAATACTCCACGCGACCCCACTCGGCGCACCGGCATTTCCAAGGAACTGGAAATGGAAGGCGACGCAAGATCGACAACGCACCCGATCCAGCAGCCAATCGCAAATGAGGCGGAAGCAAACAGTGCCTTTGACGATATCACCTACCGCAAAGGCCAGGCGTTTCTGCTCATGCTCGAAAGTTTTCTCGGCGAAAATGCTTTTCGCGACGGCATCCGGCGTTACCTGGCCGCGCATAAATACTCGAATTCGACCACGGCGGATTTGTGGAATGCGTTAAGCCAGGCATCCGGCAAGCGGGTGGGGGAAATCGCAGCGGGCTGGACCGAGCAGCCTGGAATTCCGGTGGTCAAGGTGAAACGCGACGGCGAAAACGTTTCGCTCACGCAGGAAAGATTCACGATCCATTTTCCGAACGCACCGGCCCTGCAATGGAAGATTCCACTCACCTACTTGCTTATCGGCGACGCCAAGCCGCAAAGCCGATTAATGATGGAGAAGATTGACAAGCTCCAAAACATTCCAGTCGATCGCGCGCTTAAATTGAATGCCGACGGCGCAGGAAATTACCGCGTCGAATATGACGAGCCGTCATGGAAGCTGCTGCTCAACGCATTGTCGAAGTTAAGCGTAGCGGATCGCGTCAATCTTTTGGGCGACACGTGGGCGTTTGTGCAAGCGAACCGCGCGCCGCTCTCGTCCTATTTCGATCTTATTGAAAAATTGCCTGCTGGAGTCGAGCTGGCGGAACGCGAGCAGATTATTAACACGTTCGATTACATTAACCGTTTGCTCATCGGAAATTCAGCGCGCGAAAAATTCGAAAATTATACCCGCTCAATTCTCCGCCCGACTTTTGACCAGCTTGGTTGGGAGCCAAGAAAAGATGAAACGCCACGCGCGGCGCTTCTGCGCGCAAGTTTGATCGAGGCACTTGGCGACTTAAACGATCAGGAAATCGTCGCCGGCTGTCGGAAGCGGTTTCAACATTACGTTGCCGATCCTGCATCGCTTGCGCCGGATTTGCGGGCATCCGTCTTCACGGTCGTCGGTCATTACGCAGATGAAGCTACTTGGAACAAATTGCACGAGCTTGGCCTGAAGACGACGAGCACCGAGGAAAAGCAAAATTACTACGATGCGCTGGCTGCCGCGCGCGATCCTAGGCTGGTCACGAAAAGTCTGCAAATTTCGCTGACCGATGAATTGCCGACGAGCCGCGCCGTTTTTTTGGTGGGCAAGGTCGCTCGCGACAGTGATCATCCGGATCTCGCGTGGGATTTCGCAAAGGCAAACATGAAAGCGCTGCTGGCCAAGACCGATGCGCTCGGAATTAACCGTTATGCGCCGAGCCTGTTCACGTTCTTCTCAGAAGAATCGCGGGCCGATGAGTTGAAGGCGTATGCAAAAACTAATCTGCCTCCGGCAAGCGCTAAGGAAGTCGCCAAAGCAGTGGACGAAATTCAGTTCCGGTCCGAATTCAAAAAGCGGCTCGCGAATCAATTGAGCGCCTGGATCGAAAGCCAGCGCAAGCGCAAATAGCTTCGCCTCGTTACGGGTTTGGTTGCGTCTGCTCGGTTTCCGGAGTGATCAGGAGCCGCATCGGGATCATTGAAGATTCGTGGAAACCGTGACGCCTGAAAAATTCTTGGGCAAGGTTCTCCGGCCGATCGGTCAATAAAGTGATGCGAAGAAAATTTTTCTGCCGCGCAAAATCGATTGCGTGTTGGAGAAGTTTCGAGCCGTAACCGTGGCCTTGATACTGTTTGTGCACCACTAGATCCTCCAGCAGAATGACGAAGCCGCCTTCAGCCGTGCTGATCGTAAAAAGCAAATTGATCATGCCGACGATGGCTCCCTCTCGTCGCAGCGCAAAAACGCGGCCCCGGCTGGGTTGCTCGAAAATCAAGCGCAAACCACGAAGCTGTTTTTCTTTGTCCGGTCGGAAATCGCTCTCTTGAGCAAACAATTCGCCCAGCATTTCCGACAGTTCGTCCAAGTCGGCCTCCGTTGCCGGCTCGATCACAATCTTTTCGCTCATCGTTTCCGTCTGTTATTTCAAAAATTTACGGCGCTGGCAATCCTGGAATAATAAAGGATCG